>Ga0180215_1002475_pt1 | contig 18535 bp, 15 predicted proteins | sample eDN3rd37CBELigBY_FD_128871 | JGI IMG/M metagenome (GOLD analysis project Ga0180215, IMG submission 128871) | Enriched backyard soil microbial communities from Emeryville, California, USA - eDNA 3rd pass 37_C BE-Lig BY (version 2) (version 2) | ecosystem: Environmental > Terrestrial > Soil >... | reverse complement strand
TCGTCATCGACATCGGCGCCCTCTACCAGGAGCGGCGCGAGGTGCAGAACGGCGCCGACGCGGCCGCGCTCGAGGCCGCGGGCCTGTGCGCCGAGGGCAACACCTGCCCGGCGGACGTCGAGGACGCCGCGGAGGCCATCGCCGGGGCCAACGCCGGCGACACGACCTCGGAGGTGCTCGAGGTGTGCGCCAGCGCAGGCGTCACGGGGGTCCCGCCGTGCTCGGGCCCGGGGGTGGAGCTCTACGGCTACACGCCGCCGGCCGCTCCTGCGGGCGCGAAGTGGGTCCGCGTCACCGTGGGCACCAGGACGAGCGGCGGCGGCAACGAGATCAGCTACCGGCTGGCGCAGTTCCTCGACGTGGTGGAGGACGGCAAGCAGGTGCGGGCCAGCTCGACCGCCGCCTGGGGACCGGTGGGCGGCGCGACGACCATCCCGCTCACGTTCTCCGTCTGCGAGTACGACGAGGCCACCGCCTCCAACCCCATCCAGACCGGTCCGCCGTTCACGGGCGCCCCGACCTACATCTACTTCCACGGCAGCGAGCCGGCGGGCTCCTGCCCGGCCGGTCCCTCCGGCGGTGACCTCCCCGGCGGGTTCGGGTGGCTCGACAGCAACGGCTGCCAGGCCGCCATCGAAGCGGGCGGCTGGGTCGACGACGAGACCGGTGTCGCGGTGCCCAACGGCTGCGACCCCACCACCTGGCAGGACAAGACCGTCCTGCTGCCCATCTACGACCAGACGAACGGGCTCACCGGCAGCAACGGCGAGTACCACATCGCCGGCTTCGCCGGCTTCCACATCACCGGTTACAAGCTCTCGGGGAACGGCTGGCCGTCGGGCTTCAACTGCCCCGAGCAGCCGGGTGGCAGCGGCCGCTGCATCCGCGGCTACTTCACGACCATCACGACCAGCGGCGAGATCGGGTCCGGTGCGGACTTCGGCGCGGTGGTCGTGGACCTCATCGGCTAGTCAGGAAGGACATCGGAGATGAAGGGAACGAAGCGCAAGCTTCTCGGCATCGTGGCCGCCTTCGTGCTGGCCGCGGCCGGCACGACGTTGCTGGTCGCGTACGTGCAGTCGGCGCACGACGACGCCGCCGCCCAGGAGCAGCTGGTCGACGTGCTGGTGGTGCGGCGGACGATCGCGGAAGGCACGCCGGCCGACGAGATCCAGGGCGCGGTGGCCCTCGAACAGGTGCCCGCCCGCCTCAAGGCGAAGGGAGCCGTGGGCGACGTGGCGCAGCTCGGCGACGACGTCGCTGCGGTCGAGCTCCTGGCCGGCGAGCAGGTGGTGCGCGAGCGGTTCGTCGCCCAGGAGGAGCAAGCGCGCGGTGACGTGCCGCCCGGCATGCACGAGGTGACGCTCGAGCTCGAACCCGAGCGGGTGGTCGGCGGGCAGCTGCGACCCGGCAGCACCGTGGCCGTCCTGGCCAGCTTCGAGCCCTTCGACATCTACGACTCGGGCGTGCTCGACCTCCCGGAGGGCGCGAAGACCCCCAACACCACGCACATCATCCTCCACAAGGTGCTGGTCACCGAGGTGCAGCACGAGCCCGAGGGCGGCGACCGGTGGCGCGACAAGCCCTTCGTCGCCGATGCCGACCTCCCGCTGGCGCCTCCCGGCAAGCTCCTCGTCACGCTGGCCCTCGAGGCGCCCGACGTGGAGCGCGTCGTGTTCACCAAGGAGTTCGGCCGGGTCTGGCTGTCCGCCGAGCCGCTCGACGCCTCCGAGGACGGCACCACCGTCATCACCCGAGGGAACGTGTACGGATGAGCGGCGGCATCCTCATCCTGAGCCCGCGCGCCGCCACGGCCGACGCGCTGCGCGCCGTCCTCGGCGAGCAGCTCGTGGTCAACCAGCGCTGGGACGAGCGCTACCGCACGATGGACCCCGCCGCGGTGGCCGCCGCGGCGACCGAGGCGTCGCCCGAGGTGGTGTGCCTGGGCCCGGACGTCGCGATCGACACCATGTTCGAGATCGCCGGCGCCATCGACCGCGACCACCCGGAGGTGTGCACCGTGGTGGTGGCGCCCGTCTCCGACGCCACCTGGCCCCTGGCCCTGCGCAGCGGCGTGCGGGATGTCGTCGACCAGCGGGCGCCGGCGGCGACGCTGGCGGAGGCCCTCGGGCGCGCCGCCGGCGTGGCGGCCCGGCGCCGGCAGCACCTCGACCGGTCGGCGGACGGCCAACCCGCCGACCGGCACCGCACCATCGTGGTCGCGTCGCCGAAGGGCGGGGCCGGCAAGACCGCGGTGGCCACGAACCTCGCGGTGCTGCTCGCCGAGCAGCTCCCCGAGCAGGTGGCGCTCGTCGACCTCGACCTGCAGTTCGGCGACGTCGCGGCGGCGCTGGCGCTGGAGCCCGAGCACAGCCTCGTCGACGTCGGACCGGCGGCCTGGGCGCTCGACGCCACCACGCTGAAGGTCCTGCTCGCCCGCCACCGCTCCGGGCTGTTCGCCCTGTGCGCCCCCGAGTCGCCCGCCGCAGCCGACGACGTGCCCGACGAGCGCATCGCCGAGGTCCTGACGACCATCGCCACCGACCTGCCCATCGTCGTGGTGGACACCGGCGCCGGGCTCGACGGGCGGGCGCTGGTCGCCCTCGAGCACGCCACCGACGTGGTGCTGGTGTGCGGCATGGACGTCGCGACCGTGCGCAGCCTCCGCAAGGAGCTCGACGTGCTCGACCAGCTCGGCTTCACGCACCGCCGGCACCTGGTGCTGAACCGGGCCGACGCCAGGGTGGGCCTCGACCGGGCCGACATCGAAGCGCTGCTCGGCATGCCGGTCGACGTGGCCATCCCCAGCTCGCGCGCTTTCCCGCTCTCGATGAACGAGGGGATCCCGATCGTGGAAGGCGATCCGCGATCCCCCGCCGCACGGCAGCTGCGCCAGCTGTCGGAACGCTTCCTGCCGGTGGACCAGCCCGCACGGGCGAGGGGCAGCCGGCGACTGCTCCGCAGGGAGGGACGATGAGACTCGGAGACCGACTGAAGCAGCAGGGCCGCGAGCCGTCGGTGGCAGCGGTGCCCGCAGCCGGAGCAGCAGGGACACCCGGGCCACCGGTGGCACCGGTGGTGCGCCTCGCGCCGCCGGAGCCGAACCCCGCCGACACCCGCGGCCCGGACCCGCTCGGCGAGCTCCGCCAGCGGGCCCAGGAGGCCTTGTTCGGGCGCCTCGGGGTGCGGCTCTTCGACTCGTCGCTCGGCGAGGAGCAGCTGCGGTCCCACGTCCTGCAGGAGATCGCCCGCATCATGGAGGGCGAGTCCGCGCCGCTCACGACCGAGGAGCGCCAGCAGCTGGTCGACGCCATCGCCGACGACGTGCTCGGCCACGGCCCCATCGAGCGGTTCCTCGCCGACCCGACCGTGAGCGAGATCATGGTCAACGCCGACGGACCGATCTACGTCGAGCGCAACGGCAAGCTGGAGCCGACGACGGCTCGGTTCTTCTCGCTCGAGCACGTGCGCCGCGTCATCGAGCGCATCGTCGGCCAGGTCGGCCGGCGCATCGACGAGTCGTCCCCGATGGTGGACGCCCGCCTGCCCGACGGTTCCCGGGTCAACGCGGTGATCCCTCCCCTGGCCGTCGACGGCCCGAGCCTCACGATCCGCAAGTTCTCCAAGGACCCCTTCCGCGTCGAGGACCTCATCAGCTTCGGCACCTTCACCCCTGACGTCGCGGCGCTGCTGGCCGGGTGCGTCCAGGGGCGGCTGAACGTGCTCGTCACCGGCGGCACGGGCTCCGGCAAGACCACGTTGCTGAACGTGCTCTCCGGTGCCATCCCGAGCGACGAGCGCATCGTGACGATCGAGGACGCGGTGGAGCTGCAGCTGCGGCGGGCGCACGTCGTCCGGCTCGAGGCCCGTCCCGCCAACATCGAGGGCAAGGGCCAGGTGACCATCCGCGACCTGGTCCGCAACTCCTTGCGGATGCGGCCGGACCGCATCATCGTCGGCGAGGTCCGCGGCGCCGAGGCGCTCGACATGCTGCAGGCGATGAACACCGGGCACGAGGGGTCCCTCTGCACGGTGCACGCCAACACGCCGCGCGACGCCCTCGCCCGCGTCGAGACGATGGTCCTCATGGCGGGCATGGACCTCCCGTCGCGGGCCATCCGGGAGCAGATCGCCTCGGCGCTCGACGTGATCGTGCACATCGCCCGGCTGCGCGACGGCTCCCGGCGCGTGACGCACGTGAGCGAGATCACGGGCATGGAGGGCCAGGTGATCACCCTGCAGGACATCTTCACCTTCGACTACGGCGCCGGCATCGGGCCCGACGGCCGCTACCTCGGCTCGCTCCGGCCCACCGGCATCCGACCCGCCTTCGCATCGCGGCTGGCCGACGTCGGCGTGCCGCTGCCTGCGGCCCTCTTCGGCACCCCCGACCTCCTCGCCGCGAGGTCACCGGCATGAGCAGGCCATCCCGACTGCTCGCCACCGCCCTGGCGGTGCCGGTGCTGTGGACCATGGGGCTCCAGGCCGCCCGCCCCGCGCTGGCGCAGGCGGCCGCACCCCTCGAGGTCACCAACGTCGACACGTCGGCCGCGCCGGAGGTCAGCCTCGTCGTCACCGCCCCCAGCTCGGCCTTCGGGGTCGACCTGGCCGACGGCGGCATCTCCGTGGCGGAAGGGGGTGCAGCTCGCCCGGTCACCGTGGAGCGCCTCCCCGGCGACGAGCTCGAGGTGGTCCTCGTGCTCGACACCTCGGGCAGCATGGCCGGTCCCGCCATGGCGGCCGCCAAGGCCGCCGCCGCGAGCTTCCTCGACCGGCTCCCCCCGACGACGCCGGTGGCGGTGATCGGCTTCGGCGCCTCCGCCTCGCTGGCGCACCCGTCCTCGACCGACCGGGCAGCGGCGCACGCCGCGCTGGCCGGCCTCGACGCCCGCGGCGAGACGGCGCTCTACGACGCGCTGGACCTCGCGCTGGGGCTGCCCGACACCGGCCCCAACCGGGCCAGGGCCGTGGTCCTGCTGTCCGACGGCGGCGACACCACCAGCACGCTGACGATCGCCGACGTCGCCGGCCGCCTCGCCACCGGCAGGGCGACGCTCCACGCCATCGAGCTGTCGTCGGAGGAGTCGAACTCGGCGGCCCTGCGCGAGCTCACCGCGGCGGGCCACGGTACGCTCGCGCTGGCCGACGACCCGGGCGCGCTGACGTCGATCTACGACGCCATGGCCACCCGGCTCACGAGCCAGTACCGCGTCCGGTTCACGACCGAGGGCCACGGCGCCACGCCGGTGACCGTCGCCCTCCACCACGGCGACGTGCGCCACGAGACCACCCTGACCCTCGAGCTCCCGGCCGCGCCGCCGACGACCGCGGCGCCGGCGCCGGCGCCCAGCCTCCCGCCGGCGTCGGCGGCGCCCTCACCGCCACCGACGACCGCCCCGCTCGCGAGCGACACCGACGGACCGGCGGTCCCGACCTGGCTCCTCGCGGCGGGCGCGGCCTGCGCCTTCGCCGCGCTGGTCCTGCTGCTGCTCCCGGTCCTCGTGACCGAGCGTCGCCGGGCCCGCGAGCGGCTGGGCGTGGCTCCTCGGCCGTCGCCGGCGAGCGGGCAGCTGTCGAGCCTGGCGGCTCGCGCCGCCGAGGCCGCCGAGGGCGTGCTCGACCGCAAGGGCCGTCGCCTCGCGCTCGGCGCGATGCTCGAGCAGGCCGGCGTGGCGCTGCGACCCGGCGAGTTCGTGGTGCTGGTCGCCTCCTCGGCCGTGGCCGCCCTGGTGCTCGGCCACCTGCTAGTCGGCCCGCTGTTCGGCCTCGTGGCCGCGGGCGCGACGCTGCTGATCGCCCGCCTGGTCCTCGACCAGCGCACCACGCGGCGACGGCGGGCCTTCGGGGACCAGCTCGGCGACGCCCTCGGCCTGATGGCCGGCAGCCTCCGCGCCGGGTACGGCCTGCTGCAGGCCGTCGACACGGTGGCGCGCGAGGCCGAGGAGCCCACCTCCGCCGAGTTCCGGCGGGTGGTGATCGAGTCGCGGCTCGGACGGGACCTCATCGCCTCGCTGCAGGCCATGGGTGAGCGGCTCCGGTCGGAGGACCTCGACAACGTCGTCCAGGCGGTGGAGATCCACCGCGAGGTCGGCGGCGACCTGGCCGAGGTCCTCGACACCGTCGCGGCCACGATCCGCGAGCGGCGCCAGCTGCAGCGCCAGGTGAAGGCGCTGAGCGCCGAGGGCCGCCTCTCGGCCTACGTGCTGCTCGCCCTGCCCTTCGTCGTCGGAGGGCTCATCCACCTCACCAACCCGGGCTACATGGACGAGATGGCCAGCGCGCCCGGCTACGTGATGTTCGGCGTCGGCGGTGCGCTCATGGCGCTCGGCGCCGCGTGGCTCCGCAAGCTCTGCCGGCTCGTCTACTGAGAGGAACGACCATGTCCGTCACCGTCCTCGCGGGCGCGACCCTCGTCACCGCGGCGTTCTTCATGGTGTGGTGGGCGGTCTCCGGCGACCGCCGCAACGGTGCCGCGGCGCGCAACCTGTCGCTCGCCGCCGGGCCTAGCACCGACGCCCACCGGGCGCTGCTCGACCACGGCGCGGCCGACCGGGTCGTGGGCCCGCTGCTCGAGCGGCTGGCCGCCCGGGCCCGCCGGCTCACGCCCGCCGGGCGCATCGACGCCCTCGAGCGGCGCATCCTGCTCGCCGGCACGTCGGCGTGGCCGCTGGAGCGGGTGCTGGCCCTGAAGCTCCTGGGAGGGGCCGGTGGCGCCGGCCTCGGTCTGCTGCTGGTGACGTCCAAGGGCGGCGCGCTCAACGTCGTCCTGGCCGTCGGCATGGCCCTCCTCGGCTTCTTCCTGCCCGACCTCCTCCTCTACAACCAGGCCGAGAAGCGCCAGGTGCTGCTCCGCCGGGAGCTGCCCGACACCCTCGACCACCTGACGGTGAGCGTCGAGGCCGGGCTCGGCTTCGACGCCGCGCTGGCCCGCGCCGCGCACGCCGGGAAGGGCCCGTTGGCCGCCGAGCTGGCCCGGACCCTGCAGGACGTGCAGGCCGGCATGAGCCGCGGCCAGGCGTTGCGGGCCCTGCTCGACCGCACGGACGTCGCCGAGCTCAAGCAGTTCGTGCACGCCGTGATCCAGGCCGAGAGCTTCGGCATCCCCCTGGCCCAGGTGCTGCGCGTGCAGGCTTCGGAGCTGCGGGTGAAGCGACGCCAGCTGGCCGAGGAGCGGGCGCTCAAGCTGCCGGTGAAGGTGCTCTTCCCGCTGGTGTTCTGCATCTTCCCGACGATGTTCATCGTCATCCTCGGCCCGGCCGCGCTGCGCATGATCGACACGCTGGGGAGCCGGTGATGGCCGCGCCGCTGGTGGCGCCCGCGGCGGGCGGCGCCCGATCGGTGCTCGACACGATCCAGGACCTGCACGCCACCGAGCTGCGCCTGCCGCTGCCGACGCCGTTCGCCACCGGGTTCGACCCGCTCGACCTGGTGCTCGAAGGCGGCATCCGCGCCGGCGACCTCATGCTCGTCGGCGGCAAGCCCGGCCAGGGCAAGACCATCGCCGCCCTCCAGTGGGCCCGGCACCTCGCCCTCACCGGGGCGACGAGCATCGTGGCCTGCTACGAGCACGACGAGGTGACGCTGCTCACCCGGCTCCTGGCCTGCGAGCTCGGCGACGTCGCCGCGGCCCACGCTTGCCGCGACCAGCTCCGCCTGGACGACCTGCGCGAGGCCCTGCGCCGCGTGGCGGTGGGCTCGGCCCGCCTGCGCGACGCCTTCGACAGCGACCCGCTCCTGGCGGAGGTCGAGGACCGCGTCGCGACGTACGGCGAGCGCCTGGTGCTCGTGCGGGCCTCGGGCTCGGCGACCGACGTGGGCGCGCTCGGCCAGCTGGTGGAGCGCCACCGCGTCGACCGGACCGCGCTGTTCGTCGACTACGTCCAGAAGATCCCGGTGCGACCCGACGTCCCGGACGAGGCCGAGCGGGTGAAGCGCGTGGTCGAGGGCCTGAAGGAGCTCGCCCTCGCCGAGGGCGTGCCCGTCGTGGCCATCGCCGCCGCGGACCAGGCCGGCCTCACCTCACGCCGGCTCCGCCTCCACCACTTCCGCGGGTCCACCGCGCTGGCCTACGAGGCGGACGTGGTGCTGGTGCTGAACGACAAGCTGTCCGTCGTCTCGAAGGTGCACCTCGCCTACGACACCACACGCCACGACGAGTTCCGCGACCAGGTGGTGTTCAGCGTGGAGAAGCACCGCAACGGCACCGCCGGCGTCGACCTCGAGTTCCGCAAGGACTTCGCCCACTACCGGTTCGACACCCACGGGCGCTGGGTGGCGGAGCGGCTGTGGGAGGAGGGCACCGCCGAGGGCTGAGCAGGCGGCCGCCGGGCCGGTGCTCACGCCGCTGCGTCGGTCGGTCCGATCCCGACGCGGTGGAGCTTGTGCCAGCGCAGCGGCACGCCGCTCAGCGCGGCCAGCACCGCGTCCCAGATGACGAGGTACATCACCTGGCGGTACACGACCTGCTGCAGCGGGGCCAGCCACAGGGGTCGCACCCGCTCGCCGTCCAAGCGGAAGGCGTACCAGCCGGTGGCGAGCTGCAGGGCGTTGAAGGCCAGCCACGACACGAGCACGCCCGGCCGTCGGTCGAAGGCGAGCGCGTACAGCGCGGCCGCGTCGACGAAGGGCCCGGCCAGCGGCAGCACGACCTGGAACACCAGCATGTAGGGCAGGGCGCGCCGAGCGAACCGCCGACGGGTGGGATCTGCATCGTGCACGCCATGGCGGTGCTTCCACATCGCCTGCATCGTCCCGTAGGACCAGCGGTACCGCTGGCGCCACAGGTCGCGCCAGCGGCTCGGGGCCTCCGTGAAGGCCACCGCCGTCGGCTCGTACACCACCCGACGACCCCGCCGGTGCACGTCCATGGTGAGGTCGGTGTCCTCGGCCAGCGTGTCGCCGCTCACGCCGCCGATGTCCTCGAGCACCTCCCGGCGGAACGCGCCGATGGCGCCCGGCACCGTGGGCATGCAGTGCAGCACCTCGTACGCCCGCCGGTCGAGGTTGAAGCCGAGCACGTACTCGATGTGCTGGAAGCGGCCGAGGAAGCCGCGCCGGTTCCCGATCTTGGTGTTGCCCGCGACCGCGCCGACCGACGGGTCGGCGAAGGGCCGCAGCACGTTGGGCAGCGTGTCGGGCCGGAACGTCGTGTCGCCGTCGACCATGACGACGAAGGGCGCCGTCGACACGGCCAGCCCCGTGTTCAGCGCGGCCGGCTTGCCGGCGTTCGGTTGCGAGATCAGGCGGACGGCAGCCATGCCCGGCTCCGCCGCGAGGGCCTGCACTATCTCGGCGGTGGCGTCGGTGGACCCGTCGTCCACGACCACCACCTCCAGCGGCCCGGTGTGCTCGGTGGCCACGATGGAGCGGATGGCCGCCTCGATCCCGACGGCCTCGTTGTAGGCCGGCACGATCACGGCCACGGCCACGGCCGGCGCCTCGCCGAGCGGCACCGCGGCGCGACGGCGGTGGTGCCGGCGGGCCAGCACCACGACCACCGCGGCCCGGAGCAGCGCGAGCACGATCATCGTGCCCATCAGCCACGGGAGCAGCCCGACCACGAAGGAACCTGCGCCCAGCAGGGCGACCAGCGCCCTCCCCGAGAGCCGCTCGGACGTGCTCACCTCGGGGGTGGCGGACGGCCCGAACCCGGCCTCGGCCATCACCTCGGTGACGGTGGCGAAGCGGTAGCCCTGCCGACCGAGGTCGGTCAGGAGGCGGTCGACCGCAGCCACCGTGCGGGCGCGGTCGCCGCCCCCGTCGTGGAACAGCACGACCGCACCTGCGCCGCCCGGCGGCGTCGCGTTCCGGACCAGCTCGTCGACCGCGAGCTCCTCCTGCCAGTCGCCGCTGTCGAGGTCGGTCAGAGCGACGACGTAGCCCTCGCGCCCGAGCCGTCGCAGGTCGGCGAGGTCCGCGACGGTGAGCGCCTCGGGCACCGAGGAGTAGGGAGGCCGGAGCAGGGCGGTGTGCCGGCCGACGGTGCCGGCGAGGGCGTGCTCGGTGAGCGAGAGCTCCAGCCGGATCAGCCACCAGGGCGCGTCGTGCACGTCGCGGTGCGTGAAGGTGTGGGACGCCACGTCGTGGCCGCCCGCCACGACGTCCTCCACGATCCCGGGGTGCTCCGCGACGCGGGAGCCGAGGACGAAGAACGACGCGCGGGCGCCGTGACGGGCCAGCACCTCGAGGATGGCCGGGGTCCAGTCCGGGTCGGGGCCGTCGTCGAAGGTGAGCGCGAGGGTCCGCGGCGGGATGGCCAGCGAGCGGGGCACGTCGCCGGACAGGTCGAGCAGCGGCCCGGCCGCGGCCATGCCGGGCGCCATCGGGCCCGGCTCCGGGGCCGCCGCGGTGGCGGCTCCTCCGACGCCGCCGTGCACGTAGCCGTGCAGCACCAACGTGGCCAGCGCGGCCAGCACGAGCAGCGCCAGCGCCACCCAGCGGATCCGCGCCGGCCGGACGGGCGCCCCCGCCGGCGGTGCGGCGCCGCGGTCGGCGGTCATCCCCCCGGGGTGCCGGGCGCCACCAGGACCAGCGCGCCGAGGAGAAGGTAGGCGGTCGCCAGCACCGTGACCACCCACACCAGGGCGTGGAGCCGGCGGCGGCGCCGGCCGGTGGGGTCCACGAAGACGGGCGCGCCCGTACCGCGCGAGGCCGGCGCGCGAAGCGCCGCGCGATGTTGCGATTCGGTGACGCTCACCGTCGTCCGCTCCTCACTGTTCGCCCTTCTCCCTGGTCGCAGTGGCCGTCCCGCCGGCCAACCGGAGCTCAGGGCTGGGAGAACATTACAGTTCGGCGACGGGCTTGCTCGGCGCGGCGTCCCGCACGGGTCGCCGAGCACCGGCATCGCCGCCCGGTCGGCCCACGCGGACCCACGCCCGCACCGCCACGACGGCGAGGCCTCCCCAAGCCAGGGCGGCGAGCAGGACGACGGGGAACGATGCCATGCACTGTCATCGCCCGTTCCGCCGCCCGGGAAACGGCCGGGGGAGACGGGCGAGCGTCGCACCCCCGCTGACCTGGGCCTCGGGCGCGACACTGGAGCCGTGGGCATCCCCAAGCTCCTGTGGCGGGTGTCGAACGGCGAGCACCCCCCTGTGGCCCCGTCGCCGGTGGTGCGGGCCGCCGCCCGGGAGGTCGCGGCGCTCACCGACGAGGTCGCCCGCCGTCGGCGCATCGACCGCCGCGCCTTCCTGCGCTCGTCGATGGGCTCGGCGGCCACCCTCCTCGCGCTGGCGGCCTGCTCGGACCGCGAGCGACGGTCCTCGGGCGCGACCACGTCGGCAGGGACCTTCCAGGTGCCGACCAGCGCAGCGCGCGACCCCGAAGCCGCCACCACCACGCTGGCGCCGTTCGAGGGCGAGGTCGTGATCGACGTGCAGACGCACTTCCTCGACCCCGACACGGTGGGCTTCGGCCGCGGCTTCCCGCAGGCGGCCTGCGGCCCCGACCCCACCACCTGCTTCACCATCGACCGCTGGGCCGACCTCGTGTTCGGCGCGTCCGACACCGCCGTGGCCGTGCTCTCGGCCCTGCCCGTGGTGGCCGACCCGCACCCGATGTCGATCGCGAAGATGGAGGAGGCCCGACGGGTGGCGGAAGCCCTCTGCGACGCCGATCGGGTGCTGCTCCAGGGCGAGGCCTTCCCTCAGGTGGGCGAGCTGGCCGCCGCGCTCGACCGCATGGGCGAGCTGGCCGAGGCGCATCGGCTCGTGGCCTGGAAGACCTACACCCACCTGGGCGCCACCTACTCCTTCACCGATCCGGTGGGGGGAGCCTTCCTGGCGCACGTCTCCGAGCTCGCCGCGGCCGGCGTCGGCCCGTCAGTGGTCTGCGTGCACAAGGGCTTCGGGGCCGACCCCGCCGACGTGGGCCCCGCGGCGCGCGCCCACCCCGAGCTCACCTTCTGCGTGTACCACTCGGGCTACGAGCCGGGCGGGCCCAGCGAGGGCCCGTTCGACGAGCAGGGCCAGGGGGTCGACCGGCTGCTGCGCTCGCTGCGCGACGCCGGGGTGGGTCCAGGCGCCAACGTCTACGCCGAGCTGGGCTCCACCTGGTACCACGCGCTGCGCGACCCCGACGAGGCCGCCCACGTGGTGGGCAAGCTCCTGGTGGCACTCGGCCCCGAGAGGATCCTGTGGGGCACCGACTCGGTCTGGTACGGCAGCCCGCAGGACCAGATCGAGGCCTTCCGGTCCTTCACCATCAGCGAGGAAGCCCAGGAGCGCTTCGGCTACCCGGCGCTCACCGACGACGTGAAGCGCGCGGTGCTGGGCGCCAACGCGGCGCGGCTCCACGGCCTCGACCTCCCTGCGCTGCAGGGCAGCTGCCGGGCGGCCGACGCCGACGAGGCCGCCGGCGAGCGCGAGGAGGCCGCCGGGAGCCTCGGCCCGCTGGGCGATGCCGCGCTCGGCCCCTCGACGGCCGCCGAGGCCGCGGCCGCGTTCGCGGTGGCGCACCCCTGGTTCAGCTGAGCGGCGCAGCGCTCAGAGCTGCGACCAGTCCTCGGGGTTGTCCTCCACCAGCTTGTGCAGCACCTCGCCGTCGACCGCGTCGATCAGGGCGAAGGCCCGCTGGCGCGGCGGGTCCTCGGAGGAGTAGCTGAGGATGCGCCACGTGGGCCGGCTGCGCAGGCCCCGCCAGCCGAGCTGCGCCGAGGCGTGGCCCACCGCGAACCCCGCCTGGCGGGTGGCGATGACCAGCGCCTCCTTCTCGTCGACCACCAACCGCCAACCAGCGGCGAAGCAGTACAGGGCGATGGCCACCAGCGCCACGCCGGCGGCGAGGGTGCCGTTGTTCACCAGCACCGGGTCGTCGCCCCGCCGCAGCGCCCAGCCCGCGATGCACAGCAGGCCGAGGAAGAGGTACAGCGCACCCGGGATGCGGCGCCGGCTGTTGTCGGGGAAGCGGTACGGGCCGCGCAACCCGGTGACGTCGAGCTCCTCGGGGAGCTCATCGCGCAGCTCGGCCTCGCTCGCGCCGGCGTCGTCACCGGCGTCATCGGCGTCGTCGCGGTCGCGGTCGGGCTCATCGGCGGGCTGCTCGGGCACCGCGCGACGCTAGGGCGGCCGGCCCGGGAGGGGCCATTCGACCCCGGGCTTAGCTGCCGTCGTCGTCGCCGTCCTGCAGGTCGTCGACGCCCTCGTTGACGTCCTCCTGCAGGTTGTCCACGCCCTCGTTGACGTCGTCCTGGATGTTGTCGGTGTCGTTGCCGTCGTCGTCGCCGCAGGCGGGGACGGCCAGCAGCAGGCTCCCGGCGAGCAGGGCGCGAGCCAGGTTCTTCGATCGCACGATGGGCACTCCCTCGGGGGGTTGGGGTTGGCCCACGCGTGCCCGGTGCCCCGAGGTGGCAAACGACGCGCCTACGCGGGCCAGGCCGCCCGCAGCTTCTGCCACGACGTGGGGAGGGCCTCGGGCTGCACCCGGGTCTCGGCCACCGACGTCATGAAATTGGTGTCGCCCGCCCACCGGGGCAGCACGTGGACGTGGAGGTGCGTGGGCACGCCGGCGCCGGCCGCCCGGCCCAGGTTCATGCCCACGTTCACGCCGTCGGGCCGGTAGGCGGCCTTCACGGCGCGCACCGCCGCCCGGACCGCTGCCCACAGCTCGTCGTGCTCCTCCGCGGTGAGGTCCTCCACCTCGCCCACCTCGCGGTACGGCATCACGAGGAGGTGCCCCGAGCCGTACGGGAACGAGTTGAGGATGGCGAAGCACGTGGTGCCGCGCCACACGATGTAGGTGCGCTCGTCGGGCAGCCCGCTCTCCAGGATCCGGCGGAAGACCGACCCCTGCGCCCGGGCCTCGCCCTCGCCCGGCACCGACGCGACGTACTCACCGCGCCAACCGGCCCAGAGCCGCTCCAGCACGCCGCTACCCGAGGTGCGCGAGCACGTCGGCCCGGAGCCGCTCGACGAACGCGTCGACCGGCACGTCGCGCTCCACCTCGCCGCCACGTGGGTTGAGCCCCACCGTGCCGTTCGCGACGTCGTCGTCGCCGACCACCAGCACGTAGGGGATCTTCTCCAGCTTGGCCCGGCGGATGCGGGCACCGAGCGGCTCGTCGGCCGCGACCAGGTCGGCCCGGAAGCCCTCCGCCCGCAGCCGGTCGGCGATCCGCAGGCCGTAGGCGTCGTGGTCGTTGCGCACCGGCAGCACGCGCGCCTGCAGCGGCGCCAGCCAGGCGGGGAACGCGCCGGCGAAGTGCTCGAGCAGCACCCCGAAGAACCGCTCCACCGACCCGAACAGCGCGCGGTGCAGCATCACCGGGCGGTGGCGGGCGTTGTCGGCGCCCACGTACTCGAGCTCGAACAGCTCGGGCAGGTTGAAGTCGTACTGGATGGTGGACAGCTGCCACTTGCGGCCGATGGCGTCGCGCACCTTGATGTCGATCTTCGGCCCGTAGAAGGCGCCGCCGCCCGGGTCCCAGCTGTAGGCCAGCCCGGTGCGCTCCAGCGCGTTGCGCAGCACCTCGATGGCGCCGTCCCAGCCCTCGTCGGTGCCGACCGACTTCTCCGCCGGCCGCGTGGCCAGCTCCGCCTCGAACTCGTCGAAGCCGAAGGCCCGCAGCACCGACAGGACGAACTCGAGGAGGCTCGGCACCTCGTCGACGGCTTGCTCCGGCGTGCAGAAGATGTGCGCGTCGTCCTGGGTGAAGCCGCGGATGCGCATCAGCCCGTGCAGCACCCCGGCCCGCTCGTAGCGGTAGACGGTGCCCAGCTCGAAGAGCCGCAGCGGCAGCTCCCGGTAGCTGCGCTGGCGGCTCTCGTACACCAGGATGTGCATCGGGCAGTTCATCGGCTTGGGGTAGTACGCGCCGTTGTCCATCTCCATCGGCGGGTACATCGACTCGGCGTAGTTCACGAGGTGGCGCGACCGCGTGAACAGCCGACCGTTGGAGATGTGCGGCGTGTAGACGAAGTCGTAGCCGCCCTGCTCGTGGCGGCTGCGGCTGTAGTCCTCCATCACCTTGCGCACGATGGCGCCCTTCGGGTGCCAGACGGCGAGGCCGCCCCCCAACTCGTCGGGGAACGAGAGCAGATCGAGCTCCACCGCCAGCCGCCGGTGGTCGCGCTTCTCGGCCTCGGCGAGCATGTGCAGGTGGTCGTCGAGCGCCTGCTTCGACTCCCACGCCGTGCCGTAGATGCGCTGCAGCATCGGGTTGCGCTCGTCGCCGCGCCAGTAGGCCCCGGCCACCCGGGTGAGCTTGAAGTGGCCGAGCCGGCCGGTGTGGGGCACGTGCGGGCCGCGGCACACGTCGCAGAAGCGCGGCGGGTTCTCGTAGAGCCGCACCATGCCGTGCTCGGTGCCGGACGTCGGGTCGTCGGCCTTGCCGCCGATGATCTCGAGCTTGTACTTGTGCTCCGAGAAGCGCTGGGCGGCCTCGTCCTGGGGCACCTCGGCGCGCACGAACGGCTGCCGCTCGGCGATGATCTCGCGCATCCGCTGCTCGATGCGACCGAGGTCGTCGGGCGTGAACGTGGCGCCGTCGGGCAGCTCGAAGTCGTAGTAGAAGCCGTGCTCGATCGGCGGGCCGATGCCGAAGGTGGCGCCCGGGAACAGGTCGAGCACCGCCTGGGCGAGCACGTGCGCGGTGGAGTGGCGGATGGTGTACCGACCCCGGTCGCTGGACGGCAGGACGAGCTCCACCGTGGACCCGTCGGAGAGCACCCAGTCGAGGTCGCGCTCCACCCCGTCGACCACGGCGATGACGGCATCGCGGGCCAGCCGCGGCCCGATGGCCTCCGCCAGCCCGAGGGCAGTGGTGCCGGCAGGGAGCGTCTTGCGCGACCCGTCCGGAAGCACCACCGAGATGTCGTCAGCCATGCCCGCACCCTACCGGCGCGCCGCCCCCGTCCCTGAAGCGATTGGGCGCGCGCCGTGCCCTACGGGCGCAGGTCGATGCCGAGCAGCGCGGCGGCCTCGCCCACCCTCCACCCCTTGGCGGCGGCGGCGTCGATGGCGGCCACCGCGGCCGGGCAGTCGAGATCGTCGTCGAGCGCGGCGCGCACGTCCTCCAGCGCGGCGTCACCACCCTCGGACCCTGCGGCCCGCCAGGCCTCCAGGCGGGCGGCGGCGCGCTGCATCAGCTCGTCGTCCCACTCCCACGAGTCGCGGTAGTGGTGCTCGAGCACGGCGAGGCGCACGGCCATGGGGTCCCAGCGCTCGAGCAGGTCGCTCACGAACACGAGGTTGCCGAGCGACTTCGACATCTTCTCGCCGTCCATCCGCACCATGGCCACGTGCATCCAGTGGCGCACGAAGGGCTCGCCGGTGGCGGCCTCGCTCTGGGCCCGCTCGCACTCGTGGTGGGGGAAGATCAGGTCGGCGCCACCACCGTGGAGGTCGATGGTCGTCCCGAGCTCGCGCAGCGCCAGGGCCGAGCACTCGATGTGCCAACCCGGCCGGCCGGGCCCCCACATCGTCTCCCACGCCGGCTCGTCGGGCGCCGACGGCTGCCAGAGCACGAAGTCGAGCGGGTGGCGCTTGTGGGGATCGTCGACGTTGCCGCCCCGCTCGCGGGCGATGGCCAGCATCTCCTCTTCGCTCAGGTGGCTGATCTGCCCGAACCCGGGCGACGTGGAGATGTCGAAGTACACCGCGCCCCCGGCCTCGTAGGCGTGGCCCCGGTCGAGCACCATGCCGATGAAGCCGCGGATGTCGGGGATGGCGGATGTGGCCCGCGGCTCGCTCCACGCCGGCAGCGTCTGCAGGGCCTTCATGTCGCGCTCGAAGCGGGCCACCTCCGCCGCGGCCAGGTCGAGGTAGTGCACGCCGAGCTCCCGGGCCTTGGCCAGCAGCGGGTCGTCGACGTCGGTGATGTTGCGCACGCAACGGGTCTCGTGGCCGAGGTCGCGCAGGCGCCGCTGGAGCACGTCGTACTGCAGGAACACCGTGGCGTGGCCCAGGTGGGTCGCGTCGTACGGCGTGATGCCGCAGGTGTACATGGTCACGACGGGGCCGGGCTCGAAGGGGACCACCTGCCGCCGGGCCGTGTCGTACAGGCGCATGACCATGCTCAGACGTTCGTGCGCGGCCGGGGATGGCCGCAAGCCGAGGGGTGGGAGGCTCGTGTGCGCGTGGCGCCGCGGCACGCGAGCGGAGGCCATGGGTGGCCGGAGCGGGTCATCGAGCTCAGGTGCGGATCCCCGTGAGCTTCGGCGCGACGCGGGTGCGGTAGCGGACGTTCAGCTGGAGCAGGACCGCGGTGAAGGCCTCGATGGCGGTGGCGTTGGAGAGCTCGCCGGCGTCGAGGGGCCGGCACCCCGGGATGCGGGCCGTGATCTCCGACACCGCCTTCGTGGCCTCGGGGTCGTCGCTGCAGATCAGCACGTCGGACTCGATGGGGTGGCCCAGCATGCCGAGCTCCTTGGCCGGCAGGTGGTGGAAGGCGGCCACGACGCGGGCCGACGGCACGGCCGCCTGCACGTGGGCCGCCACCGAGCCCCGGGGCGGGACCAATGGCTGGAACTCGTGGCCGACGCGCACGAGGGCGTTGGCCATCGACACCACCACCTTGCCCGCCAGCTCGGCCTCGAGCGACTGGGCGGTGGTGGCCGCGCCGTCCCAGGGCGTCGCGATCACGACGAGGTCGGCCTGCGCCGCGCGGAGGTTGTCGCCCGCCTCGAGGTCGAGCTCGTGCGCGGCCCAACGCTCCAGGACCGTGTCGCGGACCTCCATCGCCCGGTACTTCGACCGACTGCCGAGGACGACGCTGTAGCCCACGGACGCCAGCCGGGCGCCGAGGGCCGTGCCGGCGGGGCCGGTGCCGCCGAGGATGCCGATCTCCATGGGAGCGCAGCCTTGCACACCCGACGTGCGAAGCCCCTGCCCGGGTGGCTGTCTAGATTCGCCCGCCATGGGTCTGCTCGAGGGCAAGCGCATCGTCGTCACCGGCGTCCTCACCGACGCCTCCCTGGCCTTCGGCTCGGCCGTGCTGGCCCAGGAGCAGGGCGCGGAGGTCGTGCTCACCGGAGCCGGGCGGGGGCTCTCGCTCACGCAGCGCACGGCTCGCAAGCTGCCCGAGCCCGTCGAGGTCCTGGAGCTCGACGTCACGGTGGAGGACCACCTCACCCGCGTCCGGGAGGAGCTGGCCTCGCGCTGGGGTCGGGTCGACGGCGTCCTGCACTCCATCGGCTTCGCGCCGCCGGCCTGCCTGGGCGACGACTTCCTGGGCGCCACCTGGGACGACGTGGCCGTGGCCCTGCAGGTGTCGGCCTACTCCCTGAAGGCGCTGGCCGACGCCTTCGTGCCGCTCATGACCGACGGCGGGGCCTTCGTCGCCCTCGACTTCGACGCCCGGGTGGCCTGGCCGGCCTACAACTGGATGGGCGTGGCCAAGTCGGCCCTCGAGTCCACCGCCCGCTACCTGGCCCGCGAGCTCGGCGACCGCCGCATCCGCGTCAACCTGGTGGCCGCGGGCCCGGTGCGCACCATGGCCGCCAAGTCGATCCCGGGGTTCGCCGCCTTCGAGGACGCCTGGGCCGGGCGGGCGCCCCTCGGCTGGGACATCAACGACTCCAGCGCCGTGGCGAAGGCCTGC
>Ga0180215_1002473_pt1 | contig 18549 bp, 18 predicted proteins | sample eDN3rd37CBELigBY_FD_128871 | JGI IMG/M metagenome (GOLD analysis project Ga0180215, IMG submission 128871) | Enriched backyard soil microbial communities from Emeryville, California, USA - eDNA 3rd pass 37_C BE-Lig BY (version 2) (version 2) | ecosystem: Environmental > Terrestrial > Soil >... | reverse complement strand
CACCAACCGCGCCCCCGGATCCACCACCGCCCGATACAACGCGAACGCCTTCACCACATCGTGCTGCGCCTTGTTCGGCGCCACCCGCCCCACGAACAACCACACCGCCCCGCCCCCCGCCGCCCGCTGCGCCTGCAGGCGCCGGGCCACGGCGGCGTCGCCGTCGCCGTCGAAGTGGGCCGGGTCGAGCAGGATCGGCACCACCACCGGCGAGGCGCACCCCGCCGCTTCGAGCTCGGCGGCGTTGTAGGCCGAGTCGGCCATGCCCACCAATGCCCGGGGCGCGAGCTGGGCGAGCTGCTGCCGGGCCACCCGCAGCTCCACGCCGACGGCCGGCTCCCAGGGGTCGAACAGCTCCGCCGGGGTGATGTTGTGGTAGTCGAGCAGCAGCGGCTCGGGCCGCGACGCCACCCAGTCGGCCACGGGACCGCCGGTGGACAGCTGGTAGAGCAGGAAGGTGCGCTCGCCGGGCACGGCCTCGAAGCGCTCGAGGGGCTTGGCGTGGGCCCGGACCTCGGCGTGGATGTCGCGGGCGTAGATCTCCGAGCGCACGCCGAGGCGGCGCAGCACCCGCTGCAGCGCCAGCGTGTGCTGGCCGATGGCGTCGGCGCCGGCGAACACCGGCAGCACCTGGTGGATGGCGGCTCGCACGGTCGGCCGGGTGCGCTCAGCCGGCGCGGCGGGCCCGCACCAGGTAGGCGGCGCGGTCGCCGAGCAGCGGGGCGAGGGCGTCGGCGTTGGCGTTGACCGCCTTGGCCACCGCGTCGTCGCCGTCGAGGCGCACCAGCGGCGCCTCCGCGCCGTGCGGCTCGGCCTGGACGTCGCTGAAGCCGCGGTGGCCGAGCACCTCGAGCCACGTGTCGGCGTGCCACGGCCGACCGGGGGCGAGGTCGGTCTGCACGGGCGAGCGGTGCCGGGCCCACGCCTCGGGCGTAGCCGACAGGACCAGCAGGCGCCCGCCGGGCACCAGCGCCCGGGCGGCGTCGTGCACCAGCCGCACCAGCGCGGCCGGCGGCAGCCACTCGACCACGTCGGCCAGGACCACCCCGGCCAGCGAGCGCTCGGGCAGCGCGGCGAGGTGGTCGAGCGGGTCGTCGGGCCGCACGTCGAGCCCCTGGCGGAGGGCCTCGGCCAGCAGGGCGCGACGGGGTTCCACGCCGTAGGCGGCGACGCCCTCGGCCCGCAGCGTGCGCACCAGCTCGGCCCGCCCGCAGGTGGCCACCAGCACGCGGCCCTCCACGCCGGTGAGGGCGTCGACCACGGCGTCGACGGCGGACGGCTCGAGGGAGGCGGGCGGCGTGCGGTCGAGCTCGGCCCGCAGCGGACCGGCGCCGGTGGTGCCGTCCTCGAGCCGGCGCACGCGGCCGTCGACGAGGCGCACGGCCTGGGTGAGCGTGCCGCTCACCGCGGTGACCTGCTGCGCGACGTAGCGCATGTACCAGGCCATGAGCTTGCGCAGCACCTTCTTCACGCCGCCGACCACCGGCAGGCGCGACGAGGTGGGCACGTCGACGTCGACGTAGGAGGCCCGCTCGGCCCGGTCGAGCAGCACGGCCATGTCCTCGCCCGCCACGCCCGGCGGGGCGTGCTTGGCGAACTCGGCGTCGAGCTCGCGCTCCAGGCTCTCCGGGATCTCGCCGCTGTCGCGGCGGCGCTGGGCCTCGACCATGATCTCGGCCACGACGAGGTCGAGGTCGAGCTCGGGGACCGGTTCGGGAGCGCTCATGTCGACACCTTTACGCGCAGGGGGAAGGCAACCACGCCGATGCGCCGGTCGGGGTTCATCACCGAGAACCAGTGCTGCTGCTCGCGCCAGTCGTACCGGGTGCCCTCGTCCTTGGAGTGCACGCCGAGCGTGATCGGGTAGGTGCCGTCGAGCAGCGGGACCGCTTCGAGCTCGAACACCACCTCGCCGGGGCCGTCGAGCACGGGCACGTCGACGCCGAGGCCGTCGGTGTTGGCGCCGTAGATGAGCTTGCCGTCGCGCTGGTCGTAGATGGCGAGGCCGAACACCACGTCGGCGACCGGTTCCTTGGCCTCGAAGCCGACCCGCACGGTGAGCGGCTCGCCGGGCAGCAGGTGGGTGCGGGCGTCCTGGTTCGGGTGGTCGAGGTCGACCGAGGTGATGCGCAGCGGCGAGAGGTGGTAGGGGTCGACGGGCTCGGCCGGCGCGGGCTCGGGGGCCGGCTCACCGGGCGCCGGCTCGTCGTGTGCCTTCGACGCCGCGGCCGCGGCGGCGGCCTCCTCGGCGGCGCGCGCCTCGAGCCACTGCTGGCGCTCCATGGCGTTCATGAAGAGCGTGTCGCGGAAGATGCGGATGGCCTCGCCCGGCGCCCCGTAGGTGACCATGTGGCCGTGGTCGAGCACCGCGATGCGGTTGCAGATCTGGCGCATCAGGTCGGGGGCGTGGGAGACCACCACGATGGTGCGGCCGTCGCGCTGGAACTGGTGGATCCGGTCGAGGCACTTGTGCTGGAAGGTCTCGTCGCCCACCGCGAGCACCTCGTCGACCAGCAGCACGTCGGGGTCGACGTTCACGGCCACCGCGAAGCCGAGCCGCACGTACATGCCCGACGAGTAGTGCTTCACCTGGAGGTCGATGAACTCCTCGAGCTCGGCGAACTCGACGATCTCGTCGAAGCGGGCCTCGACGTCGCGGCGGGTGAGCCCCAGGATCGACGCGTTCATGAACACGTTCTCCCGGCCGGTGAGGTCGGGGTGGAAGCCGGCGCCGAGCTCGAGCAGCGACGCCAGGCGGCCCCGCACCCGGATCTGGCCCATGGTGGGCTGCATGATCCCGCCGATCAGCTTGAGCAGCGTGGACTTGCCCGAGCCGTTGTGGCCGAGCAGGCCGATGGTCTCGCCCTCCTCCACCTCGAAGCCGATGTCGCGCAGCGCCCAGAAGTCGTGGAAGTGCTGGCGCCGCAGCGTGATGAAGCGCTCCTTGAGCGAGCGGATCTTCTGGTCGCCGATCCGGAAGCGCTTGGAGACGTTGTCGACCTCGACTGCGACCGCCACTCAGATCTCCTCGGCGAAGTTGCCCTCGAGCCGGTCGAAGACCTTGATCGCCACCAGGATGAGCACCGCCGAGACGCCCGCCACGATGCCCAGGTTGCCGAGGTACCACCACACCGACGCGTCGGGCAGGAGCTGCGGCGCGACGCCCGTGACGGGATCGGGGTCGCCGTAGGCCCGGCCCCAGATGCCCCGCTGGAGCGCCAGCACGATGTTGGTCATCGGGTTGAGGCGCGGCAGCCACGCCAGCCCGTGGGCGGCCAGCCGGTCGGAGACCAGCGTGTAGTGGTAGAGGATCGGCGTGACCCAGAACCACATCATCAGCAGGATCTCGATGAGGTGCTGGGTGTCGCGCAGGTACACGTTCACCGCGCTGAGGAAGATGCCGAGCGCCGCGGTGAACAGCAGCAGCGTGATCACCGCGGGGACCACCAGCCACAGGTACTCCCAGCTCACGTCGTAGCGCAGGATCACCAGCGCGCCGGCCATCACCAGCGACTGCAGGAAGAAGTGCACCAGGGCCGCGCCGATGGTGGCGAGGGGCAGCACCTCTCTCGGGAAGTACACCTTCTTGATCAACGGGGCGTTGCCCACCACCGAGGCGGTGGCCGCCGGGATCGAGGCGGTGAAGAGGTTCCAGGCCAGCATCCCCGAGAGGAGGAAGATGGCGAAGTACGGGATGGCGCTCTTCAGGAAGACGGCGAAGACCAGGTAGTAGACCGCCAGCGACAGCGCCGGGTTGAGCATCGACCAGACGAAGCCCAGGGTGCTGCCCTTGTAGCGGACCTTCAGCTCCTTGCGGACCAGGCCGTGCAGGAGCTCGCGGTACTGCCAGATGAGGCGGAGGTGCTCGCGGACCGACCGGTGCGGGGCGACCACCGTGGCGCCGCCGTCGGCCGCTCGCGGGGTTCCGCCCGCCCCGACGGTCGCAGCGGGGGCTGGCGTCGTCGTGGCCATGGCGGAGCCAGGCTAGTGGACCCCTCTCGGGGGACCGCAGCACCCGTGACGGACCTACGCTGAGGCGGCCATGCGGGTCGCGCTCGACGTCACGCCCCTCCTGGGCGCGCGCACCGGCGTCGGGCGGTTCGTGGAGCACCTGGTCCCGGCCCTGGCCCAGGCGGGCGTGGAGCTGGCCCCCTACGTCCTGAGCGCACGCGGCGCACGCGGCGCCCCCGGCGCGGCGCCCGACCTGCCCGCCGGCACCCGCCAGGTGCGCCTGCCCGCGGCGGCGCTGGTCCGGGCGTGGGGCGGGCTGGGCCGGCCCCGGCTGCGCCGGGTGGTCGCCGGGCCGGGGGCAGCCGTCGTGCACGGCACCAACTTCGTGGCCCCGCCCGATCCCCGGCCGACCGTGCTCACCGTGCACGACTGCTCCTTCGTCACCGACCCGGTGTCGGCGGTGCCGGTGGTGCGGGCCTTCGCCGCCGTGGTCCGCCGGGCGGTGGCCCAGGGCGCCTGGGTCCACACGCCCAGCCGCGCCGTGGCCGAGGAGGCCGCCGCCCTCTTCGGCACCGACCGGGTGGTGGCCGTGCCGCACGGCCCGCCCCGCCTCGACCCCGGCGACGGCCGCGCCCCCACGCTCACCGGAGGGGCGCCGTACGTGCTCGCCGTCGGCACGCTGGAGCCCCGCAAGAACCTCCCCCGCCTGGTGGCCGCCTTCGGGCGCGTGGCCCCCGAGCACCCCGACCTGCACCTGGTGCTGGCCGGGCCCGACGGCGCCGACCGGCCCCGCGTCGACGCCGCGGTCGCCGCCCTGCCGGCGACGCTGGCGGCGCGCGTCCACCTGCCCGGCTGGACCGACGGCCCGGCCCGCACCGAGCTGCTCCGCCACGCCGCCGTCCTGGCCTACCCGTCGCTCGACGAGGGCTTCGGCCTGCCCCTGCTGGAGGCCATGGCGGTGGGCACACCCGTGGTGGCCGGCCGGGCGGGCGCCATCCCCGAGGTGGCCGGCGACGCCGCCCGGCTCGTGGCGCCCACCGACGTGGACGAGCTGGCCGGCGCGCTGGCCACCGTGCTGGCCGACCGGCCGCTGCGCGAGCAGCTCGTGGCCGCCGGGCGGGCCCAGCTGCGGCGCTTCTCGTGGGCGGCGACGGCCGAGGGCCTGGCGACGCTCTACGGTCGCGCCGCGATGGAGCGGGCTCGATGATCACGGTGCTGGCCGGCGGCGTGGGCGCGGCTCGGCTGCTGGCCGGGCTGGTGCAGGTGGTCGACCCGGCCGAGCTGACGGCGGTGGTCAACACCGGCGACGACGTGGTGCTGCACGGGCTGCACATCAGCCCGGACCTCGACACGATCACGTACACGCTGGCCGGGGCCGTCAACCCGGAGACGGGCTGGGGCCTGCGAGGCGAGACGTGGCAGGCGATGGGGGCGCTGGCCCGCTTCGAGGCGGTGCGGCCGCCCGGGTCGGGCGCGGCGGCCACGTGGTTCTCGCTCGGCGACCAGGACCTCGCCACGCACCTGTACCGCACGCACCGCCTGCGGGAAGGCGCACCACTGTCGACCGTCACCGCCGAGGTCACGGCGGCGTGGGGCCTCGAGGTGCGCCTGCTGCCCATGACCGACGACCGCGTCGAGACCCGGGTGGAGGTGGCCGGCGAGGGCGAGGTCGGCTTCCAGGAGTACTTCGTGCAACGGCGCCACGCCGTGCCGGTGACGTCGGTGCGCCTCGACGGCATCGACACCGCGGTCCCGGCGCCCGGCGTGCTGGCGGCGGTCGACGACGCCCGGGTCGTGGTCATCGCCCCCTCCAACCCCATCGTGTCGATCGGCCCCCTGCTGGCGCTGGCCCCGCTGCGGGCCCGGCTGGAAGCAGCCCGGGACCGGGTGGTGGCGGTGTCGCCGATCGTCGCCGGGCGAGCCCTGAAGGGCCCCGCCGACCGGCTGATGGCCGAGCTCGGCCACGAGCCGTCGGTGGTCGGCGTGGCCCGGATCTACGCGCCGGTGGCGTCGGTGCTGGTCGTCGACACCAGCGATGCCGAGCTGGCGCCCGCGGTGGAGGCGGAGGGGCTCCGCTGCCTGGTGACGCCCACCGTCATGCACGGGCCCGCGGAGGCCGCCGCGCTCGGCCGCACCGTGCTGGGCGCGGTGCCGGCATGAGCCGGCTGGAGATCTTCCCGCTCGAGGGCATCGGCGAGGTCCACCCCGGCGACGTGCTGGCCGAGCTCATCCTGGCGGCCAGCGAAGCCGACCCGGCCACACGCCTGCAGGCGCGCGACGTGCTGGTGGTCACGCAGAAGGTCGTGTCGAAGGCGGAGGGCCGGCTGGTCGACGTCGACCCCGACGACCCGCTGTCGCACAAGCGCCTGGTGCTCGAGGAGGCGGTGCGGGTGCTGCGCCGCCGCGGCGAGCTGCTCATCACCGAGACCCGCCACGGGTTCGTGTGCGCCAACTCGGGCGTCGACCTGTCGAACGTGGCGCGCGGCCAGGCCGCGCTGCTCCCGCTCGACAGCGACCGCTCCGCCCGGCGCATCCGCGATGCCATCCGCGGCCGGTTGGGCATCGAGGTCGGCGTGATCGTGTCCGACACCTTCGGGCGGCCGTGGCGTCGCGGCCTCACCGACGTGGCCATCGGCACCGCGGGCATCGCGGCGTGCGTCGACCTGCGCGGCACCGAGGACGCGCTCGGCCGCGTCATGCAGGTGACCGAGGTGGCCGTGGCCGACGAGCTGGCCGCCGCCGCCGAGCTGGTGATGGGCAAGGCCAGCGGCATCCCCGTGGCCGTGGTGCGCGGCGTCGACCCCAGCTGGTTCCGCGAATCCTCCGTGCGCGCCGAGCTCGTGCGCGACCCAGGCGAAGACCTGTTCAGGTAGCCGACCGTTAGGGACTCCCCCGCGCTGGGCACACCCCGGGCAGCCGGAAGCTCGGGCCTCCGGGCGGGAAGGAGCATCGACGTGGAATTCGTGCTGTGGCTCATCGCCGTGATCCTGGTGATCGCCGGGATCGTCACCGCCGTGCGGGGGCAGGTCCTCTACGGCATCGTGCTCATCGTGGTCGGCCTGCTGGTCGGCCCCGGCGGCGTGAGCCTCTTCACCTAGCGCCGGGTCACCTGGCGCCGGCGGCGAACCAGTCGAGCACCGCGCGCGTGCCCTCGGCGAGGCTCGTCCACGGCTTCCAGCCGAGGTGGATGGCGGCCCGGCCGGGGTCGAGGGCGCTGCGCTGCAGCTCGCCGGCCCGGGCCGGCGCCCGCACCACGGCCGCATCGGGGCGGCCGGCGGCGTCGGCCATGGTGGCGTGCAGCTGGTGCACGGTGGTCTCCGTGCCGGTGCCGATGTTCACCACGAGACCGCTCCCGCGCGAGGCGGCCCGCACGAAGGCGTCGACCACGTCGTCGACGTACACGAAGTCGCGGGTCTGCTCGCCGGTGCCGTAGATCGTGCAGGGCTCGCCGCCGAGCAGCCGCCGGGCGAAGATGGCCACCACGCCGGCCTCGCCGTGGGGGTCCTGGCGGGGCCCGTAGACGTTGGCCAGCGCGAGCGCCGTGTACTCGAGCTGGTGCAGCTCGCGGTAGACGGCGAGGTAGTCGATCACCACCTTCTTCGACACGCCGTACGGCGACAGCGGCCGGTGGGGGTGGCTCTCGCGCACGGGCAGGTCGCGGGCGGCGGGCTCGCCGTAGAGCGTCCCGCCGCTGGCCGCGAAGACCACCTTCACCGCGCCGCCGGCGCGGGCCGCCTCCAGCACGTTGAGGCTGCCCATCACGTTCACGTCGGCGTCGGCCAGCGGGTCGGCCACCGACACCCGCACGTCGGCCTGCGCGGCGAGGTGGAACACCACCTCCGGCCGGCGGCGCTCGCACAGGCGCCGCAGCTCGGGGGCGCGGATGTCGAGGTGGTGGAACCGCAGGTCGGCATCGCGCTCCGCGCGTGCGGCGGCCAGGTTGGCCAGCGACCCGGTGGACAGGTCGTCGACCACGTCGACGGCGTGGCCCTCCGCCAGCAGGCGGTCGACGAGCGTGGAGCCGATGAAGCCCGCGCCGCCAGTGACGAGCGCCCTCATCCCTCCGGCTCCGGCACGCGGCGCCCGCGCAGCTCGAGGCCGGGGGCGATCCGCTGGCCGGCGCCGATCACGCAGCCGTCGAGCAGCGACGCGCCCCGCCCCACCACCGCGTCGGGCCCGACGATGGAGTCGGCCACCACCGCGTCGGGCTCGACGACCGCGCCGGCCAGCAACAGGGCGTCGCGCACCTGGGCCCCCGCCGCCACCCGCGCCCCGGGCTCCAGCACGCTGCCCTCGACGGTGGCGCCGGCCTCGACGACCGCGCCGTCGGCCAGCGCAGGAGGCGCCTCCTGGCGCCGCAGGCCGCCGCACAGGTCGAGGTTGGCCCGCAGGTACTGCGCCGGCGTGCCGGTGTCGAGCCAGTAGCCCGGCAGGTGGTGGGCGTACAGGCGCCCTTCGGCCACCATCGCCGGGAAGGTCTCCCGCTCGATCGACACCCGCCGCCCGCTCGGGATCCGGTCGAGCACCGAGGGCTCGAGCACGTAGGTCCCCGCGCTGATGAGGTTGGAGGGCGCCTCCTCGCGCCGGGGCTTCTCCACGAAGGCCAGGACGCGCCCGGCCTCGTCGGTGGCCACCACGCCGAAGGCGGACGGATCCTCCACGGCGGTGAGGTGCAGCGTGCCCTCCGCGCCCCGCAGGCGGTGGAAGGCCACCAGGGCGCCGATGTCGACGTCGGCCACGACGTCGCCGTTCACCACGAGGAACGTGTCGTCGACGCGGCCGTGCTCGGCGGCGAAGCGGACGGCGCCGGCGGTGTCGAGCGGCTCGGGCTCCACGGCGTAGACGAGCGGCAACCCCGCGCAGCGCCCGTCCGGGAAGGCGTCCACGAAGGCGTCGGGCCGGAAGCCGAGCGAGAGCACGACCTCCTCCACGCCGTGGGCGGCGAGCTGGGCCACGGTGCCCTCGATCATGGGCCGGTGCCCGACGGGCAGGATCGGCTTGGGCGTGGTGAGCGTGAGCGGGCGCAGGCGCGTGCCGAAGCCCCCGACCAGCACCACCGCCCTCACGGGGCGCTCGTGCTCGGTGCTGCGCTCGTGTCGGGGGCGGCCGTGGTGTCGGTGGTCGCCTCGGTCGTGTCGGTGGGCGCGGCGGTGGTGTCGGTGCCGGGCGCGGTGGTGTCCGTGGCGCCGCCGTCGCCCTCACCCTCGCCTTCGCCCTCGCCTTCGCCGGCCACCGTGGTGGTCGTGCCCGGGTTGGGCTCCTCCGGGTAGACGTCGTCGAGCAGGCTGAGGTCGGACAGCTTGACCGTCGAGTCGGGCTTCGGGATCTCGGCGTCGGCCGGGGCCCGCACCAGCGCCATCACGGCGCCGTCGGTGGTGAAGCGCTCCTTGCCGAAGTCGGAGGTGCGCACCTCGGGCTCCTCGTCGTCCGGCGAGTCCCACACCAGCATGCGCAGCTCGCCGGGCTGGCCGCCGCAGTCGTCGCCGTCGCGCAGCTCGGTGCCGCCCTGGCCCTCCGGCAGCTTCACCCGGTTGTCGCTGACGTCGAGGTCGACGGCGTCGAAGAAGTCGTCCAGCCGGGCGTTCTTGCCCGAGGCCTTCGACAGGAACGGGTGGATGTGGATCACGCCGTCGGCGTGGCTGTGGATGCCGACCGGGTCGTTCTGGTCGGTGATGTCGGGCAGGTAGTGGTCGCAGTCGTAGATGCCGAAGGCCACGTGCCAGTGGTGGATGCCGGCCTGCGGCGGCGTGTCGTCGGCGTTGGCCTGGTCGCGGTCGGCCGCGAAGACCAGACCGATGCCGGCCAGCACCACCACCGCGATCACCGCGGGGAAGGTCATGCTGCGTTCCCGTGCGCTCCGACCGCGGCCGCGGCGACCGGCCGCAGCGGCGCGAGCCACCTTCTTGGCGGACGAGGCTCTACCCACGGGTCGGGCAGCGTACCGGAGGCGCCCCGCTCACCGGGCGCGGGCGCGGCGCCCCTCGACCAGCTCGACGAAGAGCGCCTCGTAGGCCTCGGCCACCGCCGCGGGCGAGAGCCACGCCTCCACGAACCGGCGGCCGGCGGCACCCCGCTCGGCCCGCTCCTCGGGCGCGGCCACCAGCGCCTTCACCGCGGCGATGAAGGCCTCGCGGTCCTCGGGGGGCACGGCCACCCCCGCGCCCGAGCGCTCGGCCAGGCGCGTGACCTCGGTGCCCGGGTCGATGCTGGCCACGAAGGGGCGTCCCGCGGCCAGGATCGAGTAGGTCTTCGACGGCACGCTGGCCCGACCGAGGCCGCGCTTCAGCGGGATCACGTGCACGTCGCCGGTGGCCAGCACCTCGCTCAGGCGCTCGGCGGGCTGCAGGTCGCCGAAGACCACGTTGGGCAGCCCGGCGGCGAGCTCCTCCAGGTGCGGGCGGGCCGCCCCGGACCCGTTCACGAGGAAGACCACGCCGGGGTCGTCGACCATGGCCCGGGCCGCCTCGACCAGCAGCTCCAGCGACTGCGACATGCCGACGTTCCCGGCGTACATCACGACGGTGCGGTCGCCCAGGCCGAGCTCCTCGCGGTAGCGGGTGGTCCGCGGCTGGGGGCGGATGGCGTCGGTGTCGACGAAGTTCGGGATGACCCGCACCTTGTGGCGCGCCCCGGGCGCGACCTTGGCGGCCACGTTGTCGCGCAGGTCGTCGGACAGCACGGTCACGGCGTCGGCCCGGGCGTAGGACAGCCGCTCGAGCCAGCGCGCGGCGGCGATGACCCGGCGGCCCCGCAGCACGCCGAGCTCCACGGCCACGTCGGGGAAGACGTCCTGGATGTTGAAGACCAGCGGCGCCCGCCGGGCCAGGCCCACCGCCCAGCCGGTGAGGCCCATGGTCAGCGGCGGCGACATGGCCAGCACGCCGTCGGCAGCACGGGGCAGGCCCTCGAGCCCGGCGAGCAGGCTGAAGGCCCCGAAGGCCAGCGCACGGCGGGGGATGTCGCGCTTGTCCGTGGGGAACGGGTGGACGCGCACGATCTCGCCCCACGCCGTCCGCTCCGTGCGGACGGGGCGGCCCGCGTAGGCCGGCTCCACCGCGTGGTGCACGTACCAGGGCAGGGACGTGACCACGCGGAGCCGGTGGCCCCGCTCGGCCAGGCCCTCGACGATGTGGGTCATGACCACACCGGTGGGCGCGGCGTCCGGGGCGAAGTGCGGGCAGAGGACGGTGAGGTTCACGGGGCGACCGGGACCGCACGGTAGGCGGCCAGGAGGGCCTCCGCCGAACGCCGGGCCGTGAGCTCGGCGGCACGCGCCTCGCCGGCGGCCCGCAACCGGGCCCGCTCGGCCGGGTCGTCGAGGAGCTCGGCCATCGCCCGGGCCCAGCCGTCGACGTCGTCGGGGTCGACCAGCCGGCCGGCCTCGCCCACCACCTCGGGCAGGGCGGTGACGTCGGCGGCCACCAACGGGCAGCCGAGCCGCATGGCCTCCAGCGCCGGCGCCCCGAAGCCCTCGTAGCGCGACGGCACCAGGGTGGCCATGGCCGCCCGGTAGAACCCGTTGCGGTCGGCGTCGCTCACCCGTCCCGGCCGCACCACCCGGGGTTGCAGGCCGAGCCGGGCCACCTCCTCGGCCACCGTGTCCTCGGCCGGCCCGCGACCGCCGAGCAGCACCAGCTGCGCGTCGCCGCCCAGCCGGGCGAGGGCCCGCACGAGCACCACGTGGTTCTTGTGGGGGTAGGTGATGGCCGGGTACAGGAAGAACGGCCCCGCCAGCCCGTAGCGGGCCCGGAGCTCGGCCTCGGCGGTGGGCGGCGCGGCGACCTCGGCCTCGGGGATGCCGTGGGGCACGACGTGCACCCGGGCGGGGTCGGCGCCCAGGCGCTCGACCACCGTCGAGCGCACGTAGGCGCTCGGGGTGGTGACGGCCGCCGCCCGGCGGACCGACCGGGGCACCGTGCGGCGCAGGTAGGCCAGCTTCACGGTGGAGAAGGAGGCCGGGTAGGTCAGGTACTGCAGGTCGTGCACGGTGAGCACAGCCGGCGCGGTGAGCACGGCGGGCAGGGTGCCGCCGCCGTGGTGCACGAGGTCGAGGCCGCGGCGACGCGCCTGGGCCGCCAGCCACGTGGCCTCGGCGGCCACCCGCAGGGGACGGCGGCCGCCCCCGATCGGGGCCGCCACCACCGGGAAGGGCACCTCGGGGTGGGCCGGGGCGAACCCCGGCAGGGCGAAGACCGTGACGTCGAGGTCGGCGGGGGCCAGCTCGGCGAGGCCGACGAGCAGGCGCGTCAGGTACTGCTCGCTGCCGCCCACCACCCCCGGCCGCAGCCACAGCAGGTTCACCCCCACCTTCACGCGGCGGGCCCCCCTCCGGCCAGCTCCCGGTAGGCGGCCAGCGTGCGCCGGCCGGTCTCGGCCCAGCTCATGGCGGCGGCCCGGGCGAGGCCGGCGGCCGCCAGCCGGGCCGCCTCGGCCTCGTCGCGCAGCACCCGGGCCAGGCCCTCGGCGACGGCGTCGCGGTCGCGCGGGTCGACCAGCACCGCGGCGCCGCCGGCCACCTCCTCGGTGGCCGTCCCGGCCGACGTGACCACCGGCGTCCCCTGGGCCATGGCCTCCAGCACCGGCAGCCCGAAGCCCTCCTGCAGGCTCGGGAAGCAGAGCGCCGCGGCGCCGGCCAGGAGGGCGCGCCGGTCCGCGTCCGGCACGAAGCCGACGGATCGGGCCCGGGGACCGAGGGCGTCGAGGAGCGGGCCGATCTGGGGGCCCCAGCCGGTGGGGCCCACCACCACCAGGTCGTGGCCGTCCCCGGCGGCCTGCACCGCGTGCACCACCGCCGGGAGGTTCTTGCGGGGCTCCTGCGTGCCCACGAACACCACGTAGGGCCCGTCCAGGCGGTAGCGGGCGCGGGCCGCCGCCACGTCCTCGGGCGAGGCCCGCTCGGGGTCCACGCCCCACGGCACGACCCGCAACCGCTCGGCCGGGATGCCGGCCGCCTCACACGCGGCCGCGGTGGTCCGCGACGGCACGAGCACGAGGTCGGCCCGGCGCTTGGCCAGGGCGAGGCCCTTGCGGTGGAAGCGCAACCCGCGGCTGGTCAGGTGCTGCGGCTCGGTCAGGAAGGCCAGGTCGTGCACGGTCACCACCAACGGCGCCGAGCGCGGCGGCACCACCAGCGTGGTCGCGTGCACCACGTCCACGGCGCCGGTGGCGGTCTGCACGGCCGGCCAGCCGAGCGCGTGCCAGCCCTCGTAGAGCGCCGGGCGGGGCAGGGGGAGCGGCCGCACCGGGATGGGCGGCCGCCAGAGGTCCTCGGGCGGACGGCGGTGGCGGGCCGCCACCCCCACCACCTCCACGTCCGGCGGGGCCACGGCGAGCAGGCCGCGCAGCTGGCCGAGCGTGGCCACGGCGGTCCCACCGGGCACGCGGTGCCAGCACTGCTCGACCGTCACCGCCACCCGGACCACCGCGGCGATGTTGGCACGCCCTAGCCTCGCCCCCATGCACGCCTTCTGGTCCGGCCGTCGCGTCCTCGTCACCGGAGGGTCCGGGTTCCTCGGCAGGGTCGTGGTCGACAAGCTCCGGGCCCGGGGCGCCGAGGTGGTGGCGCCCCGGCGCGCCGACTACGACCTCACCGACCGGGAGCAGGCCGAGGCGCTCTTCGCGGACACCCGCCCGCAGCTGATGGTGCACCTCGCGGCGCGGGTGGGCGGCATCGGCGCCAACATGGCCGCGCCGGCCACGCTCTACCTCGACAACCTCCTCATGGGCACCTACGTGCTCGAGGCCGCCCGGCACCACGGCGTCGAGAAGAGCGTGCTGGTGGGCACCATCTGCTCGTACCCGAAGTTCACCCCCGTGCCGTTCCGCGAGGAGTCGCTCTGGGACGGCTACCCCGAGGAGACCAACGCGCCCTACGGCGTGGCCAAGAAGGCCCTACTCGTCCACGCGGCGGCCAACCGGGCGCAGTACGGGCAGCGGTCGATCTACCTGATGCCCACCAACCTGTACGGGCCCGGCGACAAGTTCCACCCGGCGGTGTCCCACGTGATCCCCGCGCTCATCAAGAAGTGCATCGACGCGCGCGAGGCCGGCAACGACAAGATCGAGGTCTGGGGCACGGGCTCGGCCACCCGCGAGTTCCTCTACGTCGACGACGCGGCCGAGGGGATCGTGCTGGCCGCCGAGCTGTACGACGACCCGAACCCGGTGAACCTCGGCGCCGACCGTGAGGTCAGCATCCGGGAGATCGCCGAAGCGATCGCCCGCGTCACCGGGTTCGAGGGCGCCCTGCGCTGGGACCCCACCAAGCCCGACGGGCAGCCCCGGCGCCGGGTCGACGCCTCGAAGGCCGAGGCCGCCTTCGGGTTCCGGGCGACGATGGACCTCGAGGAGGGCCTGCGCCGCACCACCGAGTGGTACCTGGCCAACCGGGAGCTGGCCGAGGCGCCGCCGGCGTAGCACCCTCATCCCCACCGCGGCCCGTCGTCCGGGTCGATGCCGAGGCTGAGCTTGCCCACCAGCTCGTGGGTCAGCATCGGGTTGGCAGGGTGGATGCGCCCCAGCCGGGCGTCGCGCACGAGCTGCTCGAGCCGGGAGCGCCGGAAGATGCCCGCGCCGCCGGAGACGTCGAGGGCCGTGTCGACCACCGACCAGGCCTTCGTCACCACGCTGTGCTTGGCCGCCACGAGCTTGATGGGCCACTCGGCGCCGTGGTCGACGCCGTTCGACCAGTCGTCCACCGCCCGGTCGAGGTGCGCCTCGGCCGCCTCCAGGTCCATGCGCATGTCGGCCACCATGTGCTGCACCTCGGGGTGGTAGGCCATCGAGCGCGTGAGCGCCAGCGACGTGCGGGTCGGCAGCTTGGCCACGACCTCGTCGTAGGCCCGCCTGGCCATCCCGTAGTACACGGCCCCGAAGCCCAGCAGGGCCCAGGCGAAGAGGGCCACGTGGAACGGCCCGGCCCCCTTGAACCCCGCCGGGCACACCAGCACCACGTCCTCGTCGGGCACGAAGGCCTGCTCGAGGATCGTGTCCTGGGAGGCCGTGGCCCGCATGCCCAGCACGTCCCAGGTCTCCTGGATGTGGTAGCGGGGGGCGTCGCGGTGGAGGAAGCCGTGGACGATCTGGGGGTTGGCCGGGTCGGAGGTGTCCATGGCGTGGAACCCCAGGTAGGTCCACACCGGCGTGAGGCTGCCGAAGATCTTGTGCCCGGTGATCTCCCAGCCGCCGTCGACGCGCTCGGCCCGGGTGGTGGACAGCATGAGCGGCAGGTCGTTGCCGACCTCACCGTGCCCCGCGGCGAAGATGGCCCCGTCCGCGGCCTTGCCCAGCAGCCACGTCGCCCCCTGCACGTCCATGCGGGCGAGGTCGGCGGCCATGCCGACGAAGTAGAGGTGCATGTTGACGGCGAGGGCCGTGGCCGGCGCGTGGTACGCCAGGCTCCGCTGCAACCGGTTCACCGCCGACAGGTTGAGCCCCGCGCCGCCGTACTCGATGGGCAAGGGGCCGCGCAGGTAACCCGACTGGCGCAGCTCCTCGAAGTCCTCGTCGAAGAAGCGGTTCTCCCGGTCGTACATCGGCGCCCGCTCGTCGAAGCGGCGCAGCATGTCATCGGTGAGCAGGTCGGAACGTTCGATCGTGGCCATCAGTCCCCCCTGCGGCCGGCGCGCGTGGGCCCGGCCCGCGTCCGGCATCGAACCACGGCGACGCGCGGCGAGGAATACGCTCGTCGGCGTACGGGGAGAGGGGGGCGCCATGGGCCGGCTCACCGCCACCCACAGGGCTCACCACGTGGAGGTGATGAGCGCGCTCGACGCGGCGCTCGGCCGCCACGGCGAAGGGGTGATCGTGCTCGGCCCCGACGGCCGCGTGGTGGTGGCCACCCCGCAGGCCAAGCGGCTGGCGGCCGCGCACCTCGGCGTGCGCGTCAGCGCCGGTCGGCCGCTGCCCCCGGCCGTGGGCCCGCGCGCCGGGCGGCTGCAGGTCCGGTCCGAACCGGACGACGGCAACGGCTACCGGTTCGTCGTCCTGCACGAGACCTCCGCCGCCGTGACCGCCCGCGAAGCCGAGGTGCTCGACCTGCTGGCGTCCGGCCGCACCTCGGCCGAGGTGGCGGCGCAGCTCGGCATCAGCGCCCGCACCGTCGACAAGCACGTCGAGCACCTGCGCGAGAAGCTCGGCGTGCACAACCGCACCGCCGCCCTCGCGCGGTGGCTGATGTAGAGGAGTCGCCGCGTGAAGCGGCCAGGATGGCCGCCTCGCCGGGGCCGCGAGCCTGGTGAGCGAGTGGCGCCGCGGCACACGAGCGGAGGCCACGGAGGGCCGGAGCGAGGCATGTCACGGACAGCCCAGGCGCGCCGCGGCTTCTCAGCGGAGTCGGGCGACGAGCTCGGCGAGGGGGGCGCGGAAGTCGCGCAGGAGGGGGATGCCCGACAGGCGCAGGGCGGCGTTGTCGAGCACCGAGTTGGCCGGGCGGGGGGCGGGGCGGGGCGGCACCAGGTCGGCGGTGGCCACCGGCTCCACCCGCGCGGGGTCGTGGCCGGCGGCGGCCATCACCTCGCGCACGAACTCGTACCAGCTCACCGCGCCCTGGTTGGTGGCGTGGAACCGCCCGGGCCGCCGTTCCACGGCCAGGCGGCGCAGCAGCGGCGCCAGGTCGGCGGTGAAGGTGGGGTGGCCGCGCTGGTCGTCCACGAAGCGGAGGCGCTCCTGCTCCTGAGCCAGGCGCAGCACCGTCTTCACCATGTTGGACCCGTGCGCGCCGCACACCCACGAGGTGCGCACCACGGCGGCGTCCTCACCGGCTTCCTGCTCCCCCGCCAGCTTCGAGGCGCCGTAGACCGACTGCGGCCGCGGCTCGTCCCACTCGTGGTACGGCGTGGGCTTGGTGCCGTCGAAGACGTAGTCGGTCGACAGGTGCACGAGGTGCGCGCCGGTGCGCCGGCACGCCTCGGCCACGTGCCGGACCGCCAGCGCGTTCGCGGCGAAGGCCCGGTCGGGATCGGCCTCGCAGGCGTCGACCGCGGTCCACGCCGCGCAGTGGATGACCGCGTCGGGCCGGAGCTCGCCGAGCGCGCCGAGCACCAGCGACCGCTCCGTCAGGTCGAGCGAGGCCCGGTCGACGCCCACCACGTCGTCGCCCGCCGCGGTGCATGCCGCCACGACGTCGCGGCCGAGCTGGCCGGCCGCTCCCGTGACGAGGACCTTCACGCCTGGCGAGCCTTGAGCGGCTCCCACCACCACCGGTTGTCGCGGTACCAGGCGACGGTGGCCTCCAGCGCCTCGTCGAGCTGGCGCTGCGGCCGCCAGCCCAGCGCGGCGAGCTTGTCGGTGGCCACCGAGTACCGGCGGTCGTGGCCCAACCGGTCGGCCACCGGCTGGACGTAGGTCTCGTCGCGCCCGGTCAGGGCGAGCAGCTTGCGGGTGAGCTCGATGTTGGCCAGCTCGTTCCCGCCACCGATGTTGTAGATCTCGCCCACCACGCCCTCGTGCAGCAGGAGCTCGACGGCCCGGCAGTGGTCCTCGACGTACAGCCAGTCGCGCACGTTGAGCCCGTCGCCGTAGAGCGGCACCTTCTCGCCGTCGAGCAGGTTGGTGACGAACAGCGGGATGACCTTCTCGGGGTACTGGTACGGGCCGAAGTTGTTCGAGGCGCGCGTCACCAGCACGGGCAGACCGTAGGTGGCGTGGTACGACAGCGCGATCAGGTCGGACCCCGCCTTCGACGCGGAGTAGGGCGAGCGGGGCCCCAACCGGTCGTCCTCGGTGAACGAGCCGCGCTCGATGGAGCCGTACACCTCGTCGGTGGAGACGTGCACGAAGCGGCCGATCTCCAGCCGGCGGGCCACGTCGCACAGCACGTTGGTGCCGTCGCAGTTGGTCCGCACGAACTCGTCGGGGCTGACGATGGAGCGGTCGACGTGGCTCTCGGCCGCGAAGTGCACCACCGCGTCGTGCCCGGTCATGGCGTCGGCGACGGCGGCGCGGTCGGTGATGTCGGCGTGCACGAACCGGTAGCCGGGGTGGTCCTCCACGTCGCGCAGCGAGGCCAGGTTGCCGGCGTAGGTCAGCGCGTCGAAGTTGGTCACCTGGTGGCCCTCGGCCAGCGCCAGGCGCACGTAGTTCGAGCCGATGAACCCGGCTCCGCCGGTCACGAACAGCCGCATCGCGTCACGTCCTCATGGGCCAGCGCGGGCGCAGGCCCGGCGGCAGGTCGGCCCGGCGCGGGTTCTCGCGGTCGCGGCCCGACAGCACGGGGTCGGTGATCCCCCAGTCGGCGGCCACGTCGGGGTCGTCCCAGGCCACGCCGAGCTCGTCGCCGGGGTTGTAGTAGCCGTCGACCAGGTAGGTGACCGTCACGTCGGTGAGGGCCGCGAAGCCGTGGGCCACGCCGGGCGGGATGAACACCCCGCGCTCCTCGCCGCCGCCGAGGTCGAAGCAGACCGTGGCCCCGTCGGTGGGCCCGCCTTCGCGGAGGTCGTGCAGCACCACCCGGGCCGTGCCGAAGGGCACGTACCAGTAGTCCGCCTGGTGGAGGTGGTAGTGGAGGCCCACCAGCGCGCCGGCCTGGCGGTCGGCCCGGTTGCCCTGCACCATCTCGCGGCCCCCGTCGGGGAACCACGAGCGGCGGTAGGTCTCGAT
>Ga0180215_1002472_pt1 | contig 18550 bp, 22 predicted proteins | sample eDN3rd37CBELigBY_FD_128871 | JGI IMG/M metagenome (GOLD analysis project Ga0180215, IMG submission 128871) | Enriched backyard soil microbial communities from Emeryville, California, USA - eDNA 3rd pass 37_C BE-Lig BY (version 2) (version 2) | ecosystem: Environmental > Terrestrial > Soil >... | reverse complement strand
GGAGATCGGATATTGTCTCCATCCGAATTATTGGAGGAAGGGATTTGCTAGTGAGGCAGCCCGGGAGATGCTCCGCTTTGGCTTTCAGGATTTAAACATGCACCGGATTTATGCGACTTGCCGTCCGGAAAACGTCGGTTCCGCAAGTGTGATGAAGAAGATCGGTATGACCTATGAGGGGCTTTTGCGCGAGCACATGTTTACCAAAGGTAAATGGCATGATTCGTATCAGTATTCGATTCTAGCTCGAGAGTGGTTCTAGCTTGGTGATGATGGGGGTGTAACCGGTTCATCGAACCTATACGCGGAGGTGTTTCAATCCCCTCCGCTTTGCACAATATTTCATTGACTGTTCAAACAAACAGTAGTAAGATCATGTAAGCAACTGGCAGCGTTATCTGAATACCAATGATGAATGGGGTTTTGTTTGAATGTTCTTCTATCAGCGTTACAAACCGTGGGTTTTTCTCATCCTCGCGATTGCTGCGGGAACGGGAGCGGTTTCCAAAAGCAATCACGGACAATCGTGGGAAGTCATCCTGAATGGGACGATTGCTCTGATCAGTTTCGTTGTTTTTCTATTTTTGCTGATGAAATCGAAGACTGCGAATGGAACTTCTTCTGCGAATAAAGGCAACGGCTGGCTTATCGTCTTTTTTACAATCCTTGGGGCTCTGGCTGCTGCCGCGATGATTCCTTATCAAGTTGAAGCGGGACTGTTGGATATCGTAGTGGAGCGAAGTGGAGGCTCACTTATGACAGCTTCCCTGCTTACGATTTTGCAAACAGCGTTCATCACCATGTTTGCTAGTTATATCGGATTTACACTTAACAAACAAGTGAACCTCGGTGCACCTATATTGAGGAAGGCGCTGATCGAACGGGTCACTCCGTCGTTTTCAGCGAGATGGCTGTTGATCTCCATCATCGGAAGCACAATTGGAACTTTGTTAGTAGCTGTATTAGAAGTGAAAGTTTTTCAGCCACTCTTATCTATTAGCACAGTCATCGATGTGACCATTTGGAAGACGGCGTTGTTAATGTTTTACGGTGGGATCGTTGAGGAAGTTATGCTGCGGTTAGGACTTATGACGTTCATTGTATGGATTCTGTCCCGTACATATAGAAAGCAAGGAGTGGAAATTCCATCCTCTCTGTATTGGATTTCAATCCTAGGCTCGGCCATTCTGTTCGGCCTTGGGCATTTACCCGCCACAATGGTGGCATTCGGATCGCTAAGCGCAGTAATCGTCATACGTGCATTGGTGCTGAATGGTTTACTGGGAGTCTTCTTTGGTTATTTGTATTGGAAGAAGGGAATTGAGTATTCCATTATAGCCCATATGTGCGCGGATTTGTTTTTACATGTTGTTTGGTTTCAAGTGTTTATATAATTTCAATATGTCGGTAACATTGCCAGTTGAATGAATTTGAAAGGAGATGCGGTGATTTGAAGACGGATAAGCGCAATCCTAAGGATGAACGGCGTACAGCCATTATGCAAGCGGCCTATCGCTTGTTCGGTAAGGTTGGTTACGCGAAAGCAACCATGAAGGACATCGCGGCTGAAGCGGGAGTGGCGCAAGGGTTGATCGGGTACCATTTCGGCACGAAAGAAGCTTTGCTGGTCGCTGTAGTAAGAGAATGGATGATTCACCGCGGAATGAAGGACGCCTTTGCTGCCTTAGATTTTAAGAAATCTCCAGAACAGCTGCTTTACGATGCGCTAAACCATGTCGCTCAATTTCGCAAAGAGAATCCGGAATGGTTCACGCTGTTAATTAGTCTGTATCTTGAAAGTTTGCGGAACGATGAGCTGGCGAAAGAAGTACGTGAAATTTATAAGGAAATGAAGCTCGGTGTGCTTCGTGTCGTTGACCAACTAAACTTTAACCTGACCGATGAGGAACGGGAGATAATGGCTTCAACCGTTCAAGCGGTGTTCGACGGATTAACGCTGCAAATGTCCTTCGAAGAGGATGGTGCTTCTTTGTACCCTCAGCGGTTGTTTCCGGCCATCGACTGGATCGTCAAAGGTGCCGCAAACACCTTACAGTATCATGTTGGGGATACCTTGGGTGTAAACCAATGAGATGAGCGCGCAGAGGAGGAATTTCTACGATGCTCAAGCGTATTCTGCTAGCAGAGGATGACATAGAAATCAGCCAGCTGATCGAAAGTCATCTGAAACAGGAGAATTACATTGTATCTACGGCATTTGACGGGGAAGAAGCGGAGGCGCTTTTTCAGCAGGAGAAGTTCGATTTAATATTGCTGGATTTAATGCTCCCGAAGGTGAACGGCATGGATTTGCTGAAGCGAATCCGGGAAACCAGCGTCGTCCCCGTCTTAATCATCTCTGCCAAAGACAGCGATCTCGATAAAGCGCTGGGTCTTGGCTTCGGCGCGGATGATTATGTCAGCAAGCCCTTCTCCATGATCGAACTCACAGCAAGAGTGCAGGCCGCTATTCGGAGGGCCACGCAGTACACTCTAGCAGAAAGTGATTCCCCGACTTCCCCTACAATATCGTATAAAGACCTCATTCTTGATTTGCATACATTTTCCGCGATCGTGAAGGGAAAGAACGTACAGCTCACGTCTAAAGAATTTCATATTTTGAAGTTGTTTCTCACCCATCGCAGCAGAGTATTTACCAAGGAGCAAATTTATCAGCTGATCTGGGAGGACGATTATTTCGGGAACGAGAACGTCATTAATGTTCATATCCGGAGACTTCGGGAAAAAATTGAAGAGGACCCGTCTAACCCGCAATACATTCGGACGATTTGGGGAATCGGATATAAGCTGGGGGAGTAGAACATGGTTTTCTTTTTGACGAGCATGATTGTCGCATTGATGATTGTCATTGTCTGGCAATGGTTTTCCCGCAGGAAGCTGAATCAGAATCTCCTCGAAATTACGGGGAAGATCTCCAATATCATTGAACAGGAAACGGCCGAGAAGGTGCTGGTGCCAACCGGCCAAGACACGATTCGCCAGCTGCTGATCCAAATCAATCGTCTGCTGGACTATAATCAGAAAATCATTGCGGATTACGCCAGAGCGAAGGACAGCCAGAAGAAGATGATCTCCAACATGTCCCATGATTTAAAAACTCCGTTGACGGTCATTCTGGGCTATACGGAGAAGCTGAACCAGGGGAAAATGGTACTCGATCAAGAAGGGAAAGAGGTCATTACGCGGTTAAACGAGAAAGTGAACAGCCTCATCGCATTGCTTAATCAATTTTTTGATTTGATCCGGATTGAATCGGAAGACTATGATTTCCCGTTAAGCAAAATCTCTCTGAGCGAGGTTTGCAGGCAAAGTGTACTGGAGTTTTACGACCTGCTGTTGTCGAAGGGCCTTCGTGTCGAGCTTGATATTCCCGAACGGCCCTATTATATCCTCGGGAATGAACACGCGCTTCACCGAATATTAAGCAATTTAATATCGAATTCAATCCGGTATGGAAGCGACGGAGGCGTATTTGGATTAACGGTTCGGGAGGAAGGAGAATTCGTTGCCGTTGACGTGTGGGATCGAGGGAAGGGGATTGCGGAAGTCCATCAGGAACGCGTATTCGATAGACTTTACACCTTAGACGATGCCCGTAATCCGCAATTTCAAGGAAGCGGTCTGGGACTCAGTATTTCGAAACGCTTAACGGAAGGGATGAAGGGGACCATCCGCCTTCAGAGTAAGCCTTTCGAGAAGACGACCTTTACATGCGTGTTTCAGCCATTTGCTTCGTGAGAGATGTTCTGCTGCCGCTGAACGTCTCTTTTTTGCGCGAATTAAGAAACTTGTAAGGAATGAGAAAGAAATAATTCGATTCCGTTCTCTATGATGGAGGTATCGACAGGAAGCGCAGCAAATTGGAATCACGGGAGGTCATTTTATGAATTCGGTCATTCGAACGTACGAACTGACAAAGACGGTTAAAGGGAAACACATTGTGTCGAATATCCATCTTCATGTGAAGCAAGGCGAAATTTATGGGCTGCTGGGACCGAACGGTGCGGGGAAGACAACGATCATGAAAATGCTCACAGGGCTCATCATCCCGACCTCCGGTGAGATCATGCTGTTTGGCCGAAAGCTTGCCGAAACCTCCAAGGAAAGCCTGAAACGCGTCGGAAGCATTATCGAATACCCTATATTCTTCGAGCATCTTACGGCTATGGAGAATCTTCAGATTCATTGTGAATACTTAGGCTTCTATGATAAGAAGGCCATTCATCGCGCACTGGACATGGTGCAATTGAAAGGGATCGAAAATCAGAAGGTGAAGGATTTCTCTCTGGGCATGAAGCAGCGGCTTGGAATTGCGCGGGCCGCGATCACCAAACCGGAGCTGATCGTGCTGGACGAACCGACCAACGGGTTGGATCCGATCGGCATTAAAGACATGAGGGATTTGATTCGAACGTTAAACCTGGAGTACGGCATCACGTTTCTTATTTCCAGCCATATCCTGGGTGAAATCGAGCAAGTGGCGGACCGGATCGGCGTCATTCGGAACGGGCGATTGGTCAATGAAGTATCATTGCCGGACATTCGGCAGCAGCGAACCGATTATATCGAGCTGGTGACATCGAACGTGCCAAGAACAGCTTACCTGCTAGAGCATGAGCTTCACATTACAAATATGAAAATCGTACAGGGCAAAAAAATTCGGATTTACGATGAGGGCATATCCGTTGGGCAAATCTCAAGGCTGCTCGTATCGCAAAATATTGAGATCGAGGAAATACAGAAGCACACAAGCACGCTGGAAGATTACTTTTATCACCAAATCCAAGGGGGAGAGCAGCTTGATCAAGTTAATGGAACTGGAATGGAGAAAGCTGGAACGCACTAAGGTGATCGGTGAAGTGATCTTCTATTGGGTCATTATGATGTTTCTGCCGGTATTTTTTATTAAAGTCGTCTTTGCCGAACTGCCAACGGTCGATTTCGGTGATAGTTATGCCGCAGCGCTTGATTTGATGCTGCTCATCCAAGCAGGCAATCTGCTGTTCGGGGCGTCTTTGATTAACCATGTATTCATTGAAGAGTATAAGAATAAGACGATCGCTCTTTCATTCGGATATCCGCTCAGCCGGCAAAAACTCGTGATGGCGAAAGTGCTGTTTATCGCAGTGGCGGTTTTCTGCTGTACGCTCGTATCCTTCTTGCTTGCCGGGGTCACCACTTATGCGGTGGATCAGGTGCAAGATGTCATTAGCGGTGTGCCGACGCTCGCTGACCTGTTGACCTATGCAGCCCGGATGATCATTCATTCCATCATGATCGCGCTCGCCTCGTTGATTCCTCTATTTGCATTTGGGCTATGGATAAGACTTGTCATCCCAACGGTCATCTGCGCCATCGTACTTATGCAGCTGCCCACGATTTTCAGCATGCTTCGGATTACAGTCAATACGGATCTTCTTTATTCGATACTCAGTATTTTAGGTGTGGCCAGTGCCGTTTTATCTGTTAAACTGGTAAATAAAGTGGGGGATTTGTAGAAAATGGATCTGAACAATTTGGGGAAGAGGTGTATTAGTGGTGATGGATCGTGTTGGATAAAATTCATCCGTATTATTTAGGAGCAATCACTGGTGGTGTTGTAGGGTACATTGCTGCAAAGATTTATCAGATTTGGGCGATTGCGTATCAGGTCACTAGGCTTGACCCGAATATGCAGAGTTCATGGCAATCGGATGCTCCGCCTCTTTGGGTGACTGCTGTTGAACAACCGGCGGTGTTTACGTTTTGGGTATCGGTTGTTTTCATCATGATCGGGATATTCTTTGCGAGGACGATTTTGAGACAAATAGAGCTTGCTAGGAAGTAATCAAATATTTAAGGGATAACGGAGGAATCGATGAGGAGATCTACGAAGCGATTGCGAATCACCGCTACTACTTCCATCGTGATATTGCTTTCCGCCTCTTTGCTTTACTTGTTTGTATTTTTAAACGAAAAAGCCAGGCGGGTTCATGGATCAACGCATGTCCCGTGCGATGGGAATGAGTCAGTCGATCCGAATCCCGCTTGGTAAAACCCCCGATGATGCGATTCAACTCATGTTTAATCCTCCAATGAGCCAAGTGCTTCATCGAGAGCCTGTAGATGACGGCGTGCTTGTTTTCACATCTCGGTTCCAAATGCCGGATTCCAGTCATCTTAGAGTCGATTATGTTCGAAAAGTATGGCTAGGATGGAAATGGGTCTGGGGAGGAGAGTATTCAATCGGCTATTCTACACAATCGCAGCCTGCCATGAACTTTATGGATATGCCTAAATTAGATCATACTTCGTCCCCGTTTCCTATGGTGCTCGGGGATGTAATAGACCCATTGGTAGAGCAAATTACAGTCGAAACAGGGGACGGTGAGAAATACGATGCCAGGATAACGGAAGCATCCGGCAGGAAAATTTGGTTCGTATTTTTACCGCCGTTGACTTCTCCCCCTTTGGTTTTGAACGGATTTGATCATGAAGGGAACCGATTCGTTCATGAAACAATAGGCGGTCCGAGAGATTACGGTTCAATCCATCGAACGGATGAAAATTCTACTTAATGGCATCCGTTGCACACCTTCATGATACAAATAAAATTGATATTCACAAATCTAACATTACAGAGGAATTTTTCGAATTAAAGACAAAGCTAGCGGGTGACTCTACACTCGTTACGCTAATAGGGACGTTAGCCAAAAAGGCGCGAATCAGATTCGCGCCCAATTGCAAGCCGTTTCACTTTCATGTTACGATAATAATGAACACTATTTCTTTCTATGGACCGTTTCTTTCGCCAGAAGCGGTCTATTTTTTTGTGAAATTCCCAATATACATCAGCTCCTGAGGATCCACTTCGTCGGCAGCTCCATCCATGATGCGGCGTACACTGTCTAGTGTCTCCTGAAGGGTCAGCCATTCTCCGTTTTTCCCTGTATAGGGTTCTGCGGTGTAGAACGGTTGCGTCAAATACGCTTCCAAACGTTCTCCGCGGACATAGGTTTGAGCGTCCGACTCAGGCAGCTTGTCGATGCCTCGTTTCTCGACTACGAAGCGAAGCTCCCGATAACGGCGAAGCAGCTTTCTTGCCCGTTGCTGGATCATCAGATGCGCCGCTTCCAGTTGAGCTCCTTCCAACACTGTCGATGTGGAGACCACGGGGTCCACAGCAGGGAAGAACTTGCGGGATGCCAAGTCGGAATCGAATCGAAGCAGCGTATCCAGCGGACCGTATGGGACTTCTTCGTCAGGCGCGTTGAAGCGGGTGTCCACAAGAACAACGGTTAAGGGACGAGTCCCAGCCTCTTGCAGGCGTTCACGCAGCGTTAAGAGCTCGCCGGAGACCACAATCTCACGGTCTGCACCCAACAGGACATCACAATCAGAGCCGAAGGCGATGATTTGTTCATACACATCATCAAGCGAGCCGCAGACCGAATCTACATATGGCTGTACATCCACTGCTAATGCCTTCTGAATGTTATACTTGTCGTCAACATCGTATCGCGGTTCCCAGAGAACCGTTTGGTATCCGCGTTGTTTCACCCGATAGAAGAGCTCCGCCAGCATCACAAGCTGCCCCATGCCATGCCGTGCTACCAGACCAACCGTACCTCCACGCACGACAGGCGCCAACAGATCTAACACCCTCACTCCCGTTTCAATCATCGTTGCCCCACTCCCTCGAATAATTAATTCATCGATGGTGCAATTGGCCAGAGATGCAAGAATCGCGATTGTGCGTACTTCCGCGCGGCCTACCGGTATTTTTCCTGTGCACAAATTTGAAACCGTAGCCGCCCGCAACCCTGCCGCCCGCGCTGCCGTTGTTAAATTCGGTACCCGGCGCCGTAATAGCGAAACATTGAGCTGCAAGTCATCGTTCATTTTCTCACCTCCTTTTACTTTTGATAGTAATTTGAATTACGCTGTAAATCAAGATGCAAATGGCGTTTTTGATAAAATTTCACAATTAGAGATGAATCACTTTCAGATCTAATTTCATGTTATACTTGAGGCAAGTTTACATATTTTACAAGCCGAGAGGAGTATGAACAAGAATGGGGAACATTGCGCTGCAGCTTTATTCCGTCCGGGAACTTACGGCGAAAGATTTCTTGGGTACGATTCGGCAAGTAGCCGATTTTGGTTATGACGCTGTGCAATTTGCGGGCTTCTATGGTACCGATGCTCGGGAGGTAAAGGACGTACTGGACGAAAAGCAGCTATCCGTTGCGGGAGCTCATGTTGGCATTGAGCAGTTGATGAGCGACAGCTTCTCGGAGATCATTGCTTACAACAAACAAATCGGCAATGATCTGATTATCTGTCCATACTTGCCTGAAGAGATGAGGCAAACACCGGAGGATGCCGCTGAACTCGTCCGCTTGTTTAACGAGCTCGGGACGAAATGCGCTGCTGAAGGAATGAAATTTGCTTATCACAACCACGCGTTCGAATTCGAGCCGTTCCATGGTACGACGTTGTTTGATTATCTTTTTGAGAATACGGATCCGGAACTGGTACGGATGGAACTGGATTGTTACTGGGTAGAACTGGGTAAGAGGGATGCGAAAGCGATGATCGAAAAGTACAAGGAACGCATCGTATCCGTTCATATGAAAGACGGTAAGGAAGTCGAGCCGGGCAAGTTTATGAATACCGTACTCGGCGACGGATTTGTCGATATTGAAGGGATTGTTGCAGCGGCTCAAAGCAACGGGGTACGGTGGTTAACCGTAGAACAAGAACAGTTTGACAGAGATATAGCGGAAAGCATTAAGTTGAATGTCGATAGATTGCAAGAAATAAGAAACCAGTAAAGCCTCTTCAACGCAGGTGCGCCGGAAAACCCGGCGCGCCTCCCCGAAAACTCCCCGTTCCGATCCCCGGAAATCCAGGATTATATCACATTCATCCATATCCCTCTAACAAGATTCCATATGACAACCGCGTCGAATCTCCTATACTAATCATATAATCCGTAACGTAGGAAGGGAGATTCGGATGGACCTGCATCAATTGTCCTCGCATTTTATTGAGTTATATGGAACAAGCAGTGAAGAAATCGCCGTATTTCATGCCCCAGGCCGCGTGAACTTAATTGGAGAGCATATCGACTACAATGGAGGTCCTGTATTCCCGGCGGCGCTCACCTTCGGCACGGCGATGCTCATCCGCCCGCGCACCGACAAAACTATAGGCCTAGCGTCGCTGAATTTTCCAGGGGGAACCCAACATTTTTCCATAGATGACATTACATACCGCAAAGAGCAGGACTGGAGGAACTATCCGCTCGGCATGGCCGCCTTCCTCTTGAAAGAGGGGCTGACCGACTTCCGGCGCGGCTACGACATTCTGTACTACGGAGAAATTCCGAACGGAGCGGGACTGTCATCCTCCGCTTCGATCGAAGTGGTCACCGGCTACGGGCTGCTCGCGATGGAAGGCAAGGAGCCTGTTGATACCGTGAAGCTGGCTCAGCTGGCGCAGAAGGCAGAAAATGAATTCATCGGCGTCAACTGCGGCATTATGGATCAGTTTGCGGTGGCGAACGGGAAAATGAATCACGCGATCTTGCTCATGTGTGATACATTGGAGTATGAGCTGGTGCCGTTCCGAAGCGGGGATTACCGGCTCGTCATATCGAATACGAATAAGCGGCGGGGGCTTGTGGACTCTGCCTATAATGAGCGCCGTTCGCAATGCGAGTGGGCTGTGACGGCGCTGCAAGCGGGCATTCCAGGATTGAAGCTGCTCGGGGAGCTAACCCTGGAGCAGTTTGAGGCGAATCAAGACCTCATTCAGAACGGAACGGTTCGGCGTCGCGCCCGTCATGTCGTCGAGGAGATCGATCGGGTGAAGAAGGCGGTTGCGGCGTTGCGCGGGGATGACTTGGCCGAATTCGGCCAGCTGATGAACGCGTCCCACGAAAGCCTGCGGGATTTGTACGAAGTAAGCTGCGAGGAATTGGATGTGCTCGTCGAAGAGGCGAGGAAGATCGAAGGCACCCTCGGCTCCCGCATGACGGGGGCGGGCTTTGGCGGCTGTACAATCTCGTTGGTGCATAAGGACGCGATCGAAGCATTCAAGGCGGAGGTCGGGGCAAATTATAACCGGCGCACAGGACTTACGGCGGCATTCTATGTCGCGGACATCGGAGACGGGGTGAAGAGATGGCAGTACTAGTCACAGGAGGCGCGGGCTATATCGGCTCGCATACGGTAGCGGAGCTGCTGTCCCGAGGCGAAGAGGTTGTCGTCGTTGACAGCTTGGAGACAGGGCACAAGAAGGCAGTATTAGGCGGCAAAATGATTCAATGCGATTTACGGGACGAAGCGGCGTTGAAAAGGGTGTTTGCGGAGCATGAGATCGAGTCGGTCATCCACTTCGCGGCGAACTCGCTCGTTGGCGAAAGCATGAGTAACCCGGGGAAGTACTATCACAACAATGTGTACGGTACGTTATGCTTGCTCGAGCGGATGAAGGAGGCGGGCGTGCAGCGCATCGTGTTTTCTTCGACGGCGGCGACCTACGGCGATCCGGAGCGGGTTCCGATTCAGGAGAGCGACCGGACGCAGCCGACGAACGCTTATGGCGAGACGAAGCTCGCGATGGAGCGAATGATGCGCTGGTTTGATACCGCCCACGGCATCAAATATATATCACTGCGATACTTTAATGCGGCAGGCGCGCATGAGAGCGGGCTCATCGGGGAGGATCATCAGCCGGAGACGCATTTGATCCCGATCATTTTGCAGGTTGCTCTAGGGCAGCGGGAGTCGATTGCGATGTTTGGCGACGACTATCCGACGCCGGACGGCACTTGCATCCGCGACTATATTCACGTGCAGGATTTGGCGGACGCGCACATTCTCGCGCTTAAGAAGCTGCGGGGCGGCAGCGAGAGCGGCATTTACAATTTGGGCAATGGCAAGGGTTACTCCGTCCGCGAAGTCGTGGAAGCCGCGCGCCGCGTCACGGGGCATCCGATTCCGGCTGTCGTTCAGCCGCGGCGCGCCGGCGACCCGGCCGTGCTGATCGCGTCCTCGGAGCGGACGATGGAAGAGCTCGGCTGGCGCCCATCGCGGGCGTCGCTGGAAGACATCATCGCGAGCGCATGGCGTTGGCATCAATCCCATCCGGCAGGTTATGAAGAATGAACCCGGCCCGCGAAGTGGAGAGGCTGCTCGCCTTCGCCGTTGATAAGAAGCTAGTGGACCCGCAGGATGTGGTATATTGCCGCAATCTGCTGCTGCATCTTCTTCGGTTGGATGAGCCGTATGACGGTATCGTGGACGGCGAACTCCCTTCCTCCGCGGCCGAGGTGCTGGAACCGCTGCTCGACTACGCGGCGGAAGCGGGAATTCTCAAGGAGAATACGGGTACCCATCGGGATTTATTTGATACACTGCTGATGGGCTGCTTGGTGCCGCGTCCTTCGGAGGTGGCGGAACGGTTTCGACGCATCCGCGATACCGCGGGGATCTTGCAAGCAACCGACTGGTTTTATGAGCTGTCGATCCATTCGGACTATGTGAAAATGAACCGCATCAAGCGGAATTTATATTGGCGTACGGCTACGGATTATGGAGATTTGGAAATTACTGTGAACTTGTCGAAGCCGGAGAAGGACCCGCGCGAGATTGCGCTCTTAAAGAATGCGCCGAGTGTCGGGTACCCGAAGTGCCAGCTTTGTGTGGAGAACGTCGGCTATGCCGGACGGTTGAACCATCCGGCGCGGCAGACGCTTCGCGTCATTCCGCTCGAGCTGGACGGCGAGCCTTGGTGCTTCCAGTACTCGCCATACTTGTACTATAACGAGCACAGCATCGTGCTGAACGCACAGCATGTGCCGATGCAAATTTCCGACGCGACCTTCCGTCGTTTGTTTGATTTTCTGGAGCAGTTCCCGCATTACTTTGTGGGGTCGAATGCGGATTTACCGATCGTCGGCGGCTCGATTTTAAATCATGATCATTTTCAGGGCGGCAGGCATGTGTTCCCGGTAGAGAAGGCACCTGTAGTCACGCATTTCACTTGTTCAGCCTATCCGGAGGTACGCGTAGGAGTCGTGAAGTGGCCGATGTCTGTCATTCGGCTGAACAGTGCTGACCGGCATCAGCTAGAGGCAGCGTCCTCCGCGCTGCTCGCGGCTTGGCGAGGTTATAGTGACGAATCGGTCGGCATCCGCGCCTTCTCCGGCAGGACGCCGCATAATACCATTACCCCGATCGCCCGAATGGCGGCAGACGGCTCCTACGAGCTCGACCTCGTCCTGCGCAACAATCGCACAAGCGAAGAGCATCCCGAGGGCATCTTCCATCCGCACAAGGAGCTGCATCATATTAAGAAGGAAAACATCGGCTTAATCGAGGTGATGGGTCTGGCGGTGCTCCCGGGGCGGTTGAAGGAGGAGCTGGCGGGGATTGCGGCGCTGCTCAGCGGCACATCGTCCGATGATGGGTGGCGCACCGATCCGGTGCATCCGCTCCACAAGCATAAGGAGTGGATGGATCGTCTTCTTCGCGAGCACGGCACTTCGTTGAACGAAGCGGCGGCGGATAGGCTTCTGCAGGATGAAGTCGGACGAATCTTCCTCCGCGTACTTTCCGACGCCGGTGTGTTCAAAGAGGATGCGCAAGGGCAAGCGGCCTTCGCTGCCTTCCTGCGCTCGGCAGGCTTTGCTCCACAGCAGGTCTGACGTGTAACGGTCACAAGCGACCCTTACAGGCCGAAATGAACCAATCCGAATTTCTAACGGACGTCAGAGGCGCTTACAACCTTGAAACAGGGCGCCAAGCCCAACTCTCTGCAGCTAAGGGTACGCTGTGTCCGTCAGAATCTCGCATTCTATGATTTCGTCTCCTAAGAGGCCGGTTTGTCCGTTACCATGGTTAGAGGCGGTTGTCATTCCATATCGACTATGCCAGAATGGATAGAAACAATACATCGAAATGGAGAACAAGATCATCATGTCTACGTTACCCCACTGTCCGCAATGTAACTCACCATATACTTACGAAGACGGGACACTGTTGGTATGCCCGGAATGTGCTCATGAATGGAGCTTACAATCGGAAAGCGCAAGCACCGAAGATCGGAAGGTCGTAACCGATGCCCATGGGAATGTGTTATCCGATGGAGATACGGTAACCGTCATTAAAGATCTTAAGGTGAAAGGAACTTCCTCCGTATTGAAAATTGGCACCAAGGTCAAAAACATTCGCCTCATTGACGGCGACCACGATATTGATTGCAAGATCGACGGCTTTGGAGCGATGAAATTGAAATCAGAGTTTGTGAAGAAAGTATAGTCATGCCACATCCGGAGAAGCAGAAGCTTCTCCGTTTTCTTTGCTCGGCAACCAGTGTCGTTTATGCAGCGGAAAGACGGCGTATAATAGATAGGATAGCCAATTTATTCCATATGGAGGAAATCGTAATGACAATAGACTCGCAGAAAATCGTTCCGCATTTGTGGTATGACAAAGACGCGAAGGAAGCGGCTGAATTTTACACCTCTATATTTCCTGACTCCAAAATTACGAATGTAACCACATTGCATGACACGCCATCAGGCGATAGCGAAACGGTCACGTTCGAGGTCTGGGGCCAGAAGTTTATGGCGATCAGCGCCGGGCCTTATTTCAAATTCAACCCGTCGATTTCTTTCACAGTGAATTTCGACCCGTCTCGAGATCCCGATGCAAGGGAGAAATTAGATGAGATTTGGAATCAATTGTCCGTTGGCGGTATTGCGCTGATGCCGCTGGACCAGTATCCTTTCAGTGAGAGATTCGGGTGGATTCAGGATAAGTACGGTTTGTCGTGGCAGTTACTCCTTAACAATCCAGGAGACAAAGCACGCTCTAGGATCAACCCGTCGATGCTGTTTGTCGGCGATCAATGCGGCAATACGGAAGAGGCGATACATTTTTACCTGTCGGTATTTCGCAATTCCAAGCTGGGGCAGTTGGTTCGCTATCCGAAAGGGATGGAGCCTGACAGAGAAGGAACGATTATGACCGCTCATTTCATGCTTGAGAATGTATGGTTCACCGCAATGGACAGCGCACATGAGCATAAATTCAAGTTCAACGAGGCCGTCTCCTTCATGGTGTATTGCGAAACGCAAGAAGAGATCGATTACTACTGGGAAAGGCTCTCTGCGGTACCGAATGCGGAGCAATGCGGCTGGCTGAAGGACAAGTATGGAGTCTCTTGGCAGATTGTGCCGGCAGAGTTAGACGTGATGCTGAGCGAGGGTACGCCGGAGCAAATCAAGAGAGTAACGAAAGCATTCCTCGGAATGAAGAAATTTGATCTGGCAGCATTGAAGAGAGCGTACAACGGGGAATAAATTTCGCCGCACTAAGAGCAGTTGGTCAGGAGTCAGCGTCCTGACGACTGCTCTTGTTTATGCGCATTGACTTAGCCTATTGCCTATGCCTATCAAAATCCGGTACATATTTTGGAGGTTGCTATTGCTCTGAATTATGAAGACATTATGAAGGCTCTACCAACTCAATATCCTTAGGCAACAAGCGATGGACCGATCTCCATCGCTTGTATTGCAACTGAAACTTTCAATACGATCGTACCGTAATACTCCGTAACACCAACGAAAGAGGTTTTTAATTTGAGATGGATTAAGTGTGTATCCACACGATTATATTTAATCTACAATAAAATTCAAGTCTTATTGCTTTCTATTTTTGTGTTCGGAGTATTAGATTTTTTGCTTTATTCTGATGTCCTTATGGCTTTAATCGTAATGCCTGAATTTACGCCAATCGTGATCATTATCATTTTTGGTTACGGATTTTATAGGTTTATGAGATACAAGACTAAGAGGAAAATGCAGCCCATGGATGACTAACGGAAGTTTTTCCGTTGGAGGAGGCTGAATCAGGTAAACCCGCCGCTGCAGGCAGGGTCACCCCTCATTCATGAACTCCAGAAACAACGCGTTCAACCGCGCAAGATGCTCTGGCTCCTCACTGCTCCGGTAAGCGTGGTAGCAGTTCAACACTTCTTCCCGCACCGCTGCAGGCAGCTGTTCCACATCCGCAACCCGCGCGTTCTCAATATCATGCGGCTCGAACTTCCGCAGTCCGCCGCCGTAATCCCGCCGGTTGTCCTCCATAAGCTCCTTCGATACATCCGTCAACAAATACGCCATCATACATCGTATCCTGTAAATGTAAATTTCCGGCCAGGACATCGCTCCATCAACGACCGAAAAAAAGATCCCCAACCCAACGGCGGGGTCAAGGATCGTTACAGCCTCGTCATGCTCGGCAATCCAGCGGGCCATCATATCTGCCGCTTGCTTCGGCGTAAAATATTGCCCCAGCCTCCGGCGATGACCGGTATCGATCTGTTCTGCATAGGCTTCTTCGGGTGATTTCATCGGCGCAGTCCTTTAGGATAGAAATTTTTCACGGTGCCCTTCGCTTCCTTGCCCCAGCCGATGGGGAACCCTTCGTAGGTGACGGCGCACCAGCCGCGGTCGCCCGTGCCGGGCAGCGTTTCACCGCGCAAATAGGCCTCCGCCGCATGCTCGCCAACCTCACGAAGCTCCACGGTATGGACGAACCGGTCTGCAGGAGCTGCCATAGCCAGGGCGTGATTGGGTTCGAAGCGGTTTTTCTTCGCCTCTCCGAGATGAAGCCCTGCCCGCACAATACGCAAACCGCTCGGATCAGGCGCGTCTTCCGGAAGGAGGTACAGCTGCGTTCCATAGAGTTGGAACGTTCCGTCCAGCTTCCGCCGCAGCGCCCGCTCCTCAAACTCACGGTATAGCCCGAGCACTTGACGGTTCGCGTTGGAGCCAGCCGTCTTTCCCTTCCAAGGCGGCGTTTCCGCCGTCTTGCGAAGCATTGCGGCGTAATGGCCTTCACCCCGAAGCTTCTGCGGCCAAAGCCGCGCTGTATCGGCCAGCCTCGCATCGCCGTTCACGCTCCACGCCGGAACACCGGGGGAGACCCCGTGCTCGCGGGGGAGCGGGAGCAGCTCTACATCCGGATAGCGTACTAACAAGGCTTCAATCTGCCGCTCATTCTCCTCCGGCGAGAACGTACAGGTGGAGTATACGAGCACGCCGCCCTCCTTTAGCATGGCGTAAGCGGCGTCCAGCACGCCGGCTTGAATCGCGGCGCAAGACTCCACATGTCTTAGGCTCCAGTAGCCGGCAGCTTCCGGATCTTTGCGGAACATCCCCTCGCCGGAGCAAGGCGCGTCGACGAGAATCCGGTCGAAATAACCGGGGAAGCGGTCGGCAAGGCGCTCCGGAGTCTCATTCAGCACGATGCAATTCGCCAAGCCGAGCCGCTCGACATTCTCGGATAACGCCTTCGCGCGTTTCGCTTCATATTCGTTCGCGATGAGCAAGCCCTGGCCTGCCATAGCGCCGCCGAGGTGGGTTGTTTTGCCGCCTGGCGCCGCGCATAGGTCCAGCACCTTCTCACCGGGCTGAACTCCGAGCTGTTCCGCCGGATACATCGCGCTCGGTTCCTGTATATAGTAGAGTCCCGCTGCATGGAACGGATGCTTGCCGGGCGATGCGGTGTCGCCGTCGTAATAAAAGCCCGTGCGGCACCACGGCACCGGCTCGAGAGGGAAGGGCGCAATCCCTTGCAGCTGTTCAGGTGAAATCTTCAACAGGTTCACGCGCAGCCCTTGCGCCTTCGGCTCATCATAGCTATGTAAGAACGCCTCGGTTTCAGCGCCAAGCAGGGAATTCATTTTTGCAATAAAGTCAGCAGGGAGATCATCTTTGGTCAACGTCGGCACCTCTTACGCTTTGCGCAATTTGCCCAATTCGGAAACGATCGCCTCAATCTCGCTGATGCTGAACCGCTCCTTGCTCATAACCATATCGTAAATATCCTTTAAATCCTCGTACTGCGATTCGTTGATGCCGCCGGATTTTAGGGCTCCGCCGGTCGCCATCCGCAGCTTCGTCGTAATTTGAGTCATCATATATTCGGCGTTTTCGGGAGTAGCTTTCGTTAAGTCCACAGATACAACAGTCCTTTCCACAAGGTTTGTTTCATTGTATCATGGATGCAGTCAGATTGCTCGGTTAGAAGAATGGGGAGGAGGGTCATTATGGAATATTGGACAACGGTCGATGGGGAAGGGTTGATGAAGGTGCTGCTGCACATTCGGCAGAAGATCGGACCGGAGAACGCGGTGTTTCTATGTATCGGCACGGACCGCTCCACCGGTGACGCGTTAGGGCCGCTTGTCGGCACCGGGCTGGTAAAGGCGGGCTTTGACCGCGTGATCGGAACGCTCGAGCTTCCTTGCGACGCGAATACGCTGCCGTCTTTGGTGACGGAGATGCTTCGGTCCGCCACGGAGCAGGACAAAATCATCGCCATTGATGCCGCTCTCGGCAAACGCGAATCGATCGGCAAATTTCAAGTGACGACGGGGCCGCTGCTGCCCGGGGCTTCCATCGGCAAACACCTTCCCCCGGTCGGGGACTTTGGCATTGCCGGCATTGTGAACGAATCGGGTGCCAGGAAATATGCGATTCTGCAAAACACCCCGTTAAGCCGCGTGATGGCGATGTCAGACGCCATTGTTAGGGCAACCGCGCACGCTTTTCGGGCTTAGGACTTATATTCCTCGATGCATTCCGGCGCATCCCAACGGACGTTGCCGACGGCGGGAGAGACCGGATACATGCGCATGCTTGCGTCATCATACGGCTGAAGCAGCTTTTGCAGCTGCGAAGTGTCGGTATTTGACCGGTCAAGCCATTCCGCTTCATCCTCGCGGCGCAGAATGGCAGGCATGCGGTGGTGGATCGCGGACATCGTCCGGTTCGGCTCTGTCGTGATAATGACGCAGGAATGATGCCTCGTCCCGTCTTCCGTTACATAAGTATCATAAAGTGCGGCGAAACCGAACAGCGGCCGGTCGGTGAGCATGATGCGCATCGGTTGTTTGCCGCCGCCTGCGGACTTGTCCCACTCGTAGAAGCCGTCGGCCGGGATGATGCAGCGCTTCCGTTCGAGAAGGCCGCGGAATGTCGGCTTCTCATGAAGGGTCTCAGCCCTCGCGTTGATCAGCGGCGACTTCATCCATGGAGCTTGCAGCCCCCAGCGCAAATACCCCGCGCGCCGCTCACGTCCGCCGCCCGGGTCGATCACCGCAAGCACATCCTGCGCCGGACCGATATTGTACCGCGGCACAATCCGCTCCATCTGCTCCGCAAGCTCTATGAAGAACCACTCCCGCACCAATCCCCACTCCGCCGTTAATGTAAATCTTCCGCACATGCCGCTCATTCCTCCTTATCCCGATTGTCGCAAAAGGATAGAGAGGACGCAACCGCCAACTGTCGCACCGTCTCAATTCCAAGAAAAACCTTGACGCGGCGGAATCGGATTTTTTAGACTGAGGGGGTATTCATTCACGAATTCATCCAGAGAGGAAGCGCATTTCATTGACTTCATATGCTCAAACCGCCGCGCGTACGGTGTTCCCGGTGGTGTTATCCGTCAGCTTGATTCATATG
>Ga0180215_1002467_pt1 | contig 18576 bp, 17 predicted proteins | sample eDN3rd37CBELigBY_FD_128871 | JGI IMG/M metagenome (GOLD analysis project Ga0180215, IMG submission 128871) | Enriched backyard soil microbial communities from Emeryville, California, USA - eDNA 3rd pass 37_C BE-Lig BY (version 2) (version 2) | ecosystem: Environmental > Terrestrial > Soil >... | reverse complement strand
TGCGCGCCCGGGACCTCGACCTCGGATTTCAGGTGAGCGAGCACAACCTTTCGGACAGCTCCCACAATTGCCGCGCGACGGTCTCGTCGTGCGAGCGGGCGTTCGACCGCACCCGATGCGGGTGACCGCGCATCTCGAAAAACTTGTCGGGTCCGTAGAATCCGCCGGGAACGACGTCCGGTGAGGTCGCCGCGTACAGCAACGGCAGCGCACCCTTCTCCGCGGACTGCCCGATGATCGGATCGCTGATCTTCATCATCCAATCCTGGATCGACTCGGTGCGCGATTGCAGATTCGTCCGGGCATATCCGGGATGCGCGGCCAGCGACAGCACCGTCGAGCCCTGCGCGGTCAGCCGGCGCTGCAACTCGTATGCGAACAGCAGGTTCGCCAGCTTCGACTGTCCGTAGGCGAGCCAGCGATCGTAGCGGCGGCGCTCCCAGTTCAGGTCGTCGAGACCGATGCGCCCGATCCTGTGCATCGCACTCGAGACGGTGACGACCCGATCGGTGATGCGGTCGAGCAGCAGGTTGGTCAGCGCGAAGTGCCCGAGGTGGTTGGTGCCGATCTGCATCTCGAAACCGTCGGCGGTCCGGCGCAACGGCACCGCCATGACCCCCGCATTGTTGACGAGGACGTCGACCTTCTCGATACCGGCGGCGAATTCGCGGACCGAGGCCAGATCCGCGAGATCGAGGCGCTTCACCTGCGCGCGGGGACCGATCGACGCGGCGACGTCCTCCCCCTTTGCCACGTCGCGGCACGCGAGGACGACGTCCGCGCCGGCCTTCGCGAGGGCACGGGCGGTCTGCTCCCCCAATCCGCTGTTGGCGCCGGTGACGACGACGGTGCGCCCCTGCTGATCCGGAATGTCCCTTGTGGTCCAAGCGGTCATGGCCGCCACCCTACGCCGGACCGCACCGCCCACGACACGTGTCCGAAACATCACGGGGATACCGTCACGGTCGTTGCCGTGCCGAAAGGAATACGTGTGCCGAAAGGAGTTCGCGTGCCGCCACGTCACCGATCGGCCCTGCTCGCCCAGTTCGACGTCGACCGACCCGGCCGCCCGCAGCAGGCGATCCTCGACGAGTTGCGCCGCGTGATCCTGTCCGGCGCGGCCCCGCCCGGCACGGCGATTCCGGTCGGTGAGATCGCGGAGCTGTTCGGGGTGAGCCGGATACCGATTCGCGAAGCACTCAAGACGCTGATCGGTGAGGGACTCGTCGACCACCGGCAGAACGGCGGCTACACCGTCGCCCGGCTGACCGCGGCCGAGTTCCGCGAGATGTACCTGGTGCGGGAAACCCTCGAGACGGCGTCGCTGACCGCCGCGGTCGTGCACGCGACCGAGGCCGACCATGCGCTGGCACGCGCCAGCCACGAGCGGCTCGAACAGGCCGTCGCCGAGGACGATCCGGTCGCCTACCATCGGGAGAGCCGGGTGTTCCACATGGCGCTGACCGCGCCGTCGCGCATGCACCGGCTGCTGCACATGCTCGAATCTGCTTGGAACATCACCGAACCCGTTCAGCCGATGGTCCACGTGACGGCAGCCCACCGCGCCGTCCTTCACGCCGATCACGGCCGCATGCTCGACTGCTTCCTCGCGCGCGACGTTCCGGGGCTGCTCGCTGCCGCCGAGACGCACAATCGCAGGCTCGATTCGACGATCGAGACCCTCCCGGTCGACACGGGTCTGCTGACCCGGGAAGATATACATTTCGAGTAATACGGCGGCAACACGACGTCGATAGCGTTTCCGGCATCGGACGTCATCGCCGTTGCTGGCGTTCCGGGCACACACCGTTTCTACGGGACCACACCGATCCGCTCGGCGAACAGCCCGATCGGTGCAGTATCCCGTCGATGCCAGGAGCACCCATGACCGAAGTGATCTCACCCCCCGTCACCGCCGCCACCGCGTCGTCCGCGCCACCCTACGATCCGCGGTTGACCAACGACGATCTGGCTCCGCTGAAGGATCAGCGGTGGGGCTCGTACAACATCTTCGCGTTCTGGATGTCCGACGTGCACAGTGTCGGCGGATACGTCACGGCCGGAAGTCTTTTCGCGCTCGGTCTGGCGAGCTGGCAGGTGCTGGTCTCACTGCTGGTCGGAATCACGATCGTCTACTTCTTCTGCAATCTGGTCGCCAAACCCAGCCAGGTGACGGGTGTGCCCTATCCCGTGATCTGCCGCAGCGTGTTCGGCGTGCTCGGCGCGAACATCCCGGCGATCATCCGAGGGTTGATCGCGGTGGCCTGGTACGGCATCCAGACGTTCCTCGCCTCGGCGGCACTGGACGTGGTGCTCGTCAAGCTGTTTCCGTCGCTGGCGCCGTACGCCGTCGTGGAGGACTACGGCTTCGCCGGCCTGTCCGCGCTCGGCTGGGTCAGCTTCCTGACGCTGTGGGTCCTGCAGGCGTGCGTGTTCTGGCGCGGCATGGAATCGATCCGCAGGTTCATCGACTTCTGCGGTCCCGCCGTGTACGTGGTGATGTTCCTGCTGTGCGGCTACCTGATCTCGAAGGCCGGCTGGAGCGCGATCGACCTGAACCTGGGCTCCGTCACCCACACCGGCTGGTCCTCGATTCCGGTCATGCTCGGCGCCATCGCACTGGTGGTCTCGTACTTCTCCGGCCCGATGCTCAACTTCGGTGACTTCTCCCGGTACGGCAAGTCCTTCGCCGCCGTCAAGCGCGGTAACTTCCTCGGGCTGCCCGTCAACTTCCTGGTGTTCTCGCTCCTCGTGGTTGTCACCGCGTCGCTGACGCTGCCGGTGTACGGCGAGCTGATCACCGACCCGGTCGAGACGGTCGCGCGCATCGACTCGACGTTCGCGATCGTCCTGGGCGCGCTCACCTTCGCGATCGCCACCGTGGGCATCAACATCGTCGCGAACTTCATCTCGCCCGCGTTCGACTTCTCGAACGTGAGCCCGCAGAAGATCAGCTGGCGTGCCGGCGGCATGATCGCCGCGGTCGGCTCGGTGCTGATCACCCCGTGGAACCTGTACAACAACCCGGACGTCATCCACTACACGCTCGAGACGCTCGGCGCGTTCATCGGCCCGCTGTTCGGCATCCTCATCGCCGACTACTACCTGGTCCGCAAGCAGAAGGTGATCGTCGACGACCTGTTCACCATGTCCGAGAAGGGCGCCTACTGGTACCGCAAGGGTTACAACCCGGCCGCGGTGGTCGCGACCGTCGTCGGCGCCGTCGTCGCGATGATCCCGGTGCTGTTCAACAACGCCCCCGGCATGCACACGGCCGCGCAGTACAGCTGGTTCATCGGCTGCGGACTCGGGTTCGTCACCTACCACCTGCTCGCGACCCGCACCCGGCTCGCGGTGCAGATCCCCGAATCATCGTCCGTCACACAGGAAGTCGTCTGACCATATGTTCATCAAGGTCATCAACCCGAACACCACGTGGTCGATGACCGCCACGATCGAGGCGTGTGCCCGGGCCGTCGCAGGCCCGGGCACACGCGTCGAGGCGGTCAGCCCCGAGATGGGGCCCGCGTCGATCGAAAGCCACTACGACGAATCCCTGGCCGTACCCGGCCTTCTCGCCGAGATCGCGAAAGGGGAAGAAGACGGCGCCGACGGCTACGTGATCGCGTGCTTCGGAGACCCGGGCCTGGACGCCGCCCGCGAGGTCGCGACCGGACCGGTCGTGGGGATCGCCGAGGCGGCGATGCACACCGCGAGCTTCCTGGGCCGGGGTTTCTCCGTCGTCACGACCCTCGGCCGCACCACGGGCCGGGCCCGGGACCTGGCCGAGCGCTACGGATTCCGCGACGCGTGCCGGGGTATCCACGCGTGCGAGATTCCGGTGCTCGACCTCGAGACCGACCCCGACGCCCGCAAGATCATCACCGAGGCATGCCACGAGGCCCTCGAGACCGACGGCTCCGACGCGATCGTGCTGGGCTGCGCGGGGATGGCCGATCTGTGCGCGCGGATCTCCGCCGACATCGGCGCCCCCGTGGTCGACGGCGTTGCGGCCGCGACCCTCACGGTGCAGTCGCTGGTCACGATGGGCCTGACAACCGGCAAACGCGGCGAGTTCGCGCCGCCGCCGCCGAAGCCCTACACGGGAATCCTGAAGGGCTTCACAACAATCCGGTGAGCCGGCGCGACCCCTCGTGCAGGAATCGCAACTGCTCGTAGTCGGTCGGCGAGACGCGCAGCGGAGAGCCCTGCAGGCACAGTCCCCCGACGACCTCGGCCGCGTGGTTGCGGATCGGCACCGCCAGCGCCGACCGGCCCAGCCGGCACTCCTGATTCTCGAACGCGTGACCGTCGAGCTGCGCCTGCATCAGTTCGGCGCGCAGCACCTCCGGATCGCACACCGTGAAATCGGTGAGACGGCGCAGTTCGAGCCCCTCGTTCAACGCCGGATTGTGCGCCAGCATCACCTTGCCCAGTGCGTTCGCGTGCAGGTTCTTCGCGAGCAGCGTGATCCCGACGATCTCGTGATCGGGATCCTGGTCGACGAACCGCAGCCGCCCTCCCGCGAACGACGCCACGTGCAGCCCGAACCGGGTGTGCGAGCGCAACTCCTCGACGGTTTCGTGCAGGGTCGGTGACGTGTCCGTCGCGACCGCCGCGCGGGACAACTCGGCTGTGCGCCGGCCGAGCGCGAACCCCGACAGGTCCGGCACCCGAACCAGAAATCCGTCCGCGACGAGCAGATTGAGCATGCGGTAGGCGGTGGTGGGCGCGACCCCCGCGAACCGGGCGATCTCCTTCGCGGTCGCTCCCGGGCCGAGGTGTGCAACGGCCTCGAGCATGACGAGGGCCTTGCGCACCGCTTTCGGCTGCTGACCGCTGAACCCGACCTCGGCCTCGACGTGTGCGGTCATGCCCCGAACCCCGCGCCGGATTGCACCGACACGACCTGGGGCCGACCGTCGTCGTCCAGCACGAGTTCACCCGAGCCCGGTAGCAGATCGATGGTTTCGATGCTGTCGAACGTCCCCATCGTCGTGAGGGACTCGGGTCGGAGTCGTCTCAGCAGCCACGCCCAGATTGTGCCGGACACGCCGACGATCAGCACTGCGACCGGCATCGCCCACGAACCGTGCGTCACGCCGTCGACGACCAGATAGCCGAGCAGTCCCGCACCGACAGCGGCGATTCCGACAGACAGCGCGGTGGTCGACGGCGCGTCCTCACCGATCCGCCGCAGGAATCGCAGGCACGACACCGCGAGCAGCGTGTAGGCGATGACGATCGCGACCTCGACGAAACCGTCGAACACAATCGAATCGGCCAGGAACATGCACAGATATGCGCCCGCGCCGAGCAGGCTCGCGACCACGAACGAGGCGACGGCCACGTACGGGGTGCGCAGACGACGATGCACCCGCGACAGGGACCTGGGCACCGTTCCTTCGATGCCCATCGCCAGCAGCAGCCGGGAACCGGCCTGCGCACAGCCGAGGGTGGAGGCGAGCCACGAGCAGGTGACACCGGCCTTCACCGCGATGACCATCCCGAGGCTTGCGCCGGATGCCGTGCCGTCGAAATAGGCGGCGACGACCGCATCCGCATGCCCGGACATCGCGGCCCAGCCGGCGAAGACGAAAACCGCACCGCACACCATGGGGGTGACGAGCACCGCGCGCGAGACGGTCGTCAGCGGCCGCCGTGCCTCGGCCCCGAAGAACGCGGCGCTCTCGAATCCGGCCATGCTGAACACGACGGTCATGGCCAGGAACGGCAGGCTCTCGGATGCGGCAGGGCCACCGGCCGTTACGTCGATGTCGGGTCCGGCGAGCATCAGGATGCCGATCAGCACGAGCGAACACGCCTCGACGACGAGGATCGCGCGGGTCGCGAATCGCACCCCGCGCACGGTGATCACCGCGACCGTCCCGGCGACCAGCGCGGCGGTCACCAGTAGCGGTGCCGTGCCCGGCAGATCGATACCGAGGGCCGTCCCGATTCCCAGCAGGCTGACGGCGGAGTTCGCGAGCACCGAGATCGAGATGCCGAGATAGCCGAGCAGGAGCGCCGCCCCCACGGTCAGTGTCGCGCGGCGCGAGAGCCCGTGGAATGCGAAGCTGTACAGCGAACCCGCGGCGGCGAGGCGCCGAGTGAACTGGGTGATGCAGGAGGCGACGGCTACCACTACCGCGGTGGTCCCGACGATCGCGGCGAGGCCGGCGAAGCCCGGTTCCGCAGAGATGATCCAGGCCGCGATGAAGATCATGCCGGTCGCCGGCGCGATGGTCGACAGGGACTGGCCGACCAGATCGATCTGGGACAGCTGCCGGCGGCCCAGCGCCCGCAGCGGGGAGAACACCGGTGGCGCCTTCGGTTCGCTGTTGCGCGACCGTGCGATCGCCGCGGCGAGCGCGCCGCCGATCCGTGAACCACTACCGCCACGTCTGCCGCTACTCACCCCGGCCACCGTTCCCTTCGTGGGCCCGCGATCGGGACCGGGCCATCCGTAGGGACGGTATGAAGCGATTGTTTCCGACACATTTCCTACCCGTGTGCCGGTAATTGCGATTCTCGTCACGCATCGCCCGACTGTGCTGCCCGGCACAGTCGATGGTCGGCAGGACTGCAACGGTGTCGGCACGCTGTTTGCGCACCTGAAGACCGGTGACAACCGCACATCCGCAAGAGCACGATGGACGAGCGCGTATTCGGGGGCTGTCGCCGGGATCACGAGACACCACCGATCGGGTGTGCCGATCCGGATACCTGTATGCCTTCGCCAACGACGCGTGGGGTTTCTACGGCAACGATCGCGCCAGTGTGCGCCTCACGGTGACCAGGACGCGGTGACGCCCCCGTCCTGTTGCCGACCTTCTCACCGCGTGCCCGCAATTCGGCGGTGAACCGCGGCGATCCGTCGCTTCCCTTCATCGGGACCTTGTGCGATCAGCAGTCCTCTGACGTGTGATTGCCGACCGGACGGCCTTGCCGCCGCGGCACGCCCTCATGTGTGACGGGTACCGCGTCCACCGTTTCGCAGGTGTAACCCCAAGTGGAAATCAGCTCGGCGGCGACCGCCCGCACAACGAAGGTCGCAGGCGATCGCACGCGCTCATCGGGTGCCCGAGAAACGGCACTACCAGCACAAACCGTGCAAATCACCCACGGCATCGGTTTTCCACTCGGCGACTGCACAGTTGTTTCCTCCGCGCAGCAAGACCGCCTCATCTGCTCGTCAGGATTTCCCCCGACGACAGAGAGGACGAAATCCATGATCTGGGTGGTGCTCGCATCGATCCTCGGTGGGACGCTTCTGCTCGCGGGCATTCCGAAGCTCCGCGACCGGGACGGTCTGCTGACGGTGGTGAAGGGATACCGGCTGCTGCCCGCCCCCGCGGAACGTGCGGTGGCGGCGACACTGCCGTACGTCGAGGTGCTGGTCGGTGTCCTGCTGATCCTCGGGATCGGCGGACGGTCGCCGGCTGTGGCGGCAGCCCTGCTGTTCACGGCCTTCACCACGGGACTGACCATGAACCTGGCGCGCGGCCGTCGCGACCTCGACTGCGGATGCTTCGCGTTCGGCGCCCACGAGGTCCCGCAGATCGGCTGGTTCCACGCGGCACGGGCGGCGTCGTTCACGGTGGCCGCGCTGGTGCTCGCGCTGGCCGGGTCCGTTTCCGTCACGGTGCCCGAACGTCTGGCCGCGGTGGCCGGCGGACTGCTGGTCGTGCTGGCCGTCGTCGCCGTCGCGCAGATCCGCTCGGTCGTGCACGTCGGACGGCGTCCGGTCGACGACTACCTGAGCGCCGCCTCGATCCGGTTGCGGGCGACGAGCACCGTCTCCCGCTACGGTTCGTGACTCTCTTTTTCCCGAAACAACTTTCGTAGACAGGACTGAATCGATGACGAACTTTCTGCTGGTGGCCGTCGTCGTGCTGACAATCGCGGTCGCACTGCTGTTCCTCATGACTCTCGCGCTCGCCCGGGAGATCGGCCGCGTCCAGGTGCGGCTCGGCCCGCTCGGCGCGCGGATGATGGACACCGGACCGAAGATCGAGCAGGCCGGCCCGTCGTTCTCCGGTCTCGTCGATCACCTCGGACGCTCGGTGAAGGTCGGCGGTCACCGCGACAAGCCGCAGCTGCTGATGTTCACGGCGCCGAGCTGCAGCACCTGTAAGAGCCTGCTGCCCGGTCTGCGTGCGATGGCCCGCGCCGAATCCGATCTCGACGTCGTGATCATCTCCGACGGAACACCCGAGGAGCACCAGCAGTTCCTGGCCGGCGCAAACATCGGCACCGAACTCAGCTATGTCGACGCCCGTGACGTGGGCATCGCCTACCAGGTCGGGACCACTCCGTACGGCGTGATCCTCGACGAACACGGCAAGATCCGCGGCAAGGGCCTGACCAACCACATGGCGCAGGTCGAGAGTCTGCTCAACGCACTCGAATCCGGCACGCCGTCCCTCCAGCACCTCCACGCGCAGGCGAAGTCCGCCTGACCCACCCCCCGATAGAAGGAGGCGAACTGCCATGCAACACAACAATCCGGAACCGCATGAGGTGACGGAGCAGCGATATCCGGTCGACGAGGCCACCGTCCGTGAACAGGCCGCGTGGATGGCCGGTCAGGGCGGTTCCTTCATGAGCCGCACGGGACGCAAACTGTCCGAACGCACTTCGCGCCGCTCGATGCTCAGCAAGATCGGACGCTGGACGATGGGCGTCTCGGGTGTCGCGCTGATCAGCTCGCTGCCCGTCACGCGCACCGCGATGGCCCAGGAAACCCCGGCACCGCCGCCCGCTCCGGATGCGCCCGACCCCCAGTTCATCACGTTCGACGGCAAGGATCCGGCCGAGTGCGAGTACTGGCGCTGGTGCAACATGGACGGCACCTCGTGCGCGGCCTGCAACGGCGGTGGCGTGACCACCTGTGCTCCCGGCAGCAAGCCGGGTGCCGAGTTCTGGGTCGGTTGCTGCACCAACCCGGACACCGGAAAGACCTACCTGATCGCCTATTACGACTGCTGTGGCGCACCGTCGTGTTCCAACGCGTTCTGCGGCGAACCCGACATGCAGGCGATCATGTACAACCCGGTCTCGGGCAGCTACGACCAGGAGATCATCTGGTGCGTGTCCGACGAGTCCCAGGCCTACACCTGCACGATGGCCCCGATCATCGGCGAGGACTGCCAGACCCGTCCGGCCACACGTCCGAAGGTCGGTGCCGGCGCATGAAAATCGAACGCACCAAGCGTCTTTCCCGGTCCGCCGCGGTAGTGGCGGCCCCACTCGCCGCCGCACTCGTCCTGACGGGCTGCAGCTCGGACGACGATGCCTCGTCCAGCGGCGAGGTCACCTATCCCACCGTGCCGGTCATCCCGCCCGGTGAGGGCATCTCCCTCGGTCACGACGATCAGGAGATCGGCGACACCATCCCGGAACCCGTGCACGTCGGGTCGATCGATCCGATCAAGCCGACCGACCTGCTCGCCGTCGCCGGCGGCTTCGGCAAGCTCGAACTCGGCGTGAACGCCCTCGACCCGGTCACCGGTGTCGCGGGCAGCCGTTTCGTGGTGGGTCCCGGCATCTGGGATCCGGTGATCCACGGCTTCGTCGGCGAAACACCGGAGGATCCTGCCGTTCTCGCGGCGGAGGTGTGGCGTCCGCGTGGTTCGCGCGGCGCTGCGGACTTCACCGTCAGCACGTACTCGGGCACCCTGCTCGAACCCTCGGAGGTCCTGCTCCCCGACTACGCCCGCGTCCACTCGCGGCCGGGATCCAACGCCGTCACCTCGGACGGCAAGTACTTCGTGACCTGGGACGACGGCCTGTACGGCGTCCGGGTCGTGGATCTGGAGGCCAAGAAGGAAAGCGGCTCCCTGCAACTCATCGGCTGCGGGCCGTTCACGTGGCTCGACGGGCACGAGCTGTACAGCGTCTGCGAGGAGAACCGTGAGCTGATCCAGATCTCGATCGACGACGCCGGTGTGCCGACCGAGACGAAGCGGTCGAAGGTCCTGCCGGACGACTTCGTCAGCGCCCGCGAGGTCACCTGGGCCGCCGACACGAAGAAGGCACTGCTCCTGAGCGCGAACGGCGACGTCTACGTCTTCGACTTCTCGAACGGCCTGCCCGAAACCGCGGTGACGCCGATCGGCAACGCCGGACAGGACGGCGGCCGCTTCGCCGAGAACGCCATCAACAACACCGGCGACCGCATCGCGATCGAGTACACGGACAGCGTGGTCCACCCCCACTCCGCTCGCGGCGGCGACGTCGTGAAGATCGAGCTGCGCGACGCGTCGAACTTCGCGCCGATCAAGACGCTCGACTTCGCCGCGCTCGGCCTGACCGGCATCACCAGCATGGCGTACTCGGTCGACGGCAAGACCCTCTACGTGCTGGGCAGCGGGCCCGAGGTGGACGGCGAATCCAAGCAGACCGTCGTCGGCGTCTCGTCCGCGACCGGCGACAAGGTCAGCTCGGCCGAGATCACCGGGAACGTGGACGATTTCGCTACACTACTCACCCCTCAGGTATTGGAATGACCCGATCAGGACCGATCCTGGATCGCCGCGGGTTCCTCCGCATCGGCTCCCTCGGAGCCGGTGCGGTGGGCCTCGGGATCCTGGGTCTGGGTGCGGCGTCCTGCAGTTCGGCCGATGCGGCCGACTCAGGCGCCCCGCCCGACTACATCTCGCCCACCGACCCCGAGATCGCCGCGGCCGAACAGGCCCGCGGCTGGAACGGAAAGGAGGTTCCGGTAGCGCTCGCCGCGGGCGTGGCCACCGTCGATCTCGGCGGCCGGCTCGTCGACACCTGGTCGTACGGCGGCCGCGCGGTGGCACCCGAACTGCGGGCGAGTGTGCGCGACAAGATGCTCGTGTCGGTGCGCAACGACCTGGGAGTGGACACGACCCTGCATTGGCACGGCATCCGGATCCGCAACGACATGGACGGTGCGGCACCGGTGACGCAGGATCCGATCGCACCGGCGGGCGCGTTCGTGTACGACTTCGTCGTTCCCGACCCGGGAACGCACTGGTACCACTCGCACAGCGGCCTGCAGGCCGATCGCGGACTGTTCGGGGCCCTCGTCGTCGAGGACCCGGACGACCGCTCGGGTGCGGACGTCGACGTCGTGCTCGTGCTCGACGACTGGATCGACGGGCTCGGCACCACACCTGAAGCGGTGCTGGCGGCACTCAATCCGGCGATGGCCGGCGGTCACGGCCACGGCGGGCACGGCGGTGGCACGGCCGTCGAACACAGCGCCGAGCAGATGTCGGTGGCCGAAGCCGCCGTCTCCGGTGGACACGGTTCCTCGACGCCGCTCGGCGGGATGACCCAGCACATCGGGTATCCGCTGCACCTGATCAACGGGCGCCCGCCCAACGACCCCGAGGTCGTGACGGCGGCACCGGGCAGCCGGGTGCGGCTGCGGATCATCAATGCGGCCGCCGAGACCCCGTACCGGTTCGCGATCGCCGGGCACGAACTGACGGTGATCGCGGCGGACGGCTTCGACGTCACCCCGACGACCACCGACACCCTGATCATCGGGATGGCCCAGCGCTACGACGTGCTCGTCACGTTGAAGTCCGGCGCCTGGCCGGTGGTCGCGAAGGTCGAGGGTCGGGACGGTCACGCATCGACCGTTCTGCGTTCCACCGATGCCGCTCCCCTGACGAATCCCGATGTGGGGCCGGTCATCCCGGAACTCGACGGCAGGTTGCTCGCCGAGAGCGCGCTGCGACCGGTGGATGGGGTCCGGCTCGATTCGCGGCCCGTCGACCGGGACTACCGGGTCGAGCTGATCCAGGCCGGCGACCGGTACGTGTGGGGCATGGCCGGACCCGACGCCGGGAAACTGGTCATGCGCCAAGGGGAACGGGTCCGCATCACGATGGCGAACACAACGACGATGTGGCATCCGATGCACACCCACGGACACACGTTCGCGATTCCCGAATACGGCGGTCTGCGCCGTGACACCGTCAATATCCTACCCGGCACCGAACTCGCGATCGAGTTCGACGCCGACAACCCGGGCGAGTGGATGTTCCACTGCCACAATGCCTATCACTTCGAGGCGGGTATGACCGCGAACCTGCGGTATATCCGATGAGAGGACACCCCGTGAAGAAACTGCTTCCACTGGCCGCGGCACTGATCGCCGCTTCCGGACTGACCGCGTGCGGATCGTCCGATGCGGCGACCGAACCCGCCGTCGTGATCGACGTGACGAACATGTCGTACGCGCCCGCGTCGGTCACCATCGAGAAGGGCCAGACCGTCCAGTGGCGGTTCGACGACAACGGGTTGCCCCACGACGTCGCCGGTGACGGCCCGCTCGACGGTGTGCTGCAGAGCGAACTGCTCACCGAGGGCACCTACGAATTCACCTTCGACGAGGCCGGCACGTTCACGTACCACTGCACACCGCACCCGTCGATGGTCGGCACAGTGATCGTGCAATAGTGCAGCCGCGCAGACTCGTTCGGCATCGCTGGATCCTCGCCTGCGGTGTCCTCGCCACCGCGGCGGCCGGATGCGCCGGAGAGGAAGCGCCCGACGCGGTGATCGAGATCAGCAATGTTCAGTTCAGCCCGATGGACGCCGTCGTGCCGGTCGGCGGCACCGTCGAATGGCGGTTCGAGGACGGTGGCGTCCTCCACCACGTCGAGTCGCCCGGCGCCTTCGACAGCGGGATCACCGGCGACGGCACCTTCACGCACACGTTCGACCAGGCCGGCACGTACACCTACACGTGCTCGATCCATCCGTACATGACCGGCACCGTCACCGTCCGCTGACACCCCAGCGGAGCTTTTCGAAGACAGCAACCGATCCAGGAGGTTCCGATGACCGCAGTCCTGTCCCATCAACCGATCGAAACCGATCTACCCGACATCCGCCCGACCCTCGACGGCGCGGTGTCCGTCCGAGCACGCCTGGGCATGGCGGCCGGTGCCGCCGTCGTCGGCGCGGGTGTCGCGACCCTCGCCTCCCCGACGACGTCGACGGCGATGACCGCCGCGGTGGTCGGCGCGGGTCTGGTCACCTCGCTGGCCGCGAACTGGTCGACCTGCGGCATGTCGGTGGCCGGGGTCGTCGCGGCGCCGAAGCAGCCCAACCGCAAGGGTTCCTCGACGCCGCTGCGACGCCTGGGCTGGCACGCGCTGGGCTCGGTGAGCACCGGCGCCGTCACCGGTGCGCTGCTCGGCGCGATCGGATCGGTCACCGCCGCGCACCTGTCGCCGCTGTGGCTGCTCGCTGGATGGGCCCTGTTCGCACTCGCTTACGGCCTGCACGAGATCGGTGTGCTCACGATGCCGGCGCCGATGCGACGTCGCCAGCTGCCCCGGCATCTGCGCCGGACCATGGAGCCGTGGAAGGTCTCGCTGCTGTTCGGTGCGATCATCGGCCCCGGCTTCATGATCTTCATCCGGTCCAGCGCGTACTACCTGCTGGTGCTCGGCGTGCTCGCGGTCGGCTCCCCCGCGCTGGGCGCGGCGATGTTCACCGTCGTCTCGCTCGGCCGGTGCATGCCGAGCGTCGCGGCCATCATCCACTCCCGCCGCGGCGGCACGATGCCCGGCTTCCTGTCGGTGATGTGCGTCGTCGATCGTCGCGTGCAGGCAGTGACCGGCGCTGCGCTCGTCGGCCTGGCCGCGTTCGCCGCGCTCGCGCTGGTCTGACGTCCGCCACGAAGACGAGTGTGCAGAAGTTGTCGCGGCGCCTCGGCGCGTCGCGACAACTTCTGCACGTTCACCGCGACGGGTGACACGTAGGGTGGTCCGGACCCGTCGAAGTGGAGGTGCGGAACACGATGAGCGACCCCGGATCCGGTACGTCGCGCGCCGTCACGGCGTGGACGTACGGCCTGTCGTTCGTCGCGATCACCGCGTGCGGGGTGATCGTCAGCGGCCTGCTCCACGACCCCGAACCCGACTTGACCACCGCACCCCCGACGATCACGACGACCGCGCCACCCGCCGAGGAATACACCTACGTCACCGAACCGGTGACCTACCCGACGACCATCCCCGGATGCGAGAGCGTCGAACCACCCGGTGACGGCGCAGGGTTCCTCTCCTTCTCCGGCAGCGACTTCGGGTACGACAACCCCGCCTATCCGTGGTTCTCGGGACCGAAGGCGGTCGCGATGACCGCCGCGGCCGTCCGCGCGTTGCCCGACGACGCCGAGATGGTGTTCGCGTCGCCCCGGCAGTCCCTGCTGTTCGGGCCGATCCACGATCCGGCCGTCGAGAACGACGCGGACCGCGCCCGGTTCGGCGGTTTCACGACGGCCTATGCGACGATCCGGCGGGGCGAGGACGCCGGGGCGCTGTCCCTGTCCGTCCGCGCATCGACGGCGCCCGTCCCGCCGTGTGTCGCCGGCAGACTCGACGAACGCCGCGTGCTCGACGACGGCACCGTCGTCGACGTCGACGAGACCTGGTCCGAAACCAACGGGGTGCGAACGGTGTTCCGGAGCGCGCAGGCGTACGCCCCCGACGGCTCCGAGATCAGCGCGCACACCGACGACGCCGACACCACAGCCGGGGACCCCGTTCACTCGGGTCGGCCCCCGCTGACCGTCGACGAACTCGTCGCTCTGGTCTCAGTACCCGAGTTGCGTGTGAGCGCACCGGTTCCGCCGGGCACACCGACCGTCCCGGAATCGTGCTCCGCACCCTCGGACAGTGAGCCGATCGACGAGGCGACCGCCGCCCGGCTGGACAAGGTGCTGGCGGGAATTCCCGTCACCGACCTCGCGGTGGATCGCCCACTCGGCGCACTGCGGCCCGCCGGGTCCGGCGACGGCGGTGTGTGCCAGGCCGTGCACGTCACGACGCCTGGCAGCGAATCGACGCTGACCGTCGCGGTCGCGGCAGGACAACCACGCCCATCCGCTACACCCGACGACGAGGCGCCCACCCCGACCACCGGGAGCAGATTCGTCGAGACCCGAGAACTACCGGACGGCACGGTAATCCAGCGGCGGGAGTACATCCTCACGACGCAAGGACTCGCGGCAGGTTCGGTCCCCGTGACGAGTACGACCCGGACGGTGACCGTGACCCGCCCGTCGGGCACCCGGGTCGATGTCACCTCCCGCGCCGATATTCCGGACGAACCGCTACCGATGGAGCGCCTCGAGCAGATCGCGTCGACGCCGGGCCTGGAGGTGTAGCGGTGGCGATGCCGCGGGAGATCCGAAACCTGTTGTGCGCGGCGATTGCTGCCGTCGCGACCACGGCCGGCGCGGTCGCGGTGATCGCCCACGCCGACGGTGACGGCACCCGCAAGATCACCGGAACGGTCGACGCGGCGCCCGGCCTCGGCTGGACCGTCGAGGCGCGCACCGTCCACGGACACGAATCGGCACAGTTCCGGGATCCTGTGTACGGCAGCGAATACGACTGGGGCATGCCGGGTTTCCTCGATCTCGGCGACACCGCCGTCGCGCTCGTCGGTGTCCCGGGCGGCATGGCCCTGGACGATGCGCACCTCGTCGGTGTCGACGCCGACTCCGGACGGATCCGGTGGCTCAGCCCCGCGGGCGACCTGGCCGGATGCGCGGATTCCGCGGTGGATGCAACCCTGGTGTGCTTCACTCCGGGCTGGTCCGACGATCCGGCGCTGGTCGGCTACGACCTCGTGACGGGTGAGATCACCCGCGTCCCCACCGAGTGGGGCACCTTCGCGATCGCCGCCGCCGGCGACCGTCTCTACGTAGCGGAAGGCAGCGTAGAGAACGACGACGTGCGGGTGCACGCAGGAACTCTCCTCGATCCCGACGCGCACTTCACCCGCGCGTTCGACATGGGCACCGGCTGGGACGACACCGCCCTACCCGACGCCCTCGATGTGCGCCACGGACAGGGACTGCTCACGCTCGGTACCGACATCGCCGGGTTCGACCTCGACACCGGCGACGAGACTTGGACCGCGCAGGTGGACGGCTGCTCCCGCGTCCAGCCGACGCTCGGCGCGCTGGTCGTGCGCGTGCACGTCGAGTGCGACGGTCTCCGTGTCACCGGATCCGACCTGCTCGACGGCACCGGAGCCGTCATCGCCGCCACCGACAGCGCCGCGGCGCACTCCCCTGCGTTCGACGGCCCCGCCGACGACACCGTCCCGGTCCTGCTCGGCGACGGCGCGTACGACCGGGCGACCGGTGACCCGGTGTGGTCCGCCCCGGAACTCGTGTCGGTGCCACGGGAACCGGACGAGTACAACGCCAACACCCGGTTGGGCACGGTGCGTGCCGTGCTCGGCGACGTCGCGCTGCTGACCGATCACACCGCCCACACCGAGACCGGACTCGACCTGCGCACCGGGACCAGGCTGTGGCAGAACGTGCCCGAACGGTCCGGCACGGTGCTGGGCCACACCGAAGACCTCGTCGTGCAGTCCGATTTCACCGGAATGTGGGCGATGGACGTCCGGACCGGGGACCTCGAGTGGGATATCCCGTTCCTTGCTGTCGACAATGATCCGGACGCGCTCGGTGACGGGGGAACGCTCAGCGTCCGCCCCGGCGACCGGTACGTCTACGTTTCGGCGCGCTCGATCATCGGCCTGCGCCCACTCTGACTGTCGGGCAACGGCATTCGAGTGCATGTTCACCACTCCACGCTCACCGAAAATCCTTGTCGGCGGTGTCGAGCACGATCCGGAGGACGGCCTTCGATGCCGGGTTGGGGTCGTCGCGTCGCCATGCCACCCGCAGGTCGACATCGGGGGCGGACTCGTCGAGCGGAACGAACACGACATGGGGATCGTTGACGTTCGCCGCCACCGACGCCAGGGTCAGGTGACACCCGACCTCGGCGCTGACCAGCGCCAATGCCGTCTGGGTGTCCGGAGCGACCTGGACCACGTCGGGGACGAAGCCTCCGGCGCGCGCGAGCCGGCGCAACCGATCGGGAAGGACCGCGCCCTCGTGCGGGGGCAGGGAGACGAAGCCCTCCGCAGCGAACCGAGCGATCGACAGTCGCTGTTCCCCCGCCAGCGGATGGGTGTCCGGTAGTGCTACGACGAGCGAGTCCTGCATCACCACGCGTACGGCCACCTCGGCGGGGACGATGTCCCAGCGGCCCAGCGCGATGTCGGTCTCGCCGCTCACGAGCTTCTTCATCGCGGGCTGGGCGAAGTTCTGGCTGGAGAGCTCGAGCTGGATGCCGGGCCGCTGCGAACGCACCACCCGGGCGAGGCGAGCGACGAGTTGGTGGGTCGACGCCCCGGCGAACGCGATGCGGACGAGTCCGACGTCTCCGTCGTCGGCGGCGCGGACCGCGGCCTCGGCCCGGCGCAGCGCGTCGAGTACGTCCCGGGCAGGGCCGACGAGCGCCTCACCGCTCGCCGTGAGTTTCACCGCCCGGGTGCTGCGGGAGAACAACTCGGTGTCGAGTTCGCGTTCGAGTTGCTTGATGGTGCGGCTCAGTGGGGGCTGCGCTCGATGCAGCTTCTCGGCTGCACGACCGAAGTGCAGTTCCTCGGCAACCGCCAGGAACGCCTGGAGTTGTGAGATCTCCACCTGATCCGCCCTTCTACCTCGGATGATGCTTTTCATGTCATTTCAGAACTACCGATTAGGTATTGGACCGATCATAATCCCGTCGCCATAGTTGGTGACATGTCCCTCCTCGAAACCGAAGTCCCCGACGACGTCTTCGCCGACATCCTCGGGCACGTCAGAGAATTCGTCCGCACTCGCGTGGTCCCTCGGGAGCAGGAGATCGCCGAGACCGACGCCATCCCCGACGACATCCGGGCCGCCGTCAAGGAGATGGGCCTGTTCGGCTACGCCGTTCCGCAGGAATGGGGCGGCCTGGGCCTGAACCTGATGCAGGACGTCGAACTCGCCATGGAACTGGGATACACCACCCTGTCGCTGCGCTCGATGTTCGGAACCAACAACGGCATCGCCGGGCAGGTCCTGGTCAACTTCGGCACCGACGAGCAGAAGAAGCGGTGGCTCGAAGGTATCGCCTCCGGCGACGTCGTCGCCTCCTTCGCCCTGACGGAGCCGGGTGCCGGTTCGAACCCCGCCGGACTGCGCACCAAGGCCGTGCGCGACGGCGACGACTGGATCATCACGGGCGAGAAGCGGTTCATCACCAACGCACCGATCGCCGATCTGTTCGTCGTCTTCGCGCGCACGCGTCCGGCCGACGAGAACGGCACCGGCATCGCGGTCTTCCTCGTCCCGGCGGACGCCGACGGTGTGCAGGTGGGCAACAAGGACGCCAAGATGGGCCAGGCCGGCGCCTGGACCGCGGACGTGCACTTCGACCAGGTCCGGGTTCCCGCGGCAGCGCTGGTCGGCGGCAACGAGGACGTGGGCTACAAGGCCGCGATGATCTCGCTCGCCCGCGGCCGCGTGCACATCGCCGCGCTGGCCGTCGGGCAGGCACAGCGCGCCCTCGACGAATCGGTCGCGTACGCGGCTGCGGCAACTCAGGGCGGCACCCCGATCGGCAACTTCCAGCTGGTGCAGGCGATGATCGCCGATCAGCAGACCGGGGTGATGGCCGGCCGCGCGCTCGTCCGTGACGCCGCAAAGGCATGGGTCGAGGAGACCGACCGCCGTATCGCCCC
>Ga0180215_1002465_pt1 | contig 18601 bp, 13 predicted proteins | sample eDN3rd37CBELigBY_FD_128871 | JGI IMG/M metagenome (GOLD analysis project Ga0180215, IMG submission 128871) | Enriched backyard soil microbial communities from Emeryville, California, USA - eDNA 3rd pass 37_C BE-Lig BY (version 2) (version 2) | ecosystem: Environmental > Terrestrial > Soil >... | reverse complement strand
GCCAGGATCAAACTCTCCAATAAAGAGTATTGATTGCTCAATAGTTAAAAATAATGAAACGTTGACGCTTGGTTTCGAAGATAAAATCTTCTTTGTTGTGTTCAGTTTTCAAAGAACTTTTTATCACCTTTATGAGGCGACTTAAAATAATATATCACCGATTAAATTCGAAGTCAACACTTTTTTAAAACAAATAGTTCAACTCGATGACTGTTTGTATAATATATCAAGAATATTTGAGTTGGTCAATTTAATTATACAGGTAATTACTACCATTAAACAAAAAAACTCAACAATCAAAGGTTAAATCAAACCTGACTGTCGAGTTTATAAATTGGATATTTATTTAGCTAAGGAATATGAAATATAAGATAAAGATTACAAACAACCCATACATTACGGGATGGATTTCTTTTGCACGTCCTTTTACCATCATCGTAATTGGATAAAAGATAAAGCCAGCAGCAATACCAGTTGCAATACTGTATGTTAATGGCATTGCAATAATTGTTAGAAATGCTGGAACTGCAATTTCGAACTTATCCCATGAAATTTTCCCTAAAGTAGATACCATTAGAACTCCAACGATAATTAATGCTGGTGCAGTAACCGCTGATGTTACAACACTTAATAATGGTGAGAAAAAGATTGCTAACAAGAATAAAATCGCTGTAACGACAGAAGCAAATCCAGAACGTCCACCTGCTGCCACACCTGCAGATGATTCAACATATGAAGTGGTAGTAGATGTACCAAGAACAGAACCAACTACTGTCGCTGCGGAATCTGCGAATAATGCTTTCCCTGCTCTTGGGAGTTTATTATCTTTCATTAATCCCGCTTGGTTTGCTACTGCTACTAATGTTCCTGCTGTATCAAAGAAATCAACAAACAAAAATGTTAAAATAACAACAAGCATTTGTAATGTAAATACATCTCCAAAGTTTGTAAGTGCAGCTCCAAACGTAGGTTCAAGACTTGGTACAGAACCAACAATTGCATCAGGGGTGTTTACTAAACCTGTTATCATCCCTACAATTGCTGTAAGAACCATACCATAAAAGACTCCACCATTGACTCCACGAACCATTAAAATTACAGTTACGATAAGTCCGAATATCGCTAACAATGTATTTCCATCTGTTAAATCTCCTAATGCAACTAGTGTAGCAGGGTCAGTAACAATAATTCCAGCACCTTGAAAACCAACAAATGTAATGAATAGGCCGATACCTGCGCCTACAGCAAATTTCAATTCAGCCGGAATCGCATTAATAATTTTTTCACGTAAACCTGTTAGCGTTAATCCAATAAAGATGATCCCAGATACTAATACACCTGATAATGCTGTTTGCCAAGGAACACCCATTCCTAACACAACTGAAAATGCGAAGAAAGCGTTAAGTCCCATACCTGGCGCAAGAGCAACTGGGTATTTTGCAATGATACCCATTAATAGTGTACCAATTGCTGCTGCCAAGGCGGTTGCTACAAATACCGCACCTTGATCCATTCTCATTTCTGCTGGTAAATCAGGTATATCACTTAAAGATAACATTGCTGGGTTAACAAATAAAATATAGGCCATTGATAAGAATGTTGTAAGGCCAGCAATAGTTTCTCTTCGATAATTAGTGCCTAACTGTTCGAACTGAAAGTATTTTTTCATCTTTCGAGACCTCCTCTTTTCTACTATTCCTTCGTATTGTTTAAAAAATACAAAAAACGCTCCAACAAAACCCGAAGCGCTTGACCAAAAGGATAATGATAGAAAAGAAGATTCATAAATTGACCTTTTCTATTCACTATACTCGTAGTCAAGCCATTTACGGTAGCTTGGTAGAAACTTTCGGGCCATATTCCCGAGATTATACGACATAATTCGATATAAATAATTACAATTTCATTTTAACAACCATCACCATGTAAGTCAATAAAAAACGAACATTTTTATAAAACGTTCGTTTTTCGTTCGTTTTTATTCATTTATTCCCACTCAATTGTTGCTGGTGGCTTGCTTGTAATATCATACACAACCCGATTAACGTGATCAACTTCATTAACGATCCTCGTAGAGATTTTCTCAAGTACATCCCAAGGAATTCTAGCCCAATCTGATGTCATCCCATCAATTGAAGTTACAGCACGAATTCCAATTGTATAATCATACGTTCGTGCATCGCCCATTACCCCTACACTTCTAATGTCAGGTAGGACTGTGAAGTATTGCCAAATTTCTCGCTCAAGCCCAAAGTTTTTAACTTCTTCTCGTAAAATTGCATCTGATTCACGAACAATTTCAAGTTTGTCCTCTGTAATTTCACCAAGTACCCTAATACCTAATCCCGGTCCTGGGAAAGGTTGACGCCAAACTATTTCATCTGGAATCCCTAGCTCAGTTCCAAGAGCACGAACCTCGTCCTTAAACAATGTATTTAACGGTTCGATTAATTCAAATTGCATGTCCTCTGGAAGTCCACCAACATTGTGATGTGACTTAATAGTTTGTGCTGTTGCTGTCCCACTCTCGATAATATCTGTGTATAACGTTCCTTGTGCAAGAAAATCGATACCTTCTAATTTCGCTGCTTCATCATCAAAGACATAAATAAATTCATTTCCGATAATTTTGCGTTTTTGTTCAGGGTCGCTCACACCACGAAGTTTTTCCATAAAGCGGTCTTTAGCATCTACCTTAATGACATTCATATTAAACCCTTCACTAAATGTCTTCATGACACCTTCTGCCTCATCTTTTCTTAAAAGACCATGGTCTACAAAAATACACGTCAATTGATCTCCGATTGCTTTATGAATCAGTACTGCTACAACAGAAGAGTCTACACCACCACTGAGTGCACACAATACTTTCTTATCGCCAACCTGCTGTCGGATTTTTTCCATTTCGATATCGATAAAGTTTTCCATTGACCATCCTTCTTTACAACCGCAGGCATTAAATACGAAGTTCTTTAGAATATCATTCCCATATACAGAATGGCGAACTTCCGGGTGAAATTGAACTCCATATAAATTGCGGGCTTCATCACTCATTGCTGCGATTGGACACGATGGGCTTGTAGCATCCACAACAAATCCCTCAGGAGTTTTTACAACTAAATCACCATGACTCATCCATACAACCTGCTCCTCTGGTAAAGATTGATACATTTTGGACTGATGCTCCACTTTAATTGTAGCCTTTCCGTATTCACGGTGCTTTGCTCTCTCTACTTCTCCACCAAAATGTTTAGTCATTAATTGCATGCCATAGCAAATTCCCAGTACCGGAATACCTAAGTCAAAAATCTCTTCATCGCACCGAAATGCATTTTCACCATAAACACTATTAGGACCGCCCGAAAAAATAATTCCTTTCGGATTCATTTTTCTGATTTCATCAGCCGTTAATGTATGTGGATGTAGCTCACTGTAAACACCAAATTCACGTATTCTTCTAGTAATCAACTGATTGTATTGACTTCCAAAATCTAAAACAACAATAATTTCTTGATTTTCCTGCATTGTCATTCCCATCACCTCATCTAAAAAATATACCTTAATTGAATATGTACATTGTTTCCTATTCCCAAAAAACTATGAATAGCGGTTTGTCCTGGTTAAGACGAATAGTATGTTTGCCGTCACTACAAAAGGTCCCCGCACATCTTTTGGAAAAGATACAAAAAAACTAGAATTCTCCCCTTATTTTCAGGCAGAATTCTAGTTTTTCTAGTAACACTCAAATAGAAAGCTGCCTTCATAGTCAAACCGTTTACGGTGGTTTGGTAGAAACTCTCGAACCATATTATCGAATTTATATGAAGGGTGTCATACTTTGTAATTTGAGTTTATTCTATAACCGAAAGGTATAACGGTCAAGACGATAATCTTTTAATTAAATTTTCCCATAATTCAACCGATTCATTCCACTGTAGACTATCTTCGTCATTTCGGTATAAAGCACGTTCATATATTAACGTTAATCTTGTCATATCTGTTGTACCATAATAGAAATCAACATACTTTGCATACTCTCTTAATGTTTGTCCTTCTTTCCGTTTGAGGCCACGTAGCTCCAGCTGCTTTAATAATGCAGTATAAGCTTTAAAATAATTCTTAGGATTTTTACTGTATTTATATCTTAAGATTAGAATAAATGGGTACCATTTATTCCTTGTTTTTATGAAAATAAACCAAATTATTGCAATGCCACCTATATATATAAACACTTTTTTCCATAGATTGGATTTGCCTAAGAGTGGTTCGCGATTTGCTTTATTTATTTCCCGCTCTTGTTGTTCTTCTCGAATGTCCTCTTCCTCCAACTCCACCTTTTGTTCTGCTTCAATTTGTACTGACTGATTCTGATTTTGGGCTGTAACAGAAACGGAAGTATTATAAAGGAAATTTACAGGATTACTAAATCCTCTTGTTGGTTCGAAAGGAATCCACCCAAAATTCGGAAAATATACCTCTACCCATGAGTGCGCATTATTATTTGTGATTTCAAAAATTCTTTCATTTTCGTTTACTGCTTCCTGATAGGTTCCTTCTGTATATCCTTTTACCCAACGAGCTGGTATACCAACTGAACGGAGTAGGACAATCATTGTTGTTGAAAAGTTATCACAATATCCTGTTTTTGTATCAAACAGGAACTGATCAACATAATCTTGATCCTTTGCTGGCACAGCGACATCTTGAGTGTCATAAACAAATAAATTATCTCGAAAATATCTTTCAACAGCAACTACCTTGTCATACCGATTTTGTTTTTCCTTTGTTATCTCCTCTCCCAACTCTTTTACTCTTTCAGGAAGAGTATCTGGAAGTTGAGTATATAGTTCTAGAAATTCCTCATCCCTTTCAAGACTCCCTCGACCAGTCACTGCTTGTAAGTCGTTTACCGAATATGTAGGATAATCATAATTAACTACATATTCTGGAACTACTACTGCAGATGAACCTTCTCGAGAGCTTATCTTTTCCGACAATGGATCCACGCTATAAAAGACATCTGAATTAGCCTCAATTGATGCAAGCCCTGCGGGATAGGTGATATGAAAGTACTTTTTTTCCATTGTAATTTCTGCTTTGACACGTTCAGTCTCTGTATTTCCTTCATACCAGCTCACAATATCATTTTCGTTAGTGAACGAGCGATTTTCGGGATTGAATGAGTTTTCCCAACCTTTCCCAGTGTAAAAATCCTTCGTCTCAACACGCCAATAATGCCGTTTATTTATTTGTGCCCGAAATACAGGAGTATCATCTCCATAAAAGGGACCTCCCAACTGCGAATCATTCGTGCCATATCCAATTTTCTTAACACCTAGTCCATCTTCATCTGCCAACCTTGGCTCACCATATCCTCTCAGATATGGGACTGGGTCTGGCCACTGGGGTGCTGCCTTTGGAGTAAAATATCCAACTGTAGTTGATACCAACACAATTACTAACAACGGTAGAACCCATTTTGAAAATATGCCTGAAAATTTAGAAAGACGCTCGGTACTGAACACACGCTCAATGTGAAGAATTCCAAGCATAAAGAAACCAAAGAGTAGGGTTCGAACAATCGCTCCATTTGCTATATAAGGACTAAACGTATCTAGTATTGTAATATAGATAATGGTTATTACAAAAAAAACAAATATTCGTTTACGATGAATCATCCAGTAGTAAACAAGGTAACTCATTAGCCATAACAAAATAAAAAATAAGAAACTACGAAATACATTCGATATATCCCACCAATTTGCTTGGAAGATTAATGTAATATTGTTGGTTATAACAGAAAAAAAAGAAGTTATCCAAGAAGGATTAAAAAGACCTGTCTCGTAATACGTACCGTGGATCATAATAAAGATAACAATGATTTTAATCAGTGAACTAATCCAAACCTTCACTGAAAATAAATGAAGTACGAAACAAAGTGCAATAAAGATTACAAATATATGAAGTTCTGCCGTATCCGTAACAATCGTCAGCGGGCGTAACCATTCCCAAAGTAGCACAAAGCCAAAGATATGGATCAATAAGGTTGGGATATCAACTGTTCTCTTCACAAATTTCATGAGCTTTTCACCCCAAGAAATGCCTCATTATACTGTCCAGCACATACATCTTTAACCAATATATTTCGTTGCCTCAACTTTCCTATTAACCTTAGCTCTAGTTCTGTGAGTGTGTTAGGTAATTCCTTTGGGATAAATACAGCTATGCCTGTGTGTCTAACTGAAAGCCGTTCAATTACTTGTACTAATTCAGAATCAAGACTACTTGTTACAAATACATATGTAGCAGGTTGATTGTTTTTTTGAATTTCTGTTGTAATTGTTTGAGAAAATGGCTCTATACTATTTGCCTTTACTTTTGCAAGATGAAAGTAAAGTTGTTGTAGTTGGGCGTCCCCGCTCCTTAAAGGGTAGACGGACCGTTCCTTACCAATCGAAACAAGTGAAACCTGAGCGCCCTTTTTTATGATAGCCCTAAGTAAAGATGCAGTAAATGTAATAACCTGCTCAAATTGGTCTGATTTTGTTCTATCGAGAAACACCATTATGTCTTGGCTCTGTTGTTGTTCAAACTCTTTTGTCATAATATCATTTTTACGTGCAGAGGACTTCCAATCAATCCATGAGAAACGATCTCCTGGTTTATATTCTCTAATACCAACGGCAATTGTCGTATCTCGTTGTATATTTACATGCGACGAAGACATCCCCTGTTCAAATCGACTTTCTAAAGATTTATACGTCATCTTGTAATACTTTGGATACACTAAAACCCTGTGAGGAATTGTATATACTTCTTCTTTCTCGACTAAGCCAAATAAATCACCTGTTCTTAAGCGGATTTTAGAAAAGAAATACTCTCCACGAGGAATTGCAGGAATTTCATATTCAAATCGTAACCTTGTCTTAAACCAAGGGAACAAGACAATTTTTGATTTTCCTTGCTGCTTGAAACCTATAAATTCAGGAGGCAATACTTCTTCCACAACTAAATAAAACAAGGGAAAAGCAACTTTTCTATCAATGGTAATAACGCCAACTAATCTTTCACCTGTAGTATACTCTGACTTATTAATTGATCGTTGTACTGCTGAAATAGTAAGCGGATAAATGGATAATAATAGGGAGTAAAGTCCAAAAGGGAGAAAGCTATAAAATAAGAACCAACTAACAAAGCCCCCTTGAAACATGGCATATATAAATGTTATTGCAATAAGCAATGTTGAAAACAATACATTCCCCGCACTTCGAATCAGTCTTATTATTGTTTTCATCTCTTCTTCATCGACCTTTGAATTGGGATAGAAGTCCTCTCAACAATCTTTTCAACTACTGCTTCTGCTGTTACACCTTCAAACTTAGCCTCTGATTTAAGAATAATACGGTGTGGTAAGACATATGGAGCCAAAAACTGAACGTCATCTGGAATAACAAAATCTCTGCCGTTTATTAATGAAAGTGCTTGGGCACACTTCATTAGCGCAATCGAACCACGAGGACTAGATCCCAAATAAACAGACCGGTGCTTTCTTGTTCGATCAACAAGCTCAATAATATACTTCTTAATGGAACTATCTACATAAACCTCTTTTACTTCCGCTTGTAACGCAAGTAATTCTTCTATTGTAATAACGGATTGCAAATGATTAATAGGCTTTGTCTTTTCTGCCCTATTTAGTATTTCAAGTTCCTCTTCTAATGTTGGATACCCCATTTTAAGTTTAATTAAAAATCGGTCTAACTGAGCTTCAGGAAGTGGATAGGTCCCTTCATATTCAATCGGGTTTTGGGTTGCCATCACGAAGAATGGTCTTGGTAACTGTCGGGTAACTCCATCAACTGTAACGCTATTTTCTTCCATGCCTTCTAATAATGCGGATTGTGTTTTCGGAGAGGTACGATTGATTTCATCAGCAAGAACAATATTACCCATAATCGGACCTGGGCGGAATTCGAATTGAAGTTCTTTTGGATTATAAATAGATACCCCTGTTACATCAGACGGCAGCAAATCGGGAGTAAATTGAATTCTTTTGAAGTCTGCACTAACTGATTTTGCTAGTGAACGTACCATCATTGTTTTTCCAACACCTGGTACATCTTCTAATAAAACATGACCTTCAGCAAGTAAAGCTACCAGACTTAATGTCGCTACTTCACGTTTGCCTATCATGACTTTTTCAATGTTTTCTATAACATTACCTAAAACGGTATGCATTGCTTCCAGTTGTATCATCATAGCTCCCCCTAGTCAAACGATTCTTGTCAATTATATAATTCTAACAACTCTAGCGAAAACCCTTTAAAATATGGAAGAATTCATTGTTTTTTCAAGCTACTCCAATTCCAAATGAAACGGTATTTCTAACGGACAGTTAGTGTCATAATTTTATTGGGGTACGAAGGCCTCAACCATACACAAAACGGCTGATTTTGAGCAAATAACGGAACGAGAATCCGCATTATCAATAAGACGGTTCCTCATTCCGTTAAAAGGTAAAAATTCTATTCCAAAAGGCATGAGATGGTTCCTAGTTCCTCTAATCGCACAAAAACAATAGAATACGAGGTTGAGAAGGGCAATTAGCGGAAAGAGGATCCTCAACCATACTCAAAATGGCTGATTTTGGGCAAATAACGGAACGATAATCCGCCTAATCAACAAGGTGTGTCCTTATACTGCTACCATGAAACAAATTCCTCCGATTCGGAATAGACTCTTTACGGATATTGTTCCTCTAACTCCAATTATATTGTGAAAAAGTAATACTTAATGGTGCATTAGTCATTGATAATCAAAAAACGCAGAGATTTCTCTGCGTTTTTTCGATGGGATTTAATTTCCTGAATATATGTGACTCATCCTGATTTCTGAGTGTGAATTTACAAATTCTACTTCACAACGAAACTACTAAGTGGCCTACCATTCATTCGTTCAAAAAAATCATGATATTTTCGTTTTCTTATTACTAACTACTACACTATTCTCTCTATCTCTAACTCTACGAATGGCCTTTTTAGTTGCCTCACTAATATCTGCTTTAAAATATGGTTCATACGCCTCGATAGGAGGCTTTTTCGTTGAGTAAACGGCAATCAAAACTCCAACCAATGAGATAATCGCAGCGATTAAGAATGGATTGGAAGCGCCCATTGCTTTTGCAATGACATAGGTTAAAGAACCAATGATGATACCAGCATATCCTCCTGCTGCATTCATTCTCTTCCAATACAATCCTAAGAATACAGCTAAGAAAAAGGCTGCACCAAAACCGCCATACACATACACAAATCCCATTGCCAAGAACCATGGTGGCTTAATTGCACTTATCACTGCGATAAGACCCATAACCAAAATTATGATTCTTAGACGTTTGTTAAATGTTTTGTCATCAACTTTTGACTTTCTAAAAATGCTTAAATATACATCATAGTAAAGTGTAGTACCTGCCGTTAAAAGCATTGAATTGGCAGTTGAGACAGCTGCCCCACATAGAGCAACAAGTGTCATTGCACCAACCAATGGGTGTGCATAATCTTGAATAATTAACGGAACAATGTAATCTGTTGTTTTTCCTTCAGGAATACTAGGCAATAATGTTTTTGCACCAAGACCCATAATGATTAACGGTCCCATAATGAAAATTAATACACCAATTGTACCCATAACTTGTAAAATTGCTACTTTTGTATTTTTAGGAGCCAACATTCTACCTACCCAGTGTGGGGATGCCGGAGAACCTAATGAATTAGAAATAAAAATTGAAATAAGTGCACTTAAACTAAAGGTTCCAAGAGGTGAAAGAAGGATACCTGGTTCTAATGGCTCTCCACCAACATAGGTCGGAGCTGTCGTAGTAGCAAGTTTGTCTAAAATACTATCCATTCCTCCTGTTGCTACTAATACCGCAGCACTTCCTAAGACCATCCCAATAACAATAAGCACAGTATTAAGTGTATCCGTAGCTGCGACAGACCAAAATCCACCGATACTTGTAAAAACTAAAAATATTAAAAATGCAAAAATAGCAATCTTGTAATCAATTCCTGTGATTGAAGCAAATACAATACCAAAACCATTAACCTGTATGTGAACCAATAAGAAGTACCCAATCGTCATTAAAATCCCGACAATCATACGTAACGGGCTATTTTCCTTATGCGGCTCATATCGCAAGTGTATATATTCAGGAAAAGTTCGAACTGGAGTCTCTGGTCTCCTGATTTTATAAGCAACAAGGGGAATTAACGCCCCACCTAAACACCATCCTGCAACCCATCCAATAATTGCTGCTACACCAGAACTATATAGATAACCTGGTACACCTAGTACGGAAGCAACACTTACCCATGTGGCAGTGGTCGTTCCAATTCCGATAAGTAAACCCATTCTGTGACCACCAGTGGTAAAATCGGAAATGGATTCAGTATTCTTCAAGCTCTTAATGCTTGACCATATAATAAATAGTAAATAAAAACCTAGTACAACTAAGTACATCATGATGTTTTTGCCCTCTTTCCCCTCTAATTATTTATACTTATATAATTTCCCCGTAGCACCCCAACGTTTGACACCTGATTTTTCAATTTTATAACATAGGTATGTACCTAATATAAATGAAAAAACCATCATACCAACCCAAATCATCATCGCTACAAACATACAAGCCCCCCCTTTTCCACTTTAAATCACAAAAGCCCTATTCTCGAAGAGAGTAGGGCTGACATGTGTAAGCATAAGCATTATACGCTTTACAATTAGCTTCTCATCTTCGGAAACGGCCTTCTGCCTTCCTCTGAAATTGGCACCATGCATAAATTTACTAGCTGGTTGCCGAGGCTTCATCGGGTCAGTCCCTCAACCTCTCATGATAAGAAAGAACTATATATTTTCAAAATATAGACTTTATTCTAACATATATTATTATACAGTCAATAATATTTTTGGGACATAACCTAGTTGTATACTATGATTTATTTTTATTACATTTTCACAATCTTTGCATTTTGCGAAGATCACGCCAGCTTATCAAACGGACATCCTCTGAGTGTAGCAACGATTGAATCTCTTGATCACGGAATACATCGAATTCGAATCTTCTCATCGACCAAGTATCTGTTATTGCTTTTAATTCTTCAGTGTCAAGAGACGGATGAAAGATTAATTCTGTGATACCAGGTTTTAGATTTCTGATATAGCTAATGGCTGCTTGTTTCGTTATTTCGTAACGCGGTTCTTCTCCTTCAGGCGGCGTAAAAGGTAACATTTCTATAAAATCAGGCATTAAAACTCCTTTTTGTTCCGCCAATGAAACTAGCTTTTGATGATTTTCGGGTAAGAAAGCGTGACTTCGCTTCGGATAACGTAGCGGTAAATGATAACGTGTACAAAGGTCAATAAGAATTTCAGTGACATGGTGCATGCTTTTCATGTGGTTATCGATATTTGATGGATCGACACCCAGTTTGTATGCTAACTCAATTTGAGCAATTGCCTCAGCTTGAAGCTCCTCTGGGTCAGCATGTGCAATAATAGATTGAGTATCAGCAGGAAAATGTCCAAAGTCATTCACCAATGTCTTGGAATTAGTCAAACCTCCCCACTTATACTGCTCCCACTCACTAGTATTTGTAATATGTACCCCTACGTCCATTTGCGGATGTTGCCTAAGGATTGAACTTGCCTCTAGCACCCATGGAGTTGTCACCATCAAACTCGCTGATGTAATTGCCTTTTCAAGAAACAAAGTACTAATTGCTTGGTTTGTAGAATGACACATCCCAAAATCGTCAGCATTAATAATTAAATAGCGCTCATTGCCCATTGTTCTTCCTCTCCCTTTTTTCTGATAAAACTAGAAAATGTCTTACATCTACTTCCTGTTATTTATTATATAGTGATAGGAATTTTCTGACAATTGGACTGGTAACAAAAAAGACCTTTCATCTGCATACTATAGCTTGATAAAAGGTCGCATTTTTAGACGTCAACTATCTCAATCTTCTTTTACTGTCCATCCAATCTAGGCTTTTACTAAGCCTTCAATCTCCACATAATGCTTGTAAAATCTCCGCTCATACGTGGAATATTGATTCCAATATTCATTAATTCATCACCATAATAACTTTCATTTAACTCCACTATTTCATATCTCGCCTCAGGGTCTAATCCCTTTAAGCGAACCTTTATGAACGGATTGTTCGGTTCTGCTAACACCTTAACATACGTGAAAACTGCTTCTTTCTTATCTCGAGAAACGTGCATCCACGATGTTTGATTTCCTTCAAATGGATCTATTAAACGGTAAAAGTCTCCGAATTGAATGACCGGTCTAATTTCTTTATAAAATTCTACTTGATCTGCAATAATCCCTAGGTCTTCTTCTGATAATTGTGTCACATCAAGCTCATAACCAAAGTTTCCTGACATCGCAACATGGCCTCTTACTTCCATTGATGTTATACGGTTCACTTGATGGTTAGGAACGGCAGATACGTGAGCACCCATCGAGCTAGTCGGATAGACAAGGCTCGTTCCGTATTGAATTTTCAAACGGGAAATTGCATCAGTATTATCACTTGTCCATGTTTGTGGCATATAGTAGAGAATACCTGGATCAAAGCGGCCACCACCACCCGAACAGCTTTCGAACAAGATATGAGGGAATTTAGTTGTAATTTCCTCCATTACTCGATATAAACCTAGTATATATCGATGAGCTGTTTCCCTTTGACGTTCAGGAGGTAAACTAGCGGACCCAACCTCTGTTATATGTCGGTTCATATCCCATTTTACATACGTAATTGGGGCGCATTCTAAAATACTTGAAACTCTTGAGATAATTTCATCACAAACATCCTTTCTAGAAAAATCTAATACCAATTGCTGTCTACTTTCAGAGCGCCTGCGATTCGGAACATGAATACACCAATCTGGATGTTCACGATATAAGTCACTATCAACAGAAATCATTTCTGGTTCAAACCATAAACCAAATTCCATGTTCATGTCACGAATACTTTGAGCTAAATGATTTAACCCATTAGGTAATTTATTTTTATCAACAAACCAGTCACCTAACGAGGTAGTATCATCATTACGTTTTCCGAACCACCCATCATCCAATACAAATAGCTCGATGCCGAGATCTTTTCCGCTCTTTGCAATCTCTTGAATTTTTTCTTCGTTAAAATTAAAATATGTTGCTTCCCAGTTGTTGATTAAAATCGGTCGAATCTTATCTCGGAATTCTCCACGACACAGACGTTTTCCATATAATTGATGGAACGTTTGTGACATTTCACTTAAACCATTAGATGAATAAACCATCACAACCTCTGGTGCTTGAAACTCCTCCTTCGGCTCTAGTAACCATGAAAAGTCAAAAGGGTTAATTCCCATCGTTGCACGAGAATAACCGAATTGATCCACTTCCACTGTGCTTAAAAAATTCCCACTATACACAAAGCTAAACGCAAACACTTCCCCATAGTCCTCATTGGTATCTTTTCTTAGTAATGCCATAAACGGATTATGTTGGTGACTACTGGCACCGCGACGGCTTTCCACTGACTGAGTACCTGGTCTGATTTCGGTTCTAGCAACATGTCTTTCTCTTCCCCATGCGCCAGGAAGACTGAGCATGTCAAAATCAGAGTCTCTAAAATCCACATTTGCACTTGCAATCTTTAATAGTTTTACATTCTCCGTTCCGTTATTTACAACCCGAACAGATCGGGTAATAGCATCAAAGTTTTCAAAAGCTGTATACGTTACCATTACTTTCAAATCTAGTAAGCTATCCTCAAGGACAATTTCGACTGTATCCGCTTCTTCTAACTCTTCCACATAAGTAGATGGTAATCCTTCAAGGCTTGGCTTTCCTTTTGTAATCGTGTGGGATACATAGCGCAAATCTGTTACAGTTGAACCGTTTTCTAACTGAACCTGAAATGCAGGATTACGATAATCACCATGACCAAACGATGGGTATTCCTGTGGCAATGTATCTAGTGAAAATGTACGATCTTCCGCTACTGTATTGGCCGAAAATGCTCGGTCCGTAAACCGCAGTTTATTGGAATGATTATATTCTTTGATTCTTTTCCCCCAATATAAATGAGCTAAGTATCCATCCTTCACCACCTGAAAAACGTAGCTCGTGTTTTTTGCAGTTAAATGAAAAGTTTGTGTGTTATCGTAATATTTAATAGACATAGTAACCTCCAGCTTAATTTATTATTAAGGATAGTAATAAAGGAGACCCAGAGCATAGAAGAACAAACTCCAAAAAGGAAAACGCTCCCATTTTTAGTCGCTTTCAGGGCTTCTTCACATATATGTTAGAGCCTACACTAACAATTATAATCCAATGCATTCTTTTTAACTTGTCTAATAAGCATAATTATAAACTGAAACTAACTCATAATTATATCTTTTTTTTCAGAATCACATCGTAGATTAGCAAGTTTCAAAAATAAGGTAAAGTAAAAGAAAAGATAGCTAAATATAGTTTTAGCTATCTTTTCGGTAGTTATCAATTTATTCTTTCAAATCTTCAATTGAGTCAATATCCATGTATGAGGGTACAACTAAACCAAGCTTAGTTCCAGTAAGGTTTGCGCCTAGGTCTTCAAACTTCCCTTCGTATTCAGCATAGTAGTCAGCATGAGTCGTAGGCAACCATGCACCTACCATTGCATCACCACTACCTTCTGCGATACCAGCCCACATTGGACCTGCATCAACTTGAACTAATTCTACTTCGTATCCAACACTTTCAAGAACACTTTCAACAACATGTGTGCTTGCGATTACATCATCCCATGCTACATATAGCATCTTTAGCTCTTCACCGTTGACCTCGTTAACTCCTTCAGTCCAAGCGCTAACTAACTCGTCATTTTCACTAACCCACTGTTCTGCTGCATCAGCCGGGTCATTGCCTTCTTGAATTGAATTCATCACTGTTTCAATATGTTCTGGCTCCCAGTTAAATTGATCAAGAAGCTTATGAGCATCAGGATGATCTTCCTTTAATCCAAGGCGCGCAATCGTGTTAACATCCTCAGCCCCACCATAAATACCTTTTGGATCATCTAAGTATTTCAAGTCAAAGCTTGCAAATTTCCAGTGTGGGCTCCAGCCTGTAATAATAATTGGCTCCTCTTTGTCATATGCCTTTTTCAAAGCTGCCGTCATAGCAGCACCTGAACCCTCTACTACTTCCCAATCATCTAGTCCGTATTCAGGTAAAACGTCATTAATCGTTAATTTCATGATTCCTGCACCAGGATCAATCCCTACAATTTCGTAATCAACCTGTTCACCTACAGATGCTGTGGAACCACCTTCTGATTCTTGTGACGTTGATCCATCTGTTTCAGTTCCTCCACACGCTGCTAAACTAAAAGATAGTGCTAATGCAGATGTAATTCCTACTAATTTTTTAAACATTATACTGTTCCCCCTTGTTTTTTCTTTCCTATATTTTGAGTGATGCGGTCTAGTAAAATAGCAATGACTACTATCGCCAAACCAGCCTCAAACCCAACACCTGTTTTAATTTGCGTAACGGCACGATAAACCTCTGTACCGAGTCCAGGAGCTCCAACCATGGACGCTATGACCACCATTGATAAAGCTAACATGATACTTTGATTAATCCCGGCCATAATCGTTGGCATGGCTAGTGGCAATTGCACCTTTAAGAGCCTTTGCTTAGTTGTAGAGCCAAATGCTTCTGTTGCCTCAATTAAATCTGCTGGTACCTGCTTAATGCCAAGTACGGTTAAACGAATTGTCGGTGGCATTGCAAAAATGACGGATGCTATAACACCTGGTACCACCCCTATACTAAAGAAAAAGATAGCCGGTAGTAAGTAAACAAAAGCTGGCATGGTTTGCATTAAATCTAGTATCGGTGTAACTACTTTTCTTACTTTTTCGTTCTGTGATGCCCAAATACCAACTGGGATTCCAATCACAATAGAAATTAACACCGCCGTCAATACAAGAGCCAGCGTTTCTAACATTTCTTCCCAATATCCTAAGTTGTCAATAAGGAGTAAACCTAAAAACGAAAATAATGCAATTCTCCAATTACAAACCTTCCAAGCTAACAAACTCATAAGAATAATTAGTAGAATAGAAGGGACAAAGCCTAGACCTGCGACGATTCCTTCAACAAAGAATTCAACGCCTTCAGAGATTCCATCAAACATTCCGCCGAAGGTATTTGTCATCCAATCAACTAAAAAATCAATCCAACTAGCTAAGGGAAGCTTCGGTAACATTCCTTCCATCTTACATCACCTCCATCGCTGTTGATGCATTAGGTTCAGCAAGCTCATTTATGTATTGTTCATTACCCGCAAGAGCACCGATGACTGCACCTCTAATTAAAATTCCTTTTATTCGATTCTTTTCATCTGTTACCGCTACAGGAATGGTTGCAGAAGAAACAATTTCAAATAGGTCGATTAATAACGTTTCGCTTCCAACCACATTGATGTCTTTTACTAAGTAGTCGTTCAATGATTGATTTTTTTCAGCAGCCTTTGAAGCATCCTTTGCGGTAATTACCCCAAGAAGCTTCTTCTGTCTGTCCACAACATAGATAGATGAGATTCCTAAATCCTTCATTAATTTAAGAGCAACACGTGGACCCTTGTCAACTTGAACAGTCTCAGCACGTTTCATCACATGCTGTGCAGTTAGTACCTTAGAAAGATCAACATCCTCTACGAATCTCTCAACATATTCATTAGAAGGATTCATTAATATTTCTTCAGGTGTTCCGATTTGTACGATGTTACCATCCTTCATCAATGCAATTCTGTCACCAATTCGAAGTGCCTCATCTAAATCGTGAGTAATAAAGACAATCGTTTTCTCCATCGTGGATTGTAATTCTAGCAACTCATCCTGCATATCTTTTCTAATCAACGGATCCAATGCGCTAAATGCTTCGTCCATCAAAAGAACATCAGGATCATTTGCCAGCGCCCTCGCTAGTCCCACACGTTGCTGCATTCCACCACTTAGTTGACTAGGGTATTGATTTTCATATCCTTTAAGTCCAACTAATTCTAATGCTTCTAATGCCTTTTTACTTCTGTCGGCCTTTTCAACACCCTGTATTTCTAATCCATACTCAGTGTTCTCAAGCACTGTTCTATGAGGAAACAATGCGAACTTTTGAAAGACCATACTAATTTTCTTTCTTCTAACTTCCCTTAACTCTTCCTTATTCATTTTCACTACATCTTTACCATCAATTTGAACTTGCCCTATTGTTGGTTCAATAAGTCGATTTAATAGTCGAACTAAGGTCGATTTACCACTTCCGGATAAACCCATAATGACAAATATTTCGCCTGATTTCACTTCAAAGGAAGCTCGGTTAACCCCAACTGTAGAGCCCGTTTCCTTTAAAATTTGTTCTTTTGATTTTCCTTCTTTAATTAACTGCAAAGCCTTCTTTGATGATTTCCCAAAAATCTTGGTAACACCACTGACCTTTATCTTTATAGGTTTTTCTTCCATTCTTTCACCTCATTTAATTTGTCACTAAGGACTTTCTTAATTATAGACCAATGATTTCCATTAACTCAAACAGCATATTCCTTTACCACTGTTCATATAGTACGTACAGAAAATACTGTATGTATTAAATGGTAAATTTACTTAATAATACTCATGTATGCTCCTATTTCCATTACGAAAGAGAACTTTACTTTTCTTTCATGAATATGTAGTCTAGAATCTAATAGTGATGACTTATATAGGATGTGAGAAGGTTGAAAGACAATGAGATATTGCAGAAATCTAGAACCACGGTGATAGATGCTATTGCTCAAAATATGAACCTTTATGGAATCACCCCCTCCACTGGAAGGTTATACGGGCTCCTTTTTTTTTCAGATAAACCTCTTACACTTGATGAGATGAAAGAAGAGCTCGGAATGAGTAAAACAAGTATGAGTACTTCGGTTAGAACACTACTTGATTTAAATATGGTGGAAAAAGTTTGGGTAAAGGGTTCAAGGAAGGATCTGTATACAATCAAAGAAGATTGGTATCAGTGCTTTTTTGATTACTTCACAATCAAATGGCGAACAGCGATTACGATGAATATCAGCGCGATGGAAAAATCCATCGCCAAATTACAGGAACTTATTGCTAACCCGGAAACTTCTGAAGAAATCCGTGAACAATCTCTATTAGATGTAAAAAAATTAGAAGATAGACTCGATTACTACGATTGGCAAAACAGGCTCGTCGACAGCTTTGAGACAAAAGAGATACTAAACTTTATTCCTATTAAAAATAAGAAGGATTAAAAGGACGAACTAAGAGGTCGGAACAGCATTGCCACATAACTCGAGAACACTTGGTTCCTTCTTAATAAAGGAGAAAGAACAAAAGCGCAAGCGCCTTGGTCAGACCCGACAAGCATAAGATAGGTCAGCGAGAAGGTCGTTCTTTGACCTTCTTGATGGACTATCTAGACTTTCGGGTCTAGACGCTTAAGCTGGACTGGGTTAACTAGTTAGAAAGTTACCCACAGACGTAAATT
>Ga0180215_1002464_pt1 | contig 18605 bp, 14 predicted proteins | sample eDN3rd37CBELigBY_FD_128871 | JGI IMG/M metagenome (GOLD analysis project Ga0180215, IMG submission 128871) | Enriched backyard soil microbial communities from Emeryville, California, USA - eDNA 3rd pass 37_C BE-Lig BY (version 2) (version 2) | ecosystem: Environmental > Terrestrial > Soil >... | reverse complement strand
GGCGCGAAGCGTCGCCATCTTCCGACTCCCCGAAGAGGCCGCCCGCTGTTCTATCGCGTGCCTGCCCTTGTCCACAGACTGGGCCGGCCGCGCCGTCTGCGCCGCCTCGCGGTGCTGCTCGGCGTGGTCGCTGCCCTGACGCTCCTGCTCGTCCGGATGCTGCCGGCGCTCGCCGGCGAGCGCGATCCGCGCTGGCCGGGCGGGGTCGTCAACGTGCACGTCGAAAGCGACATTCCTGACACCGTGATCACCGCCGCCCAGCGCTGGACGCACTCCGGGGCCGACGTCACGATCCGGGTCGTCGAGAGCCGGCGCGACGCCGACGTCGTCGTGCGCGTGGACGACGAGCGCCTGCGCGAGCTCTGCGGCCGCGACTGCCTCGGCTACGCGACCGCGATCGGGCGCCCGAGCGACGGCGACGCCGAGATCCTGCTGCTGTCCAAGCTCGCCGGGACGCCGCGCCCGCTGTCGGTCTGGGTCGCCGCCCACGAGCTCGGACACGTGCTCGGGCTCAAGCACCGCAGCGGCCACAACTGCTCCGTGATGTCGCCGCGCGCGTTCGACACCGAGTGCGCGCCCTCGCTGGCGGCCTCGCGCCCGACCGCGGAGGAGCTGGCCTGCGTGCCGGCGCCGTCGGACGTCGACGTCGCCGCGCGGCTGTACGGCGGCGTCGCGGCGACCCGCGATCCGCGCTGCCAATAGGCTGCGGCGCGTGATCGCGTCACGTCTGAGCAGCTTCGGAACCACGATCTTCACGGAGATGTCGGCGCTCGCCGAACGCACCGGCGCCATCAACCTCGGCCAGGGCTTCCCGGACGAGGACGGGCCCGCCGCGGTGCTCGAGGCCGCGCAGGCCGCCATCCGGGACGGCCGCAACCAGTACGCGCCACTGCCGGGCGTGCCCGCGCTGCGCGAGGCGATCCGCGAGCACCAGCGGCGCTTCTACGGCATCGAGGTCGAGGACGTCCAGGTCACGATGGGCGCGACGGAGGCGATCACGGCCGCGATCCTCGGCCTCTGCGAGCCCGAGGACGAGGTGCTGGCCTTCGACCCGACCTACGACTCCTACTCGGCCGCGGCGCGGATGACCGGGGCGCACCTGGTGCCGGTGCCGCTGCACCCGCCGGAGTGGGCGTTCGACCCCGACGAGTTGCGCGGGGCGATCACGTCGCGCACGCGCGCGATCCTGGTCAACACGCCCCACAACCCGACGGGGCGCGTGCTCACCCGCGCCGAGTTGCAGGTGATCGCCGACGTCTGCGCGGAGCACGACCTGATCGCGATCACCGACGAGGTCTACGAGCACCTCGTCTTCGACGGGCTCGAGCACGTGCCGCTGTGCACGCTGCCGGGGATGGCCGGGCGCACGCTCACGATCTCCTCGCTGGGCAAGACGTTCAGCGTCACCGGGTGGAAGGTCGGCTGGGCGACCGGCCCGGCCCCGCTGGTGGCCGCCGTGCGCGCGGCCAAGCAGTTCCTGACGTTCGCGGGCGCGACGCCGTTCCAGCACGCGGGCGCCGCCGCGCTGCGGCTCGACGACGCCTGGTACGCGGCGTTCTCGGCCGAGCTGCAGAGCAAACGCGACCACCTGTGCGCCGGGCTGGAGGCCGCCGGGCTGCGCGTCGCGCGCCCGCAGGGGACGTACTTCGCCAACGCCGACGTCGGCACGGACGCCGTCGAGTACGCGCGCGAGCTGCCGGCCCGCGCGGGCGTGGTGGCGATCCCGACCGCGGTCTTCAGCACGCGCAAGGCCGAGCTGGCGCCGTACCTGCGCTTCGCCTTCTGCAAGCGGCCCGCGGTGATCGACCGCGCCGCGGCGCAGCTCGCGCGCAGCTGAAACGGACCCGTCGCACTCAAGATCCACCACCCGGCGACGATCTTCCGGGACATGTTGCGTCGGTTGTCTGTGCTGTCCGTGGTCGTCTGGCTCGGCGTCGCGGGCGTCCTCAGCCTGGCGGTCGTGCTGACGGCCGAGCTCAACCGGGCGGCGGACACCTCCGAGGAGGCGCTCGTGATGGCCCAGGTCAACGGCGCCTACGGTGCGGCGCAGAAGGCCGCCGGCGACCAGCGGGTCGCGCTCGCCGCGGGCGCCCGCGGCGACCACGCCGGCGCCTCCGTGCAGCTGCGCGCGGCGCTGGCGCGCGCGGGCACGCTCGTCCCGTCCGAGCGGCGGCGCGCGAGCGAGCTGCTCGGGCTGCACGACCGCTACCTGAGGGCGGTCGCGGCCGGGAGCGGCGAGCAGGCCGCCGCCGGCCGGCTCGCGGACGCGCTCGAGCGCGCGGCCCGCGACGCGGGCGACCGCGCGCACGCGCTCGGCATCAGCGCCTACGACAGCGAGCGCCGCGTGATCGACGGCGCGCAGCTCGTGGTCGCGGTGTCGTTCGTGATCTTCGGCGTGCTGTGGTGGATGCTGCGCCAGAACCGCCGCCGGCTCGAGGCCGCGCGCCGGCAGGAGATCGAACGGCTGGCCGAGATGGCCTCGTGCGACCCGCTCACCGGGCTGCGCAACCACCGCGTCTTCCACGAGGACCTCGCGCGCGAGCTGCAGCGCTGCGGGCGCACCGGGGTGCCGATGGCGCTCGTGCTGCTCGACCTCGACGACCTCAAGACGCTCAACGACACGCACGGCCACCAGGCCGGCGACCGGCAGATCCGGCGGCTCGCCGACGCCCTGCGCGAGCACCTGCGCGCCACCGACACCGCCTACCGCATCGGCGGCGACGAGTTCGCCGCGATCCTGCCCGACGCGCACGGCTGGGGCGCGCTCGAGTTCACGCAGCGCCTGCGCCGGACCTTCCCCGACGTGACCGCGGGGATCGCCTCGGCCGACACGCTGCGCAGCCGCGACGAGCTCATCCACGACGCCGACATGGCGCTGCTGACGGCCAAGCGCACGCACCAGCACGCGCTCGTCTTCACGCCCGAGATCGACCCCGCCACGGCCGCGCCGACCACCGACGACCACCACGTCCAGACGCTGGCCGCCGCGCTCGCCCGCGCCGTCGACGCCAAGGACGCCTACACCCGCAGCCACTGTCAGACCGTCTCGCAGCTGAGCGCGCTGATCGCCACCGAGCTCGGCTTCAGCGGCGAGCGGCTGGCCAAGATGCGGCTCGCCGGCCTGCTGCACGACGTCGGCAAGATCGGCGTCCCCGACGCGATCCTCAACAAGCCCGCCGCGCTCACCGACGACGAGTTCGCCGTGATGCGCCAGCACGCGGTCCTCGGCTACGAGATCGTCGAGTCCGCCGGCCTGCCCGAGCAGGCGGGCTGGGTCCGCCACCACCACGAGCGCATCGACGGCACGGGCTACCCGGACGGGCTCAGCGGCGACGAGATCCCGCTCGAGTCACGGATCATCCTCGTCGCCGACTCCTTCGAGGCGATGACCTCCGACCGCCCCTACCGCCGCGCCCCCGGCCGCGAGTTCGCGCTCGAGGAGCTGCGCCGCAACGCCGGCACCCAGTTCGACCCCGACGTCGTCGACGCGCTCTGCCGCGTGCTCGACCGGGGCGCGCTCGTGGCCGCTTAGGCCGGTCGGCCGAGGCGGCCCTGGGGTGAGGAACAGATCTTTCGCTGGGCGCAACGTTTGTACATCACCCCCCCTCGCGCGACCGCCTAGTTGTAGCTCCTGAGGACGTTGGTCATCCGGGCCTCCCGGGAGGCTGAGAGCTACCAAGCGACTCGCCTCCAAGGAGGACCCGGATGCAGCTACACGCTAATGCCGCGCTCAGCCTCAATCAGCGCAGGCGGATGGTGCTCGAAGTGGGTGCGCCGCTACCGCGCCGACGGCGAGCTCTCCACGGTCTCCGGCGTGCTCACGCGGATCGAGATAGGCCGGCTCGCCCCGCCTCGGCCTGGACCCGCGCAACGCTACGAGCGCGAACGCCCCGGCGAACTGATCCACATCGAGTCACGAAACTCGGCCGCATCGAGGGTGGCGCCCGCAAGCGCGTCACCGCCGTCACGCGCGCCGCACCCGATGGGACCACCTCGACGGCTTCAGCCGCAACCGGATCGGCTGGGAGTACGTGCACATCGCCGTCGATGACTGCACCCGCCTGGCCTACGCCGAAGTCCTCCTCGACGAAAACACCATGCTCGGCGGCTGGGCCTACGGCGCGATCTAACGCGACAGCACAGAACGCACCGCAGCCCTTGACGGCTCTGGACCTACGACCATCGCCGCCGACACTCAGCCCTCGGCCAACCACCAATCGCCAGGCTGAACAACCTCCTCGGCACTTACACCCTGGCCACGCCCTGCAGGACCGTGCCGAGCCCCCGGTTAGCTGCCCGCGACCGGCGGTGCGTCACTCCCGCTGACCTCGACACTCGCCGACCCGGTCAACTCGAGGGGGGTGATGAACATTCGTCCCACGCGGTGTGACGGATGTACATCACCCCCGCCCGGCGGCTCTCAGGCCACGCCCTGCAGGACCGTGCCGAGCGCGTAGGCGAGGACGGCGGCCGCGCCGCCGACGGCCAGTGTCTCCAGCGCCGAGCGCCATGCCGGCTGGTCGACGAAGCGCGCCTTGAGCGCGCCCACGGCGATGAAGGCGAACGCGGTCAGGACCGCGCTCCAGATGAACGGCGAGGCGACGTCGCCCGGCAGCACGAGGTCGTAGACGAAGGCGCCCAGCGGCAGGAACCCGACGAGGACGAACGCCAGCAGCGTGGAGGCGGCGGCGCGCAGCGGGTGGACGACCTCGCTGCCGTAGCCGAGCTCCTCGCGCAGCATCGTCTCCGCCCACAGATCGCGGTCGGCGGTGATGATCTCCACCGCCCGCTCGAGGTCGTCGCCCGTGAAGCCCTTGGCGGCGTAGAGCTGGCGGATCTCCTCGCGCTCGCCCTCCGGGATGAGCTCGATCTGGCGCAGCTCCTCCTGGTGGGCGCGCTCGCGCTGCTGGGTCTCGGAGCGCGTGCCGAGGTAGTTGCTCGCGGCCATGCTGAAGCCGTCGGCGACGAGGTTGGCGAAGCCGAGGATGATCACGATGTTCGGGCTCAGGTCGGCGCCCTCGACGCCCGCGACGACCGCGAACGTGGTCACCGCGCCGTCGATCGCGCCGTAGACGAAGTCGCGCAGGTAGCTGGCCTGCGGCGGCGCCGTCAGCCGCTTGCGGACGGCCTCGGGCGTGTGGTCGGCTTTCAGCGTCTCCACCGGTGCACCGCCTTGTCGACCTCGACGACGACGAGGTATGCGAACGCGATCCCGACCACGAGCAGCCAGTGTGAAGCGTCGAGCGGCGTCAGGCCGAGCACGTCGCGCGCGAACGGCAGCAGGACGAGCGCGACCTGCAGCGCGATCGTGAGCGCGACGGCGCCGACGAGCGCGCGGTTGCCGAACGGGCCGAGCCGCAGCAGCGAGACGCGCTCGGAGCGCATCGCGAACGTGCCGGCCAGCTCGGCGAACGCGATCGAGGTGAACAGCACGGTCTGCCAGGCGGCGTCGCCCGAGTCCCACAGCAGGTAGGCGGGGACGCCGACGAGCAGCGTGAGCGCGGCGCCGCGCATCAGGATCCGCAGGCCGCGGTCCGAGCCGAGCAGGCTCTCGCCGAGCGGCGTCGGCGGGCGTTTCATCACGCCCGGCTCGGGCGGCTCGACGGCCATCGCCATCGCCGGCAGGCCGTCCGTGACCAGGTTCAGCCAGAGGATCTGCAGCGGCAGCAGCGGGATCGGGGTGCCCAGCAGCGGCCCGAGCACCATCACCGCGACCTCGGCCAGGTTGCCCGAGAGGATGTTGCGGATGAACTTGCGGACGTTGTCGAAGACCACGCGGCCCTCGCGGACGGCGCCGACGATCGTGGCGAAGTTGTCGTCCTGCAGGACCATGTCGCCGGCGTCCTTGGTGACATCGGTGCCGGTGATACCCATGGCGACGCCGATGTCGGCCTGCTTGAGCGCCGGGGCGTCGTTGACGCCGTCGCCCGTCATGGCGACGACATGCCCGTCGCTGCGCAGCGCGTCGACGATCCGCAGCTTGTCCTCCGGGGACACGCGCGCGTAGACCGTCGTGCGGCGCGCGGCCTCGACCAGCGCGTCGCCGTCGAGCGTCGCCAGATCGGCGCCGGTGAGCACGCGCGTGTCCTCGTCGGCCATGCCCAGGTCGCGCGCGATCGCGGCCGCGGTCAGCGGGTGGTCGCCCGTGATCATCACCGCGCGGATCCCGGCCTCGCGGCAGGTCGCGACCGCGTCGCGCACCTCGGGCCGCGCCGGGTCGATCATGCCCACCAGGCCGAGCAGGGTCAGCCCCGACTCGAGCTCCTCGCCGTCCGGGACCTGCGCCGGGTCCTCCCAGACCCGCATCGCGACCCCGAGCACGCGCACGCCCTCGGCCGCGAGCCGCTCGCCCGCGGCCAGCGCGGCGGCGCGGCGCTCCTCGTCGAGCGGGACGGCCTCGCCGCCGGCGTCGACCGCGACGCAGCGGGCCACCAGGCCGTCGAGCGAGCCCTTCGTGAACGCGACGCGGCCGCCCAGCGTCCCGATCCGGTCGAACTCGAAGATCCCGCGCAGCGGCTCGGGCACCTGGGCGGGATCGGACGGCAGGGCGTGCACCGTCGTCATCCGCTTGCGCTCGGAGTCGAAGGGCAGCTCGCCGACGCGCGGCACGACCCGCTCGAGTTCGCGCTTGTCGAGCCCGTAGCGCAGCAGGACCTCGACCAGCGCGGTCTCGGTCGGGTCGCCGAGCAGCGAGCCGTCGTCGGCCTGGACCGCGTCGTTGCACAGCGCGCCGCCGGCCAGCAGCAGCCGCAGGGTGGGGTTGGCGCGCAGCGTCTCCGGCCCGACCGGGGCGGCCGCGCCGCCGTCCGTGAGGTCCTGGCGGTCGCCGGCCATGTCGAGCGCGACGACCGTCATCTGGTTCTGCGTCAGCGTGCCGGTCTTGTCCGAGCAGATCGTGGTCACCGACCCGAGCGTCTCGACCGCGTACAGGCGGCGGATCAGCGCGTTGCGGCGCAGCATCCGCTGGGCGCCGAGCGCGAGCGTGATCGTGACCACGGCCGGCAGGCTCTCCGGGATCGCCGCCACCGCGAGGCTGACCGCGGTCAGCAGCAGCGTGTCGAGCTCCTCGTCGCGCAGCAGGCCGAGCGCGAACACGACCGCGACGATCACCCCGGCGGCGATCGCCATGCGCCGGACGAGCGCTTCGAGGCGCTGCTGCAGCGGCGTCTTGCCGGAGTCCGCGCCCTGCAGCAGGCCGGCGACGCGACCGAGCTCGGCGTCCATCCCGGTCGCGGTCACCAGCAGCGCGCCGCGGCCGGCGGCGACGCTCGTGCCCGAGAACGCCATCGACGTGCGCTCGGCCAGCGGCGCGTCCTCCGGGGCCGGCTCGGTCGTCTTGTCGACCGGCACCGACTCGCCGGTGAGCGCGGACTCCTCCACGCGCAGCGCGTGCGCCTCGACGAGCCGCCCGTCGGCGGGCACGCGCGAGCCCGCCTCCAGCAGCACGAGGTCGCCGGGCACGAGCTCGCGCGCGGGCAGCTCGCGCGGCGCGCCGTCGCGCACGACGTGCACCATCGGCGTGGCCATGGCCTGCAGCGCCGCCATCGCCTTCTCGGCGCGGTACTCCTGGCGGAAGCCGATCCACGCGTTGAGCACGACCACGACGAAGATCACGATCGCCTCGGTCACGTCGCCCAGCGCCGCGGACAGCACGCCGGCGCCCGCGAGCAGGAGGATCATCGGCGAGGTGAGCTGGGCGAGCAGGATGCGCGCGGGGCTGAGCTGCTCGCCCTGGTCGAGCTCGTTGGGCCCGTAGCGCTGCAGCCGCTCGGCCGCCTCGGCGGAGGTGAGGCCCGTGGCGGGGTCGGCGCCGACCTGTTCCGCGACGGCTTCGACCGGGAGCGCGTGCATCATCGGAGGCGTTCGTCGAGCGCGTCGCGCGCGGCGAGAACGGACATTTCCGGCGTGCGGTCCGTGGCCACCACGACGTGTGCGGGCGCGGTCAGCGGCTCCCACTCGGCGGCCTGGCGGGCGGCGATCTCGGCGTCGGCGTCCGAGATGCGGTCGGGCCGCGCGGCGCGCGCGGCCGCGCGCTCGGCGACCACCGCCGCGGGCGCCCGGCACTCGATCCACAGGGCATCCCGGCCGAACGCCTCGCGGTCGGCGGCGAAGCGGAACGTGGCGTCGACGATCACGGGCGCCTCGGAGGTGGCGGCGCGGCGGCCCAGCTCGACGTAGGTCGCCCGGTTCATCTCGGGCGTGTAGGCCGACGCGGGCGCGCGCTCGGTCGGCGCGATCCCCACGAGCTCCTTGCGGACCACGTCGGAGGACAGGACGGTCGCGCCCGAGCGCTCCGCGAGCGCGGCGGCCAGCGTCGACTTGCCCGTGGCCGCACCGCCGCAGACGATCGCGACCGGGCCGAGCCGCACCCGCCAGCCGAGCCGCAGGCCCAGCGCGAGCAGCGCGTCGGCGTCCGCGGCGCGACGCTCGGCGTCGGCGCCGCTGACCTGGCCGGCGCGCATGAGCGCGACCTTGGCCCGGATCAGCGCGCGCTGGGCGGCGAAGAACGCCAGCAGCGCGTCGTCGCCCGGGTCGCCGCCGGCGTCGCGGTAGGCGCCGACGAGCGCGCGCGCCAGCCGCGGGTCGAAGCGCTCGAGGTCCATCGCCAGGAAGCCCAGGTCGAGGCCGACGTCGATCTCGCGCAGCCCCGGGTCGAACTCGACGCAGTCGACGACCTCGATGCCGCGCTCGAGCACCACGTGCTCGGCGCGCAGGTCGCCGTGGCCGTCGCGGACGGCGCCCGAGCGCGCGCGCCGCTCCAGCTCACCGCGCCGGCCGGCCATGAACGCGTCCGCCAGCCGCCGCGCGTCCTCGAGCACCGCCGGGTCGACGTCCAGGCCCGCGAGCGTCTCGAAGTTCTCGGCCAGCATCGCCTCGAGCGCCGGCACGGCCCGCTCGGGCCGCGGCGGGATCGGCGCGTCGGCGTGGAAGCGCGCCAGCCGGCGGGCGATCTCGCGCACCTCGGCCTCGCCCGCGGTGCCCGCCCGCAGCCGCCGGTCGAGCGTCGCGGCGTCGTCGTAGCGGCGCATCTCGACCGCGTACTCGATCGCCCCCGGGTCGTCCTCGTCGGCCAGCCGGACGCCGTCCGCGGCCGGGACGACGGCGCGCACGCCGCGGTAGACGTCGGGCGCCAGCCGCGCGTTGAGCTGCACCTCCTGGCGGCAGAACTCGCGCCGGCGCTCGAGCGTGCCGTAGTCCAGGAACGGCAGCCGCAGCGGCTTCTTGAGCTTGTAGGCCAGCTCCCCGGCCAGCAGCACCCACGAGATGTGCGTCTCGCGCAGCTCGACGGTGGCGGGCCGGTGCGCGTAGGTCGCGGGGTCCAGCAGGCCGGCGAGGGTGTCGGGCAGCGAGGTCATCGCCGCCAGGATCGCAGCTAGTCCAGGGTGACCGCGCGGCCCTCGGCCGCCGCGCGGTAGAGCGCCTCGATCACGCGCGCCTGGCCGACCGCGTCCTCGCGCCCGAGCCGCGGCGCGCGCTCGCCCGCGATCGCCGCGGCCATCTCCTTGAGCTCGGCCGTGTAGGGGTCGACCGCGGGCGGGTTGAGCGTCTCGACCTCGTCGCGGATGAGGCGGATCTCGGCGCCCAGCGGCGTCTGCCACGGGCTGGGGACCTCGATCGAGCCCTCCGAGCCGACGACGTGGATGGCCTGGTGGCGGTGCACGTCCATCCCGCAGTCGAAGGTCGCGAGCACGTCATCCGGGAACCGCATGACGCCCGCGAAGCGGATGTCGACGCCGTCGCCGCCGAGCACCTGCTCGCCCGAGACGCGCTCCGGCTCGCCGCACAGCAGCCGCAGCGCGGACACGCAGTAGCAGCCGACGTCCATCAGGGCGCCGCCCTCGAGCGCGGTCTGCAGGCGCACGTTGGTGCCGGCGATCCCGCCGAACGCGAACGACGCGTGCAGGTAGCGCGGCTCGCCGACCGCGCCCTCGCGGACCAGCCGCGCGAGCTCGTCCGTCTGGGGATGGAAGCGCCACATGAACGCCTCCATCAGCACGCGGCCGGCGCGCTCGGCGGCGTCGAAGGCCTCCTCCACCTGGCGCGGGTCGCGCGCCATCGGCTTCTCGCACAGCACGTGCTTGCCGGCCTCCAGCGCACGCACCGTCCACGGCACGTGCATCGAGTTCGGAAGCGGGATGTAGACCGCGTCGACCTCGGGGTCGGCGAGCAACTCCTCATAGGAGCCGTGCGCGCGCTCGATCCCGCGCTCGGCGGCGTACGCCTGGGCCCGCGCGAGGTCGCGCGAGCCCACGGCCACGATCTCGGCCTGCTCGGTGCCCCGCGCGCCGTCGAGGATGCGATCCGCGATGCGAGCGGTGGAAAGGATGCCCCAGCGGATCACGAGCCTGAGGCCGGATGATCGGGGTGGGGCGGAGGGGCTACCTGCCTCATCTTCCGGTCGCTGCCGCCCTCCGACGGCTGATGGCATCGACGCTGGCGGCCAGAAGGAGCACGAGGCCGTTGATGATGAACTGCACGCCGGACTTCTGCGTGACGAGCGGCAGGCCGTTGGCGATGATCGCCACCACGAGGCCGCCCGTGACGGCGTCGTAGATCTTGCCGCGACCGCCGAACAGCGACGTGCCGCCGATCACGGCCGCGCCGACCGCGTACAGCAGGGTCTGGGCGCCGCCCGTCGTCGGCGAGACGCTGTTGTCGCGCGACGCGAGCAGGATGCCCGCGACGATCGCCAGCGTCGAGCCGATGATGAAGCAGATCGTCTTGATGTTCGCGACGTTGATGCCGGCCCGGCGCGCCGCCTCGGCGTTGCCGCCGACCGCGTACACGTGGCGGCCGAACGACGTGCGCACGAGCAGGAACGCGAGCCCGACCACGAGCGCGACCACCAGCGGCACCACCCACGGCACGCCCTGGATGACGATCGGCGCCGAGGGGCGCTGGCGCTCCTGGTTGAGGAGATAGACCGCGACGAGCACGACGACCGCGAGCGCCGCGACCTTCACCGCCCACACCGACATGGCCTGCGTGGGCAGCCCGGCGCTTCTGCGCCTGCGCATCGCGAGCAGGTTCGCGACCGCGTAGCCGACGATGATGATCAGCGCGAGCAGCCAGCCGAGCGCGACCGGCATGTTCTTGTTCATCACCGACAGGACCGCGTCGTTGCGGATCGGGATCGTCCCGCCCTCGCCGATGATCAACAGCATCGCGCCCTGCAGGCCGAGGAAGAACGCGAGCGAGACCACGAAGCTCGGGATCCCGAGCCGGGCGACGAGCAGCGCGATCGCGAAGCCGATCGCGACGCCCGTGGCCAGCGCGGCGAGGATCGAGACCGGCCACGCCCACCCCTTCTGGGTCAGGGTGGTGCCGAGGATCGCCGCGCCCATGCCCGCGGTGAAGCCGGCCGACAGGTCGATCTCGCCCAGCAGCAGGACGAACACCAGCCCCATCGCCAGCACCATGATCGCCGCGCCCTGGTTGATCAGGTTGGCGAAGTTCTGCTCGGTCAGGAACGCGTCGGGCTCAAGGGCGCCGAAGACGATCACCAGCACCACGCAGCCCAGCACGGCCGGCAGCGACCCGAGGTCGCCGCCCTTGACCCGGTTCCAGTAGTCGGCGGCGGCCGCGCCGATGCCGGACTGGCCCGGGATCGTGTCGAGCTCGAACTCCGACTTGGGCTGGGTGGCGCTCATACCGCCCCGACCTCCTCGGGCCGCAGGCCGATGTCACCCGACCGGCCCGCGGTGATCAGCTCGATCACCTGCGTGTGGCTGACGTCCTTGGCGCGCACCTGCGCGGCCATCTGGCCCAGGAACAGGCACGCGATCGAGTCCGCGACCTGGAAGACGTCGTTCATGTTGTGCGTGATCAGCACCACGCCGAGCCCATTCTCCGCGAGCCGGCGGACGAGATTGAGGACCTGCTCGGTCTGGGCGACGCCCAGCGCGGCGGTCGGCTCGTCGAGGATCACGAGCTTGGAGTTCCACAGCACCGCGCGCGCGATCGCGACGGTCTGGCGCTGGCCGCCCGACAGAGAAGAGACGTTCTGGCGCAGGGAGCGCAGCGTGCGCACGCTGAGCGACTTCAGCGTCTCGCCGGCGCGCTTCTCCATCGACGTCTCGTCGAGCGTGACGCCCGAGCGCAGCTCGCGCCCGAGGAACATGTTGTGGACCACGTCCAGGTTGTCGCACAGCGCGAGGTCCTGGTAGACGATCTCGATCCCGAGCGCGTTCGCGTCCTTCGGGCCGTGGATCGTGACCGGCGAGCCCTCGAAGATCACCTCGCCGGAGTCGAACGGGTGGATCCCAGCGACGCACTTGATCAGCGTGCTCTTGCCGGCGCCGTTGTCCCCGACCAGCGCGGTGACCTCGCCCGGCTGCACGTCGAAGTCCACGCCCTTGAGGACATGGACGGCGCCGAAGCTCTTGTTGATCCCCCGAAGGGACAGCAGGGGCGTGCCCTGCTGTCCCTCGACGGACTTCGTCATCCGGTGATGCCGTTCTCTTCGCAGGCCTTCTTGAGCTCGGCGCTGGTGCAGATCTTGTCCGCGGTCGTGAAGCCGTCCGCGATCACGTCCTTGACGTTCTCGGGGAAGATCGCCTGCGGCTCCAGCAGCACGGACTTGACCTGCTCGCCGGTCTCGGTGTCCTCGACCGAGCCCGACGCCTGCTGGTCGGCGGCCGCGGTGTCGCCCTTGGCCAGCGCGATCGCCAGCTCGGCGGCCGCGTCGGCCTCCTTCTTGATGGCCTTGTAGACCGTCATGCACTGGGTGCCCAGCAGCACGCGCTGCAGGCCCTCGTCCGTGGCGTCCTGACCCGTGGTCGGGATGTCCTTGGTCGCGCCCTCGCGGGCGAGGACCGACGCCACCGCGCCGCCCAGGCCGTCGTTGGCCGCGGCCACGCCGACGAAGTTGCCCTTGGCCTTGGTGAACATCTGCTCGAAGATCGTGCCGGCCTTCGTGTTGTCCCAGTCCGGGACGCTCTGGTCGGCCGCGATCTCATAGCCGGCGTCGGTGATCGCCTTCTCGTAGCCCTGCTTGAACAGCGTGGCGTTGTTGTCGGTCGGGGAGCCGTTGAGCAGCGCCACCGGGCCGGAGTCGTCGCCGTTCTCCTGCATGCACTTCACGAGCCCCTCGCCGATCGCGGTGCCGACCGCGACGTTGTCGAAGGACACGTAGTACGCGGCGCCGCCGCCCAGCGTCAGGCGGTCATAGTCGATCACCGGCACGCCCTGCTGGTTGGCCTTGTTGATCACCGCCGCCGCGCTCGGCGAGTCGAGGTTGACGATCAGCAGCACCGTCGCGCCCGAGTTGAGCATCTGGTCGGCGATCGTGGCGAACTTCGCCTTGTCGCCGTTGGCGTTCTGGATGTCGTACTCGACACCCGCGGCCTCGAAGGCCTCGCCGAGGAACTTGCGGTCCGCCGTCTCCCAGCGCGCCGACGACGCCGCGTCGGGGAGGATCACGCCGACCTTCGCGTCGGTCGCCTGCTCCTGGGTCGAGCCACCGCTCTGCGATCCCCCGCCTTCGTCGTCGTCGCTGCCACACGCTGTGACCGCGAACGCGAGCATGCCGATCGTCAGCAACGCGGCGACCCGCATGGACAGCTTGTCCTTCATGTGCTCCCCTTCCTCCGTTGACCGCAGACACTGGCGACTATCTGCGAATTCGAAGTATCTCTAGACGAATGGGGGGTGTCAAGCCGCGCGGGTGGCCTCTGCGCCTTTCCCTAACACGAGCGCAACAGCTCCCAACACCTCGGCACGGTCGCCGAGTTCGCCCTGGACCACGGTGACGTCCTCGGCCGCGGAACGAATTGCCCCGCGGGCCAACGATTCGCGCAACGGCTCGAGCAGGAGCTCGCCCGCGGCGCCCAGATCGCCGCCGACCACCACGCGGTGCGGATTGAACAGATTGCAGAGCGTGGCGACCGCGGTCCCGATCGCGGTGCCCGCGTCGGCGATCGCCCGCGCGCAGCCCGCGTCGCCCCGCAGGGCGTAGGTGACCGCCTCGCCGAGGGTGAGCTCGTCGCCGTGGACGTCGCGCAGCGAGCCGAGGATCGCCGGCGCGCCCGCGTAGGTCTCCAGGCAGCCGCGGTTGCCGCAGCGGCAGATCGGCCCGCCCGGGTCCACCACGGTGTGGCCGAGCTCGCCCGCCGTGCCGCCCGCGCCGACGTACGGCGTGCCCGCCACGATCAGCCCGGCGCCGATCCCGGTCGAGGCCTTCACGTAGGCCATGTGGTCGGCGCCGCGGCCCGCGCCCCACATCCACTCGCCGAGCGCGCCGAGGTTGGCGTCGTTCTCGATCTCGACGGCGTACCCGAGCGCCGCGCTGACGGCCTCGGCGGCGCGCGTCCCGGCCCAGCCGGGGAGGATCGTCGAGTTGCCGAGCTCGCCCGACGGGCGGTGCACCGGGCCCGGCAGCCCCATGCCGACGCCGACCACCTCGTCGCGTGCCACCTCGGCCTCCTCGAGCGCGTCCGCGAACAGCCGCGCGGCCAGCGCGATCGCCTCGCGCGCGGGCAGGTCGGCGTCCAGCGGCAGGTGGCGCTCGGCCAGCAGCCGGTGCGAGAGGTCAGAGATCGCCAGCCGCACGTGGCGCTTGCCGAAGTCGACGCCGGCGACCACGCCCGCGCGCCGGTGCAGCGCGATCAGGACGGGCGGGCGCCCGAGCGAGCCGCGCTCGGGCGGGTGCACGGGCTCGGCCGGCTCGACCACCAGGCCGGCGGCGTGCAGCTCGCTGACGACCGCCGACACGGTCGAGGGCGCGAGCTCGGCACGGCGGGCGAGGTCAGCGCGCGAGACCGCGCCGGCCTCGGCCAGCACTCCGACGACGCGGGCACGCGCATCGCGGCGGGACGTCCTTTCCATCGGTGGCGAACGCTACACCCGCGATGCACGCGTGATCAACCGGCCGTTTTGTTCGTCCACGCGCTAACCGGCCAGCGCGAGCTTGGTCGGCAGCGAACGGTCGGCCTCCGAGACGACCAGCGCCAGCGCGCCCAGCACCTGCGCGCGCTCACCGAGCACGCCCGCGACGATCTGGGCGGCGCGCGAGGTCTCCGGCAGCGCGGCGCGCGCCACCGACTCGCGGATCCCGTCCAGCAGCAGGTCGCCCGCGCCCGCGAGCTCGCCGCCGACGATCAGCAGCTCGGGGTTGAGGACGTTCAGCAGCGTGGCGACGACGCGACCGAGCGCGCGGCCCGCGTCCTCGATCGCGGCGCGGCAGGCGGCGTCACCCTCGCGGGCGGCCTCGAGCATGCGCGCGACCGTCAGGTCCTCGCCGTGGGTCGAGCGCAGCCGGTCGACCAGCGCGCTGGTCGCCGCCACGGTCTCGAGGCAGCCGCGGTTGCCGCAGCGGCAGACGACGCCGTCCGGGTCCACGAGCACGTGCCCGAGCTCCCCCGCCAGGCCGGCGCTGCCGCGGTACAGGCGGCCGTTGAGGATCAGCCCGGCGCCGATGCCCGAGGAGACCTTCAGGTAGACGAGGTCGCCGGCGTCGCGGCCGGCCCCGAACGCCGCTTCGGCGAGCGCGCCGAGGTTCGCGTCGTTGTCGACCATGACCGGGATGTCGAGCCGCTTGCGCAGCTCGGCGGCCGCGGTCATGCCGATCCAGCCCGGCAGGATCGCCGACGAGCCGACGGTCCCCTCGCCCTGGTCGACGGGCCCGGGAAGGCCCATTCCCGCCCCGATCACGAGCTCGCGCTCGACGCCCGCGTCGGCGAGCGTCTCGACCACGAGCTCGGCGGCCATCTCGAGGCCCTCCGTCGCGTCATGGTCGGTGTCGAGCGGGCGCGTGCGCTCGGCCAGGATCGTGCTCGCCAGGTCCGAGACCGCGACGCGCAGGTGGCTGTGGCCGAAGTCGACGCCGACCGCGGCGCCCGCGGAGGCGTCGAAGGACAGCAGGATCGGCGGGCGCCCGCCCTGGGCGCCGTAGGCCGAGCCGGGCTCGGGGCGCTCCACGACCAGGCCGTCGGCCTGCAGGTCGGCGACCAGGCTCGAGACCGTCGAGCGGCTCAGGCCGGTGCGGCGGGCGATGTCCGCGCGTGAGATCTGGCCCTCGTCGCGCAGGGCGCGGATCACCCGCAAGCGGTTGAGACGACGGAGGGATTCGAGCGAGCCGGCGCGACCAGGGGGCATGAGCGACGTTCCATTGCAGCGACAGAGGGACGGTCCGTCAACTTAACGGACCGGCCCTCCCCCCGAACGTCTAGCGGTAGGCGTCCACGGGCACGACGACGCTGGCGGCGAGCTTGTCGTGCCAGCACTGCTTCTCCTTGTCCCACAGCATCCAGAAGTAGCCGAGGAACAGCGGGATCGCGGAGAGGATGCGGGCGATGTAGCGCACGAACGCGCGGCCGTAGCCGATCGAACCGCCCTGGCGGAAGTCGTAGACGCGGATGCCGAGCGCCATCTTGCCGACGGTCTGGCCCTTCGGGCCGCCCTCGAAATACACGTAGTAGGCGATGTAGAGGAGCGTCGTCAGCAGCTGGTAGAGCGCGCCGTTGCCGAAGATCGCGAGCAGGATGCCGACCGGGATCAGGAGCACGATCCCGTCGAGGAGCATCGCGGCGAAGCGGCGCCAGAAGCCCGCGCGCGGTCCGCTGGCGCCTCCGGTGTTGCCGTACGAGCCGGGCGGGGGCTGCGGGGCTGACTGCCACTGCTGGGACATGCGGCGTGACTCCTCTCCGTGGATGGACGGCCTAGCTATTCGGCGCGTTCGTGCAACTTCCCCCGCGACTTGGCCGCGGCAAGGTACTCGAGGAACGTCTCGTCGTCCAGGTTCACCCGTGCGCCGGCGACCTGCGGGCGCAGCCGTCCGGCCAGCTGCTGGGCGAGCGCGCGGCGGGCGCCGGGGCGCAACTGGGCGCGGCGCTCCAGGAACGAGCGCACGGCCGCGGTCTCGGCGTCGCTGACGCCCGTGACGTCCCAGCTGGCCAGCTGCGCGGGCTCGACGGCCGGCGCGGGCGGCGGCGCGGCGACCGCGACGGGCTTGACGTCGCGGACCACGAGCGTGCCGGCCGCGAGGTCGCCGAGGCGCTGGTTGTCGCGGGTGACGAGAACGCTGATGATCGCGGGGATGTAGAGGATGCTCGCCTCGATCAGGCGGATGATGTTGCGGATCAGGCTCGCGCGCAGGCCGACCTGCCCGCCGCCGTCGGTCACCACGCGCAGCGACGTCATCCGCTTGCCGAGCGTGCGCCCGCCGCCGAAGACCTCGAACACCGTGAAGTAGCCGACGTTGGTGACGAGGATCGAGGTGACGCCGATGATCGTCAGCAGCGTGCCGGCGCCCAGCGCGAGCGCGCCGAGCAGGAGCGCCGCGTAGACCAGGCCGCAGATCACGTAGTCGATCAGCAGCGCCATGAAGCGCGAGCCGATGTTGGCCAGCGGCAGGGCGAGCTGCACGCCTTCCGGCGTGGAGATGGTGCGCCGATCCTCATACTCCATGCGCGTGGGAATGATGACGCCTGAGCGGTTCGCGGCCGAGCGCGGCCCGGCGTGGAGCGAGCTCGAGGCGGCGCTCAAGCGCGCGGGCGACCGGCCGGAGCGGCTCGGGCGCGACGGCGTGCGCCGGCTGGGCGCGCTCTACCGCGCGGCCGCCGCCGACCTGGCGTTCGCGCGGCGGCGCTTCCCGCAGGACCCGTTGACTCCGCGGCTGGAGGCGCTCGTGCTGCGGGCGCGGGCGTCCGTGTACGCGCGCGCCGGGCGGCGGGCGTCGGTGTGGGCGTTCCTGTCGCGCGGCTACTGGCGGCGGCTGGCCGAGCGGCCCGCGTTCCTGGCGGCGGCGTGGGCGCTGCTGCTGGTGCCCGCAGGGCTGGGCGCGCTGTGGGCGGTGCTGGACGCGCCCGCGGCGGCAGGGCTGATCCCGGGCGAGTTCGCGGCCGCGGCCGACCCGCCGCCCGAGGGCCGCGACTACGACGCCGCGACCGCGTCGGCGTTCTCGTTCCAGGTCATGCTCAACAACATCCAGGTGACGCTGGTGGCGTTCGCGGGCGGGATCGCGTTCGGCGCGCTGACGGTCTACGCGCTGTTCTTCAACGGGCTGCTGCTGGGCACGATCGCCGGGCTGGCGATCGACGGCGGCAACGGGATCGCGTTCCTGCGGCTGGTCTCCTCGCACGGGCCGCTGGAGATCTCCTGCATCGTGGTCGGCGGGGTCGCGGGGCTGCGGCTGGGCTGGTCGCTGATCCGGCCGGGGCCGCTGCGGCGCGGGACGTCGCTGCGGCGCGAGGCGCGCCAGGCGGTCGAGCTGGCCGCGGGCACGGTGCCGTGGCTGGTGGCGTGCGGGTTCCTGGAGGGCTTCGCGACCGGGCCGGAGCTCCCGGTGGCGGTGCAGACCGCGCTCGGGTTCTCGCTGTTCGGGCTGTTCTGGGGGCTCGTGTTCTGGCGCGGGCGTCAGAAGGTCGCGCGCGACTTGGCCCGCAGGTAGGTCGCGACCAGCGTCGCCGGGAGCTTGTCCGGCGGGGCCTCGAGCACGCGCGCTCCGGCCGCGCGCAAGCGGTCGGCGACGCGGGCGCGGGCCCGGAGGACGTCGCCGGCGATGATCGCGCGGGCCTCGTCGGGGCCGCCGGCGATCTCGGCCAGCAGCGGGTCCGACGGGCTGGCGACGACCACGACGTGCTTGCGGGCGAGCACGGGGACGGCCT
>Ga0180215_1002463_pt1 | contig 18608 bp, 14 predicted proteins | sample eDN3rd37CBELigBY_FD_128871 | JGI IMG/M metagenome (GOLD analysis project Ga0180215, IMG submission 128871) | Enriched backyard soil microbial communities from Emeryville, California, USA - eDNA 3rd pass 37_C BE-Lig BY (version 2) (version 2) | ecosystem: Environmental > Terrestrial > Soil >... | reverse complement strand
CCGTAAATCGTCGGGAGGGTTGAGACACGTATATCGAGCGGATGGTAATCAAAATTCAGCTTAATTCGGCCATCCTGCGGCACACGGTGCTCGGTAATATCAAGATTAGCCATAATCTTAATCCGAGCAGTGAGCATGCTTTGCATATGCTTTGGAAAGGTGCGCTCCGTACGTAAAACCCCGTCAATACGGTAACGGATAAGCACTTTCGTTTCCTGCGGATCTATATGAACATCACTTGCCCTCATACTTGCAGCATTGGTTAGCATTAGATTCACTAGCTTTACGATCGGTGAGGTCTGGTCAACAATCTTGTCCTTTTCAACCTCATCATTTAATGCCGTATCATTAAAAAGCTCCTCAAGCCCCTCATCCATATCATAGTACTTATTAACCGCACGGATGATATCGTCCTTTGTCGCAATAGCAGGTTCAATTTGAAAGCCTGTGACAAGCTCTAAATCGTTAATTAAAAAGTAATCCATTGGATCTGCCATTGCGATTACTAGCTTATCACCATCTTTTTTCAAAGGAATAATTAGATTACGTTTGGCCAATTCCTTCGTAATAAGTGAAAAAAGCTGTGGATCAAACGGGTACTGATATAGGTTCACATGGGGTATCCCCAATTGGAATTCCAAGACCTCAATGAGCTGCTGCTCTGTAATAAAGCCGCGGGCAAGGAGAGCATCTCCCAGCTTCTGGTCCTTACCCTTTTCATCTAAAGCTGACTTTAGCTGCTCTTCTGTTATTAAACCAAATTCAACAAGTATATCTCCCAGTCTTTTTCTTGTCCGTTTCAAGATTATCCCTGCTTTATTTCTTATTTTGTTGCCTGAATATTGGCTTCTGTCGTATTACTTGTTGGTACATTCCCTGCAGCTGGCGCTGGTGTTGTTTGCACCGGTCCTGCATCGGGGGCAACGTTTGAAGCTGGAGCTTGAGGTGTTGCTGCGCTTGGCGAAACAGTTCCAGCTGCCTGTCCATTGTTCTGCGCATCTGTTGTTCCTTGCGTTTCCCCATTAGCAGCCTGCTCCTCTACTTCGGCTATTAAACTTGTAGCTACGACTGTATGAACGGGAGGATAATAGTCTTCTGAAATCAGTTCCCGATTAAGCAAGGCACCGTTCTCATCTAAAATCTCACGGTAGATTTTGATCAGTAATCCGTCCTGACCCTTTTTCCTCACAACCTGCTGTCCCAGTTCAAGCTTGGCATCATATTGGAGGATGTTTTTGGGTTTAAAGGTTTCGAGATCCTTTTCAATCATTTTATAACCATATAGAAATGGCGGCCCTATTAATGAAACAGTAAATGCACCCTCACTTTGCTTAAATTCCAATTTGTACTCGTAATCTGTCACATTTGAAATAACTAAGTCCATATTTTGCTTCATATCCACCTTGGCTTCATATCCAGCCTTTGCATAAGAAGGCAATGATCTGCTTATGCTTCGTTCAGCTATTTGGAAGTTGGTTGGCAAAACTGCCTGATAAATCGCAGTTGCAATCATGCTCAATCCTTCTGATGTGAAGGTTTTGATGCCGCTTTCCTCCACAGAATCCAGCATGGAAAACTGAGAATGGGGCGCAATTGTTATAGATGGAAATTGTCCAAGCCAAAGTTCAAGCTGTTCACTATTATCTTCTAATGAAACCGAAGTTTCTGAAACCGTCTGAATTTCTTGCTCTTCAAGCATAAACTCATCAAGCTTTATCATATGTATTCCTTTTTCTAGCCTGGATGGATATGATATAGCTTCCTGTATGAATGATTCTTTATTAAAATTCGCTTCCGGTATACCAAAATCAACCAGAATGGAATCAATTGTCTCGTCCAGCAGTTCAATGATGAACTGATTTTGTACGCCTGATTTAGCTAGATTAATAGATTTTTCTAATAAAAATATAAAACTATCATTATTAAGTTCGATTGATTTTTCTTTATATTGCAAATTTATTGTTGTTTCGTCGGCCCATTTAGTACTTTCAGCCTGTAGTTTATCTAATGCTTCCTGTTCACTGAGGTGTGAAACATCAACGGCCCCAATGATTGTTCCTTCTGTAAAACCCTTATTGCTCGCAAAAGCTCGTTCAAATGCTTGTTCACCTAATAGGGAAAAACTAAAGATGTAACCTGTACAAAATGTTAACAGTATAAACAACCAAACAATCTGACGTTTTTCCATCATCCGCCCCCTTTCCGCATTTCGTCGAGCCTTGCCCTTTAGATGTAGAACCTTATAAAGGGCAAGGCATGACTGTTATTACTTATGCTTCAACATTCATTGATACCTCTACTACAGTACCCGGACTGTCATCCTGAGCTTTTGTGATGTCAGCAGGAGTCAGTTTGGTTCCTGCTTCAAATAGTACCTGACCTTTTGAATCATAAATGGTCTTTGCTACGATTTTATCCTTTAACAGATCAATTTGTTTTCTTTTTAAAGCAGCTAGCTCATCATTTTGGCTTTCCACTGCGTTTGCAGCACCTGCTCTTCTATTATCATTGACGACAGTTGGATGGACTTCCGTTTCAGAAACATTTGTATCCAAATCAGCAATGTTTCCTAGAAAGTTTTTTGAGGCTTCTTCTTTGACAATAATAATGTCCTTTCCATACGTAAGGACAAATTCAGAGGATATGGCTGCATCCTGGTTCGATGTTTTTAATTCCATCCCCAGAATCTGCCCTGTTTCCTCATCAACAAAATATTCATTGATTTCGCCGATGAGTTCGCCTTTTCTTGTCATAACTCTTGTATTTTTAAGCTTGATTTTTTTATTAACAAGCTGATTTGCAATCGGAATTTCGTTTAAATCAATCACTGCATTGCTGCCTTCTATTGTCACAGCAAACTCACCGATTCCAATTACCTTTTTGAACGGAATCGCTTTAACGCTTCCTTGCCAATCCTCGTGTTCAATGGTTAAAAAATCGATTGAGCCTTTTTCGGGATTTATTACTAAAGATTTAACTATTCCGATCTGTATTCCGTCTGAAATACTAATGATCGGCAAACCAATAATTTGTGCACTATTTTTCATTAAATTCACCAAACCTTATTTTTGAATTACGACGTATCGAAAAGAACGAATACATTATAGAACTATAATAAATTATTTTTCAGCATAATGCGCTTGTAAATAATGAATTTCTTGTAACAATATTGGATATTGGGAAAAATTCTCCTCCAATTTTCCTAATAAGGATAATAATTCATGATAATTATGACTGTTTAGATAATGTTCGATTAACAAACTCGCAAACGTATAGCTTTCTACTGCAGGTCTCTCGTAGTTCAGATAGCCTTGTAAAAATTTCTCATATTGAGACTGATCAAGGATCTTTTTAGCAATTTCAGCCTGCAGAAGAATGGTTTGAAATACTTCCTTATGTTTCCCATCAAAATCTTCTGTTTGATTGTCTTCTAATTCAGGTTGATATTGGATATAATTTTCCTCTTCAGCATCATCATTATTCTCATTCATAGTATCTGTTCTATCGATAAAAGTATTTATTCTCTCTTTATCCAAGGTTTCGATTACGATATCCTGTATTACATTGGCCTGTTCACCAATTTCCATATCGTTATCCTGCAGCATACTCTCTTCCAATATTGGATCTAATGTGTCTTCATCAATTGATTCAGTGACATCCTTCACATCCAAATCTTCTAGGGAAACAGCTATCTCCGTATTATCAAATGCAAGAGAGTGATCCTCAAGTTCGACTTCTTTAAGCAATTCCTCCAATGCATCTGAGTATAATGAAGGTTCTATCTTGTCTTCAGAATCCTGAACAGATAAAGGTTCCACGTTTGCTTCTGGTTGAGTACCCATCATCATCTCTTCTAGTTCCGCTAAGTAGGTTAGGTTTTCATTAACCTCACTCTCTGCTTTGCTGAGAGTAAGCTCATGCTGCTCTTTCTCAATAAATGCTGAAAGGTCAGCAACGTCAAGAAATTCTGTATCCATTTGCTCAGCAGTCAGCACGACTTCTTTTTCAGCTGCTGGTTCGACAGCAGGTTTTAAAGAAAGGTCCTCATGGATTGCTGCAATTACAGCAGGATCAATTTCCTCCAGCTGACTGATTGGTTCGACAGCAGCAGCTGCTTCGTTTAGCTGGAAATCAGCTTGAACTGCTGGAAGTGGTTCGAGAACAGGTACAGTATCCAACTGCTTCTCAGCTTCAAGATGCTGTTGAGGAGTCAGTTCAGGAATATAATCAAAGGTAAATAAATCTGCCTCGTGATCCTTTTTTAATGGTTCGGCGTCATCCATAGCAATAGAATGTTTATCGGCCATACTAAACATGAAAGGAGTGAACCTTTTTTTAAATATTATCGTTACTAATAAAATAAGTGCGACTAAGAGTAAAACGCTTTGCCATACTTGAAATAAGAACTTCGTGAATAATCCGATTAACGAAATACAAAACGAAACAGCAATTACCACTATCTTTCCCCTTGAAGAAATTTTCAAAGGTAAAAAATAAATAATCGGAAACAATATGATTAAAGAAACTAATGCAAAAATTAATAGATTTAGATTCATTCATATCACTCCTTTCCTACTAGTATTTTACTACTATTATTAACGTTCATTTCATTCACTTATCGATTATTTTTTAATCGATCCATCTATACAATATTCACTAAGTGATATTGTATAATAATAAAATAGTTTTTGAAAGAAAAGGAATAAATTGTTCGAATAAAAAATAATGGTAGAACTATCCCGTTAATGAGAGTATATTAATCTATTTCTTTTCTACTACATCTCTACCTTGTGGAGCCAACTCAATATTACTGAAATTGACCGATTTTAAATACTCAGAGTCCTCAATAATTGTAAGCATTTCCGGGTTATCTACTGTTAATTCTCCTATTAATCCACCTTTGATTGTCATTGGCTTATTGTTTGTTTTTATATTAATTTTATTATCTGAGAAGTAAACTCCATTGAACGTACTACAATTATTATTATTTTCCATTGTTACGTTTCCTTTCGAGAATAAATGAAAATCTGCTCCACTTGAATTTACACAGGAATTTTTTATCTCAGATTGGCCATGTACAAATATGTCATTATCAATAAAATTTACATTTGCATCAACTATGGTAAAATGTTCAATTGCTACCATGTCCCCTTTTAAATCTAAATTACTATAATCTGATAGTTTTGTTGCCGGATTTTTCCATTGAATACCGCCAATCACTAACGTCTTATCAACATACAACCCTTCATTAAAAGTAAAACGTCGTTTTGGGTCCCGATCTGTTTCAATAAATCCTTTCTGATCATGTTGAATAACCGCATTTCCAATAACCGCAAACTTTTTAAAATTTATGTCCTGATAACCACTTAAAACACCTAATCCAAGGACTTCCAATGAACTATAATAACCATTAATCATTACATTGGTATTTGTTTTTTTGGGCAAATTGAATAAATTGAGGGATAATAAATTCATTTGTTTTGTTTTCAACACGTCTGCACCTAAAATTTGGCCTTGTCTAGTAGCGATCACACGGTTTTCCTCCATTACTTTAAAACGATTAAACTCTTTGTTGAAGATTCCGCCAAAAAGTCCACCTAATAAATCTCCTAAGTCCAGCTTCACCACTTGTTCTAATAAACTTATGTCAATTACACCGTCCTGTGGTACTTGATAGTATCTGCCATCCCAGCCTGTAGGGTTAATTAACTTTAAATCCAATAAATAGGCTAAATCTGTACGTAGTAAGGAGCCATTAGCAAAATCAACCGCTTTACCTCCGTCATCGAAATTGGAAATTCTGTTAGTTGGCGTTTCAAAATCTATATCAAAATCTAACTGATAATAACCTACAACCGTTGTTTGACTTGTCCCGTCACTTCCCGTGCTTGACACCTTTAGAATATCTCTATCAGCCACCTGTGTTCGGTCAGGTGCTTCAACCTTTATTTGGATATTTTGATTACCAACCATTTTTCCATCCTTATACTCGTCAATAAAGCTGTTCATCTCAGCCATCGTTAGCGGAGCACTTTCATCGACAAACTTTTTAAAGACTGTCTCAAAGTAAGTAAGACCATCGAGAGCTAAATTTCGTGCTTGTGTATTAGACTCGGTTTTGTCCACCCTTTTACTTTCACCAACAACATTGCCGATTAAGGATATTCCAATAACTGAAAAAATGAGAATGACCAGTAGGACTTGTACAAGCGTTGACCCTCTCTCATTCACGACTTTCACCTCTATTTATTTTTTAGCATTTATATAGGGAACTTCATTTTTTAACTCAAGTGTTTTTTCATCATTGTCTTTAACTACCATTTTAATTGTTATAGACTCTCTATCTTTGTTTACAGTAATACTCGAGTCGCTGCATTTAATGGTAGTCGTTGAAGAATGAATTGGGGTACCATTTATTACTGCAGTACAAGAATCTGGTTTTCCTGTTTTTTTAAAACCTAATGTTGTTTCCTCTCCCTCGTAATTCTTTAACCAAATGAGGTATGTATAATTTGCTGAATCTGTTGGAAAAGGTGGAGGAGGATTATCATTTGACGGGTATTGTTCAACATGATTTGCCTCAAAAATAGGATTAACAAGTTTGTTCATAATATAATTACCCTCGTCATGTAATGAAATCTGACTATTAACATTTTTATAGCTATTCATTCCATTAAACAGAATACTTATGATTAAGACTGAGATAACACCGAAAAGTGAAAGTGAGATTAGTAACTCAACAAGTGTTAGCCCTTTTTCAGTTGTTGCAGCTCGCCTCTTCATAATTCAACTAATCCTTTCACTTTTGTTACTACTTCATGATCTATTACATGAACTTCAACGGGATAAAGACCACTTTTTGAGTCTATATATTTATAATCATCCTCTTTTGAATCTATATTAAGATCAAACTCCTGGCCAACTATCACTTCAATTTTATAATCAAAACGGCCTACTTCCTTCAGGTACCTTTGATTGCATTCATCCTTTGTCACACCAGAATATAGGCTACAATCAGTAATGTCATAATTACCTTGTCCTGTTATTTCTCCGTATTGGCCGTTTCTAATTTTTTCTAGAACACCTTCAGCAATATTTACAGCAACTAGTTTATCTTCATTTCCAGTCGTTGCTTTTTGAGACAGTAAAAAAAACTGAAAAAACACCGTTAAGATAATTCCTAAAATAACGATGGCTGCCAGTATTTCCAATAATGTAAAACCACGATTGTTATTCATATTATCACTCTTGTTATAGTATTTTTATTATTAAAAATAAAATAAATTGTCTGTAATATACTATAATAATAACATTTAATTTCCAAAATAGTAAGATAGTAGGCGTGATTAATATCACGGTTCTAAAGAACTAAACTAACTATGCTCTAATCCATAAAAACACTCATTTCCAACTAAAATCAAAGGATAACTCCTTTTTCACATTGTAATTTTTCTGTAAAAATGTTATTTAATAAATGCTAAAAACACCCTGTTTATAGTAAAATGATACTAGACAATTACAAACTTATAAGAGAATGTCAATACTAACAAAATATTGATTTCTATATTTAAAAAGCATTGTTAAATGCCCAATAGGAGGAATGTGATTTGAATCTCCATAATCAAAAAGGTATTACTCTTGTGGAGGTCCTTTTATCGATTGTTATATTAACAATTGTTCTTACTTCAGTTATGAATTTTTTTCCTCAAATGGGGCAGTTAAATCGACAAAATATAGGTAAAACCAATGCTGTTAATGTAGCAAAAGAAGAATTAAGACGATGGCAAAAAAGTGAGGATGTTAAATTGCTCCTTGCAGGAAAGGCCGATGGCAATACCATTCCTGAATATACTAGTGAAGATACCAATTACTATTATTTTGTTAAGGAACTTGAGAGTCTTAGTATGGAGGTCAAGATAAAAAAAGTTAGCGATTTAGATACTGAACCTACAAAAGCACATTATATTCATATTCGTCTAAATAATGAAAAAAATGCACTTGTAAGCGAGACTTACGGGTATATTATTTATGATACAGGAGATTATTAATGGTTAAACTTAATCAGCGGGGAGTCACTGTGATTGAATTATTGGTTGCACTAACAATCCTTTCCCTCATTATAGTGTTAATTTGGAATGTCTTTTTCCAAGGTTTACATTTTTCAAAAAAGGAAATGACGAAAAACCAAATGCAGCAGGAAGCTAACGTCATTATTACTCATTTAACAAAAATCCATCAAAGATCTGAAGCCTATGAAATTACGTCAAACAGCTGTAAGATATCTGCAACCTATCACGAAGTAGGTCAATCAAACCAAACCATAACGTTTGAAAATAACAGACTTTGTTTAACAGCTGAGAATCTTGATGAAGATGCCACCGATAAGTACTACATAGCAGGTGACCCTAATCATCACGACACTTCCCTGTCAATCCTAATAAAGGATATCAATGATCCAGATGTCAATATACATGTTGATACACTTTTGTATCGAATAGGCGGTGAATGATGTTGTGATGAAGAAAATGAATGATAAAGGCTACGCTTTATTAACAGTACTATTAGTCAGCACCCTATTAATCCTCATCTCATTTACATTCTTTGGACAATCCATGAATACGGTGAAGCAAAATAAAGTAGTCGAAACAAAATCACAGGCTGTTGCTCTTGCTGAAATGGGTACCGTTTATTACCAGCATGCCGTCGAAAATGCCTTTTGGCAGGTAAGAAAAGAAATTACAATTAAGATAAATAATGATATTAACAATAATAGAGTTGAACCCGATGGTTACTTTGATAATGCCGTTACCCTCTTTAAAACGTATACTAATAATATTACTAAAAGCAAACCGGTTGAAGATGATGCATCCTTTACAGTTGAGAATGTTAGCTTTACTGCTGACAATGACACAGGAAAAATTAGCATTGCATATAGTACACTCGGTAAAGAAAAGGAAAATACCGCTAAACTGAGCGCTGAATTTGATTTTTCCATTAAAGAATTAAAGGAAAGTAATGCAGACGGCTCAGGCGGAAGTATTATTAAGCTCCTTTTTGATGAAGTAAAGAAATTGGGAAAGGTATGTTATTTTGGACAGGATGAGATCAGTACAAGCTGTAATACCATTGCATTAGACGGATCAAAGCCTTTGGATGTTGGAAAAGGAAGCAATCATAATAATTTTAATAACAAAATTATCTACTCTACCGGCCCCTTAACTTTTGGCGGAAATAATGTCAATAACCTAGACTATACGAAGATTCATGCGGAGGATCAAATAACGGCCAATCAAAATATGCAAAATGCCAAGAACTCCACAATTGAAACAAAAAAATCGATTAGTGTTGGCAGCCATTTAGACCTTGAGGGGTCACGCGTCATAGCAGGAGAAAATCTAACAGTCAACGGGAAATTAAATCTACTTTCTACATTGTATAGGGGTTCATTTGTTGTTATTAAAGGGAATGCAACGATTGATAATAAGCTTGAGATTGACAGCAAATCAACCTTATGTGTCGGTGGTATACTAAAAATTGATAATGAAGTGAAAACGTATAAAACAGGTTTACCTAATGGAGTCTATACCAACGATCATCCTCAGTTTGCAAGTAAATGCGGCGGCTCACCTTCTGCAGGTGAAATCGATTGGGGAATCATGAACCCAAATCTTTCTGTTGACTATGATTATTAAAGAATTAAAAGGGAAGAACAATGTGTTCTTCCCTTTTCAAGCTAATTAATAATTTCCTTCAATAACACCTTCACCTGTGAGATAAAATACAACGAACCAGTCACAACTAAAACATCCTGATTTGTTAGTATGCTATACTCACCCGTAACAGCCTTTTTCCAATCCTCTTCCATTTTCTTATGAAGTGAACCACTTAAACTGTACAATGCCTCTGCTTTTGATGCACGTGGATAATCAAAGCTGACAAACGTGATTTCATCTGCAACCCCATCCAATTTTTGAATCATTTTATCTAGCTTTTTATCGGATAGTGCTGAGAAAATAATCTTGATGTTTTTATCTCCGTATCTTTTGGTTAGTTCGTTAGTCAGAGCCATAATCCCTTCTTCATTATGTGCCCCGTCAAGAACCATTAGAGGATTCTGTGTAACAATTTCAAAGCGGCCAGGCCAAACAGCTCTTTTTAGCCCTTGAAGAATATGCTCCTCTTCTATTATCACATCATGTTCCGTTTTTAGTAGCTTGGCTGCCATGATTGCCAGAGCGGCATTCTCCGTTTGATGTTTACCAAACATGGCAATTTCAGCGTTCTTAAGCTCCTGATTACGGGATTTCCATGTAAATACTTCACCGGCTCCAATTGACGTGTGATCCTGGATGAAAAAATCCTCATTCAATAAATATACAGGTGCATTCAATTCCTTTGCCCGCTTCACAATGACTTCTCTTGCCTCTGGTTGTGCAACTGCAGAGATAAGACTGGTATTTTGTTTAATAATTCCCGCTTTTTCAAATGCTATTTCTTCATAGCTATTTCCTAAGAATTGAGTATGGTCCAAGCCGATATTCGTAATGATTGACAACAATGGATGAATCACGTTAGTGGAATCAAAGCGGCCCCCAAGTCCCACCTCAAAGATGACGATATCGACCGGATGAAGCTCTGCAAAATAATAAAACGCCATGGCGGTTATGATTTCGAATTCAGACGGTCCTCCAAGCTCTGTCGCTTCCAATTCCACAGAGAGGGGGTAAATGACATTGGCAAGCGTCACGATTTCTTCATCTGTGATCGGGGTTCCGTTTAAGCTAATACGTTCGTTAAACTGCTCAATATAGGGAGATGTGAAGGTCCCTGTTTCGAAGCCCGCTTGTTCAAGGATAGAACGTAAATAAGTAACTGTTGAGCCCTTGCCATTGGTGCCGCCGATATGCACACATTTTATTTTTCGCTCTGGATGACTTAGCTTTTCCATCATCCATTCCATTCTCATTAAGCCCGGTTTTATCCCTAAACGCAGACGAGAATGAATCCAGTGAAGCGCTTCTTCGTATGAATGAAACATAGCTGTATCTCCTCAAATTTGTGGTGTCAGGCACCACAAAAAGACAAAATGATACAATCTGTCCATATGCGGTGCCTGACACCATGTCCTAATTATTCGCCTTTTAATTCGTTTAGGCGTTCTTCAACTGCTGCACGCTTTTCTGTGTAGTCTTTTTCTTTTGCCTTTTCTTCTTCAATAACCTTTGCAGGTGCTTTGCTGACGAAGCCTTGGTTGCTAAGCTTCTTCTGAACACGTTCAACCTCTTTATTTAATTTATCCAATTCCTTCTCAAGACGGGCAATTTCTTCGTCAAGGTTTATTAAGCCTTCAAGCGGAAGAATAATTTCAGCACCTGTCACAATGGATGTCATGGCTTTATCTGGAATGGCAACCTCAGTTGCTAACGTTAATTCCTCTGGATTACAGAAGCGCTCGATATACGCTTTATTATTTTCAAGGGTTGCAAGCACGCCTTGATCCTTCGCTTTAACAATCATTTTAATCTTCTTGCTCATCGGCGTATTTACTTCTGCACGGCTATTTCGTACAGAACGAATGATTTCCACTAACAGCTTCATGTCCGAAGCAGCCTGTTCATCTGTAAAGGATACATTCACTTCCGGCCATTTTGCCACCGTGATAGATTCTCCTTCATGTGGAAGGTTTTGCCAGATTTCTTCTGAAATAAATGGCATGAATGGATGTAATAAACGCATTGTGTTATCAAGAACGTAGGCTAAGATAGAACGAGTCGTTTTCTTAGCTGCTTCGTCTTCCCCATAAAGCGGAAGCTTCGCCATTTCAATATACCAGTCACAGAAGTCATCCCATATGAAGTTGTATAGAACACGACCTACCTCACCGAACTCATAGCGGTCAGACAGTCTGGTTACATGCTCGATTGTTTCATTTAGACGAGTCAGAATCCATTTATCGGCAACTGATTTTTCTCCGCTTAGATCGATTTCTTCATATTTAAGACCATTCATATTCATCAAGGCAAAACGAGAAGCATTCCAAATCTTATTGGCAAAGTTCCACGTTGCTTCGATTTTTTCCATACTGAAACGTAAATCCTGACCTGGTGATGAGCCTGTTGCTAAGAAGTAACGAAGGGCATCTGCTCCATACTGATCAATCACATCCATTGGATCCACGCCGTTACCAAGGGATTTACTCATCTTTCTACCTTCTGCATCACGAATCAAGCCATGGATTAGTACATCTTTAAATGGACGCTGTCCTGTAAATTCAATTCCTTGGAAAATCATCCGTGATACCCAGAAGAAAATGATATCATAGCCTGTTACAAGAGCATCAGTCGGATAGTAGCGTTTGAAATCCGCTGCATCTTTATCAGGCCAGCCAAGTGTTGAGAAAGGCCATAGGGCAGAGCTAAACCATGTGTCTAATACATCATTATCCTGCTGCCAATTTTCGCTGTCACTTGGCGCTTCACTGCCAACATATACTTCGCCCGTTTCTTTATGATACCAGGCAGGAATGCGGTGTCCCCACCATAATTGACGAGAAATACACCAGTCACGAATATTTTCCATCCAATGTAAATAGGTTTTTTCAAAGCGGTCCGGTACAAAGTTAACCTTGCCTTCCTGCTTTTGTAATTCAATTGCTGCATCAGCTAAAGGCTGCATTTTAACGAACCATTGAGTTGAAAGATATGGCTCGACAACTGCACCGCTTCGTTCTGAATGGCCGACAGAATGCAGATGATCTTCAATTTTAAATAATACGCCCTGCTCCTGAAGATCCTTCACAATCTGCTTGCGACACTCAAATCGATCAAGTCCCTGATATTTACCGGCTCTTGCGTTCATTGTTCCATCTTCATTCATAACAAGAACACGCTCTAAATTATGACGGTTTCCAACCTCGAAGTCATTCGGATCATGTGCAGGCGTAATTTTCACAGCACCAGAACCAAACTCCATATCGACATAATCATCACCGACAATCGGAATTTCACGGCCGACAATTGGTAGAATAACTGTTTTACCAATTAAATGCTTGTAGCGTTCATCTTCCGGATGAACCGCTACAGCCGTATCGCCAAGCATTGTTTCAGGACGAGTTGTCGCAATCTCAATCGAGCCTGACCCATCTGCCAGCGGGTATCTCATATGATAGAACGCCCCTTGGACATCCTTATAAATCACTTCAATATCAGAAATGGCTGTTTTAGTCGCCGGATCCCAGTTAATAATATATTCACCGCGATAGATAAGCCCTTTTTCATAAAGCTTTACAAATACTTCGTTAACAGCCTTTGAAAGGCCCTCGTCCATGGTAAAACGCTCACGTGTGTAATCAAGGCCAAGTCCAAGCTTTGCCCATTGTGCACGGATAAAGCCTGCATACTCTTCCTTCCACGCCCATGTTTGCTCAAGGAATTTCTCCCGTCCCAAATCATAACGGCTTTTTCCTTCTTCACGTAATTTCGCTTCTACTTTTGCTTGAGTGGCAATACCGGCATGGTCCATCCCCGGAAGCCATAGAACATCATACCCCTGCATCCGTTTCATTCTTGTTAGGATATCCTGTAGTGTTGTATCCCAGGCATGACCCAAGTGAAGTTTACCAGTAACGTTAGGCGGCGGAATCACAATGGTATAAGGCTCTTTGTCCTGATCATCCTTTGCTTCGAAAAATTTTCCTTTTAACCACCATTCATACCTTCCCTTCTCAATCGAATTGGGATCATATTTGGTTGGCATTGTTACTTCGTTTTGTTCCATTTTATTATCCTCCTATGTACAAAGCGTAACAGCTTAATCAGCCGCAGCGCTTCAAATTACCTTCTTACTTTGCTGCAAAATAAAAAACCCCATCCGTCATAAAAGGACGAATGGAGCTGTAGTTCGCGGTACCACCTTTTTTCCGACAGAAAATAAGACCTGCCGGCACTTAAATCGATAACGGATTTCCCGTCTTTTACTAATCGAAGATTTCTTCTTTCGCAAAAGATGCTCAAGGGTGACTTTCCAATGGTTTCACTTAGAAAACCTTTCAGCAGCTGGTTTTCCTCTCTAAAAGGAAAAAACATTGTACTTTTCCCTGTCAATGCAATTCATATATGTAATTAAATCTACCAATAATTATAGTACCCAAAAAAGAGACTTGTCGTCAATAAGGATTACCGTATTTTTTATCAATTATACATCGATGAATGAATCCTCTTGTGTTATTGACACTAAAGCTTAGGCGTATACATACACTAGAGAAAGGATGCTTTACTACAAGGGGGAAAAAGGATGAGAAGACGTTATAGTCCTTATAAGCTTCCACCATGGCTGCGTACGTTTAGAAGTATTTGTCAGCAGTTTGCTATTCCTTTTAGTGTGTTCCAGGGAATTCGGACAATTCTGCTGCCAACAACCTTTGATGTACTATTTTTGGCAGTATTAGTCTTAATTGCCTGCGCTTTCCATCTTGACTTGATTTAACTTAATCTTAACAAAGTCAAGATAAGTTAGTTATGGGCTAAGAATTATATCAATAAAAAGCCCAGCAGAATTATGAATCCTGCTGGGCTGCTTCTGCTTGTTTTTTCTGCCTTTCAATTTCATCTATTCGAAAGACGATATATTCCGAGTTTTTCAAATACCAAAATTCCCTTTGCAGTTTTTGGACAGCCTTCCGTTCATTTCGATTTTTCCCTTCGTGAAAATAACGCTGTGCGGTTTTAAGCAAATTTACAGGGTGGGCTAAATAGCTTAAAAACAGCATCATTTCATCATCTTTAAGAGGAAAGTATTTAAAATACGTATAAAGCCATTCGAAAATATCCTCTGATTGTTTTAAATACCCCTTTAAAGATCTTGCTAAAAATGGCAATAAATCATGGGTAGGTGCCCCAATACTGGACTCTTCAAAATTGATAAAATAACCATAGCCTTTTTCATCAAAAACAAAATGATCACTTGCCATCTTACCATGCACGATGACAATACGAGCTTTTTCCTTATCCTTCGTTTCGTTGTACCATTCATTTAACTTTTGTTTTGAAAAGAACAGCGCCTGCTTCGCAGTATGATAGTACATACAAAACGTTAATTCAAACGGTGACATATAAATTTTTCTTTCACAGGCCTCTAGTAACTCATCTAAAAACTCTTCATCCTGCTCCAGTTCGGCCTTTGTTTTCTCATAATGGGCGGTTCGCTCCTCTTTATTCACCTTTATTTCCCGAGCTGAGATGGAATGGAGTCGAGCAAGCTCACGAAATAACTGCTGCTGGCTTTCAAAGGGATCCCGTTTATCCTCACTTGAAAGCCACGGCATTAAATAATAAAGGCTGTTTTCATGTAAGACTGCATATCGGCCATCAAGTGTAGGATAGATAGGAACAATTCGATTGTATCCCTTCTGATACAAGGTTTGAACATGCCTGATAAAATCCATCCCATGCTGAGGATTTATTTTTTTTAAGGCATACACACCATTGTTTGAATAAACCTTTTGAATATTTCCCATTTCTTCAACAAAGTATGGTTCAATCCTATAGCTACGCAAGATTTGAATGGCTTTTTTTAAGCTATCAGATTCTCTCATATGATCCCTCTATTTTGTTTGGGGCTTTATCTTTGGGTCTGAGCTATAGGAATATACAATACTTGACCTTCATAAATATCTTGATTTAATTCCATTTGATTGACTCTCTGAATCGTTGTTGCCGGAACATCATATCTTTCTGAGATCATATCAAGTGTCTCTCCGTTTTGTACAATACACATCGTCACTCTTGTATGCTCTTCTTCCGCCTTCCTTGCAAAAAACTCGGATAACGTCAGACTTTGGTTTTTCTTCAGCTTTTTACTCTTTTTCTTTGGCTGAGCCTCTGAAGAAGACTCCTCTTCTATTTCGTTAAGCATTTCTTCCATTTTCATAGGCTGAACGTTTTCTTCTGCTGGCTTCTCTTGTATGTCTTCAGCTATTACTTCAGCCTTTTCCTCTATCACAGGAGCTTGCTTCTGTTCCTCACTGCGTTTTGCAGAAAAATTTATCTCTGGGAAGGAAAACTGCTCCTTCTCTAGTTCATTGTTTTCCTGATCGTTCTCATCCTGATTCATAAACTCTTGTTCAAAGGCTTCTTCTGGATACGTTTTTGTCGTTACTGATGGGTTCATGTTTTTTCGCTGGTATATAAATTCCGATTGATCAATTTTGTCCAGATTTGCCTCTTCATGTTCATATTTCTCTGTCTGATCATCATACTGTACTTCAGCTTTAGGATCTTTTCTGGCCTCCACCTCAAATGGTTTATATACCTCTGATGATTCTTCTTCAGCATATTGTGGTTTGGCAAATGGATTTTTCCTTTCGCTATAATCTTCTTCCTGTATTTCAGAATCTCGATAGATCGGTTCAAATTCATATACCTCATGTTCAGATGGATCCTGTATCAGCTCATGTTGCTGTTCACCATATAGACCTGTAATCATTAGGTCAGCAGATAATCGTAAACAGCTTTTCTCTGGAAAAGCATAATCAAAGGTTTCCACTGTCACTTGAATATCATTTAAATCTTCAATTCGATTCTTCGGAATCGTAATTTCAACAGGAAAACGATGTGAAAATACATGAACCCCTTCTTCTCTTACCTCCACCGTTTGAATCAGCTTTGGATTAGTAAAATAATCCACCTCTTCAAAATCAGCCTGTTCGCGGTTATATTCGCCTGATAATTCCAGCGAGCCTTTTATTGTCACATACTGATCACTTTCCTTTATTGTAATAACCGGGTCTAATGAAATTGAAACTAATTCATCTACTTCCTGTCCTTTTTGAAACCAGACAGATTCTTCTAGTGAGAATCGTAAAAATGATTGATTTCCATGCGACAAAGCGAACTCCTCCCTTCCATTCCATCAGTAACTCACTATGTCATTAATCACTCTATGAATCAGATGGAAATTTTATGAGTTTCCATACAAAAAAACACCCATCAATTGAATGGGTGTTTTATCTTTAAAAATATGGCTTTGATAAACTATGTTGTTGATTTCCGTTCCAGGCACTTAGGGCGACAGCCGCAGGAGTCTTCGTGCCTTCCACTACAATCAACCTGCTAACAAAAATCCCACTTTTTTAAAATAGCCAAGGGTTTTACTTCTTTAATGTTGAAAAAGAGTAATCGATAGCTTGGATGGTTTTTTCAATATCCTCATTACTGTGTGTCTTAGATAAGAATAAACCTTCAAATTGGGATGGCGGTAGGAAAACCCCCTGCTCAGCCATTGCCCGATAGTAAGCAGCAAAAAAGTCTAGGTTAGATTGTTTTGCACGGTCATAATTGATTACTGGTTCATTTGTGAAGAAGAAGCCGATCATTGAACCTGCGCGATTTACTGTTGCAGGAATATCATGCTTTTCAGCGGCTGCCTTGATACCTGCTTCCAATCGATCTCCTTTACGCTCAAACTCTTTATAATCATCCTCTGTCAATTGACGAATCGTTTCATAGCCAGCTGTCATGGCAAGCGGATTACCCGATAATGTGCCGGCTTGATAAATCGTTCCGCTCGGTGCAATATTCTCCATGATTTCTGCTTTACCGCCATACGCACCAACCAGAAGACCTCCGCCGATTACTTTGCCAAGACAGGTAATGTCCGGCGTAATGTTAAAATAGCCTTGCGCACAATTATAGCCAACACGAAAGCCTGTCATAACCTCATCAAAGATTAACAGTGCCCCATATTGTGTTGTAAGCTCACGAAGACCCTCCAAGAAGCCAGGAAGCGGCGGCACAACCCCCATATTTCCTGCGACTGGTTCAACAATGACACCGGCGATATCTTTACCAAATTGCTCAAAAGCATATTTGACACCATCTAAATCATTGTACGCAACCGTAATCGTATTTTTGGCAACACCTTCAGGAACACCCGGACTATCCGGCAGTCCTAATGTTGCAACACCGGAGCCTGCTTTAATTAGCAGTGAATCAGAGCTTCCATGATAACAGCCTTCAAATTTCAAAATAATATTACGTCCGGTATAACCTCTGGCAAGTCTAAGAGCACTCATGGTTGCTTCAGTACCAGAGGAAACCATTCGAATCATTTCCACGGATGGTACACGTTCAATCACAAGATTAGCTAATTTATTTTCTGCTAAAGAGGGAGCACCAAAGCTTGTCCCTAATTCAGTCATTTTCTTTAATGCTTCTACTACCTGATCATTGGAATGTCCTAAAATCAGCGGACCCCATGAGAGAACATAGTCAATATATTCGTTGCCATCAATGTCATATATTTTGGAGCCCTTCCCTCTTTCCATGAAAATTGGATCCATATTGACTGATTTAAAAGCACGAACTGGACTGTTAACACCGCCTGGCATTAATGTTTTAGCTTCCTGGAAAGCTTGTTTCGATTTTTCGTAAGAGCGCATGGTGATCCCTCTTTCTTCATTTTATTCCACATGTAATGTTAATGGACGTTTAGTAAAATTGCTTATATAACACTATGTTAAACATTGTGGTTGATTTCCGTTCCAGGCACTTCGCTTTCCGCGGGCGACCGCCGAGCCTCCTCGACACTTCGTGTCTGCGGGGTCTCGACTG
>Ga0180215_1002460_pt1 | contig 18632 bp, 15 predicted proteins | sample eDN3rd37CBELigBY_FD_128871 | JGI IMG/M metagenome (GOLD analysis project Ga0180215, IMG submission 128871) | Enriched backyard soil microbial communities from Emeryville, California, USA - eDNA 3rd pass 37_C BE-Lig BY (version 2) (version 2) | ecosystem: Environmental > Terrestrial > Soil >... | reverse complement strand
GGTGAAAGTCTGCAGGTCGACATCGATGCCTGTAGCTTCCTCAAACTCGCCCAAATTTTTCTCCATGCCTTCGGTCCACGGATGAGCAAGCGCAAATACGGTAATCTTTTGTCCTGCGTACGGCTTGTCCGCCGACTGCTCAACCTTCTTTTCGTTTCCTCCGCAAGCTGTCAAGGCCATTACGCCAGCAAGCGCTAAGGCGACGAACCCTTTTCTTGACAATTTCATCATGCAGAATCCCCTCTCATAGATGCTTTGTATTTGGTTACGCTTTCATTTTAGTCGCATTTCTTTGCCAAACCTATAGAAAATTTTTAAGAAATATATACTGTTTTTTGACCATAATCGCTTTTTGGGGTAAAAAAAAGACACTTCCAATCGTATGTTGCCATTGGAAATGCCTCTTTTATTCGTGTTAGACTTGAACGATTTTGATCAGATTCGTCGCCCCTGTTTTGCCGATCGGAACGCCCGCGGCAATGACCGCGAAATCGCCGTTTGTCAATATACCCGAGCGCTGTCCGTTATCCAGTGCGGACTGGAACAGCTCGTCGCTTGACGCCGGCCGCTCGCCCTTCACCGGAATTACGCCCCAGACGAGCGCCAGCCGGTTCAATACGGCATCGCTGGTCGCAATCGCGATAATCGGCGCCTTAGGACGATATTTCGAAAGCATTCGCGCCGTGAAGCCCGTCTCAGTCGGAGCGAGAATCGCTTTCGCCCGCAGCTGCTGCGAGGAGCTTACAGCCGCCTGGCTGATCGCTTCCGTTATCGTGAGCGCCTGCGCATCGCTTTGTTTTTGGAAATGTCCGTCATAATCGAAAATCGTCTCAGCGCGAACGGCAACCTGCGCCATCGTCATGACCGATTCCAGCGGATATTTGCCTGCCGCCGTTTCACCCGACAGCATCACGGCATCCGCGCCTTGCAGCACCGCGCTCGCCACATCGCTAACCTCCGCTCTCGTCGGGCGCGGATTGGCTTGCATCGAATCCAGCATTTGCGTGGCAACGATGACCGGCTTGCCGGCGCTGTTGCATTTTTCGATCATTTCACGCTGAATAAGCGGCACATCCTCGACTGGAATTTCTACGCCAAGATCGCCGCGCGCAACCATAATGCCGTCAGACGCTTCGATAATCGCATCGAGATTTTCTACGCCTTCCTCATTCTCGATTTTGGAAATGACGCTAATATGAGACGCGCCTGCTTCCTCAAGAATCTTTTTGATTTGATAGATATCCTCGGCTTTTCTAACAAAGGATGCCGCAATCATATCGATGCCTTGCTCAATGCCGAAATGGATATGCACGATATCCCGCTCCGTCACGCCAGGCAATGTCGTACGCACGCCAGGCAAGTTAACGCCCTTGCGCGGCTTGATTCGTCCGCCGTTCATAATGATACAGTGCACTTCGGTGCCTTCAATTGTATCCACCTGCAGCTCAATGAGCCCGTCATCCAGCAAAATTTTGCTTCCTGGAGCAACGACAGACGGCAGCTCGGCATAATTGACTGCGATCCGTTCGCCATTGCCGACGATTTGCTCCGCCGTTAACGTAAGCGTCTCTCCTTTAACCAGCTCGTAGCTGCTTTCCTCCAAAGTGCCGATCCTTACCTCCGGCCCTTTAATATCCATCATAATTGGAACAGGCGTACCTACTGCCTGCGCCGCTTCGCGAATTAAGCGGATTCTGCCGCTGTGCTCCTCAAGGTCGCCGTGAGCCATATTTAAACGAGCAACGCTCATTCCCGCTTTTATCATTTCCTGCAGCGCTGATTCGCAAGCTGGTCCCATCGTACATACAATTTTCGTTCTCCGCACCGAATAACACCTCTCATCTGACATTTTTCACTCATTATATACGCTTACGGAGCGACAGAAAATAAACTATAGTACACTACATGTATTATAGTATACTAGAATAGGGTGATCATGAAATGTTGAACGTTATAGATGTGCGCCTTGAGCGCGGAATGGACTGGTACGAGCAGCACAGCTCGGCAGATCATTATTTTTCTTTCATTTTGGTCAGCTATGGAAAATGTGTATACTGGATAAATGACGAGAAGCTTATTGCCGAAAAAGGAGATATACTGCTTATTCCCCCGCATGTCCATTACTATGGCAAGCATGTTCCGACCGTCTTTCACGAGAAGCATGTCGTCTTATTTGCAGCGGACTCCGGCGACGGCGGACTCCCCGTTCTTGAGCAAGGCTGGAGAAAAAGCAGGCTCGGCATGTACGAGCTGCTTCATGAGCAGTTCAAAAAGCTTCAGACGGAATGGACGGAAAAGCTTCCTTTTGCGGCGCAGCGCTGTCAAGCCCTCGTGCTGGACATGCTGGCGCTTTGGAGCCGCGAGCTGGAGCGCAGCTCGCTAACGCCGGACATTCATCAGCATGCGGAAAGGATGAAGAGCTATATCCAAAACCACTACCGAGAGCGGATAACGAAGGAACAGCTTGGCGCATTGCTCGGCATTACGCCGAATTATGCGGCTGCCGTATTCAAGCGCGTAACGGGGCAGACGATTAGCGAATTCGTTCATGCGGTCCGGATCCGGACGGCGATCTATATGCTGTCGGAGTCGATGCTTACGGTGGCGGAGGTGGCTGCCTTTCTGGGCTATAATGACGTATCTTATTTTCACAAGGTGTTTAAACGCGCTGTCGGGGCGGCTCCCGCAGAATATATAAAAGCGCACAGACATTAATTGGGGGTGATCGAAATGACTGGAGCAAAATCGATTCGTATTCTGCTCGTCGATGACGAGCCTAATATTTTGCAGTTTCTTGAGCTCGGCCTTATCAATGAAGGCTTCGACATTAGGATGGCCTCCGACGGCTCGAGCGCTTTGGCGGTAGCGGAGCAATTCCGCCCGCATGTGGTTGTGCTGGATGTGATGATGCCCGGCATGAACGGCTTTGAGGTGTGCCAGCAGCTGAAGAAGGACGGCAACCATATCGCCGTCATTATGCTTACCGCAAAGGACGAGGTCGAGGACCGCGTCAAAGGGCTGAACAGCGGCGCAGACGACTATCTCGTCAAACCGTTCAGCTTCAGCGAGCTGCTTGCCCGAATCGGGGCCCGGCTTCGCAACCAGTTTCCGCATTTGCTCGGCGAGGTCTCCTACGGCCCGTTCAAAATTGACGATATGCGCAAGGAGCTGCTTTATAATGAGCAGCCGCTTGAGCTTTCGCCGACCGAGTACGAGCTGCTGAAATTTTTCATTATGAACAATGGCATCGTACTCAGCAAATCGCTCATTTTGGAGAAGGTATGGGGCTATCATTTCGGCGGCGAGGACAACATCGTTGAAGTTTATGTACGCTCGTTAAGGGAGAAGCTAGGTGACCGCGAACATCGGCTCATTCGGACGCTGCGCGGCTCGGGCTATCGGATGGACTTATGAAGTCGGCTGGCGTATTAGACAAGTTTCAACGGCTGCTCGCGCCAGCTTCGCTGCGCAATCAGCTTTTAAGCCGGTCCTTAATTGTGCTGGCACTGTTATTCGTGATCGTCGGCATTCTTCAATATGTCATTATGAAAGATTTCGTCTATAACAATAAAGCCGAAGCGCTAAGAGCGCATGCCGCCTCGCTTCCGCTCAACTGGTTCAATGATCGGCAGGACGATGGAAGAAATAAGCGCAGCGGCGGCGAGCTAGTCCCTCCACCGCTGCGCGAGCGTCCCGACGGCATGTTCTGGCTCCCTTCCGATCTGTCCATCGCCTTCATCTCCCTTGATGGCGGCATATCGGATCTGTCCGTCAGCGGCTCGCTTGCAGCGCCGCAGCTGACACAGGAGCAATATTCGGAAATTGTCGGGCTGCTCGTCGGCAAGCAAAAAGTGAGCTACCGGATAGCGGACAATGCAGCGTATGTCGAACAGCTGATCGTTTTCCAGCTGGCCGGCCCGCCCGGCAACCCAAGCGGCGTCGTTCAAGTCGGCGCAAGCACGGAACCGATGCAAAAGCTGCTGCTGACGCAGCTGCTCATCTTCGCCGGTCTGGCTTTGCTTGCGCTCGTTGTCGGCCTGTCGCTCAATCATACGCTGCTGAAAAGAACGCTGCAGCCGCTTTCCCGGATTGTCAGCGCCGCAAGACGAACCGATGCGGGCAATTTGACGGAACGGCTGCCCGTTCATCAAGGACAAGAGGAAATCGATCAGCTCTCGGATGCATTCAATGATATGCTGCAGCGGCTCGAGGTGTCGTTCGAGGCGGAGCGGCATACGGTGGAACGAATGCGCAGGTTCGTCGCCGACGCCTCGCATGAGCTGCGCACGCCGCTCACCTCGATTCACGGTTTCGTCGAGGTGCTGCGGCGCGGCGCGGCCGTGAATCCCGAGCAGTTGCAGCGGGCGCTGGCGAGCATGCAGCTGGAAACCGATCGCATCAACCGGCTCGTGGAAGATCTGCTCACGCTGGCGAAGCTGGACCAGCACATCGCGCTGGAGCGCTTCGAAGTGAATTTGAGCATCATGCTTCGCGAGATGGAGCCGCAGCTGCTTCTGCTTGCCGGGCAGCGCTCGGTCAGCTTGGCACTGAACGAGCCCGTCATGGGCAATATCAATGATGACAAGCTGAAGCAGGTGATTCTGAATGTGTTCATGAATGCCGTCCAGCACACCGACCCGCAAGCCGGACGTATTGAGCTTGCTTTGGGGGTAAGAGACGATGCTGGTGAGCTTAGCGCTGCTGGCAACGCCGCTGAGAAGCAGCACTTAGCTTCAGGTGCGGCGGAGTTGGCGATAGATTCGCCGCAGTCCGCTGCACGCGTGGCCGTAATTTCCATTAGCGATAACGGAAAAGGAATCGCCGCCGAGCATTTGCCGCATTTGTTCGAGCGCTTCTACCGCAGCGACTATTCGCGCACGCGAATGAGCGGCGGCGCTGGCCTTGGCTTGTCCATCTCGCAAGGGATCGTCGAAGCGCATGGCGGACGCATCGAGGTCGAAAGCGAGCTTGGCCGCGGAAGCGTCTTCCGCATTCTGCTGCCTGCATCCCATCCGCGCTAGTGCTTGCCAATGCTGCACAAAGGGCTGCCGCAATTCGCGACAGCGATTCCTGAGCAATGTATGGAATTTCATATTCAAATCGCTAATTGGCTCAGATTCCATCAAATGTATGCGAAAATTCGTACAGATTTCGATATTCGGACGCGATCTCAAAGCATTGTATACGAAATTTCATACAGAATGAGAGAAGCGGCGCGTTTCCCGTGAAATGTATTCGAAATTTCATACATGGGGCAAATGATTCGAGCAGAAATGCTCCCTACATCCCATCCACGCTAATTCTTGCCAATGCAGCACAAAGGGCTGCCAGAAATCGCATCCGCGATTCCGGCAGCCCTTGTTCTATTTATGCTGCAAGACGAACTCGTCGAGCTTTTGGCCGTTTACATCATAAGCCTCATATACGAGCTGCTTGCCCTTAATGGTAATTCCTGCGTACATTTGCACCCCGTTCTGAAAATGAACCGCATGATAGAACTGATCGTCCTTCTTCTCGTTGAACTTCTGTCCGGACGTGTTCGCCACAACATAGACCGTGCCTGCCCGATCATAGAGCGGCGAATTGCCGTCTCCGGCAATCTCGCCGCCGCGCAGCGGATAGGATCTCGAGTATTCGTGATTATGCCCCTGCAGCACAAGATCGACGCCGTATTCATCGAACAAGTCTACCCAGTCGTTTAACGCTTTTTTGCGCTTGCCGCCGAAAGGGCCTTCGTGCATAACCGCGATACTCCATTCCTGATCGGCCCCCTGAAGCTGCTCCTTCAGCCATTCCGTCTGCCCGTCGATGTTCGATTCCGAATTCAAATAAATAAACAAAGCGTTGCCGTATTCAAACGTATAGCTCGTGCCGGGCAGCGAGCCCTTCGCGCCGTTATTCGGTAAAAGGAAGTGCGACAGGAAGGCCGAGGCATCCCCGTCCACCTGGTCATGATTACCCGTCGCCGGCATGAGCGGCGCATTCATAATCCATCGCTCCGCCTTTTCAAAAAAATAAGTCCATGCTTTATCATCCCCCGGATCTTCGACCAAATCGCCGGTATGTACAATAAAGCTTGCCTCCGGATATGCTGCGAAAGCAGCCGCTAGCGTATTGCCCCACAGATCAAAATCCGCCTCAACCTCGCCCTGCGAATCCGCTACATAAATAAATTGAAAGGAATCGGAATCAGGCTCGGCTGTCGTGAATTGCGCCGTTTTGCTCCAGCTTTCGCGATCGCTGAACCCTACCCGATACGAATATGTCGTCCCAGGCTCCAGCCCTGACGCCTCCGCTTTATGCATCGTTTTTCCTTTATTCATGCTATTCGTGCCGGCCGAGGATGAAACAGCCGCAAACTCAATAACGTCGCTGCTGCTCCAATCGCCCGGTCCGTCCCCTTTCATCAATTGAACAATAGCCGCGTTCGTGCCCGACTCCGTATACCAGGTAAATGCCCGGCTCGCAGTTGGGTCGCCCGTTATCGTTGTAACAATGGCATATGGAATAACCGCCTGCTTCGACTTCAGCCATCCAAAGCCTGAAACTGCTCCCGCCAGCAAGGCGATCAAGCCGCAAAGCAGCAGCGCATCCCGTTTTTTCAGCATATGATGTACGCCTCCCTTCGTGCCAACATTCTACCATATAACGATTCTGGTTCCCTTAAAGGAAGCTGAAAACGGGCTGTTTATATAGCGAAACCAGTATTCAGCATTCTTTCAGTTTGAATTAAGTTAAGAATCAGTAAAGGCACTTACAATGACATTTGTACACAGTTGCGATTGCAACGAAGCCTACAACGAAACGAGGTGTAACATGAATACGAAGCTGAAATTTCGCAATGAGCTGAAATTTTTCATTAATCAGCATCAGCACTATATCATTAGGCAGCGGCTAAAAGGGCTCATGCAGCAAGATGCCCACGTCGGCCCGACAGGCGAATACCATATTCGCAGTCTTTACTTTGATGATATAAACAATACCGCCCTCCACGAAAAACTTGGCGGTATTCGAGACCGGGCAAAGTACCGCATCCGGATTTACAACGAAAGCGATCAAGTCATCCATTTTGAGAAAAAAATCAAATTCAGAGACTATATCGCCAAAGTAAAGGTGCCGCTCACCCGAAGCATGTACGACGAAATCATAAACGGCAATTATGAGGTGCTGAACAGGCCGGATAATCCGCTCATGATGGAGCTGTACAGTCAGATGAACTTCAATTTGCTTCGGCCGAAGGTAATTGTCGATTACGTGCGCGAGCCTTATGTGTGCCCTAACGGCAACGTCCGCATCACCTTTGACAAGGAACTTCGGACAGGCCTTCATTCGAGCGATATTTTTGACCCGAAGCTGGAGCCTGTCAGGGCGCTTGATGACAATCACATCATCCTTGAGGTCAAATACGACGAGTACATTCCGGAATACATTAGGCAGGCCGTCCAATTAGAGGGCTTGAACAGGCAGTCCGCATCGAAGTACGTCATCTGCCGCAAATATTTGAAAACGAACACTTGGGAGGATTATTAAAATGGAGCCAACTACTACAGCAGCCAATGCGGCTACAGAAGCAACAACCAATTTTTCCGATATCATTAAAAATTCAGTCATTTCCAGCTTTAGCTCAGACATCAGCATTTCCAAAATACTCATTACGCTTGCCGTCGCCTTCGTCATCGGCTTGTTCGTCTACCTGCTATATAAAAGAATATTTAGCGGGGTGCTCTACTCCAAGAGCTTCAACGTTTCGCTGATCGGCATGACGATGATAACCGCCGTTGTCATTATTGCCATCAACTCCAATCTCGTGCTGTCGCTCGGTATGGTCGGCGCGCTCTCTATCGTCCGGTTTAGAACGCCGATCAAAGACCCGACCGACCTGATCTTCCTGTTCTGGGCCGCCGTTGCCGGCATCGTGACAGGCGCAGGCTTCTACACGCTGGCAATTATCGGCTCGATCGTGGTCGGCCTTGTGCTCTTCTTCTTTATTAAAGGCAAAAATGTAGAAAATCCATACCTGCTCGTCGTAAACTGCGAAAACGACATGAGCGAGAAGCAAGTGCACGCTCATATTAACAAGCTGGTTAAACGCTATAACGTGAAGCAAAAAACAGTAACTGCCGGCAATATCGAGCTTACGATCGAAATGCGCATCAAGGATCAGGAAGGCGCGGTCGTCAACCAATTGTCTGCCATTAACGGCGTAAGAAATGCAGTCCTTATCAGCTATAGCGGAGATTACGTATCCTAAAAAGAGGCGGTGTAAGCAAATGCAGCGGAAAGCAGTTCTGTCCATTTGTTTCATCCTTCTTATGATCGCGCTGGCGGGGTGCTCGGCTTCGAGCACTCCTGCAAGCACAAGCGGCACAGGCGCGAAATCGAACGCTGAGCAGAAATTGGATGAAACGGTTTTTCCTAAGGACAAAGTTATTGATGTGAAAATTACAATCGCGGAAGAGGATTTTCAAGACATGCTCGCCAACGCGAGCGCAGAGGAGTACAAAACCGCTTCGGTCGATTACAACGGCCAGAAATTCGATAATATCGGCATTCGCACAAAGGGCAATTTAAGCCTGCGGAGCGTCGTCAACATGAGCGATTCGGACCGCTACAGCTTCAAGCTGTCGTTCGATGAGTATGTCAACCAAACGCTGCAGGGCATCAGCAAAATCAATTTGAACAACGGCTACAGCGACGCATCCTATATGCGGGAATTTTTGACATATGAACTTGCGGAGACGATGGGGCTTCCTACGCCCAAATATTCTTTCGTCAACGTCTATATCAACGACGAGTTATGGGGCTTCTATCTTGCGATCGAGCAGGTAGGCGATGCTTATTTGGAGCGTCACTTCGGCAATTCCTACGGCGCGTTGTATAAAGGCGTCATGGCAAACGGCAGCGACTTATTGTGGATTGACGACAATACAGCCTCCTATCCGGGCTTGGAGATGAAATCGGACAAGTCCAACAACGATATTTTGATCGAAATGCTTGACGAGCTGAATAACGGCACCGATCTTGAAAAATATATTAATATCGATGACGCGCTCGGCTATATCGCGCTTAATATTTCGACAGGCAATATGGACAGCTATCTCGGCTCCAATAAGCAAAATTATTATTTATACGAGGATGACGGCGTATTTTCGATTTTGCCTTGGGACTACAACATGGCGTTCGGCGGCTTTGGCGGCTCCTCCATCTATATCGATGAGCCTACGCAAGGCGCGGTCGCCGACCGGCCGCTTGTCGCCAAGCTGCTTGAAAACGAAGTTTATCTTGAAAAATACCATGCCATCCTTAAGGAAATGATCGAAGGCTACCTCGATCCGGATACGTTCAGCGCAAGAGTGGAAGAGGTAAAAGCGATGATTTCCGAGCATGTGAAGGCCGATCCGAACGCCTTCTACACCTATGAGCAGTATGAAGCCGGCACTGCAACCGTTGTCGCTTACAATGAAAAGCAGGTAGAGACGATCGCCGCTCAATTGGACGGCACGTCCCCATCTACGAATGGCGGGCAAGGCTCGGGCGAACGCGGTTTCGGCGGCGGCGGCGGCTTCCCGGGCGGCAACATGCCGGATATGGGCAATATGCCGGACTTCGGCAATATGCCAGATATGGGCAACATGCCGGACATGGGCAATATACCGGACATGGGCAACATGCCGAACAACGGGCAGATGCCGGATATAGGCAACATGCCGAACATGGGCAATATGCCGGATATGGGCAATATGCCGGATATGGGCAACATGCCTAACATGGGCGATCGCCCTGCAATGGGACAGATGCCGAATAACGGCGGCGCGGCTGGCGGCAATATAGACGCCAACGCTCAGATCCCGCAAACGAACGGCGAGCAGACTCCCACTGACAATACACAAATCGGAGGCGCCAACGGCCAAAACCAGCAAGGCAATACCCAAAACCAGCAGGGTAACGCTCAAAACGGGCAAGGCAATTGGCAAGGCGGCCAAGGCGGCATGATGGGCGGCGGCAGAGGCGGCAACTTCCAAGGCGGAGGCGGCGGAATGGGCGGTGATTTTGCCGGCGGCTTCCCTGGGGGCGGCTTCCCAGGCGGCAATCAAGTCCAGCAGCAAGGCAGCGAGAAAGAAGCGATAACGGCGGGCGTCGCCCTCCTCCTTCTCATCGGAGCTTGCGCGATCGTCGTCTTCTATCGAAGAAAACGGCTGTAAGAAGAAAGATGATTAGCGCAAATGAAAGGGAAGGCCAACCGGCCTTCCCTTTCCCCTTTTCACCCATCATTCATCTCGATTTTTAACTTTGCCGCATCTATCGCCTTCTGCCCTTCCTGCTCTAATCGCTCAAAAATAGCTTCGATATCGGCATCCTCCGCAATCATCTCATCTAGAACGGCTTGTCCAGCTTCCTTGAACGCATTAATAATTTCATAATGCACATTGTCATACGGATTTAAGGATACCAGCGAGGGCTTTTGCATGTAGAAGGCATCAAGCTCATGCCCGGCAATCTGAGGTATAAATTCAGTTTTGGCTGGAAGCCCGTTTTGAATGATCTCTTCCCCGTTACTATTAAAATACCTGCTATCCGTCGTTATAAACTTTATAAATTCCCAGGCCTCCTCCTTATGCTTGCTGACCGCGCTTATACCAAAAATCAAAGGTGCGTTGTAGTAATCCGAATATTCGGGCAGCAGCGGGTTGACCGGAACGGTTACCATTCCCCAATCAACCGCATCGCCGTTAAAAACCTCTTCATATAATTGGAAGTTATATGCAGTATGATGGGAAGTGAGCTGCATGGCAGCACGACCGGTAATAATAGGCTCATGAGGAACACCGTTTTCTAATGTATTATCGGGCATTGTCAGCAACGCCCCCTTCTCGACTGTTGTTATTACGGCTTCGCCGATGGTTCGCCATCGCTCCGTATTGACCGTTATCCCTAACGTTTCCGGATTAATAAACGAAAGTCCCTCCGTCTGCCCAGCTCTCAAAATCAAACTAATCGGTACATGCTCATAATAGTTGCTGACAAATCCGTAAAGCCGGTTATTTTGCTCATCGACGCTTGGAAACTGCCCTGCCCGCTCGAGCACTTCCGCCCAGCTCATTCGGTTTTTGGGCAAGTCTACATTATACTTATTGAATAACGTTTTATTGTAATAGATCACGCTTGTTTGATAGTAAGGTGACAGTCCATAGATATTTCCATCAGTCTGGCTGGCGTCTTTTAGCAATGCGGTCACAACTGGCGAAAAATCCGAAAATTGAACGCTGTCTCTCTTCATTAGCGCGTCAAGCGGATGAAGCTTTTGAGTATCATAGCGCGATATTTGGTTCATAAATACAATATCCGTCTCAACATACGTATCATCGTTAAGGCTTTGTTCCAACACTTCAATCTTAATATGAGGATAATTTTCCTCGAATACATAGCCCATTTGAGTATAAAAAAGCTGCCATGAAGAATAATTGATCGTTAATGTAACGGCCTCTTCTTTTTTGAGTGCTGTACAAGCAGTAAGCAACATGAATGGAAGTAATATACATACAAGCGGGTTTTTTATCTTTGCGAGCTTTATCATACTATCCTCCATTTAAAGAAGCGGAGAGCTTCTCGGTCTCTCCGCTTAATCATTAATCTACGAACTAGAAGCAGACCAATAGGCGTAACTATATTTATATGAGCTATATGTCCCGTCCTGATACTTTGTTCTTCCAGATGCCACTAATGTATAGTTGTAAGATTTATTATGATTGCTTCTATACTCTGCTTCCGTATTGCTAGTTATTGTCTCCTGATATACAAGTGTATTTTCCCTGTATACTTTCCCTGTCAGTTCCACTCTGCTTAAATTCTCATTGTGACTAGAGAGCAGCGCTTCTGCAGTTACTAGACTGCCTCCACTAGAAATCATTACTGCATGCAGGTTTGAAAAAGAATCTGTTGAAGCCACAATCGTTTGCGCAGGTAATGACATGATCATAACAAACGCAAAACTCATATAAAACATACGCTTCATTTTCCTCAAAATGACATCACCTCTATTCAATTTATTTATGTAATCGGGCGCGCACCGTTTACACCGAATATCATTCTATTCCATTAAGGTTGATTCAAGTTTTTCTTCAAGCTTTTTCAAGATTTCACTTGTTTCTTGGCCAGTATACATCACATCATATAGGGCCTGATTCCCTAATTCAAAGAAGCTATAATCTGATACGTTCGGCATAAATACAGGTGTTTTTTCATACAGCTTTTCTATTATTTCAATATTGTTAATAAGCTGTTTTCGAACAGGCATGCCTCTATTCTCTGCAAACTCTAATTTGCTCACCGCTGGCGATAACAACCATGCGAATAAAGCAAAAGCCTCTTCTACAGAGGAAGAACGCGATGATATCGCATAGAGGCCTTCTGTGAACGTATATGGAGTTAAATCTTGCCCGGGGCGGTAGGCGGGTGATGTAACCCAATCGACCTCAAAATCCAAATGCTTAAATTTAGAAACACTTACAGTAGTTAAAGCCATAGCTGCTTCACCAGACTCGAATGATTGGATGGAGCCCTGTTTAAATATCACTTTTTCTGAATATATAGCGTTCGCAACTTTATTCCAAACCGCCTCCCAATCATCCCCTGTAACAGTTAACAAGTTTGAATCTTTATAAAAAGCCTTTAATCCTTTATCCCTCCCAATATTCCAAATAAGCTCCGAGCTTGCATGGCTTTGAACGACCAATCCTTTTCTAGGAAATCTGCTTGCAAGCTGAAGCAGGTCATCCCACTCCATATTATCTGTCGGATATTCAATATTGTTATCATCAAACAAATCTTTGTTAAAGGCTATTAACTTCCCCTTCATAAGCGGCGGCATGCCGTAGATTCCCCCTGACCCGAAGCTTCTCACAAACTCGACAACTTTGGGCTCGAATTGATCGATATCCCAATTGTATTTTTTTATGAACGGATCCAAACTCATGATTGCGCCGCTCGCGATAGCGTCTTCAAATCGATCTGTTGGCACGTATAAGAGATCGACCTCATTATGTTCCAACCAGTTCTCCCAATCCATCGGCTCTGAGTTAACAGGAATGGGTACAATGGTGTAAGAGAGATTTGGAAATTTATCCCGCACCAGCTTGTCGTATCTCTCTTCAAAAATAGTTTCAGAAAAATAGCCGATTCGTATAAATGTCTTTTCGTTCAAATCATAAAGCGGAGTTTGCTTTGAACAACCAACTGCGAAAATATTGCATAAAAGCAAAACAGCCGCTAATTTCATTGTTTTCATTAATTAATCACCGCCATCAAAATACTGTGTCCAACATCGATTATCCAAATTTATGAATTATTGGTCTCGATTAGGCGTTTATATAATAGACAATTGAAAATCGATTTAGTTACAAAATCTAACAAAAAAACTGCACTCCATAAATGGAGAGCAGTTTTTGGCATATTTTCAACCTATGAAAGCCCGTTATTCCTCTTCATCCTTCCGAACGCACAGAACAAGCAAATATTGCAGCACCGCCATGCTGAACAAGACGATCGGAATCCAGACCGACTCCAAATCTTTGGCCAATACGACGAGCAGTGAAATGGAAATGACCCGACCGACGTTCAAGAAGAGCTCCCGCATGACAACCGATTCTACCCGCAGCTGACCCTTAAGCGGCAGGCCGCTTATCAGCCTAAAATAGTAGAGGTCAGCGTGTTAACGGTGAGCGGGTTGCTGACCGAGTGCAAAATCATAAACAGCAGCACCGACCAAAACTTCACTTCTATAAGCAGCAGCGCCGAGCCGATGACGATGCCGGTCACGGAGTATATCAAGTAAGCGCGCACATGCTCCTTCTGCGCCTTTCGCGAAATGATATAACCGGTTGCGACGATCAGCATGGAGAAGAATACACCCAAATAGCCAACCCAGTCCTCCCGGCCGACGGTTCGGAACAGCAAAATATTGGGCAAAAACAACATAATGCCCTGGAACAAGCCAAGCACGAGAAAGCCGTACAGTCCTTTCGTCCAAACCTTGTTGCGCCGCATGACGATGCCCATATATTTCAAGTAATACGCTTTATGATGGGATTTCTCCACCGGAATGCGGAAGCTGATGAACGCCGCGATGAGAAACATGACGAACGCGATCATGAATATGTAGATATAGCCTTGCAGACCTTCGTTATTTGTAATGATGGAGCCTGCAAGCGCCGGCCCGACAATTCCCGCAGCGTTGAAGGTGACCATATTGATCGCCAAAAAACGGACTCTGTTCGCATTTGTCGATACATCGTACTGAATGACCAAATATCCTGTCCAGTAGAACCCGGCTGCAAAGCTGTTGAACACCGCAAACAACAAATAGTAGGTGACGACCTGCTCCTGTGCGATAACGACCATCAAATAGAATGTAGCGATCATAAAAATGCCAAGCCGATACGTAAACATCCGGTCCTTATGCTTGGAAATCCAGCCGCCCAACGCAAACGCAATCGGCGTAATGCCGTACAGCACAATGTTGTACACGGCGTTGACGGCCAAATCCTCGGTTAACCGCCACAAATACAGATTCAAGAACAAGCCGGACATCGACGCGCCAATTTGAAAGAAGCAATGAATAACGAGCGCAACGACCGCATTTTTACTCAATTTTTTCTCAGGTGGAATAGGAGGGCCCTTCAACATATGTAATCGATCATGTAACCCTGTCCATATCTGCATCGCTTTAGTCGCCTCTCATCTGCAAAGATGTTAAATTTAATAACCATTATACATCGGTCGCTAAGGAAAAGGTGGTTATTTTTGTTTTTTTGCAGGATATGCTCGAATCGCCGTAGAATTCGTAAGCTATAGCCTATTTTTAGCACAGCAATGACGAATTTTCGGAATGAAACGTTTGCATAACTAGATTTTTTGAAAAAGTGGTGAACAACATTGTCTATTCCATCCTACACGGTTATCGATTTTGAGACGAGCGGCCTTGACCCGCGCAAAGACCGCGTCATTGAAATGGCCGCAATCCGCTGCGTCAACGGCGAAATTGCCAGCGAATTCAGCACGCTCGTGCAATATGACGGCAAGCTGTCGCCCAAAATAACCGAGCTGACCGGCATTACTGACGAAATGACAGCAGGCGGCATGGACGAGGATACAGCGTTCCGCATTTTGAACCGGATGCTCGGAAGCAATATCATCATCGCCCACAACGCTTCCTTCGACCTCGGATTTCTGCACCATTCCTTGCTGCGCATTGCCGGACTGTCATTTAGAAACGATTTTATCGATACGCTGACGATCAGCCGACAGCGCCACCTTTACCCGCACACCTTGAAGGATATGTCGGACCGTTACGGCATAAAACTTGAAGGCGGCCACCGCGCGCTGAACGATGTCATCGCGTGCTGGGAGCTGTTCTGCAAGCTGGATGCGGAAATGTCTACGGCTGGCGACGTGAACAAGCTCGGCTATTTAAAAAAATACGGGCCCCCCGCTTGGAGCCCGCCTAACGCTATGATTGAACCGGTAGAACTTATGTATGCCTCTCGCTAACGGGAGGCTTTTTTTTGTGCGCTCTGCTTCATTTATACTCTATCTTTCCCTTTATCCGACTCACCGGCGTTGCGGTTCGCAGCTTCGCGGTCCTGCTTCATTTCCTCCACCGTCTTCACCTTCAACCGGGCCGCGCCCGCGTAATCCTTCGTTGGCAGCAGAGGCCCTTCGGCAAGACGCTGCTTCGCCGCAGCGATCGCAGTCTCATACTGCGGCAGCCACCGCTCCTGGGCAACGAGCATTTCATCGACCATTTGCCATATTTCCTTCGGATTGCAGACAGCGCCGACTAGCGGGTCCATCATAAAGGCTTGGCGCAGAAGCTTGTCGTCTCCATGAACCGCCGCCTCCACTGCCAGCCGCTGCACCGAAATGCTGACATTGCATACGGCTGCGGGACCTAGCGGAAGCTCGCCCACCACCGGCATCGAAATGCCGTTGCGGTCGACGTAGCCGGGCGCTTCAATAACGGCGTCATGAGGCAGGTTGGCGATGACGCCGTTGTTTATGACATTGAAATGCCCGCGGTAGACGCGTCCCGTCTCCAGCGCTTCGATAATATAGGAGCCGTGCTCATGGCTGCGCAGCTCGCTTTTGAACGCGTTCGCAGGGTCCTTCATCCAATTTGGAAAATCGGTCTCGAACCAGTTCCGGCCTTCTGTACATACGCGCAAATACCCGCCGGTTTCCCCGTTAATCCATGAGCCGAGATCGATCCATTCGTTAATCTCCTCGGGACGCTTGCGGTACCATGGCACATATTCGCTTAAATGCCCGTTCGATTCCGTACTGTAGTAGCCGAATCGGCGCAGCATATCGATGCGCACCTTTTCCGTCCGGCTGAAATCGGGATGCTTCTCGAACGCTTCCACCAGCTTGCCAGTCAAATCCTCGCCATTATGTTTAATCTGAATGTACCAGGTTTGATGGTTAATGCCTGCGCATATGATGTCTACCTCTTCCTGCTTCAAGCCGAACGCCTCGGCGATTTGCCAGTGGCCGCCCTGCACTCCGTGGCACAGACCGATCGTCCGCACGCCGCCATATTTATTGCATGCCCAAGTAAGCATCGCCATCGGATTGGCATAGTTGAGCAAAAGCGCGTCCTCAGCCGCCGCCTCGCGAATATCGCGGCAAATTTGGAGCATTTCCGCAATGCCGCGCTGTCCGTACATAATGCCTCCAGCACAAAGCGTATCGCCGACGCACTGATCAACGCCATACTTGAGCGGAATGTCGACATCCGTAGCGAATGCTTCCAGTCCGCCAACGCGAATTGTACAAATAATATACTTCGCGCCTTTCAGCGCCTCGCGCCGGTCTGTCGTCGATTGAATCGATATAGATAATCCATTCTCGTTAATATCGCGCTGGCAAAGCTCCGTAACCATCGAAAGATTTTGCTCGCTTATGTCGGTGAATGCGATTTCAATATTGCTGAATTCGTTAACAGCGAGCAGGTCGCGCAGCAGCCCCCTTGTAAATCCGATTGAGCCTGCGCCGATAAAAGCGATTTTAAATTTTGACACGATAGGCATCCTCCATCCGCCGTGGATTATTAGGTCTTCGATGACCACATTGTAGCAGGGAGAAGGGTTGCAGCGTTATCAATATCGTAACTTCTTTCAATCGAACTTGTAAGAAATCGTCACTTAAAATCCCGATAGAGGCTTCGGTCGTTTTTTTGCAGCGCGCTCATTTGCACCCGGTATTGGACAGGCGTGACGTTCGTATGCTTTTTGAACAAGGCATGAAAATATTGGCGGCTCCCCACACCGATGTAATCGCATATGTCCTCAATCGGCACATCGGTTTCCGTAAGCAGCATTTTTGCTTTCGAGAGGCGAAGCTCCGTCAAATATGACGTTAACGTCCGGCCTGTCTGCGCGCGAAAAATACGGTGCAAATAGCCGTGGTGCAAATTGACCGCTTCGGCTATATCCTTCGCTTGTATGTTCCGGTCGTAGTTTTGGTGAATATAAGCGATGCTTTTGCTTATATAGATGTCATGTTGCCGGTCGCCATTGTAGGAAGAACTGCCGTAAATTTTGGCGATTTGAAGAAGAAGCTGGGCAAACAGCAGCTCCAGCATCGTTCCGCCGCTCCCTTCCTTTTCTTTCTCGTCGAGCTCCAGCACCAGCCTTTTCAGCGTCTGGTATACCTCGTCGGCATCCCGCAGCACGATGTATCGCCGAGCCGTTTTAAACATTTCGAGCAGCTCCCGATTTTGCTCCGCCAGCGCCTTCATGGAAGGGAATATCGTCCGCTCGGCGCCCGTGTTGAACTCGATATTGAGCATTCTGCAAGGGGCTCCGTCATTGACGATTAGCCGATGCCGCTCGTCGGCGTTAAGCATGATGAACTCTCCCTTTTTGAGCACGACGCTATCCAGCGCCACACCGTTCTCCCCCGCAAAATCGACCCGGCACATGCCGCTAATCACATACATAATTTCGATCGAGTCGTGCGTATGAAAAGGCATATGGAACTCGTCCCACTGCTTGAAATAATAAGCGCTCGCCTGCACATAACGGTCATGCTCCAGCCAATCCGGGCCAAAAAGTGTCGCTTGCTTCATCGCGTTCCCCTGCCTTATTTGTGTCGGTCGGCCCATCAACCCGGCCTCTCTTCCTACCATCAGTCTGCACAATGGAGCGACATATTTCAAGTGCGAATGCGGCCCTGGCCGAGCAGATTCGCTCTCTAACTTCTCAAACGCGCCCTTCTTCCTACTCTGCACGACGTTGGCTATGCCATAGTGAAAGATTCTTTCACTATCCGCACCACTTGAGCTAGTTTCCACGAAATAGTGAAACGGGTTTTCACTATTTCAGGCGGGTGAGCACCACTCACCTCTTTTGCACGACGTTGGCTATGCCATAGTGAAAGTTCCTTTCACTATCCGCACCAGTTGAGCTAGTTTCCAAGAAATAGTGAAACGAGCTTTCACTATTTCCGGCGGGTGAGCACCAATTCCCTCTTCCGCACGACGTTGGCTATGCCATAGTGAAAGATTCTTTCACTATGCGCACCAGTTGAGCTAGTTTCCAAGAAATAGTGAAACGGGTTTTCACTATTTCGGGCGG
>Ga0180215_1002456_pt1 | contig 18649 bp, 16 predicted proteins | sample eDN3rd37CBELigBY_FD_128871 | JGI IMG/M metagenome (GOLD analysis project Ga0180215, IMG submission 128871) | Enriched backyard soil microbial communities from Emeryville, California, USA - eDNA 3rd pass 37_C BE-Lig BY (version 2) (version 2) | ecosystem: Environmental > Terrestrial > Soil >... | reverse complement strand
TTCGAGGGGACCGCGGCCGGCCGGCAGCTGATCGACGCCGGGCTGGGTGAGGATCTCGAGTTCTGCGCGCAGGTCGACCGGCACGACGTCGTACCGAGGTTCCACAACGGGCAGATCACCCTCTGATCCCGGGGTGGGCGGCAGGCGTCGTCGACGGCATGGGATCGGCGTCAGGTGAGTGATATGGCCCCGCCTCTGAATCGAGCCGCTAGCGTTGGCCCGATTCGCGGCGGGGTACTTTTCCTACCCGTTCGCGGGTTGATGCGGCAGTACCGCGGCCGCGAGTGGTAACCGCAAGCGAGAAACGGTTCGATGTTCAACGAGCGGCAGGTCCGCGAACTCCTGGGGCTGGCGCTCCTGGTCCTCGCGCTCTTCACCGCGCTCAGTCTGGTGCCGGCAGCGGCGCTCAGCGCGGCGGGTTGGAGCAGCTTCTCCCACGGTAATCTGATGGGCGCGCTCGGGCTGGCGCTGCGGGCTGGCGGCGTCGAGCTCCTCGGCGCGGGGGTAGCGCTGGTGCCGGTCCTCCTGGCTCTGGGCGGCGCGGCGCTCTTCGGCTGGATCGGCCGCGCGACGACGATCCGGTGGAGCATCCTCTCCTTGGGGCTCCTCATCCTACTCCCGCTCGGCGCCGCGATCTTCGTCCCGCACCAGGCGCCCGGCGCGGCCGGGTGGCTAGGCCGCTCGCTCGGCTCGCCGTTGCGCGAGTTGCTCGGCGTCGTCGGCGCGGCGCTCGCCCTTATCTTCCTCGCCCTGGCGCTCCCGATGGTCACGATCGGGTGGAACCCGCTCGGTACGGCCGGGCGAGGCGCGAGCTGGTTGTGGGGGGTGGTGAGTGGCGCGCGGCGGCGGGGGAGTGCGGCCGGTGCCGAAGCATTCGAGATCGTGGACGACGCGACCGCCGCCGAGGTCGCGGCGTCGCCTGCGGAGCTCCCGTGGGCGGAGCCGGCCGTCGTCTCCGCGCCTGCGGCTCCGGCTCCGGCGGATGACGAGGTGGTCTTGGAGGCGGAGGAGGAGCAGCGCAGCTCCTGGCGGGAGCGGCTGACCGGCAAGAAGAAGGGGAAGGCCAAGGCCGAGCCGGCACCGCAGCCGGTGCTGGAGCTGGAGGACACGGGCGACCCCTCGCTCGGCGACCGGCCGCCGGCGCACCTCCTGACCGCGCCGCCGGAGCGGGACCTGGTCCGGAGCGAGCAGGAGCTCGACCGGCTGGGCGAGGTCCTGGTCGATACGCTGCGCACCTTCAAGGTCGATTGCCATATCGGCGGGAGGACGACCGGGCCGGTGGTGACGCAGTTCGAGGTGATCCCGGCGCCGGGGGTGAAGGTCAACCGCATCGCCGCGCTGGATGCCGACCTGGCGCTGGCCCTGCGCGCGCCGAGCGTGCGTATCGTGGCGCCGATCCCGGGGAAGGGGGCGGTCGGGGTGGAGGTCCCCAACCCTGTCCCGGAGGTGGTCTACCTGCGGGAGATCCTCGACTCGCCGGCGTTCCAGCGCTCGAAGGGGGCGCTCCCGCTGGCGTTGGGGAAGGACCTCGGCGGGAAGCCGTACGTCTCGGACCTGGCGCGGATGCCGCACCTCCTGATCGCGGGCGCGACCGGCGCGGGGAAGTCGGTCTGCATCAACACGATCATCACGAGTCTCATCTACCGGCACTCGCCGCAGACGCTCCGGCTCCTCATGGTCGACCCGAAGATGGTGGAGCTGAGCATGTACGGCGACCTCCCGCACCTCCGTCACCCGGTCGTGACCGACCCGAACGATGCCGCGATCGTGCTCAAGTGGGCGGTCCTCGAGATGGAGCGGCGCTATGCGCTCCTGTCGGTCAACGGTGTCCGTTCGCTCGGGGAGTTCAACCGCCGCGTGGCCGACGGGGTGCCGCTCCGCCGGCCGGCGCCGGAAGGGGAGGAAGGGGACCCGGATCGGTGGCTCTACTCGGATGGGCCGCTCCCGTACATCGTCGTCGTGGTCGACGAGTTGGCCGACCTGATGATGGCGGTGCAGGCCGAGATCGAGCGGCCGCTGGCCCAGCTGGCGCAGAAGGCGCGCGCGATCGGGATCCACCTGATCGTGGCGACGCAGCGGCCGAGCGTCAACGTGATCACGGGTCTGATCAAGGCCAACTTCCCGTGCCGTATTGCGTTCCGGGTCAGCTCGAAGGTCGACTCGCGTACGATCCTCGACCAGAACGGCGCCGACGCGCTCCTCGGGAACGGGGACATGCTCTTCATGCCGCCGGGGACATCCGATCCGGTGCGGATCCAGGGGGCATACCTCTCGACGGAAGATACCGAGCAGCTCATGGCATGGTACCGTGAGCAGGGCCGGGTGCGGGAGGAGCTGGAGGACGACATCCTGGAGGTCGTCCGGGCGCACGAGGCCGAGTCCGCCGAGGAGGGGGAGGTGCTCGCGGCGGAGGACCGCGACCCGCTCTTCCGCGACGCGGCCGAGGTCTGCATCCAGTTCCAGCAGGGGTCGACGTCGCTCCTGCAGCGCCGGCTCCGGATCGGGTACGGCCGGGCGGCGCGGATCATCGACCAGCTGCACCAGGCGGGTATCCTGGGGCCGCCGGACGGGTCGAAGCCCCGCGAGGTGCTGGTCGGGATGGAGGCGCTGGACCGGCTCGACGGGTAGGGTCGGGCCGGGGCGCGGTCGGGGCCGGTGCGGTTGCTGCGGACCACTGGGAACGCTCGTTTCGGGGGGTGTGTACCACTCCGGGAGGGAGGGCTCTGCAGCGCTGAGGTGTGAATGAAGAAGATCCTGATCGGTGTGGCCATACTAGCGGTTGGTGCGGTGGTCGTCTTCGGCGCCCGCAAGGGGCTGCGCGAACATGCGCGGGCCACACCGCAGGTGGTCGGTAGTGCGGCGAGGACGCAGGCGGAGCCGCAGCTCGCGGTCGGGGTCCCGGCCCCGGCCCCGGCAGGTGATCATGGCGCGGCGGCGGTCGTGGAGGATGCGCGGCAGGTGGACGCGTCGGCTACGACGGTCGATCCGGAACCTGCGCCCGTTGCCGACCAGGTCGTGCCGCGCGGGGCGTCGAAGCCCGCGGCGCCTGCCTCGCCAGGTTCGGACGCAGAGACGACGTCGTCTATCGAACCCGCCGTGCAGCAGCCGGATGTCGCGCAGGTCCTCCGGCGCGCGGCGTCGGCGTACACGAAGGCCAATACCCTGCAGGCCGATTTCTCCCAGCGGAGTACCAACCCGATCCTGCGTAAGACGGTCACGAGCAGCGGCACGCTCTACCAGCGCCGCCCGGACCGGTTCCTGATGAAGTTCACCGACCCGGCGGGAGATGTCATTGTGAGCGACGGCACCTACTTCTGGGTCTACTACCCGAGCGTCGACCGCAAGCAGGTGATCCGGATGCCGGCGAGCGGTGGGGCGGGCGGTGTCGATCTACAGGCGCAGTTCGTGGGCGACCCGGTGGCGCGCTTCGCCGCGGAGTACGAGGGGCGGGAGGCGGTGGCCGGGCGCGATGCGTACGTGCTGGTCCTCACCCCACGTGAGCCGATGGGGTACCGCAGGTTGAAGGTCTGGATCGACGCGCAAGACTACCTGGTCCGCCGCTTCGAGGTGACCGAGGAGAGCGGGGTCGTGCGGTACTTCGAGCTCTCGAACCTGAAGGTCAACCCGACCCTCTCCAACGACCTCTTCCGCTTCACCCAGCCCGAGGGGACGCATATCGTCGACCGCGGCTGACGACCGGCCGCCATGGCGCCGGCCGCGGCGGCGGTTTGATCGCAGGCGCGCGGGCGGATATATTGCGTGTCTACGATCAGAGTGGAAGCGTACCGAATTAGATGAACGAAAATACCAAGACGAGCCGTCGCACCCTCCCGGTGCTCTCCTCGCCTGTCGCTGGCGGGGCGGACGCCGGGATTTCTGTCGCCCGAGCGGCCGGGCTGCGGGTCGGGGTGGTGACGCTCGGTTGCGACAAGAACACCGTCGACAGCGAACGGGTGATGGGCCGGCTGGCCGGGGCCGGGGCGCGGGTGGCGACCGGGGTGGAGGACGCGGATGTCGTCGTCATCAACACCTGTGGCTTCATTGACGCCGCGAAGGAAGAATCGATCGACGCGATCCTGGAGGCGGTACGGCTGAAAGGGGAGGGTCGTACGCGGGCGGTGGTGGCGATGGGGTGCCTGGTGCAGCGCTACAAGGCGGAGCTGGAGGCGGAGATCCCGGAGGTCGACCTCTTCCTGGGGCTGACCGAGGTCGACCGGCTCCTCCCCGAGCTCGAGGCGCGGGGGTTGCTCCCGCCACCGGAGACTCTCGTCCCGACGATGGAGCGTCCGCTGCGCGTCCTCTCCACCGCCTCGCCGCATACATCCTTCCTCAAGATCAGCGAGGGGTGCGACCACGGCTGCGCCTTCTGCGCGATCCCGTTGATGCGGGGGAAGCACCGCTCGGTACCGATCGAGCGGCTGGTGCGGGAGGCGCAGGAGCTGGAGGCGGCCGGCGTCGTCGAGCTGAACATCATCAGCCAGGACACGACCTGGTACGGGAGGGACTGGCGCGGGGGGCGGATCGACGCGGGGGTGGAGGAGCCGTTCGTGGGCCGGGTCTTCGCGGGGATGGCGGGGCCGGCGGCGAACCCGGACGCGGTGCGCCGGGCGCTGGCGGATGCGGGCGCGATGGCGGCTCCCGGCCGGGCAGCGAACGGGGCGCCGGCGGAGGCGGGGGGCGGCGTCGACTGGAGGCGTGGCGCGCTCCCGGAGCTGTTACGGGCGCTGCTAGCCGAGACCGGGGTACCGTGGTTCCGTCTCTTCTACATGTACCCCTCGGGGATCACCCCCGAACTGGTCGAGCTGATCGCGCGCGAGCCGCGCATACTCCCCTACATCGACATGCCGATCCAGCACGGCACCGACTCGGTGCTCGAACGGATGCGCCGCCCGGAGCGGCAGGCCACGATCCGGGAGCGGGTAGGGTGGCTGCGCGAGGCGGTGCCCGGGCTCGTCCTGCGCTCGACGGTGATCGTGGGGTTCCCGGGGGAGACGGACGAGGAGTTCGAGACTATGCTCGAGCTGCTCGAGGAGATCCGGTTCGATCACCTCGGCGCCTTCGCCTACTCCCAGGAGGAGGGGACGCTGGCGGCGTCGATGCCCGGCCAGGTCCCAGAAGAGGTGAAGCGGGAGCGGCTGGAGCGGGTCTTCGATTTGCAGCGCTCGATCGCGCTCGAGAAGAACGAGGCGCTGATCGGCCAGACGGTGCAGGTCCTGGTCGACAGCGTGGAGGATGAGGGTGAGGCGTTCGGCCGGACGGCGGGCCAGGCGCCCGAGATAGATGGCGCGACCCGGATCTTCGGGGCGGATGGGGTGCGGCCCGGCGAGTTCGTGCGGGTGCGGATCACAGAGGCCTACGAGGACGAGCTGGTCGGGGAGCTCTGCACGGAGGGGTGATGCGGGGTGGAACCCTGCCGCGCCGTCGGCCACCCGAGCCGCGTGGCGCGCCTACGACTGGACTACAGCTGGTGAACGAGGTGCCGAGTTGAGTGAGACGATCGTACGGTCGGAGAGCGCACGACTCTACGCGCGCGCGCAGGAGCTGATCCCGGGCGGGGTCAACTCGCCGGTCCGCGCCTTCCGCGCGGTCGGGGGCGAGCCGTTCTTCGTGGCGCGGGGCGAGGGGGCGCGGCTCCACGACGTCGATGGGAAGGAGTACATCGACTACGTGATGAGTTGGGGCGCGCTGCTCCTGGGTCACGCCGACCCCTCGATCGTGGCGGCGATCCAGCGTGCCGCGACGCAGGGGACGAGCTACGGCGCGCCCTGCCCGGCCGAGGTCGAGCTGGCGGAGGTGGTCGTCGAGGCGGTCCCGTCGCTGGAGATGGTAAGGTTCGTCAACAGCGGGACCGAGGCGACGATGGCGGCGGTGCGGGTCGCGCGCGGCGCGACCGGCCGGGAGCTGATCGTCAAGTTCACCGGGTGCTACCACGGCCACGGGGACGCCTTCCTGGTCCAGGCGGGGAGCGGGGTGGCGACGCTCGGGCTCCCCAACTCCCCCGGCGTCCCCGCCCCGCTCGCGGGGCTGACCCTGACGGCGCCGTTCAACGACCTGACCGCGGTCGAGGAACTCTTCCGGCGTTACGGCGAGCGGATCGCCTGCGTGATCCTCGAGCCGATCGTGGGGAATGGCGGGTTCATCCCGCCGGTCGCCGGGTTCCTGGAGGGGGTGCGCCGGTTGACGCGGGAGCACGGCGCGCTCCTGATCTTCGACGAGGTGATGACGGGTTTCCGCGTCGCCTACGGGGGAGCGCAGGGGCTCTACGGGGTCGAGCCGGACCTGACGACGCTCGGGAAGGTGATCGGGGGCGGGCTCCCGGTCGGGGCGTACGGGGGGCGGCGTGACCTGATGGAACAGGTGGCGCCGGTCGGGCCGATCTACCAGGCGGGCACCCTCTCGGGGAACCCGTTGGCGATGGCGGCGGGGCTCGCGCAGCTGCGCTACCTCCGTGAGCACGACCCCTACGCGGCGCTACAGCGCCGGGGCGAGCGGCTGGTCGAGGCGCTCGTCGGCCGGGCGCGGGAGCTCGGGATCCCGGCGTGGGGGGGCGCGATCGGGGCGATGTGGGGGATCCACTTCACCGAGGGGCCGGTCCGCAGCTTCGAGGAGGCGCGTCGCGCCGATACGGCGTTCTTCGGCAGGTTCCACCGGGCGGCGTTGCGGCGGGGGATCTTCCTCCCCCCGTCCGCCTTCGAGGCGGGGTTCCTCGCCCTCGCGCACACGGACGAGATCGTGACCGAGACGATCGAGCGTCTGGTCGACGCGCTCTCCGAGGCGGTGGGGTGACCGTGCGGCGGGGTGGTCGGTCCGAGATGGTGGCGAGCCGCGGCGCGCCGGGTCAGGCGCCCGCGGGATCAGCCTTCAGGCGACGCCGTGCGGGGCACCCCATGCGGCTACTGGCAGCGCTCGTCGCGCTGGTCGCCGCCTCGTGCCGGCCCGCCGGCCCGCCCACCACGGTACCGGCCAAGCCGCTGGAGAAGGAGCCGGTCGTACGGGTCGGGATCGCGGTCGGGGTCGCGGAGGTGGCGGTCGGTTCGGCCGCGCCGTTCGAGATCACGGTCACGACGACCGGGGAGACGGTGCGCGCGCGGGGGGGCGAGAGTTGGGTCTTCGCCGCGGCGGGTGCGGGCGAGGTGGTTGGGCGGGGGCCGGGGGGGCGCACGATCGGGCCGACGTCGTCGCTGATCCGGGTCCAGGTCCCGGGGGGGCAGGAGCCGGTCACGATCGCCGGGAAGCCGTATCGGGGCGGCGCGCTGATCCGCCCCGGGAACGGGGGCGGGGTGACGGCGATCAACATCGTCGAGCTCGAGACCTACCTCCTGGGCGTCGTCCCGCTGGAGATCGGGGCCCGCCCGCCCGAGGAGCTGGAGGCGGTCAAGGCGCAGGCGGTCGCGGCGCGTACCTACGCGGTCGGTCACCTGTCGGGACGGGAGTCGCTGGGGTTCGACTTCTATGCGACGATCGCCGATCAGGTCTACGGCGGTGCCGCGGCCGAGCATCCGACGACTAGCCGCGCCGTGCGGGAGACCGCGGGCGAGATCGTCACCTACCGCGGCAACCCGATCCTCGCCTATTACCACTCGACCTGCGGTGGCCGCACCGCCGCTATCGAGGAGGTCTGGCCGAGGGCGCCGGTCCCGTACCTGAAGTCGGTCTCCGACGAGGTGGAGGGGCAGAAGGGGAAGTACTACTGCGAGACATCGAGGCGATTCCGCTGGGATGTCTCCTGGGCGGGGCAGGCGCTGCGCGAGACGCTGGCGCGGACGCTCGCCGCGCGGGCTGGTAGGTCCCAGCCAGAGCCGATCGGGAAGGTACGGGGGATCGAAGTGGAGGGGCGGACCCAGTCGGGGCGCGCGCGCCGGCTCGTGGTAGAGACCGACGCCGGGCGGTATACCGTCCCCGGGGACTCGATCCGCCGGGTCCTCGAGCCGGCACCCGGGCAGATGCTCAACAGCACCCTCTTCGTGCTGGACGCAAAGGAGGAGGGCGGCGAGGTCGCCGAGCTGCGGGCCCGCGGCGGTGGGTGGGGGCACGGGGTGGGGATGTGCCAGGTCGGCGCGATGGGGCGTGCGCGGGCCGGACAGGATTACCGCAAGATCCTCACGACGTACTATCAGGGTACCGAGATCGTGCGCGTCTACTGAGTACGCGGCGCCGGACTCGGAAGAGATACTTCCTGACTCGAAGGGACGATGATCAGCCGGTCGACGATCGCACTCCTGGCCGTCTTGCTGCCGGCCGGTTCGCTGAGTGCACAGACGCTCGCGGATTACGACTACGAGCACCTATCGTTCAACGGGGTGAGACTCGATTACGGGTACATCTGGCCCAACAAAGTGGAGCCGACGTCGCGTTACGGGCTCCAAGTCGACCTCGGGTTCCTCGGGCCCGGGGTCAGGATCACCCCCTCGATCACCTATTGGGGGTCGCAGATGAGCCGGAAAGAGCTCGGCCGACTAGCCGACCGACTCAATCGGCTCCCGGCGCTACGGGACAATCTGGTGCGGATTGAGGCCAAGGGTCTCGGCGAGATCCGGTGGAGCGACCTGGCGGTGAACCTCGAGGGGCAGTTCGCCTGGGAGACCAACGTCGGGATAATGACCTACCTCGGCGCGGGGGTCGGGATCCACAAGCTCAACGGCAGCGGCGCGTCGATCGACGGGACCTTCGTCGAAGAGCTGCTCGACGCCGTGACCGCCGGGTTCTCGGGGCTCGCCGGGGTCGAGTACGAGCCCGTGCGCAGGTTGCGGGTCTACGCCGAGGCGAGTTACACCATCATGAGTTATCTGAGATATCCCGCCCTGAAGGTGGGGGCGGCCGTCATGTTACCGACCAAGGGGGAGAGCGGGCGGTGAAGGAAGAGCAGGAGCCGATTCGGATTGCGTTGCTGGGGACGGGATCGATCGCGCAGGTGGTGCACCTGCCGATCCTGAGCAGTATGCCGGGGGTGGCGCTGCAGGGGGTGGCCGATCTGGACCGGCCACGCGCGCGGGCGATCGCGGAGCGGATGCAGGTGCCGCGACTCTTCGAGAGCGACGACGCGGCGATCGAGTCCGACGAGATCGACGCGGTGGTGATCTGTACCCCGAGCCACCTCCACGAGGAGCTGGCGATCGCCGCGATGCGGGCCGGGAAGCACGTCCTCGTCGAGAAGCCGATCGCGTTCGATGCGGAAGGGGCCGAGCGGGTGTGCCGGGTGGCCGAGGAGACCGGGCGCTGCCTCATGGTGGCAATGAACTACCGCTACCGTCCAGACATCCAGGCGCTCAAACCCTTCGTCCGCGGGGGTGAACTGGGCGACCAGTTCTTCATGAAGGCGGGGTGGCTGAACCGGAAGATCCGCACGCTGCGCCCGACTTGGCGGCACCGCCTCGAGACAGCCGGGGGCGGCGCGCTCATGGACATCGGCACCCAGGTCCTCGACCTGGCCCTCTGGACCCTCGACTACCCACAGGTCGAGCGGGTGGTCGCGCACCTGCACCCGGGGGAGGGGATGGAGGTGGAGGACTCCGCATCGCTGATGGTCTGGGTCCGGAACGGTCCGCTCCTCTCCATCGAGGTGACCTGGAGCCTCCTCGCCGAGAAGGATAGACACTACCTCCAGCTCCTGGGCACGCGCGGCGCTGCATCGGTCTCGCCTCTCTCGGTCTACAAGGAGTCCGAACACGGCCTCCTCGACCTGACGCCGCAGATCGCCCCGGGTCGCGAGAACCTCTATACCGCTTCCTACCGCCAGGTCCTGACCGACTTCGTCCAGCGGGTCCGCAGCCAAGAACCGGTCGCCCCGCCGAGGGAGCAGATCGAGCTGATGAGGGTGATCCAGTTGGCTTACCGGTCGGCGAGGGAAGGTAGGGTAGTGGAGGTGTAGAGGGGTCAGGGGCTAGGGGTCAGGGGTCAGGGAATCGCTTGGGATTCGGGGGGTGGGGGTCGGGATTCGGGGATTAGGGGGCAGGGGGCAGGATCCAGGGGTCAGGGGTTGGGATTGGGGGGATTCGGGATTCGGGGCTGGGGATCGCTTGGGATTCGGGATCTGCGGATTGGGATTCGGGGGCTAGGGGCAGGGGATACAAGGCGGTTGGGGTCGGCGTATTGGGGTTGGGAAATTGGGGGCGGGGGATTGTTCCCGCATGGGGAGTGGCGCGTGCCGGGGGTTGGGGGGAAAAAATTGGAGGGCGGGGTATTAGGGGCACTAGGAGTACCCGTCGGGTGAGGCGGGCGTGGATCGACATGGGTACGCGAGAGAGCCGGAACAACCCTAAATTGGCCCGGGCGTTCACAGTATTTCAGGGGACGCCCACGAACTCCACCCCCCGAATCCCGAATCCCAACCCCCGGATGCCAAGCAAATCCCCGACCCCTAGCCCCTGACCCCTGACCCCTATCCTTGATCGCCGGTGGCAATACCACTATATTTCTATGGTTTAGATAGGCCCATCGTGGGCCGTTCCTTTTTCGCGGGATTGAACGGCAATGAAGCAGGGAATCCACCCCGAATACGAGAAGACGACGGTGCGCTGCGCTTGCGGCAACACCTTCGAGACGCGGAGCACTCGGAAGGTGATCCAGGTGGAGATCTGTTCCGCTTGTCACCCCTTCTTCACCGGTCGCCAGAAGCTGGTGGACACCGCCGGCCGTGTGGAGCGGTTCCGGCAGAAGTGGGGCGAGCAGGGCGCCAAGAAGTAAGTAGCGACCGGGGGCCGGGTCTCACCCGGCTTTCTGGTTCGCGGGATGCAGTACGGTGGACGATCGTATCGAAGAGATACTACGCCGCTACGATGTGCTGACGTCTCAGTTGATGGATCCGGCGGTGTTGGCCGATGCGGATCGTCTGCGTGAGACGGCGCGTGAGCATTCGGAGTTGACGCCGGCGGCCGAGACGGCGCGTCGGCTGCAACGGGTGCGTTCGCAGCTCGAGGGTGCGCGCGAGATGGTGCGCACCGCGGACGATCCGGAGCTCGCCGAGCTGGCGCGGGCGGAGGTCGAAGAGCTGCGGGAGGAGGAGGCGGCGCTCGGCGCGGAGCTGCGTCGTCTCCTCATGCCGAAGGACCCGATGGCCGATCGCGCCGCCGTGGTCGAGATCCGAGCCGGTACCGGGGGGGACGAGGCGGGGCTCTTCGCCGCCGATCTCTTCCGGATGTACACCCGCTTCGCGGAGGACCGCGGCTGGAAGATCGAGATCGTGGATGTCTCCGAGGGTGACCTCGGTGGGTACAAGGAGATCTCTTTCATAGTCCGCGGGCGGGATGCGTACGGCGATCTCCGTTACGAGTCGGGGGTGCACCGGGTGCAGCGGGTCCCGGCCACGGAGAGCCAGGGGCGGATCCATACCTCGGCGGCGACGGTGGCGGTGCTCCCGGAGGCGGAGGAGGTCGATGTCGAGATCCGGGACGAGGATCTACGGATCGATGTCTATCGTTCGTCTGGTCCCGGCGGGCAGTCGGTCAACACGACCGACTCGGCGGTCCGGATCACCCATATCCCGACCGGGTTGGTGGTGACCTGCCAGGACGAGAAGTCGCAGCACAAGAACAAGGCGAAGGCGCTGAAGGTGCTGCGGAGCCGTCTGCTCGACATGAAGCTGGCCGAGCAGGAGGCCGAGCGGGCGCGCGAGCGCAAGCTCCAGGTCGGCACGGGAGATCGCTCGGCGAAGATCCGGACCTACAACTTCCCGCAGGGTCGGGTGACCGATCATCGGATCGGCCTGACCCTTTACCGACTGCAGGAGATCCTCGATGGGGATCTCGACGAGCTCATCGGGGCACTCAAAGCGGCGCGCGAGGCGGAGTTCCTGGAGACGTCGTCGGCCGCGTGAGGCTGCAGCTGTGAAATACACCCCGCTTACCCTGGCGCGGCTCGCGTCTGATCATATGCGGGAGCGTGGCATCGAGAACGCGAGGCTCGAGGCCGAACTGCTCCTGGCATCGGTGCTCGGGGTCAGCCGACTCGATCTCTATCTACAACACGACCGGCCGCTGGATGGTGAGGAGGTGGATCGTTTCCGGGAGCTGGTACGCCGGCGCCTGCGTCGCGAGCCGCTCCAGTACATCCTGGGCGAGGTCCACTTCCGGGAGCTGGTGCTGGAGGTCGATCCGCGGGTCCTCATCCCGCGGCCGGAGACCGAGGTGCTGGTAGGGGAGGTCCTGGCCTGGGCCGAGCGCCGGGGGGCTGCGGGGGGGATCCCCGCGGACGGGCTGAGCGCGCTGGATATCGGGACTGGTTCGGGCGCGATCATCCTGAGCCTGGCGCGGGAGGGGCCGTTCGGGAAGCTGGTGGCGACGGACGTCTCGGCGGATGCGCTGGCGGTAGCGCGGGGGAACGCGGAGCGGTGCGGGGTGGCGGAGCGCGTCGAGTTCCGGGAGGGATCGCTCTGGGAGCCGTTGACGCGGGGGGAGAGGTTCGACGTCGTCGTTTCGAACCCCCCGTACATCGCGGAGTCGGAGCGTGAAGAGCTGCAGCCCGAGGTCCTGGAGTGGGAGCCGGAGACGGCGCTCTTCGCGCCGGGCGATGGACTCGCGGTCCTGGCGGCGCTGATCACGGGCGCGCCGTCTCACCTCGAGCCCGGGGGGCTCCTGGCGCTGGAGATGGGGGCCGACCAAGCCGACGCGGTGGTGGGGCTGGTCAGGGGAGCGGGTGTGTATGGCGAGCCGCGGATCGTCCGCGACCTGGCTGGCCGGGACCGGATCGTCCTCGCCGAGCTGGTGGAGCCGCGAGGCGGGGAGCGCGGGAGCCGGTGAGCGGGGTATATTATCCGGTCCGAGCCGTTTCGGACGGTCCGGACTTCCTGTGACAGTAGTGGTGTGACGATGTATGAGATGATTGCGGAGCGTGCGCGGGAACTCGGCCGGCAGCTGAGTCAGACGGAGGAGTACCGTGCGGTCCGGCGGTCGCGCGAGGAGGTCGACGGCGACCGGGAGCTGGTCACGCGGCTGAACCGTCTGCTAGAGTTGGAGGAGACGGTGGCGGCGGCGTTCCGCCGGGGCGAGCCCCCACCGGAGGGGGTACAGGAAGAGTACGAGCGGGTCTACTCCGAGGTGCAGGGTAGCCCGGTATATCAGCGGTTGATCGCGGCGCAGAGCAACTTCGACAAGATCCTCATGCGTGTCAACGAAGAGATAGCGCGGGGGATGGAAGCCGGCTCCCAGTCGCGTATCATCCTTCCCTCCTGAGAGGGTCGATGGCCAATCTGGATTCGCTGCGCGACAGAGTTTACCGTATCATCAGGCCGTTGACGAGCTGGCTCGTGCGGCACGATGTGCACCCCAACCTCCTCACGACGTTGGGGTTCCTGGTGACGTGCAGCTCGGCGCTGGCCTTTCACCAGCACCATGTGCGGACCGCGGGGTTCCTGATCCTGTTGGGCGGGTTCTTCGACATCCTGGACGGCAGGGTCGCGCGGCTGTCGCACCTGGGGAGCAAGTTCGGCGCTTTCTACGATTCGACGCTGGACCGGATCAGCGAGATCGCGGTTTATTTCGGGATCCTCTCCCTGTACAACGATTATCGTCTGGAGCTCGGCGATGTCGGGATGATCTACCTGATCATGCTGGCCATGGCGGGTTCCCTGATGATAAGCTATACTCGTGCTAGAGCCGAGGCGCTGGGCCTCGATTGTCGGGTCGGGCTGATGGCTCGAGCCGAGCGGGTGGTTCTGATCGGCGGTGCAGCGCTCTTTTTTGGCGAGGAGTGGCATGGGCTGGTCCTGAAAGGGGTCATCCTGATCCTTGCCGTACTCACAAACATTACCGCGTTCCAGCGGATCGTCTGGGTGTATCGGCAGGCGAGCGGAGTGCCGCTCGACGCAGCGGTCAAAGCTGGAAGCTCAACGGATGAGGTCGACTGTGGAAAAAGGTAGAGCGATAAAGCCCGCGCAGGGCCGTCTGGGTGTACTCCTGCCGGGGCTCGGCGCGGTGGCGACGACGTTGATCGCCGGGGTCGAGGCCGCACGTCGGTCCGGGAAGCCGCCGCTCGGCTCGGTGGCTCTGATGGGGAATATCCGCTTGGGTAAGCGGACGGATGGCCGTCAGCCGAAGATCCATGAGTTCGTCCCTCTGGCCTCGCTCGACGACCTGGTCTTCGGCGCGTGGGATCCTATCCCGGACGACGCCTATCAGAGCGCGCTCACGGCCGGGGTGCTGGAGCGGCACGACATCGAGCCGCTCGCCGATTTCCTGAAGTCGATCAAGCCGATGCCGGCGGTCTTCGACAAGAACTACGTCCGCCGTCTGGATGGCGAGAACGTGAAGCGCGGCCGGAACAAGCTCGATCTGGCGAATCAGCTGCGCGAGGACATCCGTCGATTCAAGGAGGAGCACAACTGTGACCGTCTGGTCATGGTCTGGTGCGGTTCGACGGAGATCTACATGCAGCGGGGCCCGGCGCACGAGAGTCTGGCGGCGTTCGAGGCGGCGATGGAGGCGAACGACCCCGCGATCGCGCCGTCGATGATCTATGCGTATGCGGCGCTGATGGAGGGGGCGGCGTACGCGAACGGTGCGCCGAACCTCTCGGTCGACATCCCGGCGCTGGAGGAGCTGGCGCGGCAGCGTGGCGTTCCGATCGCCGGCAAGGACTTCAAGAGCGGTCAGACCCTCATGAAGACGATCCTGGCGCCGGGGATCAAGGCGCGGATGCTCGGTCTGAGCGGGTGGTTCAGCACGAACATCCTCGGCAACCGCGACGGCGCGGTGCTCGACGATCCGGACTCGTTCAAGACGAAGGAGGAGTCGAAGCTGAGCGTGCTGGAGTACATCCTGCAGCCGGAGCTCTATCCGGAGCTCTATGGGAACGTCTACCACAAGGTGCGGATCAACTACTATCCGCCGCGCGGCGACAACAAGGAGAGCTGGGACAACCTCGACATTTTCGGGTGGATGGGGTACCCGATGCAGATCAAGGTCAACTTCCTCTGCCGCGACTCGATCCTGGCCGCACCGCTGGCGCTCGACCTGGCGCTCTTCCTGGACCTGGCGCAGCGGGCGGGGATGAGCGGGGTGCAGGAGTGGCTCTCCTTCTACTTCAAGAGCCCGATGCACGCCCCGGGGCTCTACCCAGAGCACGACATCTTCATCCAACAGATGAAGCTGAAGAATACGCTCCGGCACATAATGGGTGAGGAGCAGATCACGCACCTCGGTCTGGAATACTACGAGTAAGGCAGCGTCGATCGGGAGCGCCGCGTGGTGTACGCGGCGCTCCGTCTATGGAACGGATCGAGGGGATGAGTCGAGGCTTGTTTCTGGTCTTCGAGGGTGTGGAGGGGTCGGGGAAGACGACGCAGGCCCGGTGGTTGGGCGAATGGCTCACGGCACGTGGGGTGAAGGCGCACGTCTGTCGCGAGCCGGGGGGGACGGCGTTGGGGGAGTCGATCCGCTCGCTGGTGCTGGGCGAGCTGGATGTGCCGTCGCGCTCGGAGCTCCTGCTGATCTTGGCGGCGCGGGCGGTCTTCGTGGACGAGGTGGTCCGGCCGCGGCTGGCGGCCGGGGAGGTGGTCATCGCCGACCGCTACGAGCTCTCGACCCTCGCCTATCAGGGGTATGGCCGCGGGTTGCCGTTGGATGAGATCCGGCGCATCAACGAGTTCGCGACGCGCGGGCTGCGCCCGGATCTGACGATAGTGCTGGATGTGCCGCTGGAGGTCGGTGAGGCGCGGCGCAGGGCGGAGGGGCGTCGCTCGGACCGGATCGAGCGCGCCGGCTCGGATTTCCATCGGCGTGTGGGTGAGGCATACCGCTTGCTCGCTGAGATCGAGCCAGGTGTGGAGTCGATCGACGGCACCGGCGAGCCGGAGGTGGTACGGTCGGCGATACTCGCCCGGCTCGGTGATCGGTTCCCAGAAACTTTCCCTCTTGCGTCGGGTTAGATACAAGGTCACCGTACCGGTATAGTGCCGGCATGTCAGAGTTGGAGGATGGATGAAAATCAGACGCGCGTTCCTGGCACCGATGGCAGTCGCGGCGATTGCGCTGGCGACTGGTGGCTGGTTCCTACAGCGAGGCGTGAGTCGCGAAGGGAATGTCTACACCCAGGCGCGTCTCTTCGAGGAGGTGTTGAACCGGATCGCCACCGACTACGTCGACAGCAAGGATCCGTCCTCCCTCTACAAGATGGCGATAGACGGGTTGATCCACGAGCTGGGCGACCCGTATACCGCCTTCATGACGCCTGAGGATTACAAGAATCTGAAGGTCACGACCCAGGGCGAGTACGGTGGTATCGGCGCGGAGATCACGAAGCGGGACGGCTGGGTGACGATCCTGGCGCCGCTCCCCGGCTCTCCGGCCGAGCGCGCGGGGCTCCAGTCTGGTGACAAGATCGTCGAGATCAACGGCGAGTCGACCAAGGGTTGGTCCCAGGACGACGCGGTGGCGAAGCTGCGGGGGCCGAAGGGGACGGTGGTCGAGTTCAAGGTGCTGCGGTCTGGGATCGACGAGTTGATCCCGTTCAAGCTCGTCCGCGATGAGATCCATGTGAAGTCGGTGCGGACCGCGTACCTGATGGAGGGTGGCGTCGGGTACGTCGAGCTGCGGGTCTTCAGCGAGAGCACGACGAGCGAGCTGCGGGCGGCGATCGATTCCTTGCGCAGGCAGGGGATGAAGGGGCTGGTGATCGACGTGCGTGGCAACCCCGGCGGTCTCCTGGATCAGGCGATCTCGGCGTCGGACCTCTTCCTCGACAGGGGGAAGGCGGTCTCCGAGCTGCGTGGCCGGGTCGCGGGGATGAACCAGAAGTTTGCGGCGCAGACCCCGGACCAGTATCCTGGTATGCCGGTCGTCGTGCTTACGGGCAGTCAGACCGCCTCGGCGGCGGAGATCCTGGCCGGCGCGCTGCAGGACCACGACCGCGCGCTGGTGGTCGGGGAGCGGACCTTCGGTAAGGGGTTGGTCCAGACGCTCTTCCAGCTCCCGGCGGGCCACTGGCTCAAGTTGACGACGGCGCGGTGGTATACTCCGGTGGGGCGTTCGATCCAGCGGTCGGCGCACGCGGGCCACGAGGCGGTCGCCGAGGTGATGACCGAGGCGGAGGCAGATTCGACCCAGCCGCTCGAGACGTACCGTTCCACGGGTGGTCGTACGATCTTCGGTGGCGGTGGGATCGTCCCGGATCTCCTGGTGGAGCCGGACAAGTTCACGGACGAGGAGATCGAGTTCGTGAAGGCGGTGCAGAAGTACGGCTCGAAGTACTACGATCTGCTCTACCAGTACGCGATCGACTATCACCGCAAGCATCCGGAGCTGAAGCCCGGGTTCCCGGTGACGAAAGAGCTGTTGGATGGCTTCTACCGGCTGTTGAACTCGAACGGGATCCCGGTCTCGCGGGAGCTCTTCGATGGCGCGAGCCGCTGGGTGGCTCAGGACCTGGCGTACCAGGTCACCTATGCGCGTTGGAACCCGCAGGAGGCGCGCAAGCGTGCCAACTCGGAGGATCCGCAGGTCAGGGTCGCCGCGGAGCTGCTGCGCGGTGCCGACTCGCCGCAGGCGCTCTTCAAGCGGGCTGAGCGCTACGCCGCGGAGCACCCGGCTAGCCGGACCACTCCGACGGAGGAAGCGGGCGCCGGAACCGAGCAGCCGTAACCTCGCTCGGCAGGGCGAGGCGGCGGGGATGGGATGACTGGTCTGACCGTATTGACGCTCCTGGGCGTCGGGGTGCTGGTCGGTCTCATCGCTGGTCTGCTCGGCATAGGAGGAGGGGTACTGATCGTGCCCTTCCTCTATTTCTTTTACGGGCACCCGGATTGGAGCGGGACGGAGCTGCCGCTCCGTTTGCACGTGCCGGTCGCGCATGCGACGAGCCTGTTCATAATCCTGCCGACGGCGCTCCGGGGGGTGCTGTCTTATCACCGGTCCGGGGTGGTAGTCTGGCGGGCGGTACTGCCGATCGCGGTCGCCGCTGCGCTGGCGGCGGTCGCGGGGGCGCTCCTCGCGCCGATCATACCGGGACCGGTCCTCGAGACGGGGTTCGCGCTGCTCTTGTTGGCTTCGGCGGTGCGAATGGTGGTACACTCCGGTGGAGGGGGCGAGGAGCGTGTCCGGCGAGTGACGATACCTCGGACCGCGCTGACCGGGGTCCTCGTGGGATCGCTCTCGGCGCTGCTCGGCGTTGGCGGTGGGGTGGTGGCGCTCCCGCTGTTGATCTATTTGATCGGGTTGCGGGTGGAAGAGATCGCGGCGACATCGCTGGCGATCGTCATGTTTTCGGCGCTGGCGGGGTCATTGACCTATCTGCTGAGCTCGCCGGCGGGAGAGGTGATGCCGACGGGGTCTATCGGTTACGTTCATGTGCTGGCAGCGGTGCCGATCCTCGCGGGGTCGTTGATATCGGTGGGGTGGGGGACGAGGCTGAATCGAGTGCTCCCGACCAGGGTGCTGCGTTGGATCTTCGCGTCACTGTTTGCTCTGGTTGGTGTCGAGATCTTGGCGGAGAACCTCGTAGAGTGGCTCTGAGGGGTTGCAGTTTCGGGGTGCGGCGGAAGGGCTAGGTCCTGGGTGGCGGTTGCGAAATGTCTTGGGCCGAAAGAGCTATGGCGGACGGGAAGGTGGGGGGATAATAGTGGGGGATTCCGTCTTGGCATTCGGGGGGTGGGATTCGGGGGTCAGGGGCCAGGGGTCAGGGGCCAGGGGTCGGGGGTCGGGGGGCTGGGGTTGCGGAGGTG
>Ga0180215_1002453_pt1 | contig 18652 bp, 15 predicted proteins | sample eDN3rd37CBELigBY_FD_128871 | JGI IMG/M metagenome (GOLD analysis project Ga0180215, IMG submission 128871) | Enriched backyard soil microbial communities from Emeryville, California, USA - eDNA 3rd pass 37_C BE-Lig BY (version 2) (version 2) | ecosystem: Environmental > Terrestrial > Soil >... | reverse complement strand
AGGCCAGCAGCATTTCGGCCCACCAGATGCTGAAGGATTTCCCCGCCAGGCGAACCAGCAGCATGGCCACCAGGCCGAGCACAACGGCCGGAAACCCCAGCACCGTGCCAGCAATCACGGCAACACCCAGCAGCAGGCCGGCAGGTCTAGCCACTGACAGTCACCAGGTCGCGTAATCCTTCGATCGTGGAGCGGCTGATCCCCTCGACCTCCAGCAATTGATCGATCGTGGAAAACCGGCCGTGCAGGTTCCGGTAGTCGATGATGCGGCCAGCCAGAACTGGCCCGATTCCCGGCAGGGTATCCAGTTGTTCCAGCGTGGCGGTATTGAGATTGATCAGGCCACTCCCGGTATCCGGGTTATTGCTTCCCGCAATGCCATCATTCCCTGCTGGCTGACTCGACGGAATGTGGATGAGTTCGCCATCACCGACCCGGGCGGCAGGATTGGCTCCGCTCATGTCCGCGTCGTCACGCAAACCTCCAGCGGCCACGATCACATCGTGGAGGCGCGCATTTGCCGGAAGGGTGTACATTCCTGGTGTGGCAACGCTCCCGGCAATGCTGACCGTCACCGGTGCCGCTGGCACCATCCGGACATCGAGTTCCGGACTCTGCCGCCAATCAACAAGGATCAGCCCCGCCAGCACCACCACAATGCCGCACAGACCGGCAATGACAAACGAGCGAAGGGCAGTCATTGCCACTCCTTCCGGGCAGGCCCCAGGGCACGCCCGTCTTTGAAAACAATAAAGATTGTGGATAGTGTATCTGAAACCGGGGCCCGCAAATTGCATGATTGCGCCAGATTCCGCCACCGCGTCAGCGGTACGGTTTTGACTGTCGCTGTGTATCACAAATCGCCCATTTCGTGATTGAGTTGTGATTTCACGAAGAAACTCGAGTGAAATGCATGACTCAAATGCGCTAGAATGGGTTTTCAAGTTGGTTTTTTATGTGCGGTACGACCGGTTGCCGCGCTGGATCCAAGAACGGAGGGGTTCGAGGATGTCGAATACACGGATTGACGAACTGGTGGACCAGTTCCGTCAAGGGAATCTGAGCCGGCGAAGTTTTGTTCGCCGTGCCACCGCACTGGGCCTGTCGGCAACTGCCGCCACCTCCCTGATTTATCAGGCCGGCGCCCAGGATGCATCGCCCGAGGCAACTGCCGGTGGTGAAACCCAGGGATCGTACCTGACCCTTGAGGAATACAACGCCCAACTCGCCGAAGCGTATGATTTCGAAGAACCGCAGAATACCGGTGGCGAAGTCATCTACGGTCAGACGACCGATATCGCAACCATCAACCCGGTACTCACCAGTGACTCCTACTCGAACCAGGTGTGCGGGCTCATCTTCGAAGGCTTGTTTGGCCAGAGCGTGGTAGACACCAGTTACGTCGCCGGTGGCCTCGCAGAATCCTGGACGATTTCGGAAGATGGCCTCACCTACACCTTCAAACTTCGCGAAAATGTGAAGTGGCACGATGGTGAACCATTCTCCGCCGATGATGTCATCTTCACCTTCGATGGCGTCCTGGCTGAAGGCAGCCAGAACCAGTATGTGACCACCATCCAGGCTGCGCTCGATTCCTACACCAAGGTTGATGATTACACAGTCCAACTCGTGGCCAAGGACAAGCTGCGCACCTTCCTTCTCGATGCCAACAGCGGCGTGTCCATCCTTCCCAAGCACATCTGGCAGGATGTCGACCCGGCTGACTGGCCAACCAACGGTGGTTCGACCGGACAGGATCCAACCCGCGTCATTGGCACCGGGCCATTCAAGTTTGTCGAATGGATTCCGGGCGACCACGTGACGCTCGAAAGGAATGCCGACTACTGGGACACCACCAGTGTTCCGGTGATCGACAAGTTCATCTACAAGGTGAATCCGGAAGCGTCCTCCAACGTGCAGTCCCTGATCACCGGTGAAATCGACTTCATCGAATCCGTGCCGCCTGCACAGGTCGAGGGACTGATTGCGAATCCGGATCTCAATGTGATGCCGTACGATACCCTCGGCTTCAACTGGTTCTCCCTGAACCAGGATGCGTCGAAGACCACCCTGTTCACCGATCGAGAAGTGCGCCAGGCGATGATGTACGCCCTCGATCGTGACCTGATGGCCGAAACGATCTACTTCGGGTATGCCATCCGTGCAGATGGTACCCAGCCTGTGTTGTCCCTCGCTTATGCACCGGACCAGGTCAACACCATCTACACCTATGATCCGGACAAGGCGCGGCAACTCCTCGCCGATGCTGGCTGGGAGGACAGTGATGGTGACGGCATTGTCGAGAAGGACGGGCAGAAGCTCAGCTTCGAGATTTTCTTCTCCGAAGGTGTTGCCCAGTACGAACAGCAGCTGCCGTACATGCAGCAGAGCTGGCGCGAAATCGGGATCGAAGCATTCCCGAGCGCTGTACCGTTCCCATCCCTGCTTGAATCCACCGATTCCGGCAACTTCGATTGTGTGGTGTGGGGCTTCTCGTGGGACACCACGGCGAGCCAGGAAGCCGTCTTTGGCACGGAGTACACGCCGCCGGCCGGATTCAACGTGATGCACTATTCGAATCCGGAGTACGACGAACTCGTTCCGCTCGAAAAGCGCGAACTCGATCAGGACAAGGCACGCGAAATCCTCATCCAGCAGTCCAATATTGCCAATGACGATGCCGCTGCCGGTATCATCGTTTTCCGGCAGACGGTTACGGCTGCGCGGGCCTCGTTGCACAACTTCTTCCCGAACGATCTCGGGTTGCTGGCAACCATTTCGAAATCGTGGGTTGATCCCCGCTAGATTCCGCATCGAACCGGTTCCCATGTACGGGACACCACGACGGGAGGTGATCGAAAGCTTTTTCGATCACCTCCCGGTTCCGTTGACAGGCACTACCACCAGTCCGATCCTGTCATCTCCCACCATCTGTTGACCGCATCCTGGTCAGCCGAATCCGCACGAGGTCGCTTTTATGGCCAGGTACATATTCCGCCGCCTGCTCATCATGATTCCGCTCCTGCTGGCAATTTCCTTCCTGGTCTTTGCCCTGCTGAATCTGGTACCCGGCAGCCCGATCATGCAGTTCCAGTTCAATCCAAACATCACTCCCGCCGATCTTGCCCGCATCAAATCGAACCTCGGTCTCGATGCTCCGTGGTATGAACGGTATTTCATCTGGCTTGGCAATGCCCTGCAGGGCGATCTTGGCAACAGCCTGATCAACTACACACCGGTCTGGTACCAGCTTCAGAATGCAATTCCCAATACACTTGTCCTTTCCCTGACATCGCTCGTTTTCGCGATCATCTTCTCCATCCCCCTCGGGATCATTTCGGCTGTCAAGCGCAACAGCCTGTTCGATCGTGTTACCATCGTCCTCACCACCGGATTCAATTCGGTTCCCAGCATCTGGCTCGGACTCCTGGCCATCATCCTGTTCTCTGTGAAGTTCAAGGAATGGGGGCTGTATTCCCTGCCCACCAGCGGTGTGAAGGACTTGCGTGGCGGTGGCGATTTCTGGGATCGGGTCGAACATCTCCTGATGCCGTCCATCGTCATCGGTCTCGTATCCCTCGCCGGATGGACCCGCTACATCCGCAGTTCCATGCTTGAAGTCATCCGGCAGGATTATGTGCGTACCGCCTCGGCGAAGGGGCTTCGCAACAAGGCCGTGTTGATGGGTCACGCATTCCGCAATGCCCTGTTGCCACTGATTACCCTTGTCGGCCTTACCATTCCCGATATTTTCGGCGGTGCCCTTATTATCGAAAATGTCTTTGCCTACCCCGGCATGGGCCGGCTGACCATCGATTCACTCCAACGTAACGATTACACTATCGCCATGGCCTGCGTGATGATGTACGCAATTCTCACTCTCGTTGGCAATCTCATTGCCGACGTGCTCTATGGCGTCATGGATCCACGAGTCCGGTTCGACTAGTGCCACGCAACACGTCTGCCCAGGGGAACCTGTAATGTCCCAATACTCCGAAGTCGTCACCAAGCAGAAACCTTCCACCCGGCCAAAGGGAGCCCCTGGCAGTGCTGCTTCTCGCGAACAGCTGCATTCAACACCAGGCTTTTACCGTCGTGCCTGGCGCAAGTTCAGCAAGGACAAGCTGGCCATGATCGCCCTGATCATCAGCGGTGCCATGCTGATCTTTTCGTTTGGCGCGCCCATCGTGTCCCAGCTGACAGGTCACAGTTACCAGGGAACCAATCTGCGTACCGTGCTGCTTCCGGTTGGCACCAAGGATTACTGGCTCGGCACCGATTCCGTTGGGCGCGATATCCTCACCAGGCTGGCGTATGGCGGTCGCATCTCGATGACGGTCGCCGTGCTCGCTACCTTTTATGCACTGGCCGTCGGGGCAACCATTGGTGCCGTCGCAGGGTATTACGGCGGTATCATCGATTCCATCCTGATGCGACTCGTCGATGTCATCATCTCGATTCCCGGCATTACCCTCCTGCTCCTCGTCTCCGTTTGGTGGAAACCCGGCCCGTTCGGCCTCGCGGTGGTGATCGCCTCCCTGAGCTGGACCGGGGTTTCGCGCCTCGTTCGTGGCGAAGTCCTCAGCTTGCGGCGTCGTGATTTTGTGGATGCTGCCCGGGTAATCGGGGCATCCGATAGCCAGATCATCTTCCGGCACATCTTCCCGAATGTGTTGCCGATCGTCATCGTCTGGACATCGCTCGCCCTTCCCGGTCTCATCCTCACCGAAGCGACACTCAGCTACCTCGGATTCGGCGTGCAGATTCCGGTGCCGTCCTGGGGCAACATGCTGGACGAAGCCAAGGAGTTCTACACTCGCTCCTGGACCTATGTGTTCCTTCCCGGTTTCGCCATTTACATCGCCGCGCTCGCCTTTAACCTGCTTGGGAACGGCCTGCGTGATGCACTCGATCCGCGCCTGAACGACTGATCCGGGTACACTTCGAATATCGATGTGAATGCCTTTCCCGTCGTGGGAAAGCATCCGGAATGTGGGTTTGCCCGGGGAGGCCAGTAAACCTGCTGTCCGGTGCGACTTAACCTAGCCAGAGGGAGCCGCCGAGACCGTGGTGCGATGCGAGCAATGTGGATTCGAGAACCGCGATACAGACAAGTTTTGCGCTAATTGTGGCGCACCCCTCACATCAGGAGACGATCAGCAGCCGGAGACTGGGACCGGCAACGAACCGGAAGTTTCCGCTTCCACACCTTCCTTCATGCCGCCGCCAGTCACCCCCAGTTTCACCAGCCAGCCACCGCCAGAGCGAGAATCTCCGCGCGAAGCCACGATTGAGAAAACTGATTTTGATTTCTCCTCATCATCGCGCGATACTTCCTCCCCCGCCGATTCTGAATGGCGGATGTCCAGTCTCGGCCCCCCGCCGGAACGCAAGCGCCGCCTGTGGCTCTGGATCATCATTGGGTTGATCCTGGCGTGTGTGATTGTCTGTTGCGTCGCCTTCGCATTCTTCTCGTTCACCGGAACCGGGCAGGATCTCCTGAGTGACTGGGGCACACGGGTCTCCGAAGAAGCGACCAAGCAGGCAGGATAATTCCGGAACAATCAATACCGGCTCCTGCAGGGAAGACGCCACAATGCCGCATGGCATCCGGCGTCTTCCCCATTTCCGGAACCTTCAGCGAATCGCTTCAATGATGGAATACCCTGGTCCCGGACGATGATGTAAGATGCCGCTGAATCCAGCTGTCTCCAGCAAGCGCGCGTATTCGTCGAAATCCCGCTCCTGTGAACCGAACAGGATGAGCATCAGCATATCGAGTAACTTTCGGGAATCGAAGGTGTCTCCCGCGTCCAGCACATTCTCGATCAGCCAGATTCTCGCACCGGGTGCCATCGCACGGTGACATGATTCGAGAATCCTGACAGCGTCGGCGTCTCGCCAGTCGTGCAGAATCAACGAAAGGACGTAAATATCCCCGCCTGCCGGAATTGAAGCAAAGAAATCCCCCGGTACCAGGTCGCATTGCTCCAGCACCCCGGCGGTGCGCAGCACTTGCCCCGCATCCGCCAGCGCTTCCTCCCGGTCAAGCAGCACGCCTCGCAAATGTGGATTCGTCGCAAGGATAGCCGCCAGCATGGCGCCACTTCCGCCTCCAACATCGACGATCGTGTTGACCGTCGTCAGGTCTTGCGTTTGCTGGATCAGCTTCACCTTGCGATCTGCACCGCCCGCCATTGCCGCATCGAAAAGCGCCTGATCTTCCGGATGAGCAGACAGAAAGTCCCAAAACCCGCTTCCGTGAACGGCATCGAACGCCGGTTCTCCTGACCGAATTGCCGCCGGCAGTGCAGCCCACGCCCGTTCGACGTGCGGCGCATGAATGGCCAGGACATACGGGGCAAAGGTACCCGGAACATCCGACCGCATGAGGTGACCGGTCGGAGTGAGGTGTACGCGACCCTGTTCATCCCGCTCACAAAAGCCAATCGCCGCAAGTGTGCGAATCAGCCGGGACATGGCATGAGCATCACACCCGGTGGCAACCGCGACTTCCTCTGGAGTCTGTGGAGAAATTGCCAACCGATCGGCAATACCCACATCTGCCATTGCGTACAGCACGGGACCAATCCAGACCGCACGAAGCAATTCCAGGATTGTGGTTTGGGGCGGATTCACGCTGCCTGTCAGTGACATCGAACGATCCCTCCACTGCTGCGAGATGAACTGGACTTCACTGCAGACCTGAATGTGCTTTTCGATACTTGCCATGATATTGGATGGATTGACAGGAGAATACGCGGATATACCCATCAATACATGCCGTCCAGATGGGAAAGACGCGACAAAAAAAGCGCCGGTGGGAATGACTCCCCTCCGGCGCTTTCTGAAGACTGGATTTATCGAGGTCCGCGATCATCGCGGCGGAAGCCACCGCGATCACCACCACCGGATCGCTGCCCGCCCCGGTTGCGATCCCCGCCGTTCCGGTCGAATCGCGGTCGCTCCGGCTTGGGTTCCGGCAATTCACCGGTCAGGGCGGCGCGCCGGGAAAGACTGATCTTCCCGTTCGGCGCAACCTGGATCACCATCACCGTCAGTTCATCACCGATGTTGACCACATCTTCGACATGCTCAACGCGGATCGCCGGATCATCCGACAATTCCGAAATATGGACCAGACCATCGCGACCGGGCACGATTTCCACGAATGCGCCGAAATCCTTGATCCCGGTCACCTTCCCGGTGTAAATCTCGCCGCGTTCGATCTTGATCTCCTCGGTGAGTCCCAGGATCTTCTTCTTCGCCGCGTCGGCACTCAGGCCATCCGTGGCAGAGATGCTGACCGAACCGTCTTCGGCAATGTCGATCTTGGTACCGGTTTCTTCCTGGATCGAACGGATCATCTTGCCGCCCGGGCCAATCACCGCACCAATCTTCTCCGGGTTGATCTTCACCACATAGACACGTGGCGCCAGCGCGTTCAGTTCCTCCCGCGGGGCACTGATCGTTTCCAGCATCTTGCCGAGGATGTGCTGACGCCCGGTGTGGGCCTGTTCCAGCGCCTGCCGCATGATTTCAGTCGTGATGCCCTTGACCTTGATATCCATCTGGATCGCGGTCACACCCTCTGCCGTACCGGCGACCTTGAAATCCATGTCGCCCAGGGCATCTTCCATTCCCTGGATGTCGGTCAGCACCGCGAAGCGGCCGGTTTCGGCATCGGTCACCAGCCCCATGGCCACACCGGCCACCGGAGCCTTGATCTTCACCCCGGCATCCATCAGGGACATGGTGGAACCGCAGACACTCGCCATCGAGGTCGAACCATTGGAACTGACCACGTCCGACACCAACCGCAAGGTGTACGGGAATTCCGATGCATCCGGCACCACATGCACGAGGGCTCGCTCGGCCAGGTGCCCGTGCCCGATATCGCGTCGGCTGGCCCCACGCAATCGGCGTACTTCACCAACCGAATACGGCGGGAAATTGTAATGGTGGATGTACCGCTTGGAGGTTTCCGGGCTGATCGAATCCAGCCGTTGCTCCTCCGCCAGGGAACCGAGGGTGGTCGAAGTGATCACCTGCGTCTGCCCGCGGGTGAAAATCGCCGAACCATGTGCTCGCGGCAGGTACCCCACTTGCGACCAGATCGGCCGGACTTCCGTCAGTGAACGACCGTCCGGGCGCACACCTTCTTCGAGGATGCCGTTGCGTACTTCCGCCTTCAGCAAGGCCTCATAGGTGCTGCTGACTTCAGAACGTGAGTACTTCGCATTCTCGCCACTGGCCAGTGCCTCGATGGCTTCCGCCTCGAGCCCGCTGGTCGCTTCGAGCCGCACAACCTTGTCAGGATTGCGCACGGCTTCCCGCAGGCGACCACCCAGGACGGCGGAGACATCGTCGAACAGCGTCTCGTTCTTCTCTGGCGGCGTAAATGGCCACTTTTCCTGACCGGCCTTTTCGACCAGTTCCCGCTGCAGATCCACAATCCGGCGAATATGTTCATGTGCGAGTTCGATGCCTTCCAGGAGGACCGCTTCCGGCACCTGCGAGGCGTCGCCTTCGACCATCATGATGGCGTCATCGGTACCCGCCACCACCATGTCCAGCGAACTTTCGTCAAGTTGGGCGAACGTCGGATCCACCACCAGTTCGCCATCGACTCGCCCGATTCGCACGGCCCCAACCGGACCATCCCACGGAATTGGCGAAATCGACAAGGCTGCCGAAGCACCAATCACCGAAAGCAAATCCGGATCGTTGACCTGGTCGGCTGAAAGCACGGTGGTCATGACCTGCACTTCCGCCTTGTATCCCTTCGGAAATAGCGGGCGCAGGGGGCGGTCGGTCAATCGGGCCGCGAGAACCGCTTCTTCGGTCGGCCGACCTTCGCGTTTCGGAAATCCACCAGGGATCTTGCCGGCAGCATACATGCGTTCTTCATAATCCACCGTCAGTGGAAAGAAGCCCATGTCTTCCTTGGGTTCACGTTCGCCGACCACGGTGCTGAGCACCATGGAATCGCCAAACTTCACCACAACAGCACCCATCGCCAATCCGGCAATGCGTCCTGTTTCAAGTGTCAATGTCCGACCGTTGATCTCGGTCGAAACCGTCGTAATACCTTGTTGTACGTGTTCCGGGATCGCCACTGGCGAGTTCCTCCTGTAGTGCACCGGGGATTTGCCCGGTACCCGGTAGTGGAGGACTGAGGAACTGGAGCCAACCGGCACGCGAACTTGCCGTCTCGGTTGGCTCCAATACCTCAATCACGCCCACCCTGTCCAAAAAACCTCTGGTTAGTCTACTGTACGCGACAACCGTTTGCCGGATGCCGCGCACGCCAAGCGCCCGGGTCGATCACCGCCCCGGGCGCGTCGCATGTATCTGTTGCCAGTCCCTGATGGAGACAGGCAGCACTCGAACTGGGGAATTACCGTCGCAGACCGTGCCGTGCAATGGTTGCGCGATACCGTTCGAGATCCACCTTGCTGAGATATGCCAGCAACCGGCGACGCTGGCCGACCAGCTTCAGCAAACCACGGCGGGAGTGATGATCCTGCCGGTGGTTGCGCAAATGGGCGGTCAGACCTTCGATCCGTTCCGTCAGGAGGGCAATCTGCACCTCTGGCGATCCGGTATCCGTGTCATGCACGCGCGTCTTCGAAATGATTTCCTGCTTTTGTGCGTGTTGCAACGCCATGCCGGCGGAGCCTCCTCGCGCCCGGTTCCGGGCGATGCTATCTCTGGTGTCAAAGTGTCGAAATCGACCTGGGGTCGCCGCAATACCGGCGGTTAACCGCACCAGTATAGCATGTGGTCGAACTCACCAGCAAAACCGCACAGGCGGTTGCCGTCGTGGGCCCCACCGCTCCGGCGGTCAATCGTACAATGACTCCCGGCGAAGCAATTTCGCCACCGTACCTGGTTTCTTCTGGCTCCCGGAGACTGGCATGAGCATTCTCGGTATCATCGGCGGCAGTGGCCTGTACGACCTGCCTGATCTGGAAAACACACGGGAAGAACACATCGAAACCCCATGGGGTCCGGCTTCCGCGCCCATCGTCCGCGGCTCCCTGCATGGCCAGGAACTGGCGTTTCTCGCCCGGCACGGTCGCGGTCACACGTTTTCCCCGTCCGAAGTCCCCTATCGCGCCAATATTGCGGCCCTGAAGACCATCGGCGTCAGTCACATCCTCAGCGTCAGTGCCGTCGGCAGTCTCCAGGAGGCATTCGCGCCCGGTACCGCTGTGGTGCCCGACCAGATTATCGATCGCTCGGTATTCGATCGTCCCCGCACCTTTTTCGAGAAGGGCATGGTTGCGCACGTTGGCCTGGCCGATCCATTCTGCCAGGCGTTTCGCCACGACCTGATCGAAATCAGCCGCCCGATCATCGGGAAGGTCAATGATGGCGGTATCTATGTCGTGATGGAAGGCCCCCAGTTTTCGACTCGTGCCGAATCGAATCTCCATCGAAGCTGGGGGGCCGCCGTTGTCGGCATGACGGCCATGCCGGAAGCGCGACTCGCGCGGGAAGCCGGTATGTGCTATGTGACTCTTGCCCTCGTCACCGATTACGATGTCTGGCACGAAACCGAAGCCGATGTATCAGTTGATGTCGTGCTTGAAACCCTGCACCGGAATGTCGAACACGGCAGGAATGTGGTGCGTGCCCTGGCCCGGCGCGGTCTTCCCGCCTGCAATTCGAACTGCGCCCGCGCCCTCGAAGGAGCGATCATTACCGATCCCGCCCATCTCACTGCCGACCACCAGAGGCAGATCGCCCTGCTCACCGGACGACCAGCATGATTCGCGGGTATCGACCGGTTGCCCGCGGGACCGAATTCAGTTTGCTGCTGATTCCTTCCCTCCTGGCAGTGATCGGTCTCATCCTGATCGTGCTTGCCCCACGCAATGTGGTCGATTGGACATGGGGCGAAATCTGGGTAAGCATTGCCTTCTCCATCGTCGTGCTGGGCATTAGCGCCCTGTTCAGCCTGCGTGGTTTCCAGGGCGATCAGTTGCTGCTCCCGATTACGGCCATGCTCTCCGTTATCGGATTGTTGATGATCCAGCGACTCAGTCCCGATCTCACCAGGCTTGGTCCGGATTACGCCGGACTTGCACGCAACCAGATGATCTACCTTGCCGGCGGCATGGGCGTGCTCTGGATTATTGGGATGCTTGCCGGGCCGCTCCGCATCATGCGCCTGCTGCGCGATTACAAGTACCTCTGGATGATGCTGACCATCCTCCTGCAGGTCTCCACGTTCTTCATCGGCCAGGAAGTCGGCGAAGCCAAACTCTGGATCAGGGTCGGACCAGTCAGCATCCAGCCATCGGAAGTGGTGAAGGTGACACTCATCGTCTTCCTGGCCAGTTATCTCGACGAAAAGCGTGATCTCATCGGATCCAGTTGGCGCCTGGGCCGGATTTCGCTGCCTCCGCTCCCCTACCTGGCGCCAATGGGCGCCATCTGGGTCTTCGCACTGGGAGTGCTCGTCCTGCTGAACGATCTCGGTTCGGCCCTGCTGCTGTTCGGATTGTTCGTCATCATGCTCTATGTCGCAACAGGCCGCCTGCTGTATGTCTCGGTCGCCTTGCTATCATTCCTGGCAGCCTGTTATGTCGCCTGGAAATTCGTCGACCGGATCGATATCCGTGTCCAGAACTGGATCGATCCCTGGGCGAAGGATCCCTATTACACCGGCTACCAGCAAATCCAGTCCGATTACGCGCTTTCGGCCGGGGGCATCCTGGGTACCGGATTCGGGCACGGTCGTCCAGCCCTGATCCCGCAGGTGCATTCAGATTTCATCTTTTCCGCCATTGGGGAGGAACTCGGATTGCTGGGTACCCTCGCCATTCTCGCCCTGTACCTGCTGCTTGTAGTTCGCGGGTTCATCATTGCCCTGCGGGCCCGCGACGGATTCGTCCAGTTGCTGGCCATGGGACTCTCGTCGATTTTCGCCATCCAGACACTGATCATCGTCGGCGGAGTCACCAGGCTCATCCCGCTGACCGGTATCACCCTGCCATTCATCTCATTCGGCGGGAGTTCCCTCATGGTCAATTTTGTCGTCATCGGGCTGTTGCTCTACCTGTCCAGCCTGCCCAAGCGGATCTGATATCGCCATTCACCGGAGACCTGCATGCACCTGCGCGATACCTTCCGAAAAAGCTGCAATCTCGCTGCGATCCTCATCATCCTCTTTGGATTGTTCAGCAGCGAAGCCATTTCCGATGCCCGCTGGCTTGCCTTGCTGGGCCTCGCCTGGCTCCTGCTCCTCGCCGGAACCCACATCGAACTCCCGGACGATCTCCCCACCTTTAATCGCGGAACCATTCGCACCGCTTTTGTGATCTTCACGGTTTTTGTCCTGCTTGCCGCACAATTGCTGCGAATCCAGGTGGTGCAGAGTGACAACACGTTCCACCGGACCGGCATTGCGCCGGACAAGCAGATCATCGCCAACCAGCGCGCCAGCAGTGACAGCCTCCTCGTCCAGCGTGGGCGAATCTACGATCGCAACGGCATCGTGATTGCCGATACGATCGAACAGGATGGCGAGTACTTCCGCGAATGGCCAGATCCCGCCACCGCCTACGTTTCCGGGTATTTCTCACCCCTGCTCTATGGGTCAAGCGGGCTCGAAGCCAACTGGAATGAGGAATTGACCGGGCAATCCGGTGGCGATCCGGTCGATGAATGGCTGGATGGCCTTCTCGGTCGCCCCCGCACCGGCTATGACCTGAATCTCACCCTGGACAGCAATCTCCAGAACACGGCCACCGATCTGCTCGATGGTCGCACCGGCGCTGTGGTCGTGATGGATGTCAAGACCGGGGCAGTGCTCGTCCTGGTCAGCTCCCCAATCTACGATCCCAACCAGATTTTCACGGCCAACCAGGAAGAAAACGATGCGGCCATTGCGTACTGGAACGATTTGAATGCGGACGGGGCGCGGGCTCCACTGCTGGTGCGTGCGACCGATGGACTCTACACTCCCGGATCCACCTTCAAGACCATTACCTCCGCCATTGCCATCGAAGCAGGCGTCGCCAGTCCCGATTCGGTGTACGAAGACGATGGCAGCCTGGTGATAGACGGGCGGGAACTGATCGAATTCAACCGGCCCGATCCCGGGCGCGACCAATGGACACTGGAAGAAGGCGTTGGCTGGTCGCTCAATGTGGTGCTCGCACAGGTTGGGCTCGATCTCGGCGCGAAACGCATGCGCGAAGGCGCAGGACGGTTCGGATTCGGACAGCCCGTCCCGTTCGATCTCCAAGTCGCTACATCGCAACTGGCCTCGGAAGATGATTACCTGGAAAACAGCAATGCCCTGGCCGATACCGCATTCGGGCAGGGGCAAATCCTGGTCAGCCCGCTCCAGATGGCCATGGTGGCGAGTTGCTTCGCCAATGACGGCAAGATGATGCAGCCCTATCTCGTCCAGACCGTCACCAATGCCGATGGTGAAGTGCAGGAAACGACCCGCCCCAAAACCTGGAAAACCCCGGTCAGCGCCAGCACGGCAGGGGATGTACGGGACATGATGATCTACGCGGTGGAACAGGGAGCCATCCAGCGCGCCAGCGGTACGGGTTACCTGCTTGGCGGCAAGACGGGCACCGCCGAAATCGGCGATGGAAGCAACAACTCGTGGTTCATCGGATTCATCGGCGAAAGCGAACCGGAATATGCCGTGGCTGTCGTGCTGGAAAAGGATACGTCCACGCCAGGAACGACAACGGACATCGCCACGAACATCCTGCTCGCCACCATGCAGCAAAGACCCTGACTGATGGCGACAATTGTGCGTACGTACGCATGCCACAATGGGTTCAAAAAGTGGTGAGAAACCGCATAAAATGGTAAAATGGGTACATGGCCAGAAACCCGGCGGCGCTTGCCCGCCGCGCACGCAAGCAACGATTCAACATCCTTGTGCGGCGTGCACTTTCGGCCTTGCCAATCGATGTGCAGTCGATGCTGGATAACGTCGCCATCGTCGTGGAAGAAGAACCAGGTCCTGAGCACCTTGCCGATTTGCCGGCACATGATTCTCGTGACGAACTCTTCGGTTTGTACCAGGGCATTCCACGCACCGAGCGTGATTCCGGTTACAACATCGTTGCACCCGATCGCATAACACTATTTTCCGGTCCACTGGAACGTGCGTGTTCGAGCCAGGCAGAACTGGTCGAACAGGTTCGGATCACCGTTCTTCACGAACTCGGGCACCATCTCGGATTTGATGAAGATGGACTCGCCGCGATGGGACTTGCGTGAAAAATTGGTCACCCGATGCCGTCAACCGGCCGCCACAACGTGATTCGCGGCGGCAATCGTTGCACGGTGTCAATCAAACCATCGCCAATGCCCTGTCGATGCTGCTCGCCCGGCCGCTGCTGATGCTTCTCCCGCTTGTGCTGGATGTCTGCCTCTGGCTCGGCTGGCAATTCTCTCCCGAACCATTCACCACGTGGCTCGGCAAGGTGATGATCGATAACGGCGGTTCCGATGGTCCCGCTGCTGCTCGTGAAATCTTCGAAATCGGCGAACGCGCTCGTGTCAACGATCTGCTCGCCACCCTGACCCCGTCGATCTTCGGCGGAGTACCAAAGGATTCGTTCCTGACCATCCTGCTCGCCCTGTTCGCTCCCAATCTGATCGGTGGCATCGATCGCCGACACATGGTGAACGATTGGGAGGAGGGACTGTTTGCGATGCTGATCCCGGAAAACGGACTCGGCGTCTTTGCGCTGGCCCTGTTCTTCCTGGCCGGCTCGACCGTTCTTGCTGTCGCGTTCCGTGTGCCACAGGCACGCGCCATCCGCGAAGAGCCGGTCAGCCTGCGCGGTGTGGTCATCGATATGCTGGAATGCTGGTGGAAACTGCTGGTGCTGATTGCTTTGTTGCTCGTTGTGGGCGCAGCAATCATCCTGCCGCTGTTTATCATCGTCGGCATTCTCTATTTGCTTGGTATCAACCTGATGGCGCTGGTGGTACTCGGATTGCTGGTCTTCGGCGGAATGGTGGCCATGTACACCTATTTCACCATTGATGCCGTTGTCCTCAACCGGGCGGGTCCCCTGCAGGCCATCTCGCTCAGTTATGCCGTGGTCCGGGAGAATTTCGGACCCTGCTCTCGTTTCATTTTTACCTCGATGCTCATCTTCACCGGCGTACTGCAGGTGTGGGATGTGCTTGTCGAAAACCCTCCCGGAGTCTTCATCGCCCTTGTTGGCAATGCGTTTCTGGGGACTGGTCTTTCCATCGCCAGCATGCTGTTCTTCAACGACCGCCTGCGCCTGCTTGATCCGAATACGGTTCTTCGCGCAGCGAGTGTGAGCCGCCGCTGGTTTCGTTAAGTCACAAGGAGCTTGTCTTGCATGGCCATTGATGCCCCCAGCCGCGACGCGGCCACTACCCTGAAAAATGAGGCCTACCAGCATTCCTACACCGCCGCCGATATCCAGGTCCTTGAAGGACTTGAAGGCGTCCGCCGCCGCCCGGGAATGTACATTGGCAGCACCGATGTGCGTGGTCTCCATCACCTGGTGCGCGAACTCGTCGACAACTCCGTTGATGAAGCCCTGGCCGGTTATTGCGACACCATCACCTGCACCATCGGCAAGGACAACATCGTTACCGTCACCGATAACGGGCGCGGCATTCCGGTCGATCGCCATGAGAAAACCGGTCGCTCGGCCCTTGAAGTCATCATGACAACCCTCCACGCAGGCGGAAAGTTCGGTGGCGGCGGCTACAAGGTGTCCGGTGGACTGCACGGCGTCGGCGCTTCCCTGGTGACGGCCCTCTCCGAGTGGTCGTCCGTGGAAGTGCGCAAGGAAGGCGATACCAACGTCTACCGCCAGGAATATTCCCGCGGCAAACCGACAACCGATGTCGAGGTCGTCGGCAAGACCGCCAAGAAGACACACGGGACCATTACGCGATTTCGTGCCGATACCGACATTTTCAAGGATGGACACGATTACAATTCCGATGTCCTCATCCAGTGGTTCCGCGAATGGGCCTACCTCATGCGCGGTCTCAAACTGACCATTACGGACGAACGTTCCGACCAGGAAATGACCTTCTACTTCGAGGGTGGCATCATCTCCTACGTTCGTCACCTGAACCGGAATCGCAATGTTGTGCACGACCGGCCGTTCTATGTCGAACGGGATACCCCGGCCGGTGCCGTCGAAGTTGCCCTGCAATATAACGACAGCTTTGGTGAGTCGATTCACACCTATGTCAACAACATCAACACCATCGATGGTGGCACGCACCTGTCCGGATTTCGTTCGGCACTGACCCGCACCATCAATGATTACGCGAAGAAAAATGGCTTCCTCAAGAATGATGAGGCCCTCTCTGGTGAGGATGTGCGCGAAGGTCTCACGGCGATTGTTTCCGTGAAGCTTGAAGATCCGCAATTTGAAAGCCAGACCAAATCGAAGCTTGGTTCGCCGGAAATGGCCGGTACCGTACAGGCGGTGGTGAATGATGCCCTCGGCGCCTTCCTGGAAGAACATCCACAGGTCGCCAAGCGTGTGATCGAAAAGTGCCTTACCGCTGCCCGTGCCCGTGAAGCGGCCCGCAAGGCGCGTGAACTCGTGCAACGCAAGGGCGGACTCGATAACTTCAGCCTGCCAGGCAAACTGGCCGACTGCTCCGAACGCGATCCGGCCCGCTCGGAAATCTGCATTGTGGAAGGTGACTCCGCCGGTGGTTCTGCCAAGCAGGCGCGTGATCGCCGCTTTCAGGCGATCCTGCCGTTGCGCGGCAAGATCCTGAATGTCGAAAAGGCGCGGCTGGACAAGATGCTCCAGAACAACGAAATCCGCACCATCATCACGGCCCTCGGCACGTCCGTGGGCGAACAGTTCGACATTTCGAAACTTCGGTATCACAAGATCATCATCATGACCGATGCTGATGTCGACGGGGCACACATCCGTACCCTGTTGCTCACCTTCTTCTACCGGCACATGGAAGAACTGCTGCTGAACGGTCACATCTACATCGCCCAGCCACCATTGTTCAAGGTCAAGGCCGGCAGGGAAGAACGCTGGGTGCACAACGACGCCATGCTCCCTGAAGTTCTCGCTGAAATGGGCGACAAGGCCGAGGTACAGCGGTACAAGGGTCTTGGCGAAATGAACCCGGATCAACTCTGGGAAACGACAATGGACCCGGAAAATCGTATCCTATTGCAAGTCTCCGTCGAGGATGGAGTCAAGGCAGACGAAACTTTCGACATGCTGATGGGTGCGGCCGTTCCGCCCCGGAAGAAATTCATCCAGACGCACGCGCGCGAAGTGCAAAATCTCGACGTGTAGTGCACCGGCCCGATTCGTTATCAGCTAGCTTGGACACTACCCGCATGCCTGAATCCGGCAAAACCGCACCACGTATCGCAGTGGATGCCATGGGGGGCGATCACGGGCCTGCCGTGATCGTCCCCGGGGCTCTCCAGGGCGCCCGTACCAGTCACGCTGCCCTCGTTCTCGTTGGTGACAAGGAGCAGATCGACGCTGCCCTGGCCGTCACCCCACACCAGGATATCGATGTCCAGGTGGTGGCAACCACCGAGGTGATCACCATGCATGATCACCCGGCACAGGCGGTCCGCCGCAAGCGAAACAGCAGCATCAATGTTGCCTTGCAACTGGTACGCGATGGCCAGGCCGAAGCGATGATCTCGGCCGGCAACAGTGGTGCCGTAATGACCGCGTCCCTGATGATCCTTGGAAGGGTCAAGGGTATCGAGCGCCCGGCCATCGCCACACACCTTCCCTCACTGACCAAGAAAACCCTGGTTCTCGATCTCGGTGCTGTCACCGATCCGCGCCCGACCAACATGATCCAGTTCGCCCTCATGGGTCAGGTCTATTGCGAGCGGGTCCTCGACATCGCCAATCCCACCGTTGGACTGCTCAGCAACGGGGAGGAACCCACCAAGGGCAACCTCTTCGTGCAAACCGTGCACCCGCTGCTGGCGCAAACACCCGGGCTCAACTTCATCGGTAATATCGAGGGCAAGGACGTCCCGATGGGAACTGTCGATATCGTCGTCACCGATGGATTTACCGGAAATGTGGTGCTGAAGACCGCTGAGGGAGTGGTCAGCATGCTGACCACCATGCTTCGCCAGGAATTTACTTCCACATGGCCTCGTAAACTGGCCGCACTCATGCTTCGACCCGGCATCAAGAAACTCCGGCGTGATCTCGATTACGCCGAAACTGGGGGCGCTCCGCTTCTGGGAGTCAACGGTGTCGTCATCGTCGCGCACGGCCGGTCAAGTGAACGTGCCATCGAAACGGCCCTTGGCGCTGCGGTCCGTTCCATTCGCCACGATCTGGCTGGGGGAATCGCGGATCGGATCGCCCGGGTTACCCCGGTGATCGAGGCGGAAGCCGAAATCGCCCAGCCGGTCGAGGCTCCACACTGACCACTGGTGGAAGGGCCGGTCAGCGTCATCCGAACGACCTCACCACCGCATGGCCCAATCCCGCCAATTTCCACTCGTCCATCTCGCGTGTGTGGACTCCCTATGATCGATGTTCGGCTACCCATCTCGCAGGGTCGCGGATGAGGCGCGCCAGCGCCGTCTATCCGCCCGCCACAAGCCAATCTGGTACGGCAGTAATCAGACGGAATT
>Ga0180215_1002452_pt1 | contig 18656 bp, 5 predicted proteins | sample eDN3rd37CBELigBY_FD_128871 | JGI IMG/M metagenome (GOLD analysis project Ga0180215, IMG submission 128871) | Enriched backyard soil microbial communities from Emeryville, California, USA - eDNA 3rd pass 37_C BE-Lig BY (version 2) (version 2) | ecosystem: Environmental > Terrestrial > Soil >... | reverse complement strand
GGCGTCGCCGGTGCCCTTCTCGGTGGTGCTCTCGTCCCACGAGCTGGTCGGCGTCGCCAGCAGAGCCCTGCTCACCTCCTCGCTCGAGCTCCTGCCCCCCTTCAGCTCGGAGGAGGTCGAGACGCGGGTGCAGCTCCCCGCCGACGTTCTGCCGGGCCGCTACCACCTGGGCGTGATCCTCGGCGATGCAGAAGAAGGCGCGGGGGTCGGGGTGTCGGAGCCGGTGGTGGTCTTCTCCGACCACCTGGAGATCGTGACCCGCTCCCTCCCGCCCGCCCAGGTGGGTCAGCCCTACTGCGTTCGCCTGGAGGCCTTCGGCGGCGACTGGGACCACGTCTGGGCGTTGGCCCCCGGCTCCACGCTCCCGCCCGGCATGAAGCTCCAGGAGGAGCCGGAGGGGCCCCGTGAACTCGATCTCCCCTTCGTCACCAGGCTCTGCGGCAGCCCCTCCGAGGTCGGCTCGTTCGCCTTCACCCTGGAGGTGAGCTCGGCCGGGATCCGCGCCGCCGCCGACCTCGTGCTGGAGGTGGGGCCGTCGAGCGCTCCGCTGCGGATCCTGACGACCGAGCTCCCCCACCTCCCCTTCGACTCCGAGGTGGAGCTGCCCTTGCGCGGGCAGGGGGGGAGCCCGCCCTACGTCTGGGCCCTCGCCATGGGGAAGCTGCCCAGGGGGCTGTCGGTTGCGGCGGACGGAACGATCGTGGGATCCGCCAAGGAGAGCGGGGCCTTCCCGATCGCGGTGGAGGTGAGGGACGGCGCCATGACCCGGGTGGAGCAGACGCTGGAGGTGGTGGTGGCCTCCCCGGGGGAGCCCGTCTGCATCACGCAGAGGCTCCCGACGATGCCGCTGGAGGAGCCCGTCTCCGAGGCGCTGGCAGCGACAGGGGGCAAGGGGCCCTATCAATGGATGAGCGTGAGCACCCGCCAACTCCCGAGCGGCTTCGGCGAGACGGCGAGCCTGCTCGGCGACGTGCCGCCGCCGGGGCTCTCCCTGAACGCCCAGGGGATCGTCTCCGGGACACCGAGCCAGGCAGGGGATTATCTGTGGACCATCGAGCTGCGCGGATCCACCAAGGACGGGCAGTCGAACGTCACCACCACCTGCCACGTGGTGGTGGAGGTCCAGGCCGATCACGGCCTGACCGTGCTGACCACCGGGCTGCCGATCGCGGTGGCGAACTTCCCCTATTCCGCAGGGCTCCAGGCATCGGGAGGGAGCGGCCCGCTGCGCTGGACCCTCGTCGATGGAAACCCGCTCCCGGCAGGGCTCGCGCTCTCCACCACCGGCGTCATCGAGGGGACCTTGGCGCTGGAGTCGTTGGAGGGAGAGCCCTCTCGCACCTTCCCCTTCCTGGTCGAGGTACGCGACGCCGCCAACCGCCGGGGGATGGCGCCGCTCTCGATCACCCTGCGCGCCTCGGAGGATCCGGGTCGACAGGCCGCCGGGGGAAGGAAGAGCTCCGAGCCGTCGGGCTGCAGCGCGGCGCAGGGCCCGCTCGGCTCCCTGGGGCCTGGCCTCGGGATCGCGCTCCTCCTGCTGCAGCGGCGCAGGAGGTCCGTCAGACAGCAGGGCCTGTAAGGAACCACCTCCGCAAGCGCGGGGGCGGTTCCTTTGATCCGCGCTTCACGTGCGAGGGCGCAGCGTTCGCGAAAGACTCACGGACGTTCAGACATCGGCTGCAGCGGCGATGTTGAGCTCGGCGGAGAGCTGGTAGCCATTCGCGTGGCGGACGAGGGCGGAGGAGAGCCCCAGCGATCGCAGCATGTGGATGGTGCCGTAGACCCGCATGGCGGCTGCCTCGGGGTGGATCTTCTCCCCGGGCCAGCCGATCGCGAAGAGCTCGTCCTGGCTCATCCCCTCGCCTGGGCGGCTCATCCGCTGCTTCAGGAGCGCCGCCAGCACCCTCCTGCCCGCGGCGCGGTTCATGAGGTCCACTCGAGCGCCGTCGCCGAGCTCGAACCAGGCGGCGTCCGGGCCGATCAAGAGATCGGCAGCTCCCGCCGTGACCTGGTTGCGCTGGGACTCCTGCTTCACGCTCTCGATGTGTCGGCGGACGAGGCGGAGGACGAGGACCAGCGTATCCGTCTCCGGTGGGGTGGCGGCGACACCTGCCTCGAGCCTCTCGAGGGCCGCCGCCGCCTCGGCCTTCGCCGAGCGCTGACGGGCCTCTTCCAGATCCAGGACCAGCGCCAACAGCCCGATCAGCGCCTCGCCCCTGCTGTCCCCGTCCCTCGCGAAGTGGACCTTCGCGCTCTCGAGACTCCGGCGGGCCTCCTCCACCTTGCCCAGCAGCGCCTCGGCGAGGGCGAGGCAGGCGAGCGCCTCCGCCAGGCGCTTGAAGTACTCGAAGGCGCGGACGATGACGAGCACCTCCCGCAGCCGCTGCTCGGCGAGGCGCAGGTCGTTGCGCTCGAGGGCGAGGATCCCGAAGTTGGCCACGCAGATGGCCTCCTTCCGCCGGTTGCCGAGCTTGCGATGCTGCTCCAGCCCGGCGACCAGATACCTCTCGGCGTCGTCGAGGTTCCCGGCGCCGAGCTCCAGGCCGCCGAGGTTCGTGAGCACGTCCGCCTCCGTCGAGAGGTCTTCGATCTCGCGGCAGGCGTCGAGGGCGCTGAGGAGGGCGGTCCTCGCCTCGCGGAACTGGGCGTGTCTACCCAGGCCGATCCCCAGCCCATAGAGCGCCTGCACCTTCAGCAGGCGGTGCTCTCCCGTCTGGAAGATCTCGTACGCCTGCTGGAAATGCTCGATGCACCGATCCAGCCGGGACGTCTGCTCCTCCACGGTGCCGAGGGCGTGGATCGCCGCTCCCTCGAGGAGGGGGTTGGCCGTCGACCGGGCGAGCTCGACGGCGAGCTCGAGCTCCCGGATCGCGTCGTCCGTGCGGCCCATCAGGGAGCGGAGCATCCCGGCTTCGATCCGCAGCCAGGTCTCCGTCTGCCGCTCGCTCGAGCCGCGGACGAGCTCGAGCCCCTCGTGCAGCGCCGCCTCCGCCTCCGCCGTCGTCCCGTGCATGGAGAGCCAGATCGCCTGGTAGCGCAGCGCCTGCCCGATCAGGGAGACATCCTTCGTCCTGCGCGCAGCCTCCACCGTCGCGTCGAAGATGTCGGCGGTGAAGGGCGGTGGCCCCTGGAGGCTCAGCAGCCGAACGAGGGCGAGCCCCGCGCGGGCCGCAGACTCATGAAGATCCGGGGAGAGCGTCGCCCCGGACGAAGCGGCGGCCTGCGTCTCGCGCGAGGGGGCGGCACTTCGTCTGCTCGTCTCGGTCAGGCGAGCTTTCGTGACCTCGTCGCGTCCCGGCCCACCCCGCCGCAGCGCCGCGACGAGGTTTTTTCGCTCCATCGACAACCAGCGGAGCGCCTGCACCACATCGGGTCCGTCGACGCGGGCTGCCCAGATGCTTCCCTGCTCGGCGAAGAACCGCGTGTGCCTGGCGCCGAGCTCGTCCGCATCTCCGGAGGACGCGAGCTTGCGCCCGGCGAAGTCGCGGATGCTGTCGTAGAGGGTGAAGCGGTGCGGGTCCGAGTCGTCGAGCTGGAGCAGGGACTTTCCGCGCAGCTCGTCGAGGACGTCGTGCAGATCGCTGGTCGGCTCGCCGTCGGAGAGGATCGCCTCGGCGGCCTCGAGGGTGAAGCCGCCCGAGAAGATCGACGACTGGCTCAGCACCTGCTGCTCTCGAGGGGTGAGGTGCTCCCACGTGAGCTCGATGGCCCGCTGGAGCGAGCCGTGCCGGTTGACCTTGTCCGAGCGCAGGAGATCGAAGCGGTCGCTCTCGATCCGGGCGAGCAACGTCCGCGGCGGGAGGATCCGGATCCGCGCCGCGGCCAGCTCGATCGCCAGCGGGCTCCGATCGAGCTGCTCGACCAGCTCCCGGACCGCCTCTTCGTCTGCCACCGAGGGCGGCAGGCCGCTCCAGGCGTGGCGCGCCCGATCGAAGTAGAGGGAGAGGGCGTCGCTGGTCTCCATCGGGCCGAGCTCGAAGGGGACCTCGTCTTCGAGCCCGCTCGGGACGATCGACGTGAGCAGGATCTGGAGATCCTTCGCCCCGTCGAGCCAGCTCTCGAGGGTGGGCCTGGCCTCCATCGCGACGCACTCGAAGTTGTCCAGGACGAGGAGCATCGACCCACGGTTCGCCAGCGCCTGCAGGAGGACCTTGTCGTCCTTGTCCTGCAGGCCCAGCGTCTCGGCGACGGCGGCGCGCAGGTCGCCGGCACCGCGGCACTCCGACAGCCCGACGAACCACCGGGCGTCCATCGGGATCCCGAGGCCGTCTTCCTGCATGAGCTGGTGGGCCAGGCGGGTCTTCCCCATCCCCGAGGGGCCGATGATCGAGAGGAGGCGTGTACCTGAGACGCAGGCTTCGATGAGGGCCGCAGCCTCACGCCGCCGGCCTATGAAGCGGGTCCGAAAGTTCATCGAGCGCTCTGTGCCACCGTCAATTGCTTCTCGGGCCCCCGTTCCCGAGTGTTTCAGCCATGCTCTCGGGCCTCTCGAGAGGCCTTTTTGCGCGATGCCCGACTATAGCAGAAGAAGATCGAAGACCGTCGAAGGGACTGGAAGATGCTGCCTCGGACGAGGGGCGGGAGCGGTCCCGGTGGGCGGGGGCGGTGCCCTCACCCGTGTGGCGTAGGCGAGGAGCCCTTCACTCGGCGTGATCTTGCTCCTTGTGGTCGTCCCTTTCGCTGCGCCACTTCCGCGTTCGCCCCTTAGCCGTCCCCATCGGGTAAATGCGTGGGCAGCGGCCCCCGCGGCGGGGCAGGGGCGCTCCGATTCGCCCCCTACGAGGTGCAGCGTGTCCGATTGGGGGCGAAGCCGCGGCGGCGGCGCTCAGCCCCGGTAGAGCGAGCGGATCGCCTCCACCACCCGGGCCAGATCCGCCTCGCCCAGGTTCGATCCGCTCGGCAGGCAGAGGCCGCGCTCGAAGAGATCCTCGGCGACGGCGCCCCCCCGCATCGGGAAGTCCTTGAACACCGGCTGCAGGTGCATCGGCTTCCACACGGGCCGCGCCTCGATCTTCTGCTCCGCCAGGTGGAGGCGGACCTCCTCGCGGGTGGCGCCGAAGGCGGCGGGATCGATCGTCAGGGTCGTCAGCCAGCGGTTCGTCGTCCCGTGCGGGGCCTCCGGCATCAGCTCGATCCCGGGGATCTGGCCGAGGTGCTCCCGGTAGAAGTCGAAGTTCTTCCGCCGGGCCGCCACCCGATCCGGCAGGACCCGGAGCTGCCCCCGCCCCACCGCGGCCAGGAGGTTGCTGAGCCGGTAGTTGTAGCCGATCGTGCTGTGTTGGTAGTGCGGCGCCGGATCCCGGGCCTGGGTCGAGAGGAACCTCGCCCGCTCGATCCACTTCTCCCGGGTCGCCCAGAGCGCGCCCCCGCCGCTGGTGGTGATGATCTTGTTCCCGTTGAACGAGAAGACCCCCAGATCCCCCAGGGTCCCGGCGGCGCGCCCCTTGTACGTCGAGCCCAGCGCCTCCGCCGCGTCCTCCACGATCGGGATCCCAAAGCCCATGCAGACCGAGCGGAGCTGGTCGTAGTCGGCGCACTGGCCGTAGAGATCCACCGCCACCACCGCCTTCGGCAGCCGCCCCGCGTGCCCCAGGGTCTCCAGCTCCTCCGCGAGGAGGGCCGGATCCAGGTTCCAGCTCGAGCGCTCGGAGTCGATGAAGCGTGGCGTCGCCCCCAGGTAGAGCACCGGGTTCACCGACGCGGCGAAGGTCAGAGACGAGACGATCACCTCGTCCCCCTTGCCCACCCCCAGGATCGAGAGCGCCAGGTGCAGCGCCGCAGTCCCCGAAGAGAGCGCCGCCACGTGCCCGCCTCCGACGAAGCCGGCGAGCTCCGCCTCGAAGCCGTCCACGTGCTCGCCCAGCGGGGCAATCCAGTTCGAGTCGAAGGCCGCCAAGAGCAGCTCTCGCTCCTTCTCACCCATATGCGGCGTCGAAAGGGGGATCGGCTTCATCATGGTTGCTCCACTCCATCCCCCAGGAACTCCGGGGTGTGCTGCTGATCGGTAGGGTTGATTCCGTCGCTCTTCAAGACCTTCAGCGCCGTCCGCGCCAGGATTTTCAGGTCGAGCCAAAGGGACCAGCGCTCCACGTACTCCACGTCGAGCTCGAACTTCTGCTGCCAGGAGATCGCGTTTCGGCCGCTCACCTGGGCGAGCCCCGTGATCCCCGGCAAGACCTCATGGCGCCTGGCCTGCCTCGGGCTGTACCGCTCGAGGTACTGCACCAGAAGCGGCCGGGGGCCGACCAGGCTCATTTCCCCGCGCAGCACGTTGAAGAGCTGCGGGAGCTCGTCCAGGCTCGACTTGCGCAGGAACTGCCCGAGCTTCGTGATCCGCTGCGGCGCAGGGAGGAGCGCCCCAGCCGAGTCCCGCTCGTCGCTCATCGTCCGCAGCTTGAACACGTGGAAGATCGTGCCACCCTTGCCGGGCCGCGGCTGCCGAAAGAGCACAGGCCTGCCCATCGTCAGCGCCACCGCCAGAGCGGACCCAAGCATGAGCGGGCTCGCGAGCAAGAGGACCACAAGCGCCACGCAGACGTCGAAGGTCCTCTTCAAAAAGAGCGGCAGCCCGCGCTGCCTCCTCGATCCAGACCGTGTCATGACGCGCAAGCTACCTCGGTTCGAGCGAGAAGTGATCGAGTTGGAGGCGAGTCGCCGAGAGGTAATCGCGATCACGTCTCCACAGAGCGATCGTCATCTTCCACTCGAATCGGCACCTTCGGATCAAGGACAAAGCCGTTGGGGTCGGTGACAAGCAACTTACGCAGCCCCTGATTTCGCAACAGCCAAATCACCTGATGGAGCCGCTTCATGGCGGCGTCGGGGTCGAGCCCCTCCGGCCAGCCGGCCCGGATCAGTTCCTCGGGTCGGACGACCACCCCGGGGGCGTCGAGCCGTGCAGAGGCCAGGGCTGCGAAGACCCGCTGGAGCGTACGCCGGTTGCGCAGGGAAAAGGGCTCCCCCTCTCCGATTTGAAACCAGTCGAAAGTGGGTCTGACCTTGAGGGCGGGAAGCGATGGGTGATCCGTGGGGATCGCGGCTTCCCACTGCGCCAGCTCCGTCTCCAAGAGCCTGGGGAGGACCAGGAGATAAGAGTATAGGGGAAGGTTGATCTCGACCTCGGTGAGGCGCGATCGAGCCCTGCTGATCTTGGCCTCGGCCCTGTCGCGGTGTGAGGGCGCTGCAGCCCTGGTCTCCGCCACGTCAATCAACGACTCACAGAGCTCGAGGAAGGGATCAAACTTTTCGCGCCAGTCTCCCGAGCGGCTGCGAGCCTGGTGGACCAGACGACGTGCCTCCTCGATCTGACCACGTTTGGCCTCGAGGGCTGCGAGGAAGATCTGGAAGATCATCGCCGGTTCGGAGGCGTTGATGAAGCCGAGTAGCTCGTCAGCACGGGAGAGCCACTCGCTGGCCTGATCGAACTCGAGACGCTCCAGGGCAACCACCCCGAGCTGGCCGAGGACCTCCCCTTCCGCGAAGAGGTTGCCATCCTCGCGGTAGATCGAGAGGGCCTGCTTGCCTGCTGCCTCCGCCTCTTCGAGGAAGCCAGCTCTGAGCTCGGACGTTGTCAGGCTCAAGAGGACGTGAGCTTCGAAGGATCGGTAGCCTGCGGAGCGGCTGAGCTCGATCGCTTCCAAGAGAATGCGCCGCCCCTCGAGATGCCTGCCCTGGGCAGTCAACACCAACCCCAGGTTGTGGAGCGGGTTGATCTCGCTTCCTCGTTGACCGTGTTCCCGGCTGAGCTCGACGGAGCGCTGCAACTCCGCCTCGGCCAGCTCCAGGTCACCGCTCAGCCAAGCCACGCTCCCTTTCACGAAGTGGAGGTTTCCCTTGAAAGACGGCAACTCGAGCATTGAGTCGAGTTGATCCGCTCGCCGCACCATCTCGCGGCTGCGAGGAGCGTCGTTGAGGATCAAGTAATGGAGCGCCAGGCGGGCGAGGGTCTGGGCCTCCAACGCCCCCTCGTCCTCCTCCCTCGCGAGGGCTACCAACGACTCCATCACCCTCTTTGCCTCCTCGTGTCTGCCGTGGCGGAAGTGAGCGAGGGAGATCGCCTCCGTCGCCGCCAGGATCAGCTTGAGATCCTGGCTCCGCTTTGCGGCGTCGAGGGTCGCCTCGATCAACGGCTGATCCGCGATCGATGGCCCCTCGAAGAAGAGGAGCGCCGAGAGGGCGATCCCTGCCCTGGCGGCGAGGTCCGGCGCCGAGGAGAGGAAGCGCCGATGGATGGCGAGGAGGTTCGCCCGCTCTGCCTGCAACCACGGGATCGCGTCGGCGCGTTCCGGCCCCCTGCAGTAGACCTTCTGGGTCTCGGGTCTGGCCAGAAAATAGGCGGCATGGATCCGGATCATCTCGTCCCACCCCCCCATCTTCCGAAGCTCGTCGAAGGCATACTCCTTGATGCTCTCCAGCAGTTGGTAGCGTGGTGGCTCGCTGTCTTCCTGGAGGATCAGCGCTTTGCGGTGGAGGCCGTCGAGGATCTCCTCGATCGCAGGAGAAGCACTCGAGCCCTCGGAAGGGGGCTGCCAGAGAACGGCGGCAGCAGCCTCGGAGGAGAAACCGTGTTCGAAGACCACAGCCCTGGCGAGGACGAGCTGCTCATGCTTCTCCAGGTGGCTCCAGGTGAGATCGAGGGAGCCGAGGAGTGAGCTCTGTCGCGGTACCGCGTCCGAGGCCTGGGCGTGGGAGAAGCAAAGGAACTCGAAGCGCTTCTCGATCATGGAGAGCATTGTGCGGGGTGGGAGGATCCGAACCCGTGCGGCTGCGAGCTCGATCGCGAGCGGGAGCCGATCCAGCCGTCGCACCAATGCCTGGACCTCCGCCCCCTCGTCAGCAGGAACGCTTCGGTCAGCCCACGCCTGCCTGGCTCGGTCCTGGTAGAGGGCGATCGCGTCCTCGAGTTCCAGGGGCTGTAGCTCGATGACCTCCTCTCCCTTCGCACCGCTGGGGACGATGGAGGTCATGATCATTCGCAACTCGACGCAGCGGTCCAGCCAGCGGGTGAGGAGCCTGGCGCTCGCAGCTGCGAGTGAGTCCGCGTTGTCGAGGATCAGGAGGAGGGGACCCCTGTTGGAGATGGCGTGGAGGAGCTCGTCTCCTTGTCGCTGGCTGATCGCCAGAGTCCTGGCGACGCCGATCTCGAGAGCTTCCGGCGTGGTGCAGCCAGCGAGGTTGCAGAACCAGACCCCACCTTCGTCGTCGAAGGAATCGATGAGCTCGCCGGCCATCTGCCGGGCCAGGCGTGTCTTGCCAATCCCCGAGGGGCCGGTGAGGCTGATCAGCGCGGCCCCCCTGTCCATGGCGTCGCGGAGCTGCTCACGCTCCCGACGCCGCCCGATGAAGGGGGTCCGCTCCCGTCTGATCCTTGGCGATTCGATCCGCAACGTCGTCCCGTAGGTGCCGGCATGGGCCAGGGAATGACCCTACTCCATGGGACGCGCGTTGGCCCAGCGGATGAGAGGACCTCTCAATGTTTCAGCCAGCGTTCTACCCCGTCCATTTGGCGCGGAAGTAGATCGAGCGCTGGTCGAAGGCCATCGGACGCTTGGCGTGGGCTTCCACGAAGACGTTCGGATCCAGCGCCTCCAAGCCGATCCAGGCGGTGGATCCCTGGAAGGGCGACCAGCGGATATGACCAGCCGGGTAGGGGTTGCTCACCCTGTAGGAGGTCACCACGTCGCCATTGGCCCAGAGCTGGAGCTGGGCGGTGAGGGAGCCTGCGCGGCCATCATCGCTGAGGACAAACTGGAAGTTCTCCCATTGGATGATCAACACGTCCTCTCCCGAGACGACGCGGCGCTCGAAGAAGACCTGGCAGGTACCATGACATTGGAGTGGAGCCCAGAACGCGCCGATCACGGGACCCTTCATGGTGCCCACCTGCGCTTCGGTTCGTGGGAAGGCGTTGGGGGCTGAAGTGGAATGGGTGGTGGTGGCGGTGGGCTGGAAGTCGTGGAGGGAGACCCAGCCTCTGGATGAGACCCAAAGCCTAGAGAACTTCTCTCCGAAGAGGTTCACCTCGAAGCCCGTGGAAGGCAGCCGCGCCAGGCGGCTGGTCTCCTCGATGTCGTGGAAGCGCGTCCCGGTCAAGGCGATGTCGATGAAGGGCCGGTCGGAGGCAGGGTCGATCTCGTACCAGGGGCTGAGACAGCCCGCCCCCAAGGAGCCGGGGGTCCCGGTGGAGCCAGCGGGGCACCACGACCCGAAGTCCACGTTCTCCTGGACGCCGTTGAGGTGGCGGCTGGGGTCCAGGCTGAGCACCTGGTCCCGGGAGACGGTCCAGCCGAGCCCCCAGGCCATCTTGTTGATGGTGGCATGTCCCGCCAAGAGCTCGAGGTTATCGAGGTTTCGGTTGAGGGGGACCTCGTCGTTGTAGACGTAGTCCGGGGTGAAGGGCACCTGGTTGGATGCGGCCAGGGTGACGAAGCCGCGAGGCGCCACCGGAAGCGGGCCGGCGATGCGATGGCTGCCCTGGTTGGAGCGCAGCTCGAGGCCTTGCATGTCGATGACCCGGTCGGTGAGGTTGCGGACCTCGAACCATTGTCTCTGCTGCCCTGCGGCAGGGTCGATCAGCGCCTCGGTGATCATCAACTCACCACCGCCAGCAACCACCGTGACTGCTGCCGATTTGCACGCTGCGAAGTCTCCGAGGATCGCGCAGACCTCCTGGCCGCCGGTGCGTCCCACCACCACCTTCGAGGAGCCGGTGGGAGCCAAGACGTGGCGGAAGGAGCGATTGGAGAGCCCGCCCGGAAAGGCGAGGAAGCCGTCGGCAGGGGAGGTGTAGGCCCCGGACGTGAAGCTGCCGATGTGGAGGGTGGATCCGTAGAGACCGCCGACGGTCTGGTAGCCGATGGTGGCGCTCGATCCGTTGGCCTCGTTGGAGCAGTCGTCAGGAAAGCAGCTCGTATCGCTGAAAGGCGGCGCCGGCGGGGCCATGGTCCCGTAGCGATAGTCGAAGCTGCCGTCAGCGCGAAGCACGACCTGGAAGTTGAGGTCGTAGCGGACGCTGGCGCTGGAGCCGACGGCGCGGCTCACTCCCTTCCATTGGATGATCAGAGTGCTGGGATCGGGGCTGTATCGCCAGAGCGAGTCACCGCCGCGCAGGATCAGATCGTCCCAGAAGACCGCCATCTGGATCCGTTGCGGGAGGTTGCCGGAGTCGGGGAGGAGGAGATTGTTGCCGTTCGAATTTCCTCCGTTGCCGGTGAAGGAGATGTAGCCGCCGGCGAAGACCTGCATCGTGGACTGCGGGGTGCCGAGGTAGGGGAAGGGGAAGGGGATGGAGACGTTGGCGAAGCCATTGTTTCCCGAGAGGGTGATCTGCTGGGCCCCTTGCATCTGGCTGACGTCGACGTAGCCGTCCTCTCCGTTGGGGCCGATCGGCAGCTCGCTCAGCGGAGCGATCATCACGGGGGTGCCTGTGCCTTGTTGGGTCAGCTCCCAATTGATGGTGACCACATCTCCGGGAAAGACGACCGCTGGCGGCGCAGTGACCGCGAGGTCGAAGGTGCGGCGTTGGACGGTCAGATCCTGCCTGAGGGTCCGATCCATCCAGCCGATCTCGAGGGTGTAGGTGGTGGTCGCGCTCAGGGTGATGGGGAGGGTCCCGAGGAGCTGGACGCTAGTCCCGGTCTGGGAGAGGAGCTCTGTTTCGCCCTCCAGGATCCGGAGCGCTGCGGCGCCCTGGACACTCCAATGCAAGCTCACGGGTTCGCCGGGGCTAGGCGCCTCCGGGTTGGCCTGGAAGAGGTCGATCCTCCAGGGAACGTCGAGGGGCATGGCCGGGGCGCAGATCACCTCGGAAGCTTTAGCCTCGATGGCACAAATCTTTTGAAGCGAGCTCTCCGTCGGATGAATGGTCGCCGATCCGGTACCGACCGCCCTCTGGGGGGTGAACCTCCAGGCGCGATCGGAGAGGCCTCCGGGGACGGTGGGCTGCGCCAGGGCTCGGTTCAGACCACCAAAGTGAATCTGATGTCCAATGGAAGCATCGGGGAGCTGGTAGCCGATGGTGGCGGAGGAGCCGTTCGTCTCCCGCTCACAGCTTACGGGATTGCACTCGCTGGTGCTGGCGGCAGGGCCAACCGGCGGTTCCATGTATCCGAAACGGTACTCGAAGCTCCCATCGCGGCCCAGGACCACCAGGAAGTTCAGATTTCCCTGGTTGGCGTCCACGGTCCCCCATCTCAGACTCACGCCGCTCCATTGGATCACGTAGTGGTCGGCGTCGATCTTCTTGGCGAGGATCCTCCCCCTTAGCCGGGTGTGGATGTCGTCCCAGAACGGGGCCATGGCCGGGTTGGCCCTGGCCGCGTTGGAGACCATGCCAGGCAGCGGGTTGTTCGACGGATGCGACTCTCCGCGGCCAAAGGAGAGGTAGCCGTCGGTGGCCACCCGAATCGAGCTATGCACGACGCCGAAGTAGGGGAAGGTGAAGTCGACGAAGTCGAGGTCAGCGACCTGGGCGTCCGAGCCCGCCCCAAGGAGCACTCTCGCATCCGGATGGAGGTCGAGGTCGAAGGTGCTGAAGTCTGTGTTGGAGATCTCTTCCATCGGAGCCAGCACATAGAGATCTGCGCTCGGATCGCTGCTGCCGAGGTTCCAGGAGATGGTGATGGGCTGGCCAGGGCCGCTGCTGGTGGTCGCGGAAGCTGTGAGGGATAGGCGGTTCACCTCTACGAGCTTGCGGTGGAACTCCTGGCGGCCTCCAGCGACCAGCTCCAGGTCGTAGATGGTGTTCCTGGTGGGGGTGAGCGAGATGGAGCCAAGGTCGATCTCGGCGAGGTCCGAGGTGCTGTAAACCACCGTGTCCCTGTCCAGGATTCGCAGGGATCTTCCACCAGTCGACTGCCAGGAGAGAGTTACCGACTGACCAGATTCAATCTGGTCAGCCGAGACAGTCACCGAGGAGAAGCCAAAAGGAGCCTGGAGCGGGACCTCTCTGCAGAATGTCTCGCCCGCATGATCCACGCAAAGGATGAGGTCTTCGTCTCGGTTGGGGCCAAAGGTGAAGCTGCCGCTGCCGTCGATGACCGTGTAACGGAAAGTGCGATGGCTGAGGCCGCCCAGGACCGGCTCGTTCCCTTCGGCGGGATTGGTCCCTCCGAAGTGGAAGTTGTGCCCGGCGGCGCCGTTGATCTGCTGGTAGCCGATGGTGGCGGACGAGCCGTTCACCTCGTTGACGCATGTGTCGGGGAAGCAGCCGGAGGTGGGCCGGAAGGTTGGATGGGGCTCCATGGGCCCGAACCGGTACTCGAAGCTCCCGTTTCGCTTGAGAACGATCTGAAAGTTGAGGTTCTGCGGGTTCGTATTGGACGAGGAGGGGTTGTTGAAGCTGAAATTCGTCCATTGGAGAACGAAGGTGTCGTTGTCGATGGGAGCGCTCAGAAGCGTCCCTCTGCCGCGGATGCTCAACTGGTCCCAGAAGGGAGCGAGGTGAACGTCGTTGGACGTCCCCGCGAAGGTGGGCAGGAGGCTGTTGATGCTGTTCTGCGTAGGGTTTGGCGAGAAGGAGACGTAGCCGTGGATGAACATGAAGAGGGACTCGTACTCACCGCCCATGTAGGGGAAGGGGAAGGGGAGGGCCACCTGGCTCCGACTCGAGACAATCGCCTGCAGGCGGACGTTCGGGTGGTAGGTGATGTCCTCGAAGCGATCGGAAGGTGCCGGGACCTCTCCCAGGGGCTGGATGCCATAGACCTTGAGGGGCGCGCCCCCATCCAGCACCTTGGCGTCGAGGGTGACGGTGATCGGATCGCCGGGCCGGACCTGGGTCCCGCTGATCTGGAGACCGAAGGTGATGGGCAGGAGGTCCACGGAGAGGCTCTCCTCATGGGTGGCCCCTACGTCGTTGGTGGCGATGAGCGTGAACTCGGTCGCCTTCTCCAACCCCTCCACCACGAATGAGCCTGCCGGGGCGCCGCTGCCGTCGCTGTAGATCTCCACCCCGTCTGCGTAAAGAGTGACGGAGACGGTCTCGAAGGTCTCCCACTGCAGCAGCAGGTCCGAGCCCTTCTCCACCCGGTTCTCTTCTGCTGTGAAAGAGGTGATTCCGAAGGCCCCGAAGACATCGATCGCGATGGTTTTCTCCGCGGCGGAGCCGTTGGCCCCTGTGACTCGCACGGTGTATTCATATCGCCCCCCTTCCGCCTCGGAGAGGACGCAGACCCCGCTGTTGATCTGCTGCTGGTTGGGAGCGGTGCATCGGACCTCACCCTCTTCGTCGAGGACCACGAGGGTGACTGCGTTGGAGCTGGTCCAGCCGATCAGGAAATCCGCTCCCATCGGCGCCGGTGCGAGCACCTCCGGGTTTAACTCGACCATCGGCTTGCGCGCCACGTTGAAGTTCAGGGTCCTGGAGTGGGTGCGCTCGCCCCTTTTCGCCGTGAGGGTGATGGGGAAATCAGGTTGCGGGCCCAGGGGGCGGAAGACCAGCTCGCCATCGAGAGGGAGGGTGAGCGGCCGGTAGGAGAAGGTCCGATGGTTCCGGAGGCCGTTGATGTTGCCCTCGCCATTGAAGAGGATCAGCCCGTGATCCTTCTGGTCCGGGAGTTGGAAGCCGATGGTGGCGCTGGAGCCGTTGATGATGGCGGAGTCGAGGGTGCTGCCTCCGACGCTTTGGGATCCGTAGCGGTAGTCGAAGCTGCCGTCCTGCCTGAGGACCACCTCGAAGTTGAAGCTCGCCGTTCGGGAACTCACGGAACCGGTGGCGTAGCCTACATCCCTCCACTGGATCACGAAGATAGGATCCCCATCCTCCTCAAGCTGGGCGGTGTAGACGTTGCCGGCGGGGTAGCGATCTCGCTCCCAGGCCAGCGAGTCCCAGAAGGGCGCCATGCCGATCGCCGCATGCTTGGGATCGGTGGGAAAACGCTGGTTCGCGTCGATGGAGTCCGGGCGCTGAACGTGGTCGAAGCTCAAGTGACCTGTGGTGTGGACCCAAACCTGGCTGAAGCTGCTGTCGCCGAAGGGAAAACTGAAGCCATCCGGGAGCTGGACCTGGGCGCAGCCGAGGGTGTCGATCGGCCCGCACGCGGTGGTCAGAGGGAGCCGGCTCCCACCGAGTTGAGGAAGATCGAGGTAGGGGGCCTCCGTCTCCTCCAAGAGGTAGCGCTCGGTGCCGAGGTTGATGCGCACCTCGTCGGCCATGCGGGTGGTCCAGCTCAGGTGAACCGGCTGGCCTTGGGTGAAGGAGGTGGGGCTGCCCAAGAAGGTCAGCACCTCGGTGGGGGCGACGGTGATCTCCACCTCGCTGGCGACCTCCCAGCCGAGGGCGTTGGCCGCCACCAGCCTGTAGCGCTGCACCTCCTTGGGGACGACGGCGTAGCTTCCCTCCGCTCGATCCTCCTCGGGGACCTCGAGGACCTGCACCTGGGTCTCGCCGTCGAGGAGATAGAGGATCAAGGTCGCCGCATCCTCTGTGGTCCAGGAGATGACCACCTCCTCGTCGATGGAGTCGTCGAAGTGGGAGAGACTGGCCTCAAACTCCATCGTTGGCCGGGGGTGGACGAGGACAGTCGCCGTCGCCTCGCGGGAGACCGAGCGGGGGTCGTCGGTGGTGGCCTCCATGCGCAATTCGTAGGGACCCGGCTCCAGCAGGGTGGCGGTGAGCGTCCCCTCCGGGCCAGCGTCGTCGTCGTAGACGTTCCCACGATCGTCCGTGATCCGGACGGTGGGCTCGGTCCCCGAGGGATCACCGAGGGCCGCCCAGCTGATCTCGATATCTTCTCCTACGGTGAGCGCCTCCGGGCCCGCCCCGAAGCGAGTGATCGTCGGGCCGTCGCCGACGGTGAGCTCGAAGCGCCTGGAGGAGACGCCGCTGAGGTTGGCGAGGGAGAAGATGATCGAGTAGTCGCCGACCTCGCGGGGCTGCCACTCGCAGCTCGACGCCGTCATCGCTGCGTAGCCTTCGATCACGCAGATCGCCTCGCCCGTCGACTCGAGGAAGATGTCGAGGGAGCTGCCGCCCAAGGTCTCCCAGCTCAAGCCGATGCTCTCTCCGAGCCAGAGAACGTCGGCGCTGCTCAGCACCTCGTCGATCCAAGGTGGGCCGACGTCGATCTCCAGGGTGGCGGTCACGGTGGTGCCCACGACATTGGTCGCGCGCAGCTCGAGGGTGGAGGGCGCGACGAAAGTCACCACCTCGCTGCCCTGGGATGGGCCCTCCTCGAGGAGCCGCAGCTCGTCCTGCCAGAGCTCGACGTAGGCCGCCCCCGCGCTGACCCAATGGACCGCCACCGCCTCGCCGGAACCCACCAGGAGACGATCCGCTTCGAAGATCTCGATCACGGGCAGGTGGGCCACCAGCACCGTGACGCTGCGGGAGGCCTCGTCTGCCTGGTTGGCCGCCACCAGGGTGAAGGTGGTGTCCTCCGTGATCCTCACTTCGAGGCTGCCCGCTGGTGCTGCAGCATCAAGCTCGATCGGTCCGCGGCCTTCCGCCTCGAGGCGGAGGGTGTCCGCCCGCTCCACCCCAGCCCAAGAGAGCTCGACAGTCGCCTCCCCCTCCGCGCTGAGCTCCGCGTACGTCGGGCCGTCGAACGCGGCGATCACGGGCCCTTGCAGGGCATCGACCGTGACGTCCCTGCTGGCCGTCGCCGAGCCGCCGGCATTCTTCGCTTCGAGGGTGAAGGTCGTACTCTCGCTGACGGCGAGGACGATCGAGCCCTGCGCCAGGTCGAGGCCTTCGAGGTCCACCGGCTCCGTTCCCTGCAGCAGCTCGAGGGACCTGGCCCCTTCGGTTGCCCAGGTGAGCGTCACGTCCCCAGGGGCCTCCAGGTGCTCGGGGCCCACCTCGAAGCTCTCGATGATGGGAGCAGCCGGGGGCGTGTTCTTATCGTCGGCTCCGCAGCCTGCCAGCCAGATGGCGGAGATTATCGCCAGGAGTGGGAGGGCGAGAGGAGTGGGCGAACCGAGTGGCCTGTAAACCATTGGATAACTCCTTGGGCTTGATGCGGTGCAGGTACCCTGATCGATCCCAGAGGAGGAGGGATCAGCACCGTCATCTTGAGACGCTGGGCAGGCCAGTCCCCCGTCCAAAGAGTTCCAAAGCCAATCTTTTTTGGACGCCGGGAAAGTCGATCCTCTTCAATCAGTGGTCCGATCCATTTCCTGGACGAACCTGCCCGTTCCCCTTTCGCGGCCTCTCCCTTCGGGATCGTCGAGAAGATTCGATCAGAGGGACGAGCATCCGCTACGTGGTCGATGTCGATCTTGAGCAGCCTCCCAGGGGGTCGAAATGAGGCGTCGCCAAGCCACGATCTGATGCCCAAGGCGCTCCCACAGTTTGTGGACGCTCGCCTCCGTCAGCACACACTTGGCGACCTCGCCCTCATGGTGCACCCCCACAGCAAGGACACTGGGCGCCCAGCCTTCCTGACAACGGCGCCCAAGCTGGCGACACCCCACGGCGAATTCCGCCGTGTTTTCGGCTGATTGAGTTCCCCCTCGCTTTCGCAAGGATGGGATAGACCTCAAGCAGCGCTCGAGCTGTCTCCGTAATAGCCGTAGCGCTTGTAGCTGTAGTAGCCGTACTCCTGGCTCGCCAGATCCACGTCGTTCAGCACCACGCCCAGCACCGGCGCGTTCACGTCCTGCAGCGAGCGCATCATCCGCTTCGCGAGCTCCTTCGTCGTCTTCTTGAAGCGGGCCACGAAGATCACCCCGTCCACCGAAGCCGAGAGGATCGCCGCGTCCGCCGCCACCACCAGGGGCGGGGAGTCGAGGATGATCCGGTCGTAGCGCTGGGAGAGCTCGTCCAGGAGCTCCTGGAAGCGGGAGGTGTGCAGCATCTCCGCCGGGTTCGGCGGCACCGGGCCGCAGGGAAGGAGCGAGAGCCCCACCACCTCCGTGCTCTTGATCGCGTCCTCGAGCTTCGACTCGCCCACCAGCAGGGTCGAGACCCCGATCTCGTTCGAGGTCCCCAGCGCCCGGTGCAGGCGAGGCCGGCGCATGTCCGTGTCCACGATCAGCACCCGGGACCCGTTCTGCGCCATCGCCACCCCGAGGTTCAGCGCCACCGACGACTTCCCCTCCTGCGGGCTCGACGAGGTCACCAGGATCCGCTTCTGCTCCTTGTCCGGCGACATGAAGAGGAGGTTCGTGCGCACCGAGCGGATCGCCTCCGCCTGCGGCGACTTCGGGTTGCGGGCCACGTAGAGGTCCCGCTCCGGATCGTCCGCGCGCAGCTCCTTCTTCGCCCCCTGCGGCGCAAGCCGCGGCAGCATCCCCAGGAAGGGGACCTGCAGGAGCTGCTCGATCTCGTCCTCCTGCTTGAGCGTGTTGTCCAGCATCTCCGCCAGATACGCGAGACCCACCCCGCCGAAGAGACCCAGCATCATCGAGAGCGCCAGCACCAGCGGCGCCCGGGGCTTCACGGGATTCTGCGGCGGCATGGCCTGGTCCAGGAGGCGCACGTTGTTCGCCTTCAGCATCACCGCCAGGTCCGCGTCCTTCAGCCGCGCGAGCACCAGGTCGTAGAGCCGCTCGTTGTTCTCCTTCTCCCGCTCGAGCTTGCGCTGGTCGATCTCCTTCTTGTTCACCTCGAAGGTCTCGGCCTTCAGCCCGTCCACCAGCTCCTCGAGCTGCCGCTGCGTCCCCACCACTTCTCGGTGCTCCGAGCGCAGCGAGGCGACGGCGGTGTCCATCTCGTC
>Ga0180215_1002446_pt1 | contig 18671 bp, 21 predicted proteins | sample eDN3rd37CBELigBY_FD_128871 | JGI IMG/M metagenome (GOLD analysis project Ga0180215, IMG submission 128871) | Enriched backyard soil microbial communities from Emeryville, California, USA - eDNA 3rd pass 37_C BE-Lig BY (version 2) (version 2) | ecosystem: Environmental > Terrestrial > Soil >... | reverse complement strand
TTCAAGACGAGATTGGAGCGCATGAAGGGTACAAAAGGGATTTTCAAAGCGAACCGAAGCGAAATCGAACGGCTGTTGAAGGAGTCCGGACGTGCGCAGGAGAAATGCTGCCGGATTCTGCTGGTCGACGATATTTATACGACGGGCAGCACCGTTACGGAATGCTCGAACACGCTTCTTCAAAGCTCAAAGCAGCATCTGCAAATCTATGTGCTGACCTGGGCGAGGTCGTAGCTGGCGATTTATTTATTATCTATTAATGAAATGAAGAGCTTTTGCCGTTAAAATAGATATATAGAACTTATGGATTATTTATAGTGGAAAAAGAGAGGGGTAAGTTGAATGAATTTAGCTAACTGTCCTCGTTGCGGCAAGCTTTTCGCTAAAGGAATTAGAGACGTATGCAACGCCTGCACACGTGAAATCGACAAGGAATACGAATTGTGCGCGGAATACTTGCGCAAAAATAAAGGCGCTATTATTACAGAAGTATCAGATGAGACGGGCGTAGCCATCAGGCAAATTACGAAGTTTATTCGTGAAGGCCGCATATCGCTCCTAAATGCGCCTAATCTATCATACCCATGTGAATCCTGCGGCACGCTAATCCGCGACAATCAGCTGTGCGACCGTTGCAGAACGAGGCTGAGCAAAGATGCAGAAGAGCTTAACCAGAGACTAATCGAACAGAGGAGACGCGAGTCTGAGGATGCGGGTCATAATGTGTACCAAGGGATTCAGAAATATAAGGATAAATAGCGGGAATTAGAGGCAATGCTATAAAGGACTATAAATTTTCACTTGACTAAGGCCGATAATACTTCTAAAGAAGATCGGCTTTTTTAGTTGGAAGCTATCAATGAGGTGGTAGAAAATGAAGATAAATGAGAGCAATCGAATTGGCGCTTTAAACGCATACCAGAAGCAAGCCGGATCGCGGGTTGACCAAGCAAAAGCTCGCAAGAAAGACGAAGTTCAAATTTCCGCGGCTGCAAAGGAGATGTTGACAACAAGCCAGCTTAACAATGCAGAGCGGAAGCAGCATATTGAGCAATTGAAGCAATCGGTCGCTTCGGGGACATACCGTGTAGAAGCGGGCAAAATCGCGGAAAAGCTGCTGCCTTACATTCAGTAAGTAATTAGTGGAATAATTTAATCCAAGAAGAAGGTGATCCCGTGGCGTTTCAAGAGCTGGTCAAGTCTTTGGAAGAGCTGTTAGATTTGCATATATCGTTGCATGAGCTGGCTCTTCAGAAGAAAGAGCACATTATACACAACAAGATGGACGAGCTGAACAGCGTAGTTTTGAAAGAAACAAAGCTAATTAAGGAAGTCTCCAACAACGAACAGCTACGGCAGGCTCTTGTCGTTCAACTGCAACGGGATTTAGGATACCGGCCTAGACTCAATATTAAGCTAACTGAGGTAATTAAGGCTGTTACAAATCCGGATGATAAGCAGACACTGATTAGGCTGCAAAGTGAATTATCGACAGCAATCAACAATTTGAGGCAATTAAATGAATTAAATCAACAATTGCTTATGCAATCGATGGATTATGTGAACTTCTCACTGGATGCCATGCTAGGCGCACCTGATGAGGAGGCCACTTATAAGAAGCCGTCTATACAACCCCAGGCTGTTAAACGTACAGGTTTGTTCGATACACGGTGGTAACAACTTTGCTGATAGAAGGAGTGAATAAGACAAGATGAGATCAACCTTTCATGGACTTGAGACAAGCAAAAGAGCGCTGTTTACGACATCCACAGCACTCAGCACAGTAGGACACAATATTTCAAACGCTTCAACCGTAGGCTATACGCGGCAACGTGTCAATCAGACAGCTGCAAATCCTTTGTACTTTCCAGGATTACAGCGAGTCAATACCCCTGGGCAATTAGGCACTGGCGTAGAATACACTAGCATAACAAGAGTTCGAGACAGCTATTTGGACCTCCAATATCGAAGAGAAAATCAAGCAGCCGGTATGTGGAACGTTCATAAGCAGGCGCTTAACTCGATTGAAGATATTATTAATGAGCCTTCAGGCACAGGCTTGGGCTCGATCATGGACAAGTTTTGGAATTCTTTAGAGGTTCTGAACCGCGACCCGTCCTTGCTGAGCGCGCGTATTGATTTCATTGGCTCAGCTACGAATATGGCTGATACATTCAGACATGTGAATACATCATTATCAGTGCTCGAGTCCGATGCCCAGACCGGTATTACTCAAAAGCTGGATCAGGCAAATACGATAATTGCGAATATTGCTCAGCTCAACGAGATTATTCGCAAAGTTGAAGTGCTTGGAGACAATGCGAATGACTACCGTGACCAGCGGGATGTGTTGATTGATAATCTATCCACATTGGTTGACGTACAGTACGCTGAAGATGCGAACGGCATGATGAGCATATTTTCCGGCGGCGTTCAAGTGGTTAATGGGGCTGCTAACACACCGCTTACGGCTGCTAATGTCGGTAACATAACTAGCGGCGAGGTTGCAGGCTATAAGAAAGCGATAGAAGAGGTTGAGTTAATCCGCAACCAATTGAATGCAATGGTAAATACCCTCGTTACGGGCAAAGTTGAAGTAACGCTGCAAAACGGCATGGTAGCACCGTATAATTTGGTTGCATTGAATAATGTTATGCTAGAGGACGGAACGACGGTCACAGCGGGGCAGACGATTCCAGCAGGCTCGCATGTAGTCTCGTCAATAACGCTTGAAGTTAATGGCTTTAACGGACTGCATGAGCTGGGCTACAGCTTATCCGATCCCGCGCAATCCGGCATACCGTTCTTTACGACATCGGACGGCAGTCCAACATTTGATATGAGCAATATTCAGGTTAATCCGGATATTAAGGCGGACACAAGCAAGGTAGCCGCTTCCTCGAAATATGTAGTAGAGGACGGCGTTAATATTACGATTAAAGGCAACAGCGATATTGCCCATGCGTTGGCGGGACTAAGAGACAAAACGTTTACCTACCCGGCTGGCATGACTTCTCTTTCAAGCGGTACGACTGATGACTACTTCCGCGCTCTTGTAGGCGATTTAGGCACACGTTCCAATAATGCAACGAACAATTTTAAGAATCAGGAAAACTTGGTCGATGGCGTTGAATTGCGTCGTCAATCTGTTAGCGGTGTATCGCTTGATGAGGAAATGGCTGATATGATCCGTTATCAGCATGCTTATAACGCAGCTGCTCGTAATATGACGACAGTAGATGAGATGCTTGACCGGATTATTAATCAAATGGGCTTGGTAGGCAGATAGGGGGCTAAAAGATGCGCGTAACAAGTATGATGCAGAATACACAGTTGCTTAAGAATATGCGTAATGTAAACAGCGGTATTGCGGACTATCAGAATAAGTTAGCTACCGGCCAAAAAATCCATCGTCCAGGCGACGATCCTGTAGGTATCGGTTATTTATTGCGTTACAATAGTGAGCTGGATAGAAGTGATGAATTTCTTGAAAATTCAAATACCGGAATTGGCTGGCTTAATACAATGGATGATCTGCTGCAGCAGGCAACAAAGGTTTTGCAACGGGTTAGAGTATTAACTCAACAAGCGTCTACGGGTACAACACCTGCTGATGTCAGCCAGCAAATTGCAGCTGAAATGGAACAGTTGCGTCAGCAATTAGTCGCAATCGGCAACAGTACATACGACGGCAGATATATGTTTAATGGACAAATGACGGATGTTGCACCGTATACAGAGGCGGATGCCGCTTTCCAATCGACTGATCCAGGCGTATACCAGCTAAGGGTAAGCTCTTCTGTCTCTGTCTCAGTCAGCATTACTGGTGAGGACATTTTCGGTAAAGCTGGTCAAGCCGGGCCTCCGCCAGTTCCTGGCGACAATATATTTCAGCTATTGGGCGATATTGTAGGCTTTTTAAATGCCGACGATAAGACAGGGATGTTGAATAGCCTGGGAAGAATCGATGCGGCCGCCGACTTAATATCGAGAAATTCGGCTGAAGTAGGCGCGCGCACAAACCGGTTTGAGCTGGTAAAGGACCGTATTCTTGACGAGCAGGCCAGTTTGAAGCAGCGCCGCGCCGTTACATCGGATGTGGATATGGCGGCAGCTATTACAGAGTTGCAGCTAAAGGAAAATGTTTTACAAGCTTCATTGGCTACGGGGGCTAGAATTATGCAAGTCTCACTAATTGATTTTCTGCGTTAGTCACATAGACGGGGCCTGAGTATGAGTATCCCAATTAACTCGATAACTTCATCCTATCGTGCGGCTGATATGGAGATTATGAATCGTTCGGCTGATCTGCATATCGATTTAAGAAAAGTATGGAACAGCATGGGACTTGAAAACCCGCTTGATTATATGCGAAGTAAAAATACTCGCATTGTACAAGAGTCTGTTGAAGGCGTAGCTCAAAAGGCGAGAGATGGAGATAGGATAGCCCGAAGCGTGCAAAATAAAGTGAATAATGTTTTTGGCGATATCGCGCATGACAAGTTTCTTCGAATTCGAAAGGTTGAAACGGTACTCACATTAATGCCTTCTGCTAGACCTGAAATTACAATTACGACGTATAGACCTGAAATTCATATTGAGCCTCATATACCCGCTTTAAGAAGTGATGGTTCTAGTATGCCTATAATCGTCCAGCCAGTAGTTTCTCAATCAGCAGGTTCAATAGATATGAGATTATGATAGTGACGGAGGGTCTGTTTTGGAGGTTAGAATCATGAGTTCAGATGTCATTCAGAGCGCGGTTTATGGAGAGATTCAAGTTTCTCAAAATCAAATTTATGAACTTACAAAAGGAATTATTGGGCTTCCCGGCATTAGTAATTATGTATTATTGCCTTTTGAAGGCTCTGAATTTTTCATTCTGCATGCCATGACAGATGAGATTAGTTTCTTTCTAGTCCCTGCCATGAAGGTAGAAAAAACAATGTCATTTCAAATCGATGAAGAGACAATCAGCATATTAGGTGCCGAAAAGGAAGATGATATTGTTCCATTTTTAATCATCAATCTAATTGATAATCAACCGTTTGTAAATATGAAAGCTCCTTTGCTGATTGTGCCTTCAACGCAGAAGGGGTGCCAGTATATTATTAATGACACCAGCTATTCGGTACGTGAACCACTTATAATGAAAGGCTTGGAGACATGTTAATATTAAAGCGAAAAGTCGGAGAAGTGGTAAAGATCGGCGATGATATTGAGGTTCATATATTGGCTGTTGAAGGGGACGTAGTGAAAATAGGGTTCGAGGCCCCAAAGAACGTGCAAATTATGCGATCCGAGCTATATGAAGCCATTAAAGCGGAAAATCTGCAAGCGGGAAGTCAAAAGGTTGAACAATCGCAGTTATTGTTGAACCTTTTTACGAATAAGCAAAACAATGATAGTTAATCGTATCTAAGGAGGAGTATTTGTGCTAGGGTCAATCAATCGAATGGACGGAACCAATCGTGATTGGAGCCAAGCGAGAGCATCAGGTAAGGCTACCCCAGATTTATCGCTGAACACTAATAATGTTGGTATCCCTAATGAAAAGCAAGCAGGGAATGATGGATTAAGCAAGGAGGATAAGGAGAAGATCTACAAGGAAGTAGAGAAGCTCAATCATCAGCTTGCTGTACAGAATCATTCGTTCCGTTTTAAATTTAGCGAGGAAGCAGAGCAGTTCTATATGCAAATTATCGACATGAAGACGCAAGAAGTGATAGAAAGCGTGCCTTCTGAGCACATGATTGAATTGGCTGCAAAATTAAAGGATATGATAGGTTTCTTTATTGACAAGAAGCTATAAAATTTATCAGCAGAGGTGAGCGGATATGTCATTTAGTATAAATGGCCTGGTTTCAGGGCTTGATACTACACAGATTATAAGCGATTTAATGAAGCTTGAACGAATCCCTTATACGAACCTAGAAACGAAGAAAACAAACTTGCAATCGGAGCAGACTGTTTTTCGTTCGATTAATACAAAGCTGAGTGCTCTAAAAACAGCGGTAGACGACTTGAGGCTTTCATCTGCATACATGCTGTCTTCGGCTAAAAGTACAAATGAGAATGCGATTAAGGCAACTGCTTCAGAGGGAGCATCTGCAGGTACCTATAATGTAGTGGTTGATACGATAGCTAAAAACCATACTTTAAAATCAGGCTCAATCGCTGCAGGTACACAACTGAAAGACCTTACCTTTGAAGTGAACGGCAATAGCATCGATCTTAGCGGATTGTCTGAGAATGCAACCAATAACGATGTGCTGGAGTATGTGAAAAATCAAATCAATAACAATGATTGGGGCATTTCCGCAGCCGTAATGACTGTTGATGACAGCGGGAATAAAGTGTTGACGCTTTCGTCTAAGAAGACTGGCTTGGCAAATGAAATTGGCTTTGGCACCGATGCTGCCGATAAAGCGATCAGTGTTACAGGATCCGGATTTGATGCGCTTAACTTATCGACTGTTCAGCCTGCTCAGAATGCAAAGTTTACAGTAAACGGAATATCTGTTGAAAAGAGCAGCAACACGATTAACGATGTTATTTCTGGAGTCACCTTTGAACTGGTAAAGGGCGATAATTCCAGTTCGACTATTACAATTGATCGCGACGCCGATAAAGTTGCTAGCAAAGTGGAGGCTTTTGTAAAAGCGTACAATGAAGTGGTAACCCTTGTGCGTGACAATTTGGCAAAACCATCCGATAAAACGAAGATGAACCCATTGCAAGGGGATTCCTTGCTAAAACAGATCAGCAACGACCTGTATAATGTGTTCACACAGCTATCCGGAGATAAGCAAGGCTATCAAATGATGTCGCAGCTTGGACTTGAAATTGATAAAGGAATTACGGTCGGCAGTTTGATGACAGGCAAAATTACTTTTGATAAAGAAGTATTTAAAACCCAGTTCGCAGCCAATCCAACTGCAGTATCCGATCTGTTTAGGGCTCAGTCTACAGGAATCATGAATACATTGGATGATCATATTAAAAGCTGGACAAACACGACTACAGGATTAATGACTTCTAAGATTAAGGGTTATGACTCGGAAATTAAAGTGGTCGACGATCGGCTAGTAGCGATGGACAATCGCCTTGCAATGAAAGAGCAACAGTTGAAAAGCCAGTTTAACGCTATGGAAGTTGCGCTCACATCGCTGAAAAATCAGCAATCGTGGCTTACTAATCAATTAGCGGCACTTACCCCATCGAAATCATAAGCAGCTTAGAAAGCAAGTAAAGGAATAATTTTAAGGGGATGAAAAGTGTTATGATCCCGAACAAAAATGGTTATCAAACTTACCAACGAAATAAGTATGAGACAGCATCGCCTCATCGATTAATTTTAATGCTCTATGAAGGAGCATTAAGATATTGTACCCAGGCCATAAAGGCATTGGAGGAAAAAGATGTAATAACCGCCAATTCCTCTTTACAAAAGGTGCAGGATATCGTCTATGAGCTTCTCTCCTGTCTGAATCATAAAGAAGGCGGAGCTATTGCTGAAAATCTAAACAATTTATATTTGTATATTATTGATTTATTGATTAAAGCAAATGTAAATAAGGATGAGCAATTCGTCGAAGAGGCAAGGGGCCTGCTGCAGGAAATAAAGACAGCTTGGGAACAGATAGGCAAGGAAGTGTCAATTAGCAATGGTTAATGCTTACAATGAGATTAAAGGGCTGTACGAGAGACTAATTGCCATCACGAATAGACAATTGGGTGTACTGCAACAAGATCAAGATGATCAAAAATTACAGAGATTTATCGATATTTCATTAGAGTGGTCGAATGCCGCCAATGAGATTGAACGTTATAATGTTCAAAAGTATTATGACGAGATATTTACTGCATCGGAAAAACAATCCATACTAGACGCTATTATGCTTGTAAGCAGAATAGGCGAGCAGATTGAGAGTACTCTTAATCAGATCTATACGGCAGATTCAAACGCGATGCAGCGAATTAAAAAGACACAAACCACATTAAGGTCATATGGGGGAGTAGACAACGATGATGTTATTCCTCTGTATTTTGATGAAAGACAATAATTTTTTTGAAAGTCTATAAACAAAAGGTAGCAGCATTCCGATATAAGTATTGTAGCCGCAAGGAAGCGGCTCTAATATAACCATCATGGAGGATGAAAACTATGTCAATGTTCATTAACACAAACGTAGCAGCGATCAACTCGCACCGTAACCTATCCGCAAACAACACTGCAATGGGTAAAACAATGGAGAAATTGTCTTCCGGCTACCGGATTAACCGTGCTGCTGACGATGCAGCTGGTCTTGCAATCTCCGAAAAAATGCGTTACCAAATCAACGGTTTGAACCAAGCGCAACGCAACGCGCAAGACGGTATCTCTCTGATCCAAACAGCTGAGGGTGCGTTGACTGAAGTACACGCAATGCTGCAACGTATCAACACGCTTGCTAACCAATCGGCGAACGGCACTTACAACAGCACTGAGGATCGTACTGCTCTACAAGCAGAAGTTGCTGAGCTTTCTCTTGAAATCGACAAAATTGCTACAACTACTAACTTCAACGGCATCAAATTGCTTGACGGCACACAAACTGAAGTTAAATTCCAAGTTGGCGTTGAAAGCTCGGACAAAATCACTCTTAGCCTGCAAGATCTGACTTCCGCAACTCTTGGTGTTAGCGGTCTTGACATCTCAACATCCGCTGGCGCAAATACAGCTTTGGACGGCATTAAAGCTATGATCACGACTGTATCGACAGCTCGTGGCGCATTCGGTGCTGTTCAAAACCGTCTTGAGCACACAATCAATAACCTGGGTGTAACTTCCGAGAACCTGTCGGCTTCTGAATCCCGTATCCGCAATGCTGATATGGCGAAAGAAATGACAGACTTCACTCGCAACCAAATCTTGGTTCAAGCTGGCACTTCGATGTTGGCACAAGCTAACTCGATGCCGCAAAACGTACTCAAGCTTCTTGGCTAATACTAGATGTAGGAAGAAAATGGACTGCCTTCGGGCAGTCCTTTTTTATTCACAAAAAGTAGAATAGTGTCGATATATATAGTAGAAACCGAAAAAGGGGAACCGTCATGAGAATCGATTATCAAACCTGGCAAGACGTTATCGTTGATATTGAACAATATATACCGAAACTTTTGCAAGCCTGTGATTCCATATCTGAATTGCTCTATGAGGAAATGAATGAGGAAAAATGGAACATTTTCGGCCAGCTCCTTGAAGGGCTGGAAAATCTATATCAAGTATTAATAGTGACCTTAGAGGATACTCTAGATCATGCTCCCTCCCTATATAGTCGATTAACACCGACTGTTGAGCGGTTTCCTCAGCATTTTCTATTGCTTCAAAATGAGCTGCAAGCTGGAAACTATGTGGGTGTTGGGGATATAGTGAGGTATGAGTGGCCGGAATTGTTAGATGCGATTATGAAAGTGTTGAAGGAGAAGGACTAAATGAGTAGCATGCTTCAATCAAATTTGAATGTTCTTAGAGAGTATCGATTTGATTTATATGAAAGAGTAATAGATTATATAAATACGAAGAGTACATCTAGCACTTCGATTGTTCAATCGACAAATGGGATGGCTAACTTATTTATTACTAATGACGTTAATAATCAGATATATATGTATAGTAAGTATAATCCAGAGCATGAATGTCGTCGTTGGGCAGAATCGATTGAGGGTTCAGGAGGGGACTCCAAACATGTAATTATGTATGGCCTTGGTTTGGGTTATCATTTGGCTGCCTATATCGCTCAATATCCTACTCATCAGTTATATATATTTGAGCCTAAAATGGAGATTTTTGTTGCAACTTTGAACACGATCTCAATTGCTGCTATATTACAAAGTCCGAATATAAAAATTTTAGCAGTTGGAGAAGATTCATTAGAACAAGAACGCCTTTTTTATGTGCTGTACACATATGCAAGCGAAGAAAAAGGCATAGTGCCAGTTCCGTTTTATGTAAAACAATTCACTGAAAAATATCAATTGTTTGTAGAAAGTGCAAAACTAAGCATAGTGAACCAGCAGTCTCTAGAACAATATGCTCATAAGCTTGGAAAAAATACATTAGTTAATACTTTGCGTAATTTTGATTCTGTTCTCGATACACCCTCTATTAAAGGGTTGAAAGGACATCTTAAGGGCAGAAAAGCGATTATTATTGGCTCGGGCCCTTCTTTAGAAAATGAGATTGAATTATTGAAGAATGTTCAAGAGGATATATTTCTTATTGCTGCGGGAACAAGTATCCAAACGTTATTGCATTATGGTATCACGCCTCATTTAATTGTGTCGATGGATGCAGGGGAATTTAATTACAAAGCTTTCAACACAAATGATACGAGTTCTATTCCTCTTCTAATAATTCCGCAAATAAATTATAAGATAGTGCAAAAAAGAAAAAGCAAGATTATTCATGCATTTTTCGAGCATGACCCTTTCATAAAAACATGCTTCGAGTTAACTTCTGATGACCCAGTGTTTGTTGCTACACATTCAGTAACAGGCACAGCTATTCAATCAGCTGTATATATGGGCTGTGAGCACATTATATTAATGGGGCAGGACCTATCCTATCCGAATAATCAAATCTATTCTTCTGCAATTGACCATTTAACTCCAGGGTCATTACGTTATACATTGCGTAATATGACGGAGACTGTAGTTAATGTATCAGGAGGAACTAATCCTACAACAGTTAAGATGAAAATAACATTGCATAATATTGAACAATTAATTTCTCAATATTCATTTATCCGTTTTACAAATACAGCAATAAATGGTGCTCAAATAAATGGTGCAGAGTGGAAGTCTTTTAGAAGTATAATTGAACAAGGAGATCTTGGGAATTATTCCAGAGCACTATTTGAAGATGATATAGCCCAACATTGTAAAGGATACGCCGATGATTACAAGAAAGCGGTACTAGATAATCTAGGATATGTATATGAAAAAAATAAAGATATATCGAAGAGAATCACTAATATCGCAAATCAAATTTCTAAACTAGATCAGCTTAGTCGGACAAATCCAAATAAATGCTTAAAAACAATGGCAAATATTGAACTCCAATGGGGAGAGGTTATCAGAGAGCCAATATTTGAAACGGTGATTAATGAATGGATGAAGAGTGAGCTTTATAACTTTGATCGTAGGGTTGGTCAAATAGCTGCCGAAACAAACTTGATTAAAAAATCAAAATTAATGACAGAATTACTAGGTACATTTATTTTGCAGTTGAAATCAGAGTTACAAATCATTATGAATGAAATACAAAAGGTTTTTGAAAGTAGGGGGTTATTATAAAAGGTTTTTTTAACAAAAAGAAAGTACTAATAATAGGTGGTACGGGCACAATAGGTCAATCCTTGCTTAAAAATATTATAGAGGATGAGCCAGAGGTTATTAGAATATTTAGTCGTGATGAACACAAACAGTTTGAGCTACAGCAACAATGGAGACATTTTACAAATATAAGATATCTAATTGGAGATATTAGAGAATATGAGCGTGTTCGGCGTGCAATGCAGGATATTGATTATGTTTTCCATTGCGCAGCCATGAAGCATGTTCCTGCTTGTGAATATAATCCCTTTGAGGCTGTGCAAACGAATGTTATAGGTACTCAAAATGTTATTCAGGCATCCATAGAATGTAAAGTACATAAGACGGTTTTTACTAGTACAGACAAGGCTATTGCTCCAACGAATACATATGGTGCATCGAAGCTGATGGCTGAACGATTAGTATCAGCTGCCCAGTATTACGGCTCTGCAGGTAAAACTATTTTTGCCGCAGTACGTTTTGGCAATATTATGGGATCACGAGGTTCAGTCATTCCGTTATTTCAGAGTCAGATTAAAGAAAAATCCGCTGTTACAGTGACCAATTTAAAGATGACTCGATTTATGATGACTATGCAGCAAGCAACAGAATTGTTGATAAAATCTATGGTATTGTCCAAGGGCGGCGAAATATTTGTTTTGAAAATGCCTGTTATTAGATTGCAGGATCTGGTGGAATGTGTAATTGAAGAATCTGCAAGATATTCAATACATCTCCCTGATCAAATAAGAGTTGAGGAAATAGGACTGCGACCTGGCGAGAAAATGTATGAAGAATTAATGACAGAGGCTGAAGCGGAAAATGCTATAGAATTCGATGACATCTTCATCATTCCGAATTCCTTCATTAGAAGACACAAGTACGAAGGTGGTAAGTCAGCCAAGAAACAAAGCTATAATTCTCATGAATTAAAGGAAATTGATAAAGATAAAGTGAAAGCACTTTTATTAGATAATAATCTATTTGGATAGATGTATATAAGTTATTGTACAGGAGCGTAAGAATGATGGTAACAACCAATAAAAGCAAGAATTTAGTAGTACTTCATTTAGAAAGTCTGTCACATTATATTTTCAATCAAGAAAAGAAAAACCTAAAAGGGATTAGTGATCTAATGTCGAGATCAGTAGTCTTCGAGCATTTTTTCTCATCGGCTACATCGTCATTAATGGCGATGACTGATTTCCTATATGGGAATGATGATGAATTAGAGAACTCAATTTCATTTGATGCTTTTAATAAACCTGTGAAAAAACAGGAGAACCTGTTTGATCTTCTTGGTGATCGAAAATACAGGGTAGCAGGATTTGGGTATCCAAAGATATGGAGAGATGATGTAAACAAATATAAATTATTCAGTGAATCGGGAGAAAGATTCGAATATATGGATAATTACGAAGACTTTATTAGTCAAGTAAAAGAGTTTATGATTACTGAATCTGAAGAACCATTCGCGGTTTATATTTGGGATATTTTAAGTCATTTATATTATTCAGATGCTGAAAAGGATAAAGGTGAAAACTTTTTTGAGAGAAGAAGCATAGGATACAGTTCTATTGATAGAACTGTGAGGCATGTAGTTTCCATTCTCGAACAGTATGGGCTAATGGAGAATACTATTATTGTTGGTTTTGGAGACCACGGTGATGAATTATGGAATCATGCTTTGAATTCCGGATTTTGTCATGCAATAGAACCGTATACGAGTATAATATGGACGCCTGCATTTATTTATCAATCTGAGGAAATTTCAAGAGTAGAGAGTAATATAGTTAGTTTGATTGATTTAAAAAATACAATTCTGGGAATGTTGGGAGAACAGGATCGTTTATCCAATGATTTTGCAGGTATCGATATTACTAAGAGGGAAAACAAGTATGTATATAGCCGTAATTTGTTTGTAAATCAGCCTGATCGCGAAAATGTAGAAAATGCACCAGGGTTGAAAAAAGCATTCTCCATAACAAATGATTATTATCATTTAATACATACGGGCTATGGTCTAGAAATGTATGCTTATAAAGTAGATCCGGAAAATCATAGTAATCTATTGAGCTTCTTTGATATGGATAGGGGAGAATTAAAGTTTAATAATAGAGGTGCAACACATGTTCATTTTAGAAAAGTTATGCAGCCTGATCAAATAGAACATATTAAGAAAAATTATTATGAATTAGCAGACGCTTTGAAAAAAAGATTGATGATGAAAAATGATTCGATCATTGTAGAACAAAAAAATCCTATAGATATGTCTGCTTTTAATAGAATTAGGGATAGAAAGTACTACTGGTGAATTCAGATTATGTGAATTACATAATGAAATGAGAAAGAAGGCTAACCTATGAGTTTGCTAGCTCCATTCAAAGAATCTATATATGTGAATCGACCACTTCTTCCCGATCTTGATAAAGTTCATGAAAAGCTTCAAGAGGTATGGGATTCTAAATGGTTAACCAATATGGGAAGACAACATAACACGCTTGAAGAGAAATTGATTACTAAATTAAAGGTTCCGAATCTTTCGTTGTTTAATAATGGAACTACCGCTCTAATTGCTGCAATTAGATCTTTAGACTTAAAAGGAGATGTTATAACAACTCCTTTTACTTTCGCTGCTACACCCCATTCCATCGCATTAAATAATCTAAATCCAATATTTTGCGATGTGGATGATTATACAATGAATATTGATCCTACAAAAATTGAGGCTCTTATTACGCCGACTACATCTGCTATCGTTGCGGTTCATGTATTTGGCACACCTTGTGATGTTAAAAAAATTCAGGATATTGCGGATCGCCATCATTTGAAAGTAATTTATGATGCTGCGCATGCGTTTGATACCGAAATTGATGGAGTTGGGATAGGCAATTTTGGTGATGTTACGATGTTCAGCTTTCATGCAACAAAACTATTTCATAGTACTGAAGGCGGAGCCCTTGCTTTCAAGGATAGTAGCTTCAAAAAAAAACTTGAACTAATAAAAAATTTTGGAATAGTAAATGAGGACGAGGTAAGTACGATTGGATTGAACGGTAAGCTCAATGAAATCCAAGCTGTAATTGGACAACTGGTATTGGAAATGGTAGAAGAAGAAAAAGCAAAAAGGAATAGACTTCAAAAAGTTTATTGCGAAAAATTACATAATATTAATGGGATTACTGTGATGCCGGCAGTATCTCATAACAATCGAAGTAGTTATCAATATTTTGTTATTAGGATTAACGAGTCGCAATTTGGGATGCATCGCGACCAAGTGTATGAGGAGTTGAAAAAATATAATGTGTTTTCACGAAAATATTTCCACCCCTTATGCAGTAATTATGATTGTTATCGGGACCTGTCTTCTGCTAATAGAAGTAATCTTCCTGTTGCTAACCGCATAGCTGAAGAAGTAATTAGTTTGCCGTTTTATGGTGATCTGACGTCTCAAGATGTAGAGAAAATTTGTGAGATTATAAAAAGCCTTCAGTGCTAGTGATAATTTGCAGGAGAGGTAGGCCAAATTTCGGTGTCAATAAAAGTTACTGTATTTATGGTTACATACAATCATGAACAATTTATTGCTCAAGCTATAGAAAGTGTTGTCATGCAGAAAACCTCCTTTTTATATGAACTTGTTATAGCAGAAGACTGCTCAACAGACCGTACGAAGGAAATTATTTTAGAATACTATGCAAAATATCCTGAAATAATAAGACCGATTTTTAATGAAACGAACATCGGTATGAATAATAATTTTGCGAAGATAACGTCAGAGTGTTCAGGGGAATACATAGCGATATTAGATGGTGATGACTATTTTATAGATCCGAATAAATTGCAGAAGCAAGTAGAATTTTTAGATCATAACCTCGATTGCGTTATGTGCTGGCACGAGATTAAAGTATTTTCGGAGTATGGACTCTTTGAGTCTTATGTAACACATAATAACTCAAGGAATAAACAGACATTTCCAATAGAAAATTTAATTCTTAGTCGGTATGTGCCTACGGTATCAATTATGTTTAGAAATAATGTTGTTAGAAGTATGCCTGATTGGTCATTTAAATTACCAATGTGTGATTATCCTTTATTTTTGAATCTAGCTCATCATGGTAATATTGGATATGTTGAAGGTGCTATGGCTGCTCGAAGGTATCACATCGGTGGGGTATGGTCGATGAAGGCTTTAATGTATAAGAGAAGAAATCTAAAGAAATATATCGAAGTTTACCTTCAGTTTAATAAGGACACCAATTATTACTATGATAAATATATTCAATATGCAATATTATTTGATCTACTGAGTTTATTAGAAGAGTACAAAGTTGAAGGCGACATTACCCAAGAACAAATGATCGTTGAGATCCTAGATGAAATGTGTGATAATATTGGGCTAAAAAATGAATACACAGATTGTAATTTGGCTATATTTGGTACAGGAAAAGCGTCGGAAGTATTAACGAAAAGATTAGATTGTTTGAAAGGATATATATATCTATATGTAGATAACAATCCATTAACTTGGGATAAAATGTTCAATGGTGTGCCAATTAAGAGTCCTTCATTTCTGGTGGAATCTAAAAAAGAATACGGTAATGTCGTTGTAATAGTTGCAAGCATGTATTACGAAGAGATATCTAAACAATTAACTGAGATGGGCTTGGTTGAAGATGTCGATTATTTTAATGGAGCTTACATGGAAAAATTTTTAGAATACAACAACAGAAATTTGAAAGAAACTCGTATTGAGGAAAAGATTTATAATTTTACCAACAGTGAATAAAAAGGAGACATACGAGTGAAAAGCAAGCCTAAAATTAGTGTGTTTATGGTTGCTTATAATCAAGAAAAATATATTGGGAGGGCAATAAAAAGTGTAATAGAGCAAGAAACTATATTTGATTTTGAACTGATTATAGCGGATGATTGTTCAACGGATTCAACAAGACAGATTATAAATAATTATAAAGAAAAATATCCCCAACAGATTCGAACTCTCTTTAATGATGTTAATATCGGTTCGCAGAGAAACTTCAGTAAAATTATCGAATTTTGTAAAGGAGAATACATTGCTATTTTAGATGGTGATGATTTTTGGACCTCTCAAAATAAATTATCGAAACAAGTTGAATTTTTGGAAGAACATGCTCACTTGGCTATAAGCTTTCATCGAGTTAAAGTATTCTATAATGATCAAAGTAAGCCTAGCTATACGATTCCGATTTATGCTGAGCCAACTCAAGAACTTTCCATAAACGATCTATTTAATGATTATTTTTTACCTAGTTCTTCAGTTATGTTCCGAGCGGGACTAATTCATGATTTACCAGATTGGTTTTTTGATCTTCCATTCGGCGATAAACCATTATATATGCTTCTAGCTCAATTTGGAAAAATAGGATATATTGATGAGGAAATGAGTGCCTATCGGATTCATCAAGAGGGGATTTGGTCTCTAAAACATTTTGATAGAATGGAGTATTTCTTGCAAAAAAAAATTGATTTACTCCAATATTTTGATGACTTTACATCCAATATTTATCATGATGAAATTATGCAGGGAATATCCAGATACAGAATAAGCTTGGCAATAGAAAAGGGAAAACGCTTAGATGAATTAGATGCCTATAAACTCTTGCAAGATGAAGTGCTGAAACAAAATAAATTATTGGGTTTAAAAAACATGTCATTTAACCGGAAAGTAGTGATATTTGGAACAGGGCAGTTTGCCCTAAATGTAATTAAGATGTGTGAAATTCTTCAAATTTCTATCTTGTTTTGTGTAGATAATAATAAACTAAGATGGGGAGAGGAGATCAACGATATTCCTGTAAAGCCACCCATGAGCCTACTAGATACATACTCAGAAGATGTAATAATTCTTATCGCGAGCATGTATTATTATGAAATCGCAAATCAATTAAATTTGATGGGATTTATTGAAAATGATCAATATTACAATGGGCTTGATGTGAATTTTATGCTAAAGATTGTACAAAAGTGAGGATTATCCCTTTGAATATTGTTGAATATTATTTGGTGTTTAAAAAAAAATATGTGGTTAAGCAAAGGCGACAACATGAGTATTTCGCTAATAAGTATTATGCACATATAATTGATCCCTTTTTCACAAAAATCGCATACGATCTGAAGGTGTCTCCTAATACAGTAACAATAATTGCAGGATTAAGTGGTATTTTAGCTTCTTTCTCTTTTATGATGAATTGGCTATTAGCGGGTGCTTTGTTGCTGCAATTTCATTATATATTGGATTGTGTTGATGGTAACTTGGCTCGTTTGACTAATAGAATTACACCATTAGGAGCAAAGTTAGATAAAATATTTGACCAAATTGTTAGACTTACATTATTTGTTTCGCTGGCATATGTTGCTGATGTATCGATCCCATTTAAAATACTGTTTGTAATGACAATTTATATGGATCTAATGATAGTTCATGCCTATGTTCTTCCCTTTTATAAAAAATGCACTATTGTTCGTTCAAGGTGGAAAGAATGGTTTCTATCAAAAGGAATAATCCCGGCGTTCGATATTTTCTTTATATATATTTTAATTTCCATTTTTGCTGTACTGAATAATATAGAACTTTTGATTTACGTTGTAATCATCGGAAAGAACATGGATTGGATATATAGAGTATGGGAATGTTGGAAGTCTAAATGGATGAATAAAGAGGTCAACATGTAAGTTGTTTTTTACTTACAAAGTATATCGTTTAACCCCTACTAACTTTTTCATTGTGTAATACTGAATTTATTAATTATGGGGGAGCTGCTATCATGACAACTAATTTAGATCAGATAATTATTGATAATATGTATAAAAAAATGGTGCAGATCAGACGTTTGGAAGAAACCTTGCTCGATCTTTTTTCAAAAGGAAAGATATTTGGTACTACACATACATCAATTGGTCAAGAAGCTATCGCTGTTTCTTTACTTACACAATTAGTTGATGGAGATGTGGTATTTAGTAATCACAGATGTCATGGACACTTTCTAGCATATGGGGGAAGTTTAGAAAGTATTATTGCAGAAGTAATGGGACGTAATACTGGTGTTGTAGGAGGCAGAGGCGGTAGTCAACATATATGCTATAAACAATTTTATACGAATGGAATACAAGGCGGAATTGTTGGTAATGCTGCAGGGGCTGCGTTGTCCCATAAATTGAATAATAATGATAATATAGCTGTGGTTTTTTTAGGTGACGGAACACTTGGTGAAGGACTAGTCTATGAGGTTTTAAATATTTCATCCTTATGGTCATTGCCTATTTTATTCGTT
>Ga0180215_1002444_pt1 | contig 18676 bp, 11 predicted proteins | sample eDN3rd37CBELigBY_FD_128871 | JGI IMG/M metagenome (GOLD analysis project Ga0180215, IMG submission 128871) | Enriched backyard soil microbial communities from Emeryville, California, USA - eDNA 3rd pass 37_C BE-Lig BY (version 2) (version 2) | ecosystem: Environmental > Terrestrial > Soil >... | reverse complement strand
TAAGCGACCGCTAATCTCCGCCGTCTTATCCAGCCGACTATGAGCACAACCGCGGCGGCTGCCAGCGGAATTCCCCATTCTATCCAGAAGCCTGGCATGTTAAGCAGACCAAGCACTCTTTTATCGCCGGTCAGCATTTCGCCTGCCGTATAGCCCAATATTCCCGCTCCGACATAGATAAGAACCGGAAACTTCGTCAGCAGCTTCATAATTAAAGTGCTTCCCCATACGACCATCGGGATACTGATCATAATGCCGATCGCAATGAGCAATATGTTGCCTTTCGCGACTGCAGCAATGGCTAATACATTATCGAGGCTCATTATAAAATCCGCTGCCAAAATGACGCCGACCGCACCGGCAAGCGTACCCGCTTCCTTCACGTCAGACTCCTCTTTGTTGTCAGCCAACAGCTTCACTGCAATGACGAGCAGCAGCAATGCGCCAAGCGTTTGTATAAACGGAACGCGCAGCAGAAATACAGCAACGAATGTTAATAGTATTCTTAACCCGACTGCGCCGAGAGCGCCAAGCCAAATCGCTTTCTTCCTTTGCTGAAGCGGAAGCTTCCTGCAAGCCATTGCTATGACAACGGCGTTATCGCCGCTAAGCACTAAATCGATAAGCAAAATTTTCAATATAAGCAGTAACGTTTCTCCCACCGCTAATTCCTCCAGAAATATCCATGATGTGTTTAAGATGCCCTATTAGCATGATGGACTATGTGTTCAATTTCATTATTTTTGGATGCTTATTTTTAACCGATTATAATTATGGCTCTAGCCAGGCCCCTCAAGCAGCTTCAGATGAAATAAATGGCGTTCGTTCATACAAGCACCTCTTTAAGCAATCAATTCGTCTTGCGACTTATGATTTTAACATTCGACATTTTTCGAAAATTCCCCTTCAAATTAGTTAGTGACTTTCTCCGCTATAGGGAAAGGCGGCACTACTGCACCCGAAACGGGAGACTCGCAATACCGCTGCTGCGCTCTTTTTATATATAAGGATGTAATGTATTTCTAATCCGCAGGCAGCTGCAGAAGCGCTTGATATATTTGCTCCCTTATTGTTTCGGAATCCGTTACTGTTGTGAGCGGTATGCTTTTCCCAACAGCCCTTTGCAGCCCCCAATACCTTTTTATAGATTTTTCATTCGTCTTCGTTCTCCAAATGCCGCTATTATATTCAATGGTAAAATGGTTTTCCAGCCAATAGGGATCATGAAAAAGCCAGTGATCCGCTATTGACGGCAAATGCTCCCACAAAGAAAGATCATATTGAAAACGTGACAATGTAATCTCAGGGTAGTTCTCTTGGCCTTCTAAATCAATTTCAACAACATACACATCGCCATCCCTTAAATCAGACACTTGATACTTCCCTGCCGAAGAGCTGTCAAGCTGATAAATTTTAATAAAACTGCTAAGCAGCCACCCTTCCTCATAGCTGTCAGACTTCCATCTTAAAAATCTAGGGATTAAAGGGATGAAACCGTGTTCCTTGCCGATCATATCCATCTCAGTAAAAAGCAAATTAATATTTCTATACGTCTCTCGAAGCACCTTCACAGAGAGACTGATATTTTCGCCATACTCATTTGTGATAGGCATAGCAATCCTCCCGAATCAATGTTTTCAACGGCCAGTTTATGTAAAAATGCTTATGAGGATTTCCATTAAACGAATAAGCCTGTTCACTCAATTCAATTTGTTGAGTTTCACAATGAAAACCTTTAAAACGTTCAAAACCCTTTTTCACCAAAAGATCAATCAGGTCTTTAATGATTCTCTTATGACCTGTATCTAAAGTAGACAGTTCTATCGACTGCAGCTGCTCCAGTACATTTTGCCAGGCAAGATAACCAAGCTTAATGCCGGGGGATATAACTGATCGGGATTTCATATCCATTTCAACTGGCAACAAAATACGATAGGGTGCTAAAAAAAGAAGATAGGCCGACCGTTCATATTGAATGTCGCTCAGCATTCTCGAGTAACGGGCTAACTGATTACAGCTTTCTTCTGAACTATTCTCACGCTCGGGCTCTTCATCATCTGAGGAAAGACCGCTAAGATACTTTACTTCAATCCCTACAACAACTTTTGGATGGTTTAATACGAGATCAATTTCTCCCTCTGCATGCCGATACCAGAACAACAGCTCATAATCATAGTGACTAATGGAATCAAGAGTTTGCTCCCAGCCCAAGGAATGCTCCTCAAGTTCGAATCGGGCCGCCTGCAAAACTAGCTTCAAGCCAAGTTCGAATGGGAGATAGCGAATTGCTCCAAAAAAGTTGCCGGTTAGCCCATCCTCAAGACGTTCAGATAGGTTACTCCCTGTTCTTGAGATTTTGTTACGGATTTCAGCAAGCATAATCCCCCTCCCTTCTATAGAACCTTATCATTTCAATCAGTTCCTATCTTCCTGCTCTTCATATAAAGCTCCTCGACATAGCGGTCAATTAAATCCTTCTTAGCCAGCTTGCTTGTCCATTTGCCAGGGATACCGCTATATCCATAATAAGAGCCGGCGATTTGCCCATATACAGCGCCTGTCGTGTCAGCATCATCGCCAAGATTAACCGCCAGCAACGCTCCTTCCTCAAAGCTGGACGATTTGTTGAAAGCCCACATGGCAGCTTCAAGGGATTTGGCCACATACCCCGTTCCTTGAATAGCAGGCGGCTCTTTTCTTTTATAAGATCCTCCAGCCACTTCTGCAACTCTCGCGCTTAGCTTCCGATCCTGTGTCCACTGCCCATAGAGGATGGGATCCGTCATCTGCCCCTTAGTTGCGCCCTGCAATCCTGCAACCATAATAGCGGCCATAACGCTGCATGCATCAACGCATTCCGCCGCGCCATGCGTCGTTCGAGAGCTGCGCTCAGCAAATTCAACAGCGAGCGCAGGCTCCTCGGCATAATACATAGCAATTGGCGCCAAGCGCATAATAGAGCCATTGCCAGCCGAATGTACGTCCGTGGAGCCGCAATAGGGAAACCGTGTTCGTTCAAACTGCATCAATGCCGTCCTTGTAGCATTGCCAATATCAAAGCATGCGCCCGTACTGCTTAAGTGTCCGTCTCTGAACCATTTCAAATAGCGCTTCATTTGATCTTCGGGGTCAAATCCGGCTGACTGATTTAAGCTTTCCATTAAGCATAGCGCCATTGAGGTATCATCCGTCCACTGGCCGGGCTCCAGTTCAAAGACACCCCCGCCAACGATATCCTTTACCGGTTCGAATGTACCGGGCAGGCTGAATTCAACAGTCGTACCAAGCGCGTCCCCTGCAGCCAATCCAATAAAGCAACCGCGAAAGCGATCAACGTCTACCATCCATTCCCCTCCAATTATCCTATCTATCGTTGCCCGTAGCATATGCCTATTATAACATGCCGTAGGCTTCGCCCAACGAACCCATTCATAGCAAAAAAAAGGATGGAGCAGAACAAGAGTCTGCACCATCCTTTTAATAATCGATCATTAAGCCTTTGCCTTCTCACCTAGCTCAATGAAAATCGGACGCTCGTCCGGCGTATTGTTCGGACTGTGGATCGTCAGCATCAAGCGGCCGTCGAAGGAGCGGAATACCATCCCGTGCCCGCCGTCATTTTGATAAACTGCCTTTTCCTCATGCACCCATGGGCCTTGTAACCGGCCCAACTGGGAGACGGCGATGCCGAGCGCGTACGTGTTGTCGATGAAGCTTGCCCACAGCATCTTCAGCTCGCCATTCCCACCATGGAACAAATACGGGCCGTCTGTCACATAATTGTTATCGCCCGGGAATCGCTTGGATTGATACGGGGTTGTCCAAGGCGCTTCGGACGCGCGGAACAGCACAACCGGCTCTCCAGCAGCTCCCTTCAAATCGTCCGTCAACCGTACTGCGCACACTTCGCCGTCGCCTACCTGCTGCCACTCATGGCAAAATACCATCCATGGCTTGCCTTTCTCGTCAACATGCAGCGTACCGTCAAGCGAGCTCCAATCCTTCGGCGTAACGGGCCCGTCGCTGAACGGCTTGAACGGTCCAAGCGGCCCGTCGCTTATGAGCACGGCCGTGCCCAGCAAGTTGTTGTCCTTCCTGCGAAACGTCGCGAACATATAGTATTTGCCGCCATATGCATACACCTCAGGGGCCCAGAAATTCGTATCCGAGAAGAAGTCCTCCTCCGGCCGGAAGATTGGGTGCGGGCCTTCCCAATTTTCCATATCTTCGCTCACATAAGCATCGAAGCCTACGCCTTTTCCCCATATATTTTTGTCCGTGCTGCCGAACAAGTAATAGCGTCCTTCCTCTGCTAACGGCAGCACGAATGGATCGCGAATTTGAATGTCCTTCGTTTGCAAGCTGGCCAATTTCCGTTCCTCCTCATAATGAATAAGTGGTTATCCTTACCGATAGGTCGGGTATACGATGCCGATATCTCTGGCGCTTTCGAACGCACCATTCTCAAAGCGAAGCCATTCATTCCCCTTGACTGTAAATGGAAGCTCGCATCCATTATAATGAAGCGTTCCAGCAATCTCGCGAACCGACATGCCGATAACGCCGTTAAGCCGGCCGGCTCTGTCCGTAACGACGCGAATGCCTGCAGGGAACCGCATATGCTGCGCTCCGTCCCGCATAATGGCGCACTCCTCTTTTGTATTAATCAGCTCAAAAAGGGCGCCGTCCACTGTCCGGCTGTAGGCGGTATCGCCCGTAATTTGCTCGCCATGATCCTGATCGTATGGCAGTAAGCCGGTAAACCATAACGTGTCGTCGGGACGAGGCATTATGCCGCACAGCCGTTCAACATAGTCCAGCACGCACAGAATAGCCGGCGAATACGTTTGCGTAAACCCTTCTTCGCCCGTCCAAGGACTAAGCGCTTGTGCGAATCGCGTCATTTTCGTCATCGCTGCTACGATCGGATTCAATATCCAAGTAAGCTCCACATAGCGATGATGCGCCTCGTACGCATGCGGGGTCCGAATGATGCTCAAGAAATTGCTCGGTCCCGCCCAGCTGTTGTAGCTGTTGAACGGATCGAAGCGTGGATCGTCCATCGCGACTGAAGTATACGGATACTTCGAGAAAAACTTGCTCGTATTCAGCAAATATTTACGCAGCATCGCATCGAACAGCTCCCGGTCTCCTACTTCGCAAGCCATAACCCGCAGCAGCACATCGGACTGTACCCGCACGAACTCATCATTGCGATCGCGGTCATAGAAGAAATAATCCTCTTCGTCGAAGCAGTATCGGAATAAGCTCTCAAGGCTTGCGGCTGCCTTCGCTCTCCACGGCTCGCCCGGCTCGCCCAGTTCTTCAGCCATGCGAGCCAGATAAGATCGCTGGCAATAGACGTTCGCCGTCAAATCCGGAGCGAGAAACGGCAGTATAGGCGAATCAGGATTATACTGTGTTGAATCGTTCAAGTGCGGCGTATCCGGCACATGCCAGAAGCGCGGCGACAAGTCATGACCGGTATCGAAAGCGCTGAACGCTTCAACGCACCCTGTCCCTCTCGTGTCACGGTATTTCACCAGCCATTCATCATAAGCGGTCATCGCGTCGTACATGGTGCGGAGGAAGGTCTTGTCCCTCCCATGCAGGCAGTAATGATTCCAGACGCTGCGCGCCAGCGGCGTAACGAGCTGAATTTGCCGATAGGCGGGCCCGTGCTCTGTCACCTTGTAAGGCAGCATGCCGTCCTCGCGCTGATGATCGGCGAAAGAGCGATAAGTCGATTCCGATACGGAAGGCACGAATCTGGACAGCAGCTCCGCGTTGATCGTACCGGTGCTCTCCAGCCAGCAACCCAAATATACGCCGCCTTCATGCAAAATCGGATCGGGCGAGCCTCCCGTAGGCACGATACAGTCCATGAGCTTGCGAAGCGCGTTATAGTATACGCCCTCCAGCTTTCCGGTCTCCGCTGTGAACTTAACGCCGGATCGCTGCCATTCATTCAGCACTTCTTCATCCGAAGGCTTGCCCAGCTCGCCAACTTCATCAGATACAGATAGCTGCCGCAGCCGCATCAATAATGATTCATTCATGAAATCGCCTCGCTTTCCACTCCGTTATTAAAGCTGATATAAAAATCAGACTGCCAGACAGGCAGCCTGATTCGCAATCGTTCACGTGAAACGATTATTGCGTATTTTTAGAGAAAATTTGTTGTGTGCCCGCATAGAAATCTTTTACCGCTTGCTCGACGGATTTGCGTCCGAATGCGATTTCCTGCACCGATGTTTTGCCTAGCTTGGAAAACTCAGCGAATCCCGGAGGGTTATAGCTGACCGCAAACGGCTCTGTTTTCGTCGCAGCGGATACGCGGCTCGTGTAGTCGTATACGATCTTATCCACTTCATTAGACGTGCCTTCCAGCAGCTCGCGGTTTTTCGCCGTTACCGGCACGCCGCGGTTGTTGCCGAGAATCTTAGCCGCCTCAGGATCGTTGATGAAGAAGCTGATCAGCATCGCCACTTCTTTCGGATGCTCGGTTTTCTTGTAGCCCGACAACCCTTGGCTCGATTCGAACACAACGCCAGTACCTTTCGGACCGCGCGGCAGCTGCACCATTGTCAGCTTATCCTGCATCAGGCTTTGAATCGCTGCAAGCTGGTTGGAAGGAATCAGATTCATCGCCACTTGGCTCGTTACAAACAACGATTTGCTCGTATCGTCGCCAGGATTCGAAATAGCAAGCTCAGGCGTTACAACACCGCCAGATTTCGCTGTTTCGTCCCAATATTTGAACCATGCAAGCGCATCTTCCTCACCGAAGCCGAGCGTTTCTTCATCCATGTTATAAAGCTGCTTGCCGTTTTGCTTGAAGAAGATGTCCATGCCGTCAAACGTAAACTCATAAGTGCCAAAGTAGCCTTTGCCGAGCTTCTCGGAAATTTCCTTGCTTATCCGCGCATAGTCCTCCCAATTCCAGCCATCCTGCGGCACCGGCATGCCGGCTTTCTCGAATAGCGTTTCGTTGATGACGATGCCGCGCGCGTTAGCGCCCGCCGATATGTGGATAAGCTCTCCGCCGATTGTGCCGTATTCGATCATGGCGCTGTCCATATCGGACAGATCAAGCTCTTGGCCTACATACGGGCCAAGGTCGAGAAGCACATCCTTCTTGGCGTAGTCGACAACGTTGCCGCCCAAGAAGAAGATGTCCGCCGCTGTGCTGGAAGCAAGCTGCGTATTAAGCTTATCCCAATAGCCGGATGAAGGTGCGAACTCGCCGACAATTTTAATATTCGGATGCTTCGACTCGAACAGCTTGAACACTTCATTCGTCAGATCCGCGCGAGCCTGATCGCCCCACCACATGACGCGCAGCTCAATTTGCTCATCCTTGCTTCCTTCTCCCGCGCCGCCGCTATTTGTCGCTGCAGGCGCATTGCCTTTCCCGCCGTTATCGCCCCCGCAAGCCGTAACGAAAACCATAATTGCCGCAAAAACCAACATGACCAAACGATTCTTCATATTTTCCCTCTTCTCTATCAATATTGTGGAATCGATTACAAATCCATCTTAATGGACGAGCTTGAACGGTTGAATTTCATTCTTTCGGATGTTCATCCCTATTTTTTTCGGGTTAGACTAGCAGCTTTACTTCAATCCTGTCGTCGCGATTCCCTCCAGGAAATAACGCTGGAAGGTGAAGAAGACGACCGTTATCGGCATAAGCGACAGCGCCGACATTGCCAGCAGCGCGCCCCAATCCGAGGAGCCGGACGGATCGAACAGCGAGCGGATGCCCAGTTGAACCGTGAACAGCTTAATATCGCTTATATAAATCATTTGACTAAAGAAATCGTCCCATGTCCAAATGAAGGTGAAGATGGCAGCCGTAATGAGCGCCGGCACCAGCAGCGGCAAAATGATGCGGCTGTAAATTTGCCTTTGGCTGCAGCCGTCAATCGTTGCGCTCTCGTCCAGCTCTCGCGGAATGCCCCGGATGAACTGGACCATCAGCAGAATGAAAAAGGAATCGGTCGCCAGCCATTTCGGCAAAATGAGCGGCAAATACGTGTTCACCCAGTCCAATTCATTGAAAATGATATATTGCGGAATTAGCGTAACATGGTAAGGCAGCATAATCGTAACCAGCATGAGCGCGAACCATAGCTTGCTCAGTTTGAACCGGAGCCTGCCGAAGGCAAACGCCGCGAGCGAGCACGTTATAATGTTGCCCAATACGCTCATGATCGATATAAACGCCGAGTTTAGAAAAAAGGTTCCAAATGTAATGCCCTGCAGCCCGCGCCAGCCATTAATATAATTGTCCAGCGTAACTTGGGTCGGCCAAAGCCCCGGCTCGGAGAAAATGAACTGATTCGGCTTAAAGGAACTGCTGATCAGCCAAAAGATCGGATACATCATCAGCAAGCCGAGCCCGATGATGAACAAGTGCTTCACTAGCTGTGCAAAAGGCTTAGCCGCCATCAGCTATTTCCCCTCCTTGCTGTCGCCGTAGAACACCCAATACTTCGACGTGATGAACACAATCGCGGTAAACAGCCCGATAATGAGGAGCATGATCCACGCAAGCGCGGCAGAGTAGCCCATATCGAAGAAGGAGAAGCCCTTCAGGTACAAATAAAGCGTATAGAACATCGTCGCGTCAAGCGGTCCGCCCCGCCCGTCGCCGATTACGAAGGCCGGCGTGAACGCCTGGAACGAATTAATAATGCCCATAATCAGGTTGAAAAAGATGACCGGCGTAAGCATAGGCAGCGTGATGCTCAAAAACTGCCTGCCCTTGCCCGCTCCGTCAATGGCGGATGCCTCGTATAATTCACCTGGCACCTGCTTGAGGCCCGCTAAAAATATAACCATCGCCGAGCCGAACTGCCATACGGAAAGCGAAATAATCGAGTAGATAATATAGTCGGGGTGGGCGATCCATGACGGCCCTTCAATGCCGAACCAGGATAAAAACCCGTTAACGATCCCGTTGCCGTCGAACACCTGCCTCCACACGATCGCAATCGCCACGCTTCCGCCAAGCAGCGAAGGAATGTAATAGACCGTGCGATAGATGCCGAGCGCTCTAATTCCTTTATTCAAAGCCATCGCAACGGCTAATGCGAAGGCAAGCCGGAGAGGCACAGATAGAAATACGTATTTGAACGTAAGCATTAAAGAGCTTGTAAAAGTGCTGTCGTTCGTAAAAATTTGCACGTAATTTTCCAGCCCGATCCACTTCGGAGCCGAAAAGAGGTCGTACTTCGTCAGCGACAAATAAAGCGAGCCGAGCATAGGCCCAGCTGTCAGAACAATCAAGCCGATGAGCCACGGCGTCAAAAACAAATATGCCGTCAGGTTCTGCTCCCTGGCCAGCGACGATCTCCGGGAAGCTCGCATAGCAAACAGTCCTCCTTTGAATGATGTACATGATGTGTTCGTACATCAATCATAAGCAGGACGCCGCTATCGATGAATTCTATTTCTTCGGCAATGCATTATCGTTTTTTTCAGGTAAGCGCTGCCTGTAGTCGGACGGAGACAAGCCGAACATTTTTTTGAATTTGGAGCTGAAATAGCTTGGATTGGAGAAGCCGGTAAGCTCCGCGATATCCCATAGCCCAAGCGCCGTATGTTCAAGCAGCCTGCGCGCATGCGACATGCGCACCTCTGTCAAATACTGAATAAACGTCTTGCCTACCTTCCCCTTGAACAGCTCGGAGAAGTAGGATGAATTGTAATTGAACTTCTCGGCAATCATCGATAAATGCAAATCGTACATGTAGTTCTCGTCAATGAACCGGCGTGCGGCGCCGATATCGCTCTGCCCCTCATCATCCGCATCCTGCCTCAGCTTCAAGTCCATCCTGTTCGCAATGCCCATTAAGAAGGCTTTGGCTTTGTCGATGGAATCGAGCCCGAGCGCAAGCTCCGGCCGAAGCCATAGCTGCTCGCCGCTCGACAGCGGCAGCTTCGCGTCATGCGCGGCCGTCTCCAGGATCATAAAGAGCTGGAAGATCATTTTCACATATTTGGCCCGTGATATCGATGCCGCATCCGCAAGCTCGCGGACGACCGCTTCCTCGAACTGCTGCAGCTCTCCGCGCGTTAGAAGCCGCTGAATCGCTTTCCGCTCGTCCTCCTTCAGCGCTAGCTGCCCGTCATCCGGTTGGCCGGAATGCGCCTGAATATTACTATCCGTCAAATTCCAGGTCAATAGCGAGCTAATAAAGCCATCCTTCCATTTGGAGAAGCCGGATACAGGCTGGCCGATGCCGGTCGTCAACGCAAAGCCAAGATGCTCCTCCACGACTCGCTGCAGCTTCTCGGCGAATCGCTCAGCCGATGAGCTGCTCTCTTGAAAAACGACATGCATCAATTGGGGATAGCTCGGCATTCGGAACGCTTGCGGGAACCCCTCGAAAGTGTCCGTCAATTCCCGGCAAATCATTTCGAACGGCAAATGAAACTGATCCGGCCGGCGCTCCGCGCTCGAGCCCGCGATCGCATTTTTCTGAAGGCCGATCGTCAGAAAGCTGACGCTCCCCTCCTCCCAATTGTTCAGATGAAACAGCTTTGACCGGTCGCGCACGACTCCGTCCATTTCCAGCTCGCCCTTGACGAGCTGGATGATGAAATGCTCCTTCATTTCCCGGTAATTTTGGGACAGACGCCATTCCATATCGGTCGCCCATTTCTGCTTTTCCCGCTCCTTATCGAGCTCCTGCTTCACTTTCATTAGCGACGCGGTAAGCTCCTCTCCCGTAACCGGCTTCAGCAAATAATCGCGCGCCTGGCTTCGGACCGCCGCTCTTGCATAATCAAAGTCCTCGTAGCCGGTAAGGACGATCAAGCGAAGCGACGGATATTGCTCGCTGCTCATATCCAAAAAAGCTTTTCCGTCCATGACAGGCATGCTCATATCGGTTATGACGATATCAATCGCCTCATTTTCGATTCTGTCCAGCGCCTCCTGGCCGTTGGACGCCTCCGCGGCGATTTGCAAATTCAGCGTTTCCCAATCGACCTTCAGCTTCAGCCCGTTTCTAATTTCCGGCTCGTCATCCACGATCATTACTTTGTACATGCGCACTCTCCTCCTGTATCGGCATCTCCAGCTCTATTAGAGCGCCGCCATGAACACTCTTTCCGATCCGCGCTTCGAATAGCTCGCCATAGTATAGCTTGCATCTGGCAAGCACATTGCCTAGTCCAATCTGGCTGCTGCTGTTCATTAAAATTTGCTCCAGCCGCACCGGCCCGGCTTCCGACAGCAACCCCTTCAGCAGCCCCAGCCGCACCTCGTCTCCGATTCCCGGGCCGTTATCGGCTACGCTTATGATTATGCGCTGCTCCGGCGTGCGGCGGACCGATATGTCGACTTTCGCCTCCGGCTGCTGGCGGAAGCTGTATTTTACCGCATTTTCGATTAACGGCTGAATAATGAACTTTATGATTGTCACACGCTCCAGCCGATCATCCTGCTTAATTCCGATCTGAAGACGATCGCCGTATCTCACCTGTAAAATCGATAAATAATCGCTCACATACTTAAGCTCATGCGCCAACGGAACGAGATCATCGTTCATTTTGAGCGAGAAGCGCATCATTTTGCCCAGCGATCCGATAATTTTAACCGTATCCTCCTTCCGGTCCTGCAGCGCAAGGCTGCTGACGAGCTCCAGCGTGTTGAACAGAAAGTGCGGATTGATCTGCAAAAGCAGCGCTTTGTATTCGGCCTGCTGCCTCAGCAGCTTCAGCTCAAACTCGTTCTTAATGTGCTGGCGCAGCTGGCTGACCATGTGGCGGAATGTTTCGGTTACGAAGCCCACCTCGTTGCGAACGCTTTTCTCCGGCGGGATCCGCACCTCCGCATAGCCGAACTCTCCCCGCTGCACATGGCGCATAGCCATAACGAGCCGGGATAACGGCCGCGAAATGCTGTGCGATAGCGCTAATGCGATAATGATCGATAAGATGAGCAGCACGGTGGCAACTGCGAAAATGCTGTTGCGAAGCTTGAACAGCTCCGCATAGAGATCGTTCTCGGATACATAGCCGATCAGCATCCATTTCGTTCTGGCCAGCTTTTTATAAACCAAAATATTGTTGGTACCGCTTTCATTTTCCATATACATAACGCCTTGCCTATGCTTGCCGTCGCGAATGCTTTGAATCGCCTGCAGCGTATCCGCATCCATCTCGACGTCGTATTCATCCTGGGACAATATCGGCTGCCCGTTCTGATCCAGCAAATAGATCGTCCCGCTCTGCCCTAGGTGAATTCGGTTAAGCGGCTCGAGAAAATAAGCCTCACTGACATTCACTTTCATGACATTATGGGCGAGCGACGGATTGAAGGTTCCGATCGGCATAAGCATGCTGACGACGGGATGCTTATTGTTGCGCCTCTCCTCTACCTTGTCGATATGCGACGATACCCAATGCCTGTTGTTATCCTTCAGCTCGTTGTACCATGCAGCCTGCAAAAAGCTTTTATCGCTGACGATCATGTTATCCCCGCTCACCCATAAGCCATCCTGGCTGTATATCGTAACGCTCGAAACGCTCGTATAGCTGTTCGTCGTATGCGTCAAGTATTCGCTAAGCTCAATGTTCGCGAGCATTTTCTCGCCGCCGGAAACGGCCGGATCGGACACCTTCTCCTCCCATTCGCCCGTAATCTCGCTATTGTAGACTAGCGACGCCAAATCATAGATTTGCATTTGGACCATATCGATATAGGAGCCGTACTCCTCCATTTTTTCGAGTGCAGAGGATTCAATATACGTTCGGATTATTGAGCGCGATTCATTGAACAGCCATAGCGACATGACGCCAAAGGATAAGACGAATAAGAGAACAAACGCCGTAATCAACCTGTTTCTGAGAGAATAAATCATTGCTAGTCTCCTTATCGGCTGAATTGATAATTGTAAATCGAATCGTGTGTGCATTATATCAACTATCCCGCAAATGTGCTATACTCTGTAAACGTTATCAAAAACGCAACATATGCGACACTCATTCGAAAAGGAGAGATCATCATGCGGCTTGGAGGACAGGTTTTTGTGGAGGATAAAAATCCGGACAGCTGGTCGGCAGCCTTGCTGACAGCGGGCTTTCGGGCAACCGTCTGCCCCGTCAATTCCGAGGAGGAGCTGGGGCTGCTCGGCGATTATGTGAAGGCTGCCGCAAAGCATGATATCGTCATTTCCGAGGTCGGCGCATGGAGCAACCCGATCAGCAGTGACGAAGACGCGAGAAGATCTGCCATCGCTTATTGCACAGAGAGGCTGGCGCTGGCGGAAGAAATTGGCGCGAATTGCTGCGTCAACATTGCCGGCTCGCGAGGGGTAAAGTGGGATGGCCCCGACCGCGACAACTTTAATGACGAGACGTTCGAGCTTATCGTCGACACTGTGCGCGGCATTATCGATGCGGTGAAGCCAAAGCGGACTGTATACGCGCTGGAAATGATGCCGTGGATTTTCCCCGACTCAGCGGACGCTTATCTGCAATTGATACAGGCGATCGACCGTCCCGGATTCGGCGTCCATTTCGATCCAGTCAACATCGTGTGCAGCCCTCGGATCTATTACCGCAACGGCGATCTCATCCGCGACTTCGTCCTTCGGCTCGGCCCCCATATTCGCAATTGCCATGCGAAGGACGTACTGCTTCGCGACCGGCTGACGGCTCATTTCGATGAAGTTATTCCCGGCCAAGGCATGCTGGACTATGCCGTATTCTTAACCGAGCTTAACAAGCTGCATCCCGACACGCCGCTCATCATTGAGCATTTGCACAGCAATGAGGATTACTCACAAGCAGCGGCCTATATCCGTTCAGTCGCAAACGGCCTTGGAATTGCACTGTAATAGGCATGTACCGATTGTTTCGCAGCATATCTGCACGACCATTGCACCGGCAATTATTACGCCCATCTACACCAACCACCATTGTGGACTCACGTTCCGCTATTTCAGTGAAACTAGCTCGTTTGTGGCCAGAGATTTTGGCTGGTCAGACGGCGGATTGTATGCGAAATTTCGAATAGAATGTGCGTTTTGGCAGGTCTGGTGGCGGATTGTATGCGAAATTTCGAATAGAATGTGCGTTTTGGCAGGTCTGGCGGCGGATTGTATGCGAAATTTCGAATAGAATGTGCGTTTTGGCATGTCTGGTGGCGGATTGTATGCGAAATTTTGAATAGATTCTGAAGGTTCAGCTATTTCACAAAAAATATCTTGTTTACTGTCTACCCCTTTTTTCTATTCGAGCCGATAGGAATCCGGTTGTAGTGGAGACCATCTGCTGTTTCAAAGTATAGAGCAACCTGAATACTTTTCATGCTAATTCATATCCCCCGCTGGCTTTACGTCATCGATTGCTGCCTATGCAATTCTTGACAGCAGGCCGGCGGTTTTTATTTGCCATTTTTCATATACTCGATTTGAAAATAAGCCGTTACGCTTGACGAATCCAATCATTATGGACTACTATATTGTTAATGTTTTTAGAAATAATTAATATATTAATTAACTTAATAAAATATTGCTCTTTCGCCATATTAGGTTATAATTTTCTTTTCGAATTCCTCACAACTCCCGCATAATAACAACGATGTACAATCAACCATTCGGATTTCTCGGAAAAACATACAATCAGCATCACGTAGTTATCATTTTTGTTAATCATTAATTCTTAATTTACTTAAAAGGCGAACTGTAAGCGCTTTATATTCGAAGGGGGGATGCCTCAAAAAAGTACACGGAACAACCTCAGGCTGTCTTCAAATTGATGTAGGGAGGCGTTAAAAAAACGATGTACAGGAAATTCAAACCGATTGTTTGCGCTGTAGTTGCAATCATCATGCTTTTTCCGATTCACGCTTTCGCTCAAGGCACAGCCGGTTCGCAATCTGATCTTGCGGGGCATTGGGCAGAGAATCAAATGGCAAAATGGAGAGATCAAGGTCTCGTTCAAGGGTACAGCGACGGGAGCTTCAAGCCTAATAAGCCGATAACGAGAGCGGAATTCGTTGTGCTTGTAAATCGTTTATTCCAGTTTTCCGCCCTTGGCGATGTGTCATTCTCCGATATTGATGCTCGCTCTCCTTTTTACTCAGATATTCAAAAAGCGGTTACCGCAGGTTATATTCAAGGCTATGAGGACGGCACCTTCCGCCCAGATAAGCCAATTAACCGGCAGGAAGCGGCCGTTATTGTCGCTAAAGCATTTATCGTCGAGCCTTCTGCCGAAGCTGCCGACAAGCTTTCCGATGTAGAGGGTTTGGCGCAATGGAGCAAGGAAGCTGTTCGCGCTTTAGTACAGCTCGGCTATGTTAACGGCTATCCCGACGGCACGTTTAAAGCAAATAATCTCATCACGAGAGCCGAAGCCGTCACATTGCTCGGCAATATCGCCGGTGAAATCATTAACAAACCAGGCGATTATACCGGCCTCACAGTCAAAAATATGATAATCAGCGCAAGCGGAGTCGTACTGCAGGATACCGTCATCAATGGGAACCTGATCGTTACGGAATCCGCTTTGCAGACTGGCTTGACGCTGAACAACGTAACGGTTACAGGAACGCTGTATGTCATCGGCGGCAGCGAGCGCAATTTGTCGCTCGTTAACTCGACCATCGGCAAAATTGTCTACTTGAATGGGGCGACTCCCCCGGCAACGCCGATACCGACCACTAATGCGACACCGACACCTACGACAACTCCAACTCCAACGCCAACACCGACGCCAACCGCTCCTATATTCAGTGAAGTATCGGTTCATGATCCGTCGATCATTAAGGACGGCAATACCTATTACGTCTTCGGCTCGCACATTGATGCGGCCAAATCGACGGATTTGATGAACTGGACCCGCTTTACGAACGGATATACGACTCCGGGGAATGCGATCTACGGTGATCTTTCTACTAATCTGGCAGGCTCGTTCGCTTGGGCCGGCGAGAACGATGCCGACAGCTCCGGCGGCTTTTCCGTATGGGCGCCTGATATTAAATGGTTCTCAGACTTTGAGAACGAGGATGGCTCGAAGGGCGCTTACCTGATGTATTACAGCGTATCCTCGACCTACATCCGCTCGGCGATCGGCATCGCCGCATCGAAACATATTGAAGGGCCTTACGAATATGTGGATACGATCATCTACTCCGGATTTACGCGCGAGAACGCTACAGACTCCAAAAGCACGATTAATAAAATATGGACAAACACGCATCTTCCTGCGCTCATAAATGACGGTCAGGTTTCAGAGATGAGCAGCAATTGGTTCAACAGCAACGGCAGCTACCGAAATAGCGTATATCCGAACGCCATCGACGCGAATCTGTTCTACGACAGTGACGGCAAGCTCTGGATGTCCTACGGCTCATGGTCCGGCGGCATTTTTTTGCTTGAAATCGACGAAACGACAGGCAGACCGATCTATCCAGGCACAGATGGAACAACTGAAGACGGCCGGCTGATCGATCGCTACTTCGGCACTAAAATCGCCGGCGGCTACGGCAAATCCGGCGAAGGTCCGTATATTGTCTATGATCAAAGCAATGGCTATTACTACCTGTATGTTACGTACGGATGGCTCGGCGCCGATGGCGAATACAATATGCGGGTATTCCGCGCAACCGAACCGGACGGCCCTTATGTGGACGGATTAGAGCAAAATGCCGTTCTGCCTGGCAGCGTAGACAACGCTCCATATGGAAACCGATTAATGGGACACTATTGGTTTGAACGGCTAATTGGCGATCCTGGCACTGGAATTGGAACCGGCTACGTATCTCCAGGCCATAATTCCGTTCTTCTTGACGAAGAAACAGGCCGCCAGTTTGTCATTTTCCACACCCGCTTCCCGCAAAGAGGCGAGGCCCACGAGCTGCGCATCCATCAGCTGTTTATCAACGAAGAAGGATGGCCTGTCGCTGCGCCTTACCGCTACGGCGGAGAATCGCTTGAACAAGTTGCCGAACCGCAAATCGCCGGCGAATATAAATATATCAACCACGGCAAAGACAACTCCAAATTAATTAAAAAGTCGCAGTTTATTAAACTAAATGACGACTTTACTATAACTGGAGACGTATCGGGCAGCTGGCGCCTGAAAGATGGCAGCAGCGCGGAAATAACGATCAACGGTCAGGTATACAAGGGTGTCTTTGTTACGCAATGGGATACAACCTCGCAAATGCAGGTTATGACCTTTACGGCGGTGTCGAGCGCTGGCCAAGCGATTTGGGGCAGCAAGCTGCTGAACCGGACAGATGCGGAAATCGTACAAGACGTCCTAAATGATATCCAACTAGGCGATCTGTCCGCGGTAGTCGCTGACCTCAGCCTTCCTGCTGAGGGAACACGGCATTCGTCCGTCGTTTGGAGCACCTCGGATGCTGCTGTTGTCACAGACGACGGAATGGTTACAAGGCCGGAAGTTGGCGAGCAGCCTGCGTCCGTCATTTTGACGGCAACCGTCACTAAAGGGGCTGTATCGGCATCGAAAAGCTTCACCATTACCGTTCTGCCGGTTCAAGGCGCTAACTTGAAAGCGCACTATACGTTTGATGGCGACATGACCGATTCATTCGGCAGCTTCGGCGCAGGCACCGTTACCGGCGACAGAATCGACAACACCGGAGGCACAATCACTTACGGTGAAGGAAAAGAAGGATCTGGCGCCATATTTGACGGAGCCTCCGGCATCCGTTTGGCTGACGGGCTTATTGCCGGCAACAACTACTCTGTCGCTCTTTGGGTTAAGCCTGATCAGTTGACGTCTTTTACGACAACATTTTTTGGCGCAAGAGACGGCACGCATTGGATCAGCCTCCTCCCTCAAGGCCCGACTGGCAATAATACGATGCTCTGGTCCGGCAGCGAAGTCTGGTATGACGCTCCGGCCAACCTAACGATCAATACGAATGAATGGGCCCATCTTGCTTTCTCGGTCGAGCAAGGCAGCGTCAAAGTATATGTGAACGCTGTTGAGCGATTTGCCGCCTCGGGATTCCCGGATATTTTCACAACCGATAACGGCATCTTCGGGTTAGGCGTCAACTGGTGGGATACGCCGTTCAAAGGGATGATCGACGATCTGCGCATTTATGACGGCGTATTGTCCCAGCAGCAAATCCGCAGCATGGTTTTTGACAGCGATACATTGGTTGAGGAAATCGGCTTTGCTTTTACGGAAAAACGGGTGTCTGTCGGCAACTCCTTTACGCCGGTGTCGTTTACAATATCTCCAGGCAATGCTGGCAACCCAAGCCTGGCTTGGCAATCCAGCAACCCAAGCGTTGCCTCCGTCCATCCGCAAAGCGGCAAAGTAACCGGCATTGCTGCAGGATCGGCTACGATTACAGCGTCAGCGGCCGATGGCAGCGGCATTAGCGCTAGCTACACGGTTCATGTACTTGATGGGCCGATCGCCCACTTTGCGTTTGACGGGGATCTTCAGGATGAGACCGGGCTTGCTGCGGGTACGGTTACCGGAAACCGTATTGACAACAGCGGCGGCACAATCACGTTCGACGAGGGCAAAGCCGGACAAGCGGCCGTGTTCAATGGTGTTTCCGGCATTCGCTTGCCCGACGGACTCATAGCCGGCAATAAATATACCGTCACGATGTCCGTCTATTTGGAGCAGCCAAGCCAGTTCACCACGACCTTCTTCGGCG
>Ga0180215_1002443_pt1 | contig 18678 bp, 18 predicted proteins | sample eDN3rd37CBELigBY_FD_128871 | JGI IMG/M metagenome (GOLD analysis project Ga0180215, IMG submission 128871) | Enriched backyard soil microbial communities from Emeryville, California, USA - eDNA 3rd pass 37_C BE-Lig BY (version 2) (version 2) | ecosystem: Environmental > Terrestrial > Soil >... | reverse complement strand
GTGAGCGGCCAGTAGATCAGTGCGGCAATGACCTGACTGACGGCAAAGCGGACCGGATGCGGCATGCGCGAGACCACCTTGCGGACCACATCGCTGACCGCCCAGATGCCGCGAAACCAGGCGGGACGATTGTCGAACGCGTAGTAGAGATAGACGAGGAACGGCGCGCCCGGCTTCAGCCTGGCGGCGATCGCGTCTATCGCGGCTTGCGTATCGGGCACGTGGTGCAGGACGCCGAGCGAGAAGGCGAAATCGAGCGAGCGGTCGGGCAGGGGGATAAGGCCGACGCTCGCATGATGGAAGGTGACGTTGCGAAACGGCGCGAGATTCTGACGCGCAACATGGAGCGCATCCGCGCTCGCGTCGAGCGCATGCAGATGCCTGACGCGCGGCGCAACGCCCATCGACCAGCGGCCGCTGCCGCAGCCGGCATCCAGTCCGATCCCGCCATCCTTCGGCAGCGCGTCCCAGGGAAAAATCGCGAAATAATTCTCGAAGATCGCCTGCCGCTGCTGCGGCGTCAGGTCGTCCTCGCTTTGGCGAAAGGTGGACCATTCGTCGCCAAAACCTTTGGTGACCTTCTCGTCGAGATTTGTCATCTGTCTAAAGCCAGCGTTCGGACCACGCGCGGACCATCAGGACATTCCACAGGCCGGTGGCATTGTTCTGCGACCCGTTGAGATGTCGTTGCCAAAGACGCGTCACCGCGCGCTCGTCGAACAGGTCTTCCCCCTTGAGCCGTGACGGCGCCAGCAACTCGCTCGCCCAGTCGCGCAGCGGTCCGCGCAGCCAGTCCGCCAGCGGCACCGAGAAGCCGCGTTTCGGACGGTCCATCCAGGCCGGCGGGATATAGCGCCCGAGCACCGCGCGCAATAGACCCTTCGGCCCGCCGGAATGATGCACGGCGCGCGGCAGCGACCAGACGAACTCGATCAGCCGATGATCGAGCATCGGTTCGCGCGCTTCCAGCGAGACGGCCATGGTGCAGCGGTCAACTTTCGTCAGGATGTCGTCGGTGAGGTAGGTGGCGATATCGTTGACCTGCATACGCGAGACAAGATCGGGCAGGTGGTTGCGCAGACCGTCGAGCGGCGTGAGGCGGTAACCATCGCCTGCGGCTTTGACGAGGCTGGCGTCGAGGCCCACCCGCGACAGTGCGACGGCGGCACGATCCGGATCGCAGGCGGAGAGGGCGAGGCCCAGACGCCGCGATTTTTCGCCAATGCGCTCGGCCCGCCCGGAATCCAAAAGCGCGGCGGCGATGGGCCTCAGAGCGGCCTCGGGCATGCGCGAAAGCGCGCCACCCGCCAGTGCGCGTAACGGGCGGGGCAGGGCGCCGGCCGCGCGCCACACCTGATCGAGCCAGACATATTTCGGATAGCCGGCGAACAACTCGTCGCCGCCGTCGCCCGAAAGCGCGACCGTGACGTGCTTGCGTGTGACCTGCGCGACAAGATAGCTCGGAAGCTGCGAGGAATCGGCAAAGGGTTCGTCGAACCAGTCGGGAATGCGCGGCACGAGGTCGAGCGCGTCCGATGCATCGAGGCGGATCTCGCTATGGTCGGTGCGCAGATGCTCGGCCACCTGCCGCGCGATTGCGGACTCATCGTAAGCCGCATCGCTGAAGCCGATGGTGAAGGAGCGGACCCGCGCACGCGATTGCGCCTGCATCAGCGCGACCACGGTAGACGAGTCGATCCCGCCGGACAGGAATGCGCCGACCGGAACGTCGGCAACCATGCGACGGCGGATCGAGTCGCGCAGCAGCGTATCGATTCCATCCACGGCTTCACCGATATCGAGCTTCGCCGTGTTGCGCCGGGCGACTACGTCCTCGATCCGCCAGTAGCGTTCGATATGCGGCTCGCTGCCGGGTTTGACACTCAGGATCGCGCCCGGCGCAAGCTTGTGCACGCCGCGAAACACCGTCGCTGGCGTCGGCACGTAGCTATACGAGACCACGGCCGCGATCGCGTCGGGATCGACATGGCGGCGGAATGCCGGATGCGCCATCAGCCCGCGTAGTTCGGAGGCAAACAGCAGGATGCCGTCCTGAATGGTCCAGTAAAGCGGCTTTACGCCGACGCGATCGCGCACCAGATGCAGCACGCGCTCTCGCCGGTCGAACACGGCGAAGGCGAACATGCCGACAAAACGTCTCACCGCATCGGTCACCCCCCATTGCGCGAAGGCGGCCAGCATCACTTCGGTATCGGAGGCGCCGCGAAAAACATGGCCGAGGGCGATGAGTTCCGCGCGCAGATCCTGAAAATTGTAGACCTCGCCGTTATAAGTGATGACAAACCGGCCGTCCGCCGAGTCCATCGGCTGGGCGCCGGTCGCGCTCAGATCGACAATGGCGAGCCGTCGATGCGCAAGCCCGATTCCGGCCGCCGGGTCGCCAAAGGCGCCGGAGCCGTCTGGCCCGCGATGGACCATGGTGTCGGCCATGCGTTGCGCATGGGCTGCCGGGTCGGGCTCGCGCGGAGCCGGCCGCAGATCGAACAGGCCGGCGATACCGCACATGGAACCGGAATAGATCCTGCTTGAGGGTGGGTGTGGTTTGATCTTAGCCGATGTTCATGCTATGAACAACAAACGCCTGCAAAAGACCGATGGCCCGATCGCCAAAAAAGTCCGACAGCCCAGACGCGTTCGCCGATCGGGACGAAATCCTGCTCGGCGTGCTGAATGCGGTTGAGCGCGATGCGCGCACTTCGCAGCGCTCGATCTCCAGCGAACTTGGCGTCGCGCTTGGTCTTGCGAATGCGTATCTGAAGCGTTGCGTCGGCAAGGGCTGGATCAAGGTCAGCCAGATTCCGCCGCGGCGCTATGCCTATTATCTCACGCCCAACGGCTTCGCCGAGAAGGCGCGCCTGACAGCCGAGTATTTCTCCTATTCCTTCACCTTCTTTCGCCGCGCGCGCGAGCAGATGTCCGAATTGATGGCGCAATGCGCGGACAATGGCTGGACCCGGATTGCCTTTGCCGGCGCTTCGGAACTGGCCGAAGTCGGAACGCTCTGCGCGCATGACTTTCCAATACAGCTTGCCGGCGTCGTCGAGGAGGCGAAGGCTGGAAGCCGCTTTTGCGGCTTGCCGGTTGCGGCAAGCCTGACCGACCTTGGCGACGTCGACGCGGTAATTGTCACCGCAATTCCCGGATCGGATACGATTGTGCGCGCGATGCAGATCGAATTGGGACGCGAGCGCGTGCTGGTGCCCGCCTTGCTCGGGATCGTGGCCCGAAAGGCAAGCGAGGTTCCGGACGCAGAAATCCGGGCCGCAGAATGAATCGCTGGTTCGCGGCCTATACCCAGCCTCGCAACGAGGCGCTGGCGATCGAACACCTCGCCCGTCAGGGCTTCGAGGCGTATTGTCCGCGCTATCGCAAGCGTCGCAGCCATGCCGGCCGGATCGATGTCGTCGCCTCGCCGCTTTTCCCGCGCTATGTGTTCGTCGCTTTCGATCCGGGCGCCGCGCGATGGCAGGCAATCCGCTCCACACGCGGAGTGATCGACCTGGTCAAGAACGGTCTCGATCCCGCCCCGGTACCTGACTTCATTCTGACGGAAATCCGCGCTCGCGAAGACGAGAGCGGACTTGTGGTGCTGGATAACCAGCTCAATCTCGCGCGCGGGGACAAGTTTTCCATCGCCGCCGGTCCATTCGCGGGCCATACGGCGATCTTCGAGACCAAGCGGGACGAGGTGCGCGTGCATGCGCTATTGTCGCTGCTCGGCCGCGAGGTGCATGTGCAATTGCCGGTCGATGCGATTGCGCCGGTGTCGTAGCCGCCGCGGCGGCTGGTGAGTTTTTTTTGGAACCGAATGATGACTCTGGGGGGCGCGGGGAAGAAATTCTTGGTCACGGGAGGAGCCGGATTCATCGGCTCCGCGCTGGTGCGCCAATTGATCGCGCGGAGCGATCATTCGGTCCTGGTGGTCGACAAGCTGACCTATGCGGCCAATCTGGAAGCTCTGCAGCCTGTCGCGGATAGCCCCCGCTATGCATTTGTCCGCGCCGATATCGCCGATGCCGCGAGAATGTCGAGCATCATCGAGGACTATGGTCCCGACTATATCATCCATCTCGCGGCGGAAAGCCATGTAGACCGTTCCATTGACACGCCCGCAGATTTCATGCGGACCAACGTGATGGGGACATTTGCCCTGCTGCAGGGCGCGCTCGGCTACTGGCGCAAGCTGGCGGGCGCGCGCCGCTATGAATTTCGTTTTCATCATGTCTCGACCGACGAGGTCTTCGGGTCCCTCGGCGAAACGGGCTTCTTCAGCGAAACCACGGCTTACGATCCGAGGTCGCCCTATTCGGCATCGAAGGCTGCTTCCGATCACCTCGTCAGTGCGTGGCATCACACCTACGGATTGCCGGTGGTGATCAGCAACTGCTCCAACAATTACGGACCATACCAGTTTCCCGAAAAGCTGATTCCGCTCATGACCATCAATGCGCTGGAGGGGCGGGCGTTGCCGGTTTACGGCAGTGGCGGGAATATCCGCGACTGGCTGCATGTCGAAGATCATGTGCAGGCGCTGCTTCTGATCGCGACAAGGGGCAAGGTCGGCTCGAGCTATTGCGTCGGCGGTCTGTGCGAGAAGAGCAATATCGATGTGGTGCGGACGATCTGCGCGCTTGTGGACGAGCTTGCGCCGGCGGACCGGGACCGCGCATCGCTCATTACGTTCGTTGAGGACAGGCCGGGCCACGATCAACGCTACGCGATCGATCCGAGCAACGTGATCGCCGAACTCGGATGGAGGCCGCGGGAGACATTTGAAAGCGGTCTGCGCAAAACGGTGGAATGGTATCTCGACAACCGGATGTGGTGGAAGGACATTCACCAGCGCGTCTATGGCGGAGAGCGATTGGGCGTATTCGCGTGACCGCTATTCAGCGGCGACCTCCGGCCGCGCGCGGCATCAATCGTTGCCTTGGTTCTGCCATGAGTTGCCGGCATGTCGCTGCGCCCCGGTTGCCGGACTTTACCGTAGTTGTCGGATGGCCCGAACTTGCAAAGCCTGACCTGCTTGGCATGCGATGCCCGCCGACTTTATCTGCGGAGTTTGCAAGTGGCATCTGTACCAGGAATGCACAAGCGGCTGCCGAGGATGTTCTTGACAGCGATGTTCATTTCATGAACAGTCGAATTTCTCGGAAGGCGGCTGTTTTGGTGGATGCCGCCGATCGATACGGCATGACGGCTCTGGGTATCGAAGTCACCCGGACTGCGGTAGCTGTCGTCGGACCTTGCGTGGCTTCGCGCACGGCGCACCAAGTCGAAAAATTTAACCTGGAATTGTGCAATCGGCCGAAGTGGCCGCAACGGGCCGGTCGAAGGCCGCCCCATTGTCGTGACATTGAGCGGGGGGATCTATGGCGCGTGAGCTGGTAATCGACGGCTTCAGGATCAACGATGGCTCCGATTGCTACGTGATCGCCGAGATCGGCCATAATCACCAAGGCGACCTCGAGCAATGCAAGCACATGTTCGACGTCGCAAAGCAGTGCGGCGCCAACGCAGTGAAGCTTCAGAAGCGCGACAACCGCACGATGTTCACGCGGGAGATGTATGATTCTCCCTATCTGCATCGCAACAGCTACGCCCCGACCTATGGCGAGCACCGCGAAAAGCTGGAATTCACCAGGGAACAGCATCTTGAGCTGATCGCGCACGCGAAGAAGATCGGCATCACCTTTTTCTCGACCGCGTTCGACATTCCGAGCGCCGACTTTCTCGAAGACCTCGGAATGCCGGCGTACAAGATCGCCTCGGGCGACACGATCAACATCCCGCTGCTTCGCCATGTTGCGCGGTTCGGCAAGCCGATGATCATCTCCTCGGGCGGATGCACAATGGAGGACATGGTGCGCGCCTATCGCGCGATCATGCCGATCAACCCGCAGCTCTGCATCCTGCAATGCACCTCCGGATATCCGGCCGAGTTCAGCGAACTGAACCTGAAGGTGATCCAGACCTTCCGGGAGCGCTTCCCGGATGTCGTCATCGGCCTGTCCTCGCACGATAACGGCATCGCGATGGCGCCGGTTGCCTATGTCATGGGCGCGAGCGTTGTGGAAAAGCATTTCACGCTGAACCGCGCCGCCAAGGGGACGGATCACGCGTTCTCGCTGACGCCGGACGGCCTGGGCCGCATGGTGCGCGACCTGCGCCGCACGCGGCTGGCGATGGGCGATGGCATAAAGCGTTGCTACGAGAGCGAGAAGGGGCCGCTCTACAAGATGCAGAAGAAGCTTGTTGCCGCGCGCGACCTGCCGGCAGGGCATGTCGTGACCGAAGCCGACATCGCGATCCGTTCGCCCAACGACGGACTGCCGCCTTATGAGTTCGACAATATTCTGGGCATGCGGCTGACCGCGCCGCTGAAGACCGACGGCAATTTCTCTTACGAAATCCTCGAAAGCGCAGCACCGCGGCAGGCTGCGGGTGGTCGCGCCCAGTAGCGCTCCGCGAAGTCCCGGGCAAATAAGACGCAGACGATGATGCCCGATCCGCTTTTCGCGGTGCGCGACCGTGTCGTTGTTGTGACCGGCGGCGGCGGCAAGCTCGGCGGACAATTCGCCAGAGCCTTACTGGCGCGCGGCGCCAAGGTCGTGGTGTTTGATGCGGCCGATGCGGCAACAGTGCGTGGCCGTTATGCGGATCAGGCGGCCGACGCGGCGCTCCGCTGCTTTCAGGTCGATGTCACGAGCCGCGACTCCATCACGGCAGCGCTGCATCGCGTCGAGGACGAATGGGGCGTGCCGAGTGGCCTGATCAATGCCGCGGCGATTGACGCGCCACCCGATGCGCCGCCGGAAGAGAACGGCCCGTTCGAAACCTATCCGGCGGCTTCGTTCGACCGCATCATGGCGGTCAATGTGAAGGGCACGATGCTATGCTGCCAGGCGATCGGCGAGACGATGGCGAAAGCCGGCCGCGGTTCGATCGTCAATATCTGCTCGACCTACGGCCTCGTCTCTCCCGATCAGAGCCTCTATGACTACCGGCGCGAGCGGGGCGAGACTTTCTACAAGCCGGTAACCTATTCCGCGTCGAAATCCGCAATTCTCAATCTGACGCGCTATCTCGCCACCTATTGGGGCAGGCAGGGCGTGCGCGTGAACACGCTGACGCCCGGCGGCGTGTTCGCCAATCAGGAGCGCGATTTTCTTGAAGGCTATGCGAAGCGCACGCCGATGGGGCGCATGGCGCACGAAGACGAAATGAATGGCGGCGTGATCTTCCTTCTGTCCGATGCGTCGTCCTACATGACCGGCGCCAATCTGGTGATCGACGGTGGCTGGACAGCCTGGTAGCGCGCAGGAGCGCGCGCAAGCCGCGGAGCCGCGGCTGTTGCCGGACCGCATCGCCAACTGGATCGGCGGCGAGGAGCGCTTTGCCTATTCGAGCGACGTGTTCGAGAAGGTGTCGCCGCACGACGGCGCGGTTCTGTGCCGCGTGGCGCGCTCGCGCGAGATCGATGTTGATGCAGCTGTGAACGCGGCCGTAGCGGCGCAGCCGGGCTGGGCGAACATGCCGGGCGTGCAGCGTGGCGATATCCTGCATGCTGTCACGATGGGATTGAAAGCACGCGCCGAGGACATGGCGCGGGTGGTGGCCAAAGAGACCGGCAAGTCGTTCAAGGATGCGCTCGGCGAGACGAAGGGCGCCGTGCAGCAGGGCTTGTTCATGGCCGGCGAAGGCATGCGGCTTTACGGGCGCACCACGACCAGCGGCGCCGGCAACAAGCAGGCCAGTGTGGTGCGGGCGCCGCTCGGCGTTGCGGGCCTCATCATCGCCGCCAATACACCGATCGCCAATGTCGCGTGGAAAGTTTTTCCGGCGCTGATCTGCGGCAATGCCGCGGTGCTGAAGGCGTCCGAGGACGCGCCCGCGACCGCCTGGCTGTTCGGCGAGATCGCACGCGAGGCGGGACTGCCGGCGGGCGTGCTCAACATCGTGCAGGGGCTCGGCCCGGAGGCCGGGCGGCCGCTGGTCGCCGACCCGCGGGTGGCGGTGCTGAGCTTCACCGGCTCGACCGCGGTCGGTCGCGAAATCGCCCGCATCGGCGGCGAGCGGCTGGCGAAAGTCTCGCTCGAACTTGGGGGCAAGAATCCGCTGGTCGTGTGCGACGACGCCGATCTCGATCAGGCGGTGGAATGGACGGTCCTGTCGGCTTTCAGCAATGCCGGCCAGCGCTGCGCATCGGGCAGCCGCATCATCGTGTTTGATTCCGTCTACGATGCCTTCCGTGCCAAGCTGCTGGAGCGTACGAAGACGCTGAAAGTCGGTCCGGCCGACGACGACGATTTCGGCCCGGTGATCAACGAGCGCCAGATCGCAAACATGGTCGCGGCACTTGAGCGCGCGCGTGCGAACGGAGCCAAGATCATTGCAGGCGGCGCGCGCCTGACCGACCCGATGCATGCGCGCGGCTGCTATCTCGGCGCCACAATCGTCGAGAATGCGGGCACCGATGACGAAATCTCGGTGAAGGAATTGTTCGGGCCGGTGGCCTGCCTCTATCGTGTCGCAGGCTTTGAGGAGGCATTGGCGCTCGCCAACAACTCACCCTACGGGCTCACCGCCTGCATCCATACGAAAAGCCTCGACCGCGCCGCCGAATTCGTGCGTCGTGTGGAGGCAGGCACCGTGTCGGTCAATGCGGGCACCTATGGCAGCGAACCGCATATGCCGTTCGGCGGCGTCAAGCAGTCGGGCAATGGCAGCCGGGAGCCCGGACCGGAAGCGATCGACTTCTACTCAAATCTCAAGAACGTTTATGTTCAGGTCCATCCTGGGCGTGCCTGACATGGGTGGCCGTCTTCGGGCGGGTCAGGCTCGCCTAATCCCGAAATGCGACCTTCGGCAAGCGGTCGCTCGTGACGTCTTTCAATCGCGGAAAGGCGGCATCGCGCGCGGCGATCAGCGGACGTTCGACAGGCCAGGGGATGCCGAGATCGGGATCGTTCCACAGCACGCCGCCTTCGTCGCCTCGCAGATAATAGTCGGTGCACTTGTACCAGATTTCGGCGCCGTCGCTGAGCACGCAGAAACCGTGCGCGACGCCGGGAGGCAGGAACAATTGAACCGGAGGATCGGCCGTCAGTTCGGCGGCGATCCATCGGCCGAAGGCCGGCGAGTCCGGCCGCAGATCGAGGCCGATGTCCAGAATGCGGCCGCTGGTCAGCGTGACGAGATGCCCCTGCGGACGGGTGATCTGATAATGCAGCCCGCGCAACACGCCGCGGCGCGAGATCGAGCGATTGTCCTGAACGAATTCATGGACGATGCCCGCAGCCGCGTAGCGGTCCCGCCGAAAGGTCTCGAAGAATGCGCCACGATCGTCGCGAAAGGGCTCGAGCGTGATCTTGACAGCGCCCGGAATGGCAAGTGTTTCGACCTTCACGCAAGCCCTTCCAGAATTTCGCGGCGCAGCCTGTCCAGCGCGGCTGGTGCGGTCATTCTCGCTCACCTCTCGAACCGGCGATCTGATAGAGGCCGCAATCCGGGCTTGTCAAACCTTGGCAGTCGGGGTGGCCCGCGGGGAACACAAGATTGATCGACGCAAAAGTGACGGCCATGAAAACATCGAGTGAACACCCGCTGATTTCGGTCTTGCTGCCGACCTATAACGGCGCGGATACGCTCGAGAGCTGCCTCGAAGCGATCATGGCGCAGGATTACCCGAATTTCGAAGTCGTTATCACCGATGACGACTCGCACGACCGATCGGCCGAGATCAGCGCCCGCTATGCGAGCCGATATCCGAACATCCGCTTGCATGTGAACAAGCAGCGGCTCGGGCTTTATCCGAATGTCTGCTTCGCGGCCAGTCTGGCGAAGGGACCTTACGTGCACTTCGCGGAGCAGGACGATCTTTATGAGCCCAGCTTCCTGTCCCGACTGGCCGAACTGATGCAGGCGAATCCGGACGCCGGCGCTGTCAGTTGCACCCACGTCGTAAAGCGAACGGACGGCACGCATTGCTACGACATGTACTACGCGCACAATTTCAAGAATTCGCTCGCAAGGGCCTACAACATGCTGATCGATATCGGCGAGGAAGGCACCTATGGCGAGATATTCGTCACCGGACTCGTGAAGAAGGATCTGTTCCTCGAGGCGATGGGGGGGCTCGGCAACAACTTCCACAGCCAGATCTACACGACCCATTATGCGCTGGCGGGACCGCTTCCCTGCATCCCCGAGCCGCTCAAGACCAAATTCAAAACACCCGGTGGCCAGGTCCGCCATCGGTCAATCAAGGTTTTGAAGGCGCGCTGGTACTACCCGTTTGTGGTCAGCTATGCGGTGATGCGCGCCGCCATCCGCTCGCCCAATGTGCCGCTGGCCACCAAGATCGGCACCCCGCTGCCCCTGATGCTGTACACGGTGACGCACCTGCTGCGGCTGACGAAGCTGAAGATCAATGGCGGGCGCGTCCGTAATCGCGCGGTCCTGACCGACGGATGACGTCAGGTCGAATAATCCCATCAATCCGTTGAAGCGCCGGGTCTTGCGATGAAATGCCGTGTCTGCAGTTCGGAAGTTGCGCCGTTCATGAGCTTTGGGCGCATGCCGATCGCCAATGCGTTCCTGACACCGGCGCAGTTCGATCGGGAATATTTTTACGAAATGGCGACGGCGTCCTGCCCGGCCTGTCATACGTTTCAGATCGTGGACCAGCCCGATCCACGCCAGATGTTCCATGAGCATTATGCCTTCTTCACGCGCTCGTCGAAGCGCATGGTGGCGCATTTTGCCGACTATGCGGTGTGGGTGGCCGACCAGTTCTTGAAAGAAGCCGATCCCTTCGTGGTGGAGATCGGCTGCAACGACGGGGCGATGCTCGAGAATTTTGCCAAGCGTAGCATCCGCCATCTCGGCATCGAGCCATCGGCCAATGTCGCCGCCGAAGCGGAGCGGCATGGCGTCAGAACGAAGGTGGCGTTCTTCGGCATGCAGGCGGCCCGCGAGGTGCGCGAGGGCAACGGTCCCGCCGATGCGATTATTGCCGCCAATGTGATCTGCCATATCCCTGACATCAATGAGATCGCGCGTGGTGTCGGTCATTTGCTGGCCGACCGCGGTGTGTTCGTGTTCGAGGAGCCGTATCTCGGCGCTATGATCGAGAAGGGCTCGTACGATCAGATCTATGACGAGCACGTCTTTATCTTTTCTGCGCATTCGGTCCACAACGCCTTCCAGCCGCACGGCCTGGAATTGATTGATGTCGTTCCCCAGGCGACCCATGGCGGATCCATGCGCTATGTGCTGGCGAAGCAGGGCGCATATGAGCCGGCTCCTGCGGTCCGGCAACTTCTTGCCCGTGAGCAAGAACTCGGGCTCAACGATCCGGCGACCTATGATGCCTTTCGCGAACGCTGCGAGCGTTCACGAAAGGCCCTGGTCGGGCTGGTGCGCAGCCTGCGCGCGGAGGGCAAGCGCGTCGTCGGTTATGCGGCGACCTCGAAAAGCACGACGGTTCTCAATTATTGCGGGCTGGGTCCAGCCGACATCGAATTCATTAGCGACACCACCCCACTGAAGCAGGGCAAATTTACACCCGGCACGCACATCCCGGTTCGGCCGCACGAGGACTTCAGTGCGAACTTCCCGGATTATGCGGTGCTGTTCGCCTGGAATCACGAAGCCGAGATCATGGAAAAGGAAACGAAGTTCATGGACTCGGGAGGCAAGTGGATCAAGTTCGTCCCCGAGGTGGCGGTTTCGTGATCCTGGTGAGCGACTCGCGTGCGCAGTATGCCGCCCGCAAGGCGGAGATCGATGCTGCGATCGCGCGCGTGCTGGCAAGCGGCCGCTATATTCTCGGCGAGGAGGTCGCAGCCTTCGAGCGCGAGTTCGCTGACTATTGCGGCGCGGCTTTTGGCGTCGGGGTGAACAGTGGAACCGACGCCCTGATCGTTGCGCTGCGAGCGTTCGGCATCGGCGAAGGAGACGAGGTCATCACGGTCTCGCATACGGCGGTTGCGACCGTCGCCGCCATTGTCGCGGCGGGCGCGCAGCCGGTGCTGGTGGATATCGATCCGACGACGTGCACAATCGATCCGGTCATGTTTGAGCGGGCCATAGGGCCAAGGACGCGCGCAATCGTTCCCGTGCATCTCTATGGACTGCCGGCGGATATGGATGCTGTCATGGCTATCGCCGAGGGCCATGGGCTGAAAGTGATCGAGGACTGCGCCCAAGCGACCGGCGCGCGCCATCGCGGCCGCCGAGTTGGGACGATCGGTCATGCCGGCTGCTTCAGCTTCTACCCGACCAAGAATTTGGGAGCGGTTGGCGATGGCGGAATGATCGTCACCAACGACCACGCGTTGGCTGCCCGCGCGAGCGCGGTGCGGCAATATGGGTGGAACGAGGCGCGCGAAAGCCAGGTCGATGGCTTAAATTCCCGGCTCGACGAATTGCAGGCCGCCGTGTTGCGGGCCAAGCTGCCGCATCTCGATGCCGACAATCTCAGACGCGCAGCGATCGCGGCGTTTTATGACGAGGCATTGTCCGAAACCGGACTGGGTCTGCCACGTGGGCCGGAAGAGCGTCAGCACGTTTATCATCTGTATGTGGTCCGCAGCGCTGTACGCGACCGGATCTGTGAGGGGCTGCGCGCATGCGGCGTGGCGGCGGGCATCCATTATCCGGTTCCGGTCCATCTGCAGCCGGCATTTCGCGATCGGGGCATGACGCGTTGGCCGCTCCCGCATTCGGAGCAGGCCGCGGCGCAGGTGGTGAGCCTTCCGCTCTATCCCGAACTGACCGACGATCAGCTGGACACGGTCGTGTCGGCGGTTCGTGCGCAGCTGGAGACGATGCCGGCTGAACGGCAATTGCTGGGGCATCAGTGAGCGTGGATAGCCGCGACATGCCGACGAAGCCGGACAGGTTCGTCGTTTGGGAGGGTCTTTACGCGAGCTTCGGGGAGGCGCAGCAGGCGTCGGCCGGTGCGGGCTTTTCCAGCGAAGCGTGGATCGAGCGGTCGCGCCGGAGGCTCAACGATATCGTGGCAAACGCCGAGGAAAGGCTGCTCGGCACGTCGGCCTATCTGCTCCCTGTGGTTGCAGCCATGATCAGAGAACCGGGGCGCCCGCTCCGCATCCTGGACTTCGGCGGCGGACCTGGAACCGGCGGACGCTCCATCGCACTGGCTTTTGGCAAGGACGCGGATTTTTCTTACCACATCGTTGAAAATGCCGCCGTGACGTCACTCGGGAAAGACTATTTCGGTGACGATCCCCGCATCGTCTGGCACCAATCGCTTCCACCGGCATTTCCGGTGGATATCATCCATGTGGGAAGCTGCGTCCAATATATTGACGATGTCGACGGACTGCTCGCCGATCTGTCGACGTTCAATCCAGGATGCGTGCTGTTTTCCGACGTTTACGTGGGCGACATTGCATCCTATTGGACCTTGCAGAATCTCTGGGGCAGCCGCGTGCCGTTTCGTTTCATGAAGGAGCAGGAATTCGTCGAAGCCGTCGAGCGGCACGGCTTTCAACTGCGGTTGCGCGTGCCCTTTATTGCGTCGACCCTTGGCAAGACCGACCCGTTGCCGATGGACAACTTCCCGGCCGACCGGCGCGTGGCGCGCGCCAAGCATTTCCTGTTCATGAGCGCCTGATGTTCACGATTTTCGGCGGTTCGGGGCTGGTTGGCACCGTGCTGCGCGCGCGGCTCGATGCGTTGGGGCATGAGGTATTTGCTCCGGGCCGTGCGGACCGCTGCAAGGGCATGGATCTCGGGCATGTCATCTATTGCATCGGCGACGACCGCGTCGACCAGGCGCCGTTCGCCGTCATCGATACGCATGTCTCGATCCTGGCCGACATTCTGCAAAATTGCCGCTTCGCGTCCTTTCTCTATCTCTCCACGGTGCGCGTCTATCTCGACGGGAACGACACGCGCGAGACCGCCGCGGTCAGGGCTGACCCGCTTGAGGCAAGCCAGCTCTACAATCTCAGCAAACTCGCCGGCGAGGCGCTGTGCCTTGCGATGAAGCAGCCCACGGTGCGGGTGGCGCGGCTGTCCAACGTCACGGATGTCAATCCGCGATCCCATCTGTTTTTGCCGACTCTCATCCGCCATGCCATCGAGAGGGGGGAGATTGATCTTTACCTCGCCCCGGACTCTTCGAAGGATTACATCCTGCTCGACGATGTCGTTGACCTCGTTCTGCTGATCAGCGAAACGGGTTCGGGTCGTCTCTACAATGTCGCCTCGGGATGGAACATTTCCGCCGGAGAGATCGTGAGCGTGGTGCAGCAATGCACCGGCTGCAAGGCAAACTGGCACGGGGACCAGCCGCGCATTGTCTTCACGCCCATCGATATCACACGCATCCGTGACGAGTTCGGCTTTCGTCCCCGTCCCGTGATCGATCAAATTCCTTCAATCATCGCCAGGACCCGGCGTGCTCTTGAGCAGACGGCGTAACAGGATGACGCCTGGCATTTCGATAACGACAAGCGGAACAGCGGAGCGTATGCCCCTCGCGTCAGTCGCAGACGTGCGCTGCTCGACAGCCCAGGAATTTCCGGGGCCGGATGCTGATCTGCTCGTTTATGACAGCGGGATCGTGCTGCCCTTTGCTGTGCGCCGCGTGTTCACGGTTCGCGCGCACGAAACCGCCGAGCGCGGCCGTCACGCGCATAAACTCTGCGGGCAGATGTTTGTATGCCTGCAGGGGACCTGCACGGTTGCCGTTGATGACGGGGCGATCCGTAAGACATTCGCCCTTTCGACGCCGCGCGAAGCCCTCTTCGTGCCCGCGTCGATCTGGGCCGAACAAGACTACGAGCCCGGCGCGATTCTCATGGTGCTCTGCGATCAGCCCTATAACGAGACCGACTATATCCGCGATTATGATGCGTTTCTCGCGTGGCGGGCGGGCGCAGCCTGAGATGCGTATCGTCGTAACCGGTGCACTCGGTCATATCGGGTCTCGTCTCATCCGCTCGCTGCCCGAGCGTGTTGCGGATGCGGAAATCGTCATGCTGGACGATCTTTCGACCCAGCGGTTTGCGTCGCTGTTCGATTTGCCGGAACGCGCGCGCTATCGGTTTCTGGAGATGGACGTTACCAAAGGCGATCTTGCGCCCCACGTCGCCGGAGCGGACGTCGTCATCCATCTCGCCGCGCTGACCGATGCGGCTGGAAGCTTCGAGCGGCGCAATCAGGTCGAACAGGTCAACTTTGCCGCCACGCAGCGGGTGGCCGAGGCGTGTCTCGAACACGGCACGCCTTTGATCGCGCTGTCGTCAACCAGTGTCTATGGCACGCAAAAATCGGTCGTCGATGAGGACTGTGACATTGACGATCTGAAGCCGCAGAGCCCTTACGCCGAGACCAAGCTGCGCGAGGAGCAATTGCTGACCGGCATGGCGGGTAGAGGGCTACGTGTCGCCGTCCTGCGATTCGGCACCATTTTCGGGGTATCACCCGGCATGCGATTTCATACGGCCGTTAACAAATTCTGCTGGCAGGCGGTCATGGGAGAGCCGATCACCGTATGGAAGACGGCGTATGAGCAGCGGCGGCCTTATCTCGATCTGTCGGACGCTGTCGCTGCCATCGGCTTCTTCATCGGCAGGCAGCTTTTCGACGGCCGCATCTATAATGTGGTGACAGAAAACGCCGCGGTACGGCAAGTTGTCGAACGACTCAGAAAATTCGTCCCCGACCTTCAGGTGAAGTTCGTGGACGAGCAGATCATGAACCAGCTCTCCTACGATGTTTCAAATGCCCGGCTATCGAAGCTCGGATTCATACCGTCCGGCGACATGGAGCGTGGCATTCACGACACCATCGCGCTGCTGGGCACAAAGCGCGGCCTATGATGCCTAACAATCAGCCCAACGTTCTGGCCATCATACCTGCGCGCGGCGGGTCAAAGCGGTTCCCGCGAAAGAACGTCTATCCGCTCCGGGGCCATCCGCTCATCGCCTACACCATCAGGGCGGCCGCGGGCGCGACCAAGCTCACCGACTGGATTGTTTCGACGGACGACGCGGAGATTGCGGACGCCGCAAAGCGTTACGGAGCCCCGGTTCCGTTTCTGCGGCCGGCCGATCTTTCCGGCGACAAGGACCGCAACAACGTGGTGGTGCGCCATGCCATGGAATTCATGGAACGGCAGACGGGACGGCGCTACGACATCCTGATTCTGCTGCAGCCGACCTGTCCGATCCGTAAGAGCGAGCATATCGACCAGGCGGTCGATCTGTTGTGGGCGTCGCCGCTCGATACGCTTGCAAGCGTCGGTGGTCCCATCAAGAAGCGCGACCCCAACATCAAGGCGATCCGCAATGGCGAACTCGTCCCGTACAACGAGCGTGAGGATGCCTCGAACTGGGATGCCGGCTTCGTCTACAATGCTTCGATCTACGCCATGAAGCGCGACTTCTTCCTGCGCGAGATGAGCTTCGTCTCGCAGCGTTCGGTGCCGCTGGTCATGGACCGCTTCCATTCAGCTGACATCGACGAGAAGATTGACGCCCTGGTGGCGGAGCTTTATTTCGAGCACCTCGGTCTCGACCCATTTTGCGACGCTGGCGGCGCAAAGCCGACGGCCGCGCAGGCATCCTGAGCGGAGACGACCATGCAGAAGAGCCGTGAACTCAAAGGCGTGATCCCGGTGGTGCAGACGCCTGTGCATGAGGACGGGTCGATCGACACCAACGCCATCGGACGTCTGATCCGCTTCCTGACCGATGCAGGCGTTGGCGGCTTCTGGGTGCTCGGCACCGGCAGCGAAGACATGAATCTGACCTTCGAGAAGCGCCTGCAGGTCGCGCGCGCGATCACCGCGGCCAATGCGGGCAAGCTGCCACTGGTGCTCGGCGCCGGGTTTTTCTGCATGGAGGAAAGTCTCGCCTTCATGGACGCCACCAAAGACCTCGAATTCGACGCCTATCATGTCATGCCATATCACCCGGTGATGGGTCTCGACGGCGTCGAGAAGTTTTATCGCGATCTTGCTGATTACGCGCCCAAGCCGCTGTGGATGTATACCAGCGGCAACTGGTGCCGGTATTTCCCGCCGGAATTCGTCGGTCGCCTGAAGGGCCATCCCAATATCGCCGGCATCAAGTTCAGCTCAAGCCGCACGACCGACCAGATCAACGTCATCGGCATGGCGGAGCCGGACTTCCAGGTGATTACCGCGGTGGCCACGCAATTCATCATGGTGCTGTCGGTCGGCGTCGCCGGAAGCACCACCAGTCTCGCCGGCGCGCTGCCGGAGCCGCTGATCGAAATCTACAATCTGTTCAAGGCCGGTAAGCAGAAGGAAGCGGTCGCCGCGCAGCAGCGCTTTAATGCATTCCAGGCACGGCTGCCGAAGCGCGCGAAGGAGTGGAATTTCCTCACCGGCGCGCACGAGAAGTATATTCTTTCGCTGCGTGGCATCTGCAAGCCCTGGATGACCTCGTATTACACGCCGCTCAATGAGCAGGAGCAGGCGCAGATGCGCGCCGCCCTGGAAGAGTTCGGTTACGCCTCGTTCGTGCAGGCGAAAGCAGCCTGATCGAGGAGCGGAGGCGGCCTAATTCCGTAGCCGTTTATCGTGAGCGTCGCCCAGGCTCAGCACGTGCCGTCGGCTGGCATTTCTGGCCGGTGGCCTCCTGTGGTCGTGCACATGGGTTATGTGCGGACCAGCACGACGATGCACCAGTTGCAGGTGTTCCCGCGCCACCCGATGATTCACTACATGGGCAAGCCATTTGCGGATGAGAAGGTCCTCGATGCCTTCCGGATGCTCGCTTGCTCCGACACGGCGCAGTTCGATCCGGCCTGTTACGCGGTTTTGCGCGAGGCGGCTTGCCCGGCTATCGATGCTTCGGTGTCGTGCGCGGTGCTGTCGGACGAGATTATCCTATCGATGCAGGGCGCCGATATCGATATCGTCACCGAACGCTTGCGATCAGCATTTGGCGACGTCAAGGTTCTTGTCACGATCCGCAGGCAGTTTGACGTATTCCAGTCATGGGCCGAACACGTTCTGAAGAAGAACGAATACGGGTCGATGGCGACGATCGTGGAATACCATCATAAGCACCGGCAAACCCGGGACAGCATTCTCTATTATCTCGATTATCATGCCTTCTATGAGCATTTGTGCGCGAAGCTCGGCGCCGAGAACGTGATGTTTTTGCCATATGAATTGATGCGCAACGATACGCCGGCTTACGCGCGGTTGCTGGCTGACTTTCTCGGCGTTTCGGTCACGCCGGTGAATGATGCGATCGCTTCGGCCAGTATCGAGAACCAGCGGCGGCGCCGCTCCGATATTGCGTTTACCGATTTCCGAAAGCGGCACCTTTCGCCGCGCCGCCACAAAACGCTGGATCGGATCGGCTCGGCGGCGTTCCGGCTTTTGAGCCTTAGCGGCAGATCGGCCGCCCGGACCCTTCAGCAGGTCCGCGGCGAACTGGACCGCGAATTCGCCGCGTCCAATGCTCCGCTTCGCCATGCCTTGAAGGAGCGGATCGCGGTCGACATTGCCGACCTGGACTATGCGTTACCGGCATGAGTTCTGAGGCCGAAGTCTTGCACCGCGATATCGCGACGACCGGTTCGCACGGCGCGGAACGCCGCGACCCGCTCGATGGTTTGCGCGTTCTATTTCTGCCCAAG
>Ga0180215_1002440_pt1 | contig 18706 bp, 11 predicted proteins | sample eDN3rd37CBELigBY_FD_128871 | JGI IMG/M metagenome (GOLD analysis project Ga0180215, IMG submission 128871) | Enriched backyard soil microbial communities from Emeryville, California, USA - eDNA 3rd pass 37_C BE-Lig BY (version 2) (version 2) | ecosystem: Environmental > Terrestrial > Soil >... | reverse complement strand
TGGTGCCGAAGGAGGTGGTCATGGCCTTGCGCATCGCCATCGTCGCCTACCAAGGCGTGCTCGCCGACGAGAGCCACGCGTTCCGTGATGTCTTCCGCCGCGTGCCCGGCGCGGACGTCATCACGGTCGGCGAGGAGATCGGCATCGTCGCCGGACCCGGCGGCGTGCAGGTCGTCGCCGCCACCTTCCGTGACGTCCGCGGCGTCGACGTGATCGTGGTGCCCGGTGGCCTCGGCAGCCACCGCCACCCGGAGATCGGGTGGTGGATCATCGCGGCCGAGCCGTCCTGGGTCGTGACGAGCTCGACCGGCTCGGCGCTGCTCGCCGCGTCCGGCCTCCTCCGCGGGCGGCTGGCGGCCACCCACTGGCTCGCCGGCCCGTTGCTCGAACGCCACGGCGCCCGCGTCGGACGGCAGCGGATCGTCGTCGACGAGCCGTTCGTCACGTGCTCGGGACGGGCGACGACGACGGACGCCGCGCTCACGGTCATCGGGCGCATCGGCGGCCCGGCGATGGTGTCCGCCGTGCGGCAGTCGCTGGCCACGTGCCCACCCGCCGACGAGCCCGTCTGCGAGTCGACGTCGCGCTACCGGCCCCGCCGCGGCCGCCCCACGCCCGTGCCGGCGCCGCGCCGACTGCCCGAGCCGCGCCCGGTCGCATCGTGGCGTGGCCGCCGCGGCCGCGCGGTGACGGAGGTCGAGCTCGACGACACGTGACATCCCGCACGGCGAGAGGAGGCCGGACCTCTGCCATCATCGTCGGCCATGGGCCAACCCTCGCCCGACGAGCGCTGGTCGAGCACGGTCGTGCTCGCCAACGGTGAGACCGCGCTGATCCGCCCCATCCGCCCGGACGACGCGCCGGCGCTCGCCGCGTTCCACGATCGCCAGTCGGCGGAGAGCAACTACCGCCGCTTCTTCTCCCCGAAGCCGCACCTCACGCAGGCCGACCTCGAGCACTTCACCGTCGTCGACATGGTCGACCGGGTCGCGCTCGTCGTCGAGCACTACGGCGAGTTCATCGCCTGGGCGAGCTACGAGCGCTGGCCCGGTCGCGACGACGCCGACGCGGCGTTCCAGGTCGACGACGCCCACCAGGGCAAGGGCATCGCCACCCTGCTGCTGGAGCACCTCGCGGCGATCGCCCGCTCGAACGGGATCGTGCGCTTCACCGCCGAGGTCCTTGCCGACAACCGGCCGATGCTGTCGGTGTTCAGCCGTGCCGGCTGGCCGGTCGAACGTCGCTTCGAGAGCGGCGTCGTCGACCTCGACTTCCCGCTCGACGACACCGAGGAGTTCCTCGACTCCGTCGAGCGGCGCGAGCAGCGCGCCGACTCGCGGGCGATGGCCCGCCTCCTGCTCCCCCGGACGATCGCCGTCATCGGGGCGAGCGACGACCCGGGCTCGATCGGCAACGCGCTGTGGACGCACGTGACCAGCACGGCCACGAGCGATGTCCATCCGGTGAACCCGGCCCATGACGTCGTCGGCGGTCAGCGGTCGTGGCCCCGCGTCCAGGACGTCCCCGCCGACGTCAGCCTGGCGATCATCGTCGTGCCCGCCGGCGCACTGCCCGGCGTCATCGAGGACTGCATCGCCGCCCGCGTCCGGGGCGCGATCGTCATCACGTCCATCGAGGGGACCGACATCGACATGGGCCCCATCGTCACGCGTGCCCGCAGCTTCGGCCTCCGCCTGATCGGCCCCGGCAGCATGGGCGTGGCGTCACCCCGCGAGTCGGGCGGGGTCCAGGCGCTGCTCGTCCCCGCCGACCTGCGGCCCGGTGGCGTGGCGATCTCCCTGCAGTCCGGGTCGCTCGGGGCGTCGGTGCTGCGCCTCGCCGACGATCTGCACATGGGCCTGTCGTGGTTCGTGTCGCTCGGCAACAAGTGTGACGTGTCCGGCAACGACCTGCTGCAGTTCTGGGAGGACGACGAGACCACCCGGGTCGTCGCCATGTACACCGAGTCGTTCGGCAACCCCCGCAAGTTCGCCCGCATCGCCCGGCGGGTGTCGCGGGTGAAGCCGGTGGTGGCGGTGATGTCCGGCGACGGCGACTCGCCGCTGGTGACCGACGCGCTCTACCAGCAGGCCGGCGTCATCCGCGTGACGACGGTGGCCGAGCTGCTCGCCGTGGCGCGCCTCCTGGCCGGCCAGCCGCTGCCCGAGGGCCACCGCGTCGCGGTGGTGACGAACTCGGCCAGCCCCGCGCTGCTCGCCCTGGCCGCGGCCCGGTCCGCGGGGTTGGTGCCCGCGCAGCTCAGCGAGGCCACGCGCGCCGCCGTGCTCGACGGGCTGCCGCCCGATGTCCGGGTGGGGGCCTTCGTCGACCTGTCCCCGCAAGCCGGGCCCGAGGACGTCGCCCGGGTGCTGCCGCTCGTGCTGGCCGACCCGGGCGTCGACGCGGTCACCGTGATCCACGCGCCGCCGGTGGCGCGGGGCACCGAGGAGCTCCGCAGCATCCTCACCACCGCGGCGCGCGGGAGCACCAAGCCTCTCGTGGCCGTGGCCCTGGGGCTGGCCGAGGGCATGGCCGCCGACGACGACGCGGTCAGGGCGGCCGCCGAGGGCGACCAGCAGCCGTCCCAGGCCGGCCAGGTGCCCCTCTACACCTTCCCCGAGGCGGCGATGGCCGCGCTGGGGCGCGTCGCCCGCTACGCCGCCTGGCGGCGCCGGCCAGAGGGCGTCCCGCTCCAGCCGGAGGGCGTCGACCTCGCCCGGATCGAGGCGCTCGTGGCCGACGTGCTGGCCGTGCACCCCGACGGCGCCACGCTGCCCTTCGAGCGGTGCGTGGCGCTGCTGGCCGCGGCCGGCGTCCCGTTCGCGGACGCCCGCGTCGTGGGCGACGCGGCCAGCGCGGCCGAGGCCGCCGACGACCTCGGCTACCCGGTGGCCCTGAAGGCCACGGGCGTCCAGCGCCTGGCCCGCTCGGAGCGCGGCGGGGTCGGCCTCGACCTGCAGTCGCCGGCCGAGGTGCGCGCCGCCTACGCCCGCATGGCCGCCAGCCTGGGGGAGCGCATGGGCGGCGCGGTGGTGCAGCGCATGGTGCCGCCGGGCGTGGAGCTGAGCGCCGAGCTGCGCCTGGAACCGCTCGGACCGGTGCTCACCTTCGGGCTGGGGGGCGCCTACGCCGACCTGATCGCGGACCGCTCGGCGCGGGTGCTGCCCCTCACCGACCACGACGCCGCCGACCTCCTGGCCGGCTCCCGGGCCGCGCCGCTGGTGGCCGACGTACCGGGCCTGCACGCCGCGCTGGTCGACCTCTTCGGCCGGCTGGCGACGGTGGTCGACGCCGTGCCGGAGCTGGTCCACCTGCGCCTCAACCCGATGCTGGGGTCGGCGGAGGGCCTGTGGGCGGTGGACGTCACCGCCTCGGTGGCGCCGGCGCGCGTGCCGGAGGGCTTCCGCCGGGTGCTCTGACCGGCCGGCCGCCGTGCCGCCCTGCGGCCCCGTGCCGTCAGCGCGGCAGGCCGAGGAGCCGCTCGGCGATCACGTTGCGCAGGATCGACGACGTGCCGCCCATGATCGTGTAGGCGGGGTGGTAGGCCCACGCCGGGCCGATCCCGTCCCAGAGCAGCGCCTCCGCGCCGAGCACCCTGCTGGCGAACTGCGCCACGCGCTGCTCGTGCTCGGTGCAGAACGTCTTCGTCGCGGCGGAGAACGACCGCGGCGCCTGCCCGAGCACCTCGCGCAGCACCAGGAGCCGGCCCAGGCGGTAGCCGGTCTCCAGGCGGGCGAGCTCGTCGCGCACGACGGGGTCGGAGGTGTCGGCGGCGGCGCGGGCCGCCTCGTACAGCCGCCGGTTGGAGACGAGCCGGTCGATGCCGCCCCGCTCGTGCTCGAGCTGGCGCATGGTCTGCTTCCACGACCCGCCCTCCACGCCGACCAGGTGCTCGGCGGGGACCTGCACGTCCTCGAAGAAGACCTCGCAGAAGTGCTCGTTGCCGATGGCGTCGCGGATCGGCCGGATCGTGATGCCCTCGGTGGTGCGCAGGTCGACGATGAGCTCGCTGATGCCGGCGTGGGGCGGGCCCTCCGTCGAGGTGCGGCAGATGAGGTAGCAGTAGTCGGCCTTGGCCGCGAACGACGTCCAGATCTTCTGGCCGTTGACGACGTAGGTGTCGCCGTCGCGCACGGCCCGGGTGCGCAGCGACGCCAGGTCGGACCCGGCCTCCGGTTCGCTCATCCCGATGCACCACGTCACCTCGCCGGCCCGGATCTCGGGCAGGAAGCGGCGCTTCTGCTCCTCGGTGCCGTAGGCGAGCAGCGTGGGCCCCATCTGCCGGTCGGCGAACCAGGTGGCCGCCACGGGTGCGCCCCGCAGCAGCAGCGTCTCCGTGACCACGAAGCGCTCGAGCGGGGTCCGGCCGCCACCCCACTCCGCCGGCCACGTCATGCCCAACCACCCGCGCCGGCCCAGCTCGAGGGAGAACTCCCGCGAGTAGCCGTTGATCCAGGCGTCGTCGTGGCGGCCGTAGGTGGCCACCGCGTCCGCCGCGACCTTGTCGACCTCGGCGCGCAGCTCCTCGAGCTCAGGCCCGAACGCGAACTCCATGGCGCCCGACGTTAGGCGCAGCCCTGGGCGGCGCCCAGACGGTGCAGGCCGGCGAGGTCGCCGGAGCCGAAGTCGGCCTGCCCGGTGTTCACCGGGTGCATGAGCTGCGCCGGGTCGTCGACATGGCCCAGCCCGACCACGTGGGCCAGCTCGTGCAGGACGATCGGCCCCCAGGCGCCGCCGCCCCACCCCACGGTGAGCTGGGCGTTGTAGGTCGCGTTGAGCGCCACCGAGCCGTGCTCGGCCACCGGGCCGGTGGGCCGCACCCGGTAGGCGGCGCCGCCCCGGCCGGCGGCGTCGAGGCTGGCCACCCAGCCCACCACCACGGCGCCGCTCACCCGGTCGCGCGCCGGGTCGAGCGCGGTGGGCCCGGCGAAGGCGAAGTCGAGCCCGGTGATGGCCTCGAGGTAGTCGAACGCCTCGTGCACCACCACGTCGCCGCCGGGCGGCGCGAGGGCGGCGTTCAGGTACCACTCGATGGGCCCGCCGCAGGGATCCCACCGCCCCGGCCGGCCCTGGTCGTCGGCGGCGATGAAGCTGTAGGGCCCCTGCGCCGTCGCCGTGCCGGGTGGGCGCACCCGGCCGCTGGTGGCCACCCACAGGCCGCCGCCGTCCGGCGTGGCGGCCAGCGCCACCGCCGACCCTCCGGGGAGCAGCGCCACCGGGGGCGCCAGCCGGGCCGCGTCGCCGAACGGGTAGACCCGCCCGTTGGCGTCGAGCACCCAGTAGCCCCGGCCGGTCGGCGTCACCTGGATGTCGACGGCCCGCACGCCGGCGAGCGTGCTGGTCACCTGGCCGCCGGGGAAGGCCCGGACCTCGCCGTGCTCCAGCAGCAGCCAGTAGCGGCTCCCGTCGGGCGCGGCGGTCAGGGCTACGGCGGGTGCGCTCAGGCGCTGGTCGCCGGTGGAGCCCAGGAAGGTGGCGTCGCCGAAGGTGAACACCCCGCCGTCGGCGGCCACCAGGAAATAGCCCCGGCCGGTGGCCGTCGGGACCATCCCGACCACCGGCGCGTTGAGCGGGATCCCGCCGGTCGACCCGTGGAACGACGCGTCGCCGAAGGTGAAGACGCCGCCGTCGGAGGCGACGAACCAGTAGCCGGCGCCGGAGCGGGTGGGCGCCATGGCGACCGCGGGGCGGTTCAGCACGAGGTCGCCGGTGGAGCCGTGGAAGCCGGCGTCGCCGTAGGCGAACACGCCGCCGTCGGCGCCGAGCAGCCAGTAGCCCCGCCCCGACGGCGTGCGGGCCAGGTCGCGCAGCGGCCCGCTCAGCACCACGTCGCCGGTGGAGCCGAGGTCGGCGGCGTTGCCCGCCGCGAAGACCGACGGCCGCCCGGCGGCCTCGAGCGTCGGGGCCGCCGGCGCGACGGGCGCGGACGCCGCGGCGACCGGTGGGGTCGCCCCGAGACCGGCCGAGCCGGCCAACCCGAGCACCAGCGCGACGCCGGCGCCGAGGACCCGGCGTGCCACGCCGGGCCGGCTCAGCTGGCGAACCATCCGGCCACGTCCGCCACGAGGTGGCCGCCCGACTGGCTGTAGAACGACGCCACCCCGAGCTCCGACAACCCCACGACGGCCAGGTTGGCCACGTCCTGGCCCGGCCCGGTGGCGTTCACGTTCGACGCGTTGGGCCGGGGCGCGCCCGAAGGCCACGCGGTGAGGAAGCCGGCAGCGGTCGACTCGGCCACGGTGAGGTTGGCCACCACCGCGGCCACGTCGCGCTCGGGCACGCCCGCCCGACCGGGGATCCGCAGGGCCAGCACGTCGCCGGCCCGCAGGATGCCGGTGGCCGTGCCGGTGCCCGTGCGGGTGTCGAGGACGCGCTCGGGGGGCAGCGGGGTGAACAGGCCGCCGGCCGACTCGGGGGCGCTCTCGTCGGTGAACCACCCGACGACGTCGAGCAGCAGGTGGCCGCCGGACTGGGTGTAGAGGCGGATCCGCCCGTCGGCGCCCAGCGGCAGCATCACCAGGTTGGGCACCACGTCGCCGGCCTCGGCCGCGTTGAGGGTGGAGGCCAGTGGTCGCACCTGGCCCGACGGCCAGGCGGTCACGAAGCCGGGCGCGGTGGCTTCCGTGAGGGTGAGGTTGGCCACGACGCCGGCGGCGCCCACGGGCGGGACGCCGCCCCGACCGGCCACCTGCACCTCCAGCTCGCGGTCGGCGGCGAGCCGGCCCGGCGGCACGCCGGTCCCGTCGCGGGTGTCGAGCACCCGGGCCGGCCCGACCGGCACGAGCCGCCCGGCCCGGCTGAACGACTCGGGCGCGAACCAGCCCGTCACGTCGGCCACCAGGTGACCGCCGGACTGCGTGACCAGGCTCACCCGGCCGCCCTCGCCGACCGGGACGACGACCAGGTTGGCCCTGTCCCGCCCGGGCGCCGACACGTTGAGGCTGGAGGCCAGCGGGCGCACCCGCCCGGCGGGCCACACCGTGACGAACCCCCGGTCGGTGGCGTCGGCCAGCGTGACGTTCAGGGCCACCGCGGCCACGCCCGAGGCGGGCACGCCGCCCCGTCCGGTCACCTGCAGGTCGATGGTCTGCTGCGGGTCGAGCCGCTCGGCCGGGGCGCCGAGGCCCTCACGGGTGTCGAGCAGCCGGGCCGGGACGAGCGGCACGAACCGCGTCGAGGTGGGCACCGCCTGGCCGAGCAGCTGCGCGTAGACCTCGGTGTCGACCTCCTCGACCACGTCGGCGTCGTTGCCGGCCCAGACCACCAGGGCCCGCCCGCCCGCCGGCGACCCGGGCGACCCGACGGCGGCCACGGCGGGGTGGCGGGCGGCGGCCACGCGACCCCCGGGCGAGCCCATGTCGGAGACGCGCACGTCATCGCCGAGGGCCACGCCGCCGCGCGACACCCGCCGGGCCCACACCTCGTACTCGTTGTCGACCAGCGGCGCCACCGCCTCGTCGCCCCACCACGTGACCAGCCACTCGCCCGCGGCCGGCTGGAAGGCCACCGCGGGGTCGAAGGGCGTGGCCGCCGGCCCGTCCATCGAGGAGATCCGCTCGGGGCCCGTGGCCACGGCGAGCTCGGGCGTCAGCCGCACCGCCTCGATCTCGCGCTCCACACCGTCGGAGGCGAGCCACACCACCAGGTGCTCGCCGGTGGCGGGATCGGTGGCGACGTCGGGCGACTGGGCGAACGTGCCCGTGCCGCCCGGCGGCCCCGTGTGCGAGAGGCGCACGTCGTCGCCGCCCAGCGGGGCGCCGGTCGGCGAGAGGCGGCGGGCGAACACCTCGAACTCGTCGTCGACCATGCCGGGGCGGTCGTCGTCGCCCCACCACACCACCACCCAGCCGCCACCGGCGGCCGGCGCGACCGCGGGCTCGAGCGCGGCGAAGGCCGCCGTCCCGTCGGGGCCCATGGTGGACACCCGCTGCTCGTCGCCGGCCGGGGTGCCGGTGGGGCCCACCGCCCGGGCCCAGATCTCCAGCTCGTCGTCGGCCAGCGGGCCGAGGTCCTCCCCGGACCAGGCCACCAGGAACCCGTCGGGCCCTCCGGCCACCGCCGGCGTGTGGGCCGAGGCGCGCACGTCGCCGGCGCTGCCCATGGTGGAGATGCGCTGCGCGTCGGTGCCCACCAAGGTCCCGTCGGCCGTCACGGCGCGAGCCCAGATCTCCACCTCGCCGTCGCCGGTGCCGGGGCCGCCGTCGCCCTCCCAGACCACCAGCCACTGCCCGCCTTGGGCGGGGCTCCACGCCACCGCGGGCCGGGCGGCGTCGAAGGCCGGGTCGCCGTCGGGGCCCATGGCCGAGATCCGCAGACGCGGCCCGACCGGCAGCAAGGTGCCGCCGTCGACCCGCTGGCCCCAGATCTCGCGCTCGTCGTCGGCCAGGCCGAGCGGCCCGCCGGGATCGTCGCCCTCCCACACCACGAGCAGCTCGCCACTGGCGGGGCCGCCGGCCACCGCCGGGCGCGTGCCCCAGCCCTGTCCGCCGACCCCCATGGCCGACAGCCGGACGTCGTCGGGCCCAACCTCCACCAGCCCGCCCTGAGCGGCGGCGGTGACCGCGGGAGGTGCCCCGAGCTCCTCCGTCCGGGCGTCCGCCGTCCCCGGGAGGGCCGTGAGCGCCGTCGCGGCTGCTGCCGCGACGGCGAGCCCAGCGGCTCGGGCGGCTCGGGCGGTGGTGCGCCGGCCGCTCATGCCACGAACCAGCCCTGGACGTCGGCCACCAGGTGCCCGCCCGAGCGGGTGGAGAGCGTGGTGGACGCCTCCTCGTCGAGGGGCAGCACCGCGGCCCGGGCCAGCGTCAGCGCCGGCTCGTCCACGTCGAAGGCGGCGAGGGGCTCGGTGGGCGGGAGCGGGGCCAGGTCGAGCAACCCCAGGGCGGGTGGGTCGGTGACCGTGACGTTGGCGATGGCCGCGACCGCGCCGGACGCGCCCGGCACGGTCAGCGCCACCGAGCCGCCGGGGCCGACCACCCGCCGGGGCGCACCGTGGCCCTCGCGGGTGTCGAGGACCCGTGCGGGCGACACCGGTGCGAAGAGGCCGGTGCTGGCCGCCGGCGCCGACGGTCCCGTGAACCAGCCCACGAGGTCGACCAGCAGGTGCCCGCCGGACTGGGTGGTCACGGTGATCCGGCCGCCGTCGCCGATCGGCACGACGACGAGGTCGGACACGGTCTGGCCGACCGCACTGGCGTTCAGGTTCGAGGCCTGGGGCCGGGTGCCGCCCGTCGGCCAGACGGTGACGAAGCCCGGGGCGGAGGCGTCGTGCAGGGTGGCCACGACCACCACGGCGACGGCATCGGCCGGGACGCCCGCCACGCCGGCCACCACCACGTCGAGGTTCGCCCCCGGCGCGGCCCGCCCCTCCTCCTCGCCGATGCGGGTGCCGAGCACCCAGGTGGGCTCGGCGGGCACGAACCGCCCGGCGGTCTCGGTCGGGCCCGCCTCCTCGAACCAGCCGGCCACGTCCACCACGACGTGGCCGCCGGTCTGGGCGTACATGTCGACGGCCCCGCCGGCGCCGAGCTTCACCGTGACCAGGTTGGCCACCGTCTGCCCCGCGAAGGTGGCGTTCAGGTTGGAGGCCAGCGGCCGCAGCTCCCCGGCGGGCCACACCGTGAGGTAGCCGGGCCCGGCCGCGTCGACCAGGGTCACGGTCAGCACCGCGGCGGTGGCCTCGTTCGGCACGGGGCTGCCTGCCGCGCCGGCCACGGCGAGCGTGCGCGTGCCGTCGGGACCGAGGGGGCCGCCGGCCTCGCGGGTGTCGAGGATCCGGGTGGGTGTGGGCGCGGCCACGAACCGGCTGAGCGGGTCGGCCTGGGCGCCGACCGGCCGCGTGGCCAGCGCGGCGACCACGAGGGCCAGCACGAGGAGGGGGGTGAGACGGCGCATGCGGCGGGCACGCTAGGACCGTCGGGATGCCGGCGCCATCACCGTGCGGGTAGAACAAGAGCCGAGTTCGCCCCCGGAGCCCAACGGAAGAGCGATGACTGACACCACTGCGAAGATCCTCTACACGCACACCGATGAGGCGCCGGCGCTCGCGACGTACTCGCTGCTGCCCGTCATCCAGGCCTTCGCCGGCGCGGCCGGTGCGGCGGTGGAGACCCGCGACATCTCACTGGCAGGGCGCATCATCGCGGCCTTCCCGGAGCGGCTCTCGGCGGAGCAGCGCATCGGCGACGCGCTGGCCGAGCTCGGCGAGCTGGTGCAGCGGCCCGAAGCCAACATCATCAAGCTGCCGAACATCAGCGCGTCGATCCCGCAGCTGAAGGCGGCCATCGCCGAGCTGCAGGCCAAGGGCTACGACCTGCCCGAGTACCCCGACGAGCCCACCACGCCCGAGGAGAAGGACGTCCGGGCCCGCTACGACCGCATCAAGGGCAGCGCGGTGAACCCGGTGCTGCGCCAGGGCAACTCCGACCGGCGCGCGCCCGCGTCGGTGAAGCAGTACGCCCGCAAGAACCCGCACCGCATGGGCCCGTGGTCGCCCGACTCGAAGACGCACGTGGCCACGATGGGCGTGGGCGACTTCCGCGCGAACGAGCAGTCCGTCACCCTCGACCGCGCCACCAACCTCAAGATCCAGCACGTCGACGGCGACGGGCGCGTCACCGTGCTCAAGGAGTCGGTGCCGATGGGGGCGGGCGACATCGCCGACGCCACCTTCATGAGCCGGCGGGCGCTGGTGGACTTCCTGGCCCGCGAGGTCGACGACGCCAAGAGCAAGGGCGTGCTGTTCTCGATCCACCTGAAGGCCACGATGATGAAGGTCTCCGATCCGATCATCTTCGGCCACGCGGTGAAGGTGTTCTTCGCCGACGTGTTCGCCGAGCACGGCGCGGTCCTCGAGCAGCTCGGCGTCAACCCCAACGAGGGCCTGGGTCAGCTGCTGTCGGCCATCCAGCGGCTCCCCGAGGACCAGCGCGCCGCCATCGAGGCCTCCATCCAGCGGGCCTACGAGGCGCGGCCGGCGCTGGCCATGGTCGACTCCGACAAGGGGATCACCAACCTGCACGTGCCGAGCGACGTGATCATCGACGCGTCGATGCCGCCGATGATCCGCGACTCCGGGAAGATGTGGAACCCGGCGGGCGAGCTGCAGGACACCAAGGCGGTCATCCCCGACTCCAGCTACGCCGGCGTGTACCAGGCGGTGATCGACCACTGCCGCACCCACGGCGCGCTCGACCCGGCCACGATGGGGTCGGTCCCGAACGTGGGGCTCATGGCGCAGCAGGCCGAGGAGTACGGCTCCCACGACAAGACGTTCGAGATCACCGCGGCCGGCAAGGTGCAGGTGCTCGACGGCGACGGGCGGGTGCTCATGGAGCACACCGTCGAGCCCGGCGACATCTGGCGCATGTGCACCACCACCGACGTGGCCGTGCGCGACTGGGTGAAGCTGGCCGTCACCCGCGCCCGGGCCACCGGCACGCTCACCGTCTTCTGGCTCGACGAGGAGCGGGCCCACGACGCCGAGATCATCAAGAAGGTCCGCCAGTACCTGCCGGAGCACGACCTCACCGACCTGCAGTTCGAGATCCTGGCCCCGGCCGACGCCGCCCGCCTGTCGGTGGAGCGCATCGCCAAGGGCGAGGACACCATCTCCGTCACGGGCAACGTGCTGCGCGACTACCTCACGGACCTCTTCCCGATCCTCGAGCTCGGCACCAGCGCCAAGATGCTGTCGATCGTCCCGCTCATCAACGGCGGCGGCCTGTTCGAGACGGGCGCCGGCGGGTCGGCCCCCAAGCACGTGCAGCAGCTCCTGAAGGAGAACCACCTGCGCTGGGACTCGCTCGGTGAGTTCCTGGCGCTGGCCGTCTCGTTCGAGCTGCTGGCCGACCAGACCGGGAACCCCCGGGCCAAGATCCTGGCCGACACGCTCGACCGTGCCACCGGCGTGCTGCTCGACGAGCGCAAGTCGCCGTCGCGCAAGGTGCACGAGCTCGACAACCGGGGCAGCCACTTCTACCTGGCGCTGTACTGGGCCCAGCAGCTCGCCGCGCAGCGCGACGACGCGGAGCTGGCCGCCCGCTTCGCGCCGCTGGCCGAGCGGCTGGCCGCCGACGAGGCCACCATCGTCGCCGAGCTGAACGGCGTCCAGGGCCAGCCCGTCGACCTCGGCGGGTACTACCTGCCCGACCCGGCCCTGGCCTCCGCGGTGATGCGGCCGAGCGCCACCTTCAACGCCGCGCTGGCCACGCTCGGCTGAGCGGCGCCGTGCGAGCCGTCGTCTTCTCCACCCCCGTCGAGCCCGATGGGCTGGCGGTGGAGGAGGTGCCCGACCCCACGCCGGGCCCCGAGGAGGTGCTGGTCGACGTCGTCGCCGCCGGCGTGAACCGCGCCGACCTGCTGCAGCGCCGCGGCCTCTACGACGGCCCGCGCGAGCTGCCGGGCGGCGTGCCCGGCCAGGTGTACGGCCTCGAGCTGGCCGGCCGGGTGCGGGCCGTGGGCGGCCGGGTGGCGCTGTGGCAGCCGGGCGATGCCGTCATGGCCGTCGTCAGCGGCGGCGGCTACGCCGAGCAGGCGGTGGTCCACGAACGCCAGCTGCTGCCGGTGCCCGCCGGCCTGGCGGTGGCCGACGCGGCCGCCGTGCCCGAGGTGTTCCTCACCGCATGGGACGCGCTGGTGCTGCAGGGCGGGCTCACCTCCGGCCGCCGTGCGCTGGTCCACGCCGGCGCCTCGGGCGTGGGCACGGCCGCCATCCAGATCGCCAAGGCCATCGGCGCGTTCGTGGCCGTCACCGCGTCGGAGGGCAAGCTCGAGGCCTGCCGGCAGCTCGGCGCCGACGCCGCCATCCCGCGCTCGCCCCACCCGTGGCTCGACGACCTGCGGGCCTGGGCGGGTCGTGACGGCGTCGACGTGGTGCTCGACGTGATCGGCGGCGACGAGCTGGCTCGCAACCTCGACGCCGTCATGGTCAAGGGCACGATCGTGCAGGTGGGCGTGATGGGGCGCGACGACCAGCCCATCGGCCTGCGCACGCTGCTGCGCAAGCGCGTCAGCCTGATCGGCACGACGCTGCGGGGCCGCCCCCACGAGGAGAAGATCGCCGTGTCGCGGCGCTTCGCCCGCGAGGTGCTCCCGCTGTTCGAGGACGGCCGCCTCCGGCCGGTGATCGACAGCCGCTACCCGTTGGAGGCGGTCGGGGAGGCGCACGCCCGCATGGAGGCCAACGCCAACGTGGGCAAGATCCTGCTCGACGTGCGCCCCGACCCCGGCGGTCCCTGACCGGGGCGCGACACGGGGCGCCGGCGAGCGCCGACGCCCCGGTGAGCTCAGATCGGCCGGATCAGCTGCGCTGGGCCAGCGGCACGTAGTCGCGCAGCGGCGAGCCCACGTAGGCCTGGCGGGGGCGGGAGATCTTCTGGTCCTTGTCGGCCAGCAGCTCCTGCCAGTGGGCCAGCCAACCCGCCGTGCGGGGGATGGCGAACAGCACCGTGAACATCTCGGTCGGGAAGCCCATCGCCTGGTAGATGAGGCCCGAGTAGAAGTCGACGTTCGGGTACAGCTTGCGGCTGATGAAGTACTCGTCGTTGAGGGCGACCTCTTCGAGCTTCAGCGCGATGTCGAGCAGCGGGTTCTTGCCCGTCACCTCGAAGACCTGGTCGGCCGTCTCCTTGATGATCTTCGCCCGCGGGTCGTAGCTCTTGTAGACGCGGTGGCCGAAGCCCATGAGCTTGCCCTTGCCGGCCTTCACGTCCTCGAGGAAGTCGCCGACGTTGTCCATGCTCCCGATTTCGGCGAGCATCTTCACCACGGCCTCGTTGGCGCCGCCGTGGAGCGGGCCGTAGAGCGCAGCAGCGGCGGCGGCGCAGGCGGAGTAGGGGTCGGCCTGCGACGAGCCGACGACGCGCATGGCGGTGGTGCCGCAGTTCTGCTCGTGGTCGGCGTGGAGGATGAAGAGGACGTCGAGGGCCCGGGCGAGGACGGGGTCGACCTCGTAGTCGTCGCCCACCCGCCACATCATCTGGAGGAAGTTGGCGGTGAAGTCGAGGCTGTTGTTCGGGTAGTTGAACGGCATCCCGACGCTGAAGCGGTGGCAGCAGGCCGCCAGCGTGGGCATCTTGGCGATGAGCCGCAGGATCTGCTTGTCGCGGGACTCCTTGGAGAAGATGTCCTTGGCGTCGGCGTAGAAGGTGGACAGCGCCGCCACCGCCGAGACCAGCATGCCCATCGGGTGGGCGTCGTAGTGGAAGCCCTCCATGAAGCGCTTCCGCACGTTCTCGTGGATGAACGTGTGGTGGATGACGTCGTAGGTCCACTGGTCGAGCTGCGCCTTGGTGGGCAGCTCGCCGTTCAGCAGCAGGTAGGCCACCTCGAGGTAGGTGGACTGCTCGGCGAGCTGCTCGATGGGGTAGCCGCGGTAGCGCAGGATCCCCGCGTCGCCGTCGAGGTAGGTGATGGCCGACTTGGTGGCGGCCGTCGACAGGAAGGCGGGGTCGTACATGCGCAGGTCGGGGTCGAGCTCCCGCAGCGCCGAGGACGGGAAGACGCCATCCTCGATCGGAACGGTCACCGACTTCCCCGTTCGATCGTCGGTGATGGTGATCGTGTCGGGCACGGCCCCTCCGGTCGCTGGTCGATCCTGTTCCGGGCATCGTACCGACGTGACGGAGGGCTCCCCAATGGGGCGCTGCGCCGCCTCAGCGGGTGCGTTCGACCAGCGGATGGATGTCGGGGTCGGCGCCGACCTCGTTGGCGACGAGGCGGGTGAGCACGTCGCGCAGGGCCCGGCCGGGGGCCGACAGCAGGCCGCGGCGCCGCCGGGCCAGGCCCACCTGCCGGGGCGCCAGCTCGGCGATCTCGATGCGCCCCCATCGGCCCTCGAGCCACTCGGGGACGGCGGTGGCCGGCAGGATGGCCGGCCCGAACCCCTCGAAGGCGAGGGAGGCGATGAGCCGCATGCCGTCGATCTCGGCCAGCGGGAGCAGCGTCACGCCGGCCCGGGCGGCCTCGGCGTCGAGCTCGTCGCGCAGGCTGGTCCCCTGCGGGGACAGCAGCAAGGCGTGGGCGGCCAGCTCGGCCAGGTGGACCTGCTCGCGCCCGGCGAGGGGGTGGTCGTCGGGGGCGATGAGCACGAAGCGCTCGAGGAACAGGGGCTCGACCACGAGGTCGGGCGCGTCGACCGGCAGGTTGACCACGGCGAGCTCCAGCGCGCCGCCCTCGAGCTGGGGGAGCAGCGACGACGACGTGGCCTCCCGCACGATGGCCCGCACCTTGGGGTGGGCGTCGCGCATGGCCACCAGCACCCGGGGGACCAGCCACCGGGCGGTGCTGCCGATCACGCCGAAGCGGACGAGACCCGCCACCTCCTGGCCCACCGAGGCCACGTCGGCTTCGAGGGCGTCGAGCTCGGACTGCACCCGACGGGCGCGGGCCACGACGGCCGCGCCCTCCTGGGTGAGCTCGCCGCGGGCCCGGTCGACCAGCGTCACGCCGAGCTCGCGCTCGAGGCGGGAGATGTGGGCCGAGACGTTCGACTGCACGGTGTGGAGCGCCTTGGCGGCGGCGACGAAGGTGCCGTGGTCGGCCACGGCGACGAGGGCGGCGAGCTGGCGGAGGTCCATCGGTGCCACAGATCGTACCTATCGGTAACAACTGCTTGGCAGATCGCGCCGGAGGCTCCATACTGGGATCCATCAGCGAGAGCGGCGGCGTTCCCCCCAAACGCACCGCTCCTCAAGAGCCGAACGGCGGTTCCCCCGACCGCCGAGGCTCAGGTTGAGAGGCCCGGCGTCCCCCACGCCGGGCCTTTCCCGTTTTCATGCTGCGGCACGCGGGCAGCTTGGTGCCGTCTCCCGGCTGGAGCGCCGGTGTGTGCGGGTACGGTCCGGGGATGCGGGCGGCGGCCGTCTTCGACCTCGACCGGACCCTCCTCCCCGGCGCCAGCGGCGAGCTGGTGACCGAAGCCCTGCGGGAGGCGGGGCTGCTCGACCGTCGCCGGCCTGCGACGGCCACCGTCGAGCGCCTCGTGCACGTGGGCTTCCGCCACTTCGGCGAGACGCTCCCGGCGGTGGCCCTCGCCCGCGCCGGAGCGCGGGCGGCGCGAGGGCGGTCCCGGGAAGCGGTGCGCAGCGTGGCCGCGGCCACCGCCCCCCTGCTCGAGGCGTCGCTGCAGCCGTGGGCCCGGGCCCTCATCGACCGCCACCGCCGCGCCGGGCACGTGCTGGTGCTGGCCACGTCCATGCCGCACGACCTCGTCGACCCGCTGGCCGAGCGGCTGGGCTTCGACGCCGTGGTGGCCACCCGCTTCCGCACCGACGACGCCGGCGACTACGACGGCGCCCTCGACGGCGAGTTCACGTGGGCCACGGGCAAGGCCCGGGCGGTGCGCCGCTGGGCGGAGGAGCACGACGTCGACCTGGCCGCCAGCTGGGCCTTCTCCGACAGCCTCTACGACGTGCCGCTGCTGTCCGCCGTGGGCCACCCCCACGCCGTGAACCCCGACCCGCGCCTGGCCGTCGTCGCCGCCGCCCGGGGCTGGCCGGTGCTGCACCTCGACGTGCCGCCCGGCGTGCCCAAGGTCGTCGGCGTGGAGCCCGTCGGCGTGGCGGCCGCTCTGCTCCGGCTGGGACTGGCCCCCTGGGCCCGGTTCGAGGTGGAGGGCGGGGAGCACCTGGCCGACGTCGGCGGCGCGGTGGTGGCCGGCGCCCTCGATGGCCCAGCCGAGCTGGCCGCGGCGGGCGCGGCCGTCGCCCGGCACGGCCGGTCGCTGCGGGCCGCGGTGGTGCCCGGGGCCCTCGACCGCCCCGCTCTCGGCCCGGCCTGGCGGGCGTTGGGCGCCGTGCCCCTCGGCGACGGCTCGGGCGCCTGGCCCGAGGGCGCCACCACCACCGACGGCGACGTCGACGGCGACGACCCCCTCGCGGCGGTGCGCCTCGCCCTCCGCGCCGGCGAGCTGGTGGCCCTCATGGGCCCCGCCGCCTCGCGCGTCCCGGAGGCCGCGCTGCTGGCCACGGCCACCTCGACGGCGGTCGTCCCGGTGGCGGTGCACCTGGGACGGGCGGCCGACGGGCGCCGCCCGCTGGCCGTGCGGGTCCAGCTGGCCGCACCTGTCGCCGCGTCCGGGCTCACCGCGCCGGCGGCCGCCCGGCGCGTCCGGGCCGCCCTCGACGGCCTGGACGCGACCAGAGCTCGCCCGCTATGAGGCCTGCCGGGCCCGGATGATGTTGAGGGCCGACCCGGCCCGGAACCACTCGATCTGCTCGGGTGAGAACGTGTGGGTGCAGGTGAAGTCGATGGTGCTGCCGTCGGGCTTCGTGATCCGGCAGCGCACCGGCACGTCGGGCGCCAGTCCGGCCAGGCCGAGCACCGAGATCCGGTCGTCCTCGCCGATCAGGTCGTAGGTGGTGGGGTCGCTGAACGTCAGCGGGAGCACGCCCTGCTTCTTCAGGTTGGTCTCGTGGATGCGGGCGAAGCTGCGGGCGAAGATGACCCGGCCGTTGCGGTAGCGGGGCTCCATGGCGGCGTGCTCGCGCGAGCTGCCCTCCCCGTAGTTCTCGTCGCCGACCGCGCACCAGGCCACGCCGGCCTCGGCGTAGTGCTTGGCGATGTCAGGGAACGACCGCGTGCTCCCGTCGAGCTGGTCCTTGCCCTCGCCGGTGGCGCCGGTGAAGGCGTTGACCACGCCGAGGAACAGGTTGCCGCTGATGTTCTCGAGGTGACCCCGGTAGGTCAGCCACTTGCCCGCCGCCGAGATGTGGTCGGTGGTGCACTTGCCCTTGGCCTTCATGAGCACGGGCAGGTCGACGAAGTCGGCGCCGTCCCAGGCCGGGAAGGGCTCGAGGAGCTGCAGGCGGGTGCTGGCGGGGTCGACCACCACCTCCACCGCGGAGCCGTCCTCGGGCGGGGCCAGGAACGTGTCCTCGCCCCGGTCGAAGCCGCGCGCCGGCAGCACCTCGCCCGCCGGCGGGTCGAGCTTCACGGCCACACCCTCGTCGTTGACGATCGTGTCGGTCAGCGGGTTGAAGTCGAGCGTGCCCGCCAGGGCGTAGGCGATGACCGTGTCGGGCGAGGTGACGAACGACAGCGTGTTGGCGCTGCCGTCGTTCCGCTTCGGGAAGTTGCGGTTGTAGGAGTTGATGATGGTGTTCGGCGTGGACGGGTCGATGTCGGTCCGCTCCCACTGCCCGATGCACGGCCCGCACGCGTTGGCCAGCACCGTGCCGCCGATCGCCTCGAGGTCGGCCAGCAGCCCGTCGCGCTCGATCGTGGCCCGCACCTGCTCGGAGCCGGGCGTGATGAGGAGCTGCGACTTGGCCCGCAGGCCCTTGGCCGCGGCCTGCCGGGCGATCGACGCCGCGCGGGTGATGTCCTCGTACGAGGAGTTGGTGCACGAGCCGATCAGCGCCGAGGAGATCTCCAGCGGCCAGCCCGCGGCCCGGGCGTGGGCGCCGATCTCGCTCACCTTGTGGGCCAGGTCGGGCGTGTGCGGGCCGTTGATCATCGGCTCCAGCGTCGACAGGTCGATCTCGATGACCTCGTCGAAGAAGCGCGACGGATCGGCCTCCACCTCGGGGTCGGCCCGCAGGTCGGAGGCGACCGCGTTGGCCGCGTCGGCGATGGCCTCCCGGCCGGTGGCCTTCAGGTAGGCGGCCATGGCGTCGTCGTAGGGGAACAGCGAGGTGGTGGCGCCCACCTCGGCGCCCATGTTGCAGATGGTGGCCTTGCCGGTGGCCGAGATCGAGGCCGCCCCCGG
>Ga0180215_1002439_pt1 | contig 18707 bp, 13 predicted proteins | sample eDN3rd37CBELigBY_FD_128871 | JGI IMG/M metagenome (GOLD analysis project Ga0180215, IMG submission 128871) | Enriched backyard soil microbial communities from Emeryville, California, USA - eDNA 3rd pass 37_C BE-Lig BY (version 2) (version 2) | ecosystem: Environmental > Terrestrial > Soil >... | reverse complement strand
TTCCTTCACCCCCTAATATGTCCTGAGTCAGATTGATTTGTAATTGATAACCTGTAGAGTAAGTTTTTACTTCTCCTTCATTTAAAGTAATCGGAAAAACAGAGACGATATTAAACATGGATGACGCTTCTAAACGTTTTGTATACTCAGCAACCATACTTAATGATGAAAATTGATTATAAATCGTAAGCTGTCCATCTCCATAAGCGTAGGACGTAATTTTACTGTTTTCTGGAAGGAACTTACGTACTTCTTCAATCACATCTGAAACGGGATCAGGTACCAATTCAAGATATTTCACCATTTCATTAATTGAAATAATATCCGAAACATTTCTATTTTGAAGATTCCCTTCAAGAACTTGTTTTTCTAAAGTTAAGCTTTTAATTTGGGAACTAAGGATCTCTTTTTCATTATTTAGTAAATACATTTGTACTAATGTAAACGATAATAGTAATAGCCAAACTATAGAAATAATTAACATGGTAAAAAATGCTTTCGCACTCCGTTTTTCTACTCTCGGCAATAAATTTATTTCAGGAATCACTTAGCTCCCCCCTTTAAGGCTAGTCCGATGGCCGGGATGAACGATCTTGCAATTTGCAAACTTTTTCGAGGAGAAAGGTAGGCATCAAACAACTCTGTTGAAATTGGGATCTGACCTTGAATATAACTATTTAAGCGTTCTAAATAAGGAAAATCGCCTAATAGAACGATTTTAGATACGCCTTTTTCCCCTTTATGTATGGAGTATTGATAGAAATTTAATATCCGTTCTAATTCCATTACTTGATCTTTCAATAATTGTACTAATTCATTTTCATCTCCAGTGTAATTCCAATGAAGATGTTGATTAATGTCTTTTTCCGTGTACTGCCAATTATTCATATCTATTTCTAAAATCATTAGCCTCATAAACTCAGGGATTCCATTTGAAAAAATACTAATCATAATGGAATTCAAGTTCATTTCTAAAAACAGAATCGATTCATTCATTAGTTGAGGTTGCATGTAGTGAAAATATCTATAAATTCCTATAGAACGGATATCCGCCTTTAAAGGCTTTAGTCCACAATCTTCTAGAATATCTGTATATTTCTTTATTTCCTCTTCCGGAACTGCAAATAATAATGCTTCTTGTACTTCTTTGTCTTTATTTTCTGGTAGTGGGAATATATCAATTATAGGATTATCAAAGGGAAGATATAACGTCTGTCCAACTTCAAGATTTAAATGATCGATTGCTTGATTTCGTGTCAAATGAGCTGGATAAGACACCTTCTTCATAATGACGAGCGAATCTGGAACATAAAACTGGACAAAGCGTCTTTTGAGGTTCCATTCCCGAATGGTATCTTTCATGAACTGGAAGAATTCAATTTCATCAAGAATCCGCCCATGTTCAATCAAACCACTGGGAATGACCTTTTCTTGCAAACCTTTAATATTACGTATACTCCCTTCCGCATGATTAACCATACGAATAACGTAATCATCAATCACAATATTTACAATCGATTTGTTTGAAAGAAATTTGAACATGGGTGGACCTCCAATAAACAAATATTTAAAATTAATTTATTTAAAAATTAGTCAGCATGTTTACCTTGTAATTTTTCTTTTAATACATCTTCAGAAACATCACCAGTTAAAGCACTCTTTAAATCTTCATCCTTAATGTTTTTAAATTCACTATAGCTAATAGTCCATTTACCTGTTTCGTTTAATTTAACAGTATATTTTGCACCACTAGGTAATCCACTAACATATTTAGAGATATCAGCACCTTCTCCTTCATTACCGTAAGTTGCAGTAGTAGCTGTTGATAAGTTTGAAGAGTGAGCTAGTTTCGCACCATTTAAAATTGTTTGGGCATCAGCTAAAATTGCTTTGTCTTTTGAATCATTAATTACATTCCCGATCATTGGTACAGCGATAGCTGCGATAATACCTAAAATAACGATAACAGCTAGTAATTCAACTAATGTAAAACCTTTTTCTTTTTTCAAATGTTTTAATTGCTTTCTCATGTTTAAAATCCTCCTATTCGAATTATGATTCTCTTTCTATAAATTATATCTTGCGATCAATATCTGTTTTTGAAAATACCACCTCCTAAAAGTAGTAAGTGTAATTTAATAACTGCTGTAAATGCTAAACATCGGTACAATGATTGATAGAACAACAAAGCCAACAATAACAGCCATAATGACGATCATAATCGGTTCTATCAATGATTTTAATGTATCGACTGAGCGGTTAACTTCAGCTTCATAGAAATCCGCAATTTTTGCTAACATATAATCCAATGAGCCTGTTTCTTCACCAATCGAAATCATTTGAGTTACAAGTGGTGGAATAACCCAACTTTTTGCAAATGGAACAGAGAGACGATTCCCATTTTCTAATGAATCTCTTGCATCCAATACGACTTTACCGATCACCGGATTCCCAACTACCTTTTCTACAATTGATAACGATTGTAAAATCGGTACCGCACTGGAAAATAGTGATGAAAGTGTTCGACTCATTCTAGCAATCACAGTCTTCTGTAATAACCTTCCAAATATTGGAAATTTTAAAAGCACAACATGTACTTTATAATGAAAGTTTCGATCATTTTTAAGAAAGTAATAAAAAAGTACAAACATACCAACGAGAAAAATGAGGAAAGCCCACCACCAATTTGACAAAATTCGACTAACCGAAATCATAAATAATGTAATGGTAGGAAGTTCGGCACCTGCATCTTCAAACATCTTTGTGAATGTTGGTACAATAGAAACCATTAAAAAGATGACAACCATTATCGTTAATAATAAGAGAACGGCAGGATAAGCCATTGTTGACTGAACTTTTTTCTTGATGTCATACTGTTTTTCAAAATAAACGGCTAGCCTGTCCAATGTTTCATCAAGATTACCTGTAGCTTCCCCTGCCTTTACCATATTAATGAATATAGGCGGAAAAACTTTTGGATGTTTTTTCGCAGCTTCTGAAAAAGATATCCCTGTCCGTAACTCGTCAACAATAAGAGTTAACGCTTTTTTCAAACCTTTACTTTCCGTCTGTTTCGATAAGATGTTTGTCGCTTGAACAATTGATACACCCGAACGTAATAATGTCGCAAACTGACGGCAATAAACGACAAAATCCTGTTGCTTAACTGGGCTACCGAAAGAAACTTCCTTATAAAGGAGCCCTGTTGCCTCCTTAATCTCACGTGGACTAATTCCTTGTTCTCGAAGTTTTGCAACAGCTTGAGGTTTATTGATGGCATCGATTGTACCACGCTTCATTTGTCCTTTTGACGTACGACCAACATATTTATAAATAGCCATTTTGATCACCTTTATTTAAATAAGGCTCTGCAACTTTTGGATGAATCCTTCCACGACTCATTAAATCAACAAGCGACATCTCTAGTGTATGCATACCTTGGGCCCTGCTCGTTTGTAATACATTTGGTATTTGAGCAATTTTCTCACTTCGAATTAAGTTCGCAATCGATGGAGTGTTCACTAAAATTTCTGTAGCTACCGTACGACTACGGCCATCGATTGTTGGAAATAATCGTTGTGAAATAATACCTTGTAATGCACCTGCAAGTTGCATTCGAATCTGCCGTTGCTGATGTGGTGGAAACACATCAATAATTCGATCAATTGTTTGATGTGCACTACTAGTGTGTAATGTTGTTAATACTAAATGACCCGTTTCAGCTGCTGTTACAGCTGTTGAAATCGTTTCTAAATCACGCATCTCACCGACGAGAATAATATCTGGATCTTGTCTGAGTGAAGAACGTAAACCTGTCGCAAAGCTTTTTGTATCAAATCCAATTTCTCTTTGATTGATGATGGATTTTTTCCGAGGATGAACATATTCGATTGGATCTTCCAACGTAATGATATGTTTTGCATAATTTGTATTAATATAATCAATCATCGCTGCTAATGTTGTTGATTTCCCTGAACCTGTCGGACCAGTAACTAAAATGAGCCCTTGAGGCTTTTCCATCAATTGTTTGACAACAGCAGGGAGATTCAACTGTTCGATTGTCGGAATGTTCGATGGAATGGTTCGAATCGCAATACTAATTTGATTTCGTTGCTTGAAAGCATTAAGACGAAATCTTGATAAACCTTTGATTTCATAGTTAAAATCAAGCTCTCCATTCTCTTCAAACTTATTCCATAATTGCTCTGGAATTAGTTCTCTCACTATTCTCTCAATATCGAACACATTTAAAAATTGGTCTCCGTATGGTTTTAGCTCTCCATGAATTCGATAAATTGGAGGGGAATCCGCTATGATATGCAAGTCTGATGCGCCATTTTGTACGGCTATAGATAATAACTCATTTGTCTCGTACACTAGTCGCCCTCCTATTCTAATACCGCAACACGGAAAATTTCCTCGGTTGTTGTTAAACCTTCTTTCACTTTAAGAAGACCATCATCGATTAAAAATTTCATCCCTTGATTTTTCACGTAATTCCGAATCTCAGTTGGTGAAGCAGATTCAGACACTAATCTACGAAGTTGATCATCAACAACTAACACTTCATGAATCGCCAGTCTTCCGCGATAACCAGTCATATTGCAGCTAGCGCAACCTTTTCCTTTTTTTATCGTGTCAATGGTTATACCTCGTTGAGCGAAAATCGCTTTTTCGCGTTCAGTCGGTTGAATAGTTTCCTCGCAATCCTGACAAACACGACGAACGAGTCTTTGACCAATAATTCCATTAATTGAAGCAGAGATTAAAAATGGTTCAATTCCCATATCGATTAATCTAGATAAAGCAGCAACTGCACTATTAGTATGAAGAGTACTTAAAACTAAATGGCCAGTAAGAGATGCACGAATCGCAATTTGTGCGGTTTCGGTATCACGAATTTCTCCGATCATAATAACATCTGGATCTTGACGTAGAATGGTTCGAAGTCCGGCTGCAAAAGTTAGGCCGATTTCCTCTTTCACTTGTATTTGATTGATTCCTTCTAATTGAAATTCAACAGGGTCTTCAATTGTAATAATGTTGTTTTCTTCTGCATTTAATTCTGAAAGTCCAGCATATAAAGTTGCAGATTTACCAGAACCAGTTGGCCCAGTAATGAGCACAATTCCATTTGGTCTGTGAATCATTTTTAAAAACTTTTCTAAATTCTCTTCTGCAAATCCAACTTTATCAATACTTACTGTTTGATCACCTAAATCTAAAATACGAAGAACAATTTTTTCACCAAAAATAGTTGGTAAAGTCGACACACGAATATCGACAGGCCGATTATTGATAACCGATTTAATCCGTCCATCTTGTGGTAAACGACTTTCTGTAATGTTCAAATTAGCCATAATTTTAATTCTGGCAATTATGATATTCTGCATATGTTTAGGCAACGAACGCTCTGTTCGAAGGCGTCCATCGACTCGATAACGAACACGAAACTCATCTTCTTGTGGGTCAAAGTGAATATCACTTGCCCGTAATACTAGACCATTTCCAATAATTTGGTTAACAAGTCGAACAATCGGTGAATCGTCATCTGTTACTTTTGCTTCATCAATCGTCTCTTGTATATTAAACTCACTCATGACCTGGTCCATCGATTCTTGAAGGTCATAATATTTAGCAATTGCTCGATACAATTCATCTTTTGTTACGATTGCAGGTTCAATTTGAAAACCTGTGGCCATGCGAAGCTCTTCAATCGCAAAGTAATCCATTGGATCTGCCATTGCTACTAGTAATTTATTCTTATTTTTTCTAATCGGCATTAACGTATATCTTTTTGCTAATTCTTTTGGAACTAAGTTCACAATTTCAGGTTCAATTGAGAACTGAGATATACGAACACGAGGTATACCTAATTGATATTCTAGTACTTCTATTAATTTTTGTTCTGTAATAAATCCTTCTCTGAGTAAGGCGTCTCCGAGCTTTTCATCCTGGGATTTATTTTGTAATGTATATTGCAATTGCTCATTTGTAATACTTCCACTTTCAACAAGCAAATCCCCTAAACGTTTTCTTGCCATTTTAAACACCCCTGATTTCGAGAAGAATACAAAACTTCTTGACAATATTAATATTACTATGATTTTACTACTTAAATTGAGTAATTAGCAATGAAAAATTATGAAGATTATATGACTATTTTCCTAATTTATAAAAAAATATATTTATGACTATAGCGCTATATTTTTTTCTAATTTTAATATATCTTATCTATTAATATTAATTAAAAATTTTTAGATTTCTTTTTAATCATCACGAAGCAGAAAATTTATGCTTAATATAGTAATTTTATCTAATAAAAAAGAACGCATAATCCTTCGCGTCCTTTTTTATCTTTTATTTTACATACTCCGCCACACGGTTTCGACCAACACGTTTTGCACCTAAGTATAAAGCTCTGTCCGCATAGCGCATTAAAGACATCGATTCGTCAGTATCCTCTGGTGCTGAGGCCACCCCAATGGAGACAGTAATATTGATTGCAATTCGTTCTCTCTTATCTGATAAATCGTCATTCATTTCAAAAGTTTGCTTATTAATTGTTTCACGGATAAATTCACCAAAATGAACAGCCTCTGTTTTTGTAACATTTGGAAGCATAATGACAAATTCTTCTCCACCATAACGAGCCAAAACCCCGTAATCACTAACTAGATTCCTTAACAAATCAGCCAGTTGAATTAATAGCTCATTCCCACTTTGATGACCGAAAGTATCATTAACCGATTTAAAATGATCGACATCAATGATGAGAACTGAAATATGTTGGATTTGGTTAGTTAAAAAGCGGTCAAATGTAGCTTCTAACACTTCAGTAAAGTAGCGAACATTATATAATCCAGTTAAAGAACATCTTTCACTATGATATTTCGTTCGTTCATAGTGTCTGGCATTTTCAATAGAGATTGCAAAATATGAACATAAAATATCTAATATCATTAATTGATATTTCATATATTGACGTTTATTGCTAGAAGCGAGGAAAACCACTCCCGTTACTTCATTATTTCGCTTCATCGGAACAGCAAGTACACTTTCTGCATCCTTTGGGATATATCCTGTAACAATATTTGTCCAATCTCTTCGTTCACCATATATGACCGATTTTTCTGTCGCCCATACTAAGCCGGAAATTCCTTCATACTTTCGGATAGGCTCCATTTGAATTGTTACCATTTTTCCTTTTTCATAACCACGCAGAAACTCTAGACGCTCTCCATCAATATTATCCAATATATAGAAATAATCGGCAGGAAACATTTTTAAGACGTTATTCATAAAGACTTCAATAACTTCATCCGTCTTTAAACTTTTCGTTAATAAATGACCGAATTCAGCTGCCTTTTGTAAATACACATTCTTTTGCTGACTATCAGAAAGAAATCTTAGTAAAAGCAGACCAAAGATCATAGGTAAACCAACTAGTATGATGCTTAATATACCTGAAGAATTATATAAGAAATAGATGGTTAAACCTAGTGGAAAAACAAAAAGTTGTGCTAAGCTTTCCCATACCACTTCTCGACTTTTAATCTTTCGAACTTGTCCAATTAATAAATATTGGATAAGCGACATAAAAAGATGATTAAAAATAAAAAATGCTATTAAATATGCACCAACTAGTAAAATCGCATGTACATTGCTAAAACTAAATACCTCATGGTTCCCACCTAATCCGTAATAGACGAGCGCACTACAAATCGAGATTAACATCATCATTGTAGAGTTCAGCGCATAATTAAAAAAATGTTCTTTTCTTAAATTCAAACGAAGAATAACTACAGATACAACGAGTTGTCCTAAAAGCAATTCAATAAATAAACCAAACTCTAAAAACACAACGAGTGAAACCCATTGAGTAATCATAACAGGTGTATTATTGATGACAATTGGAATAAGAGCAACCGCGACGATTAAAACCGCAAAAACTAGTAAATCTGCATTTTGAAAAACGGATTGTGGAGGAGCGATTTGGAACGAAAACCATAAACCAAGTGGAATTGTGAATAGCCATACAAGCCAGATACCTATTTGTTTCTGTTTGCTAATCATTGTTACTCCCACCTTATTAGGAACAAATCCCTACCTAAATCAATTATACTAAGATTTGTAAAGTCTACGAAATTAATGTTAAGAATATTTTATCATTTATAGAAAAATTTGTCATATCTTATTTTTGTTTTTTTCTAAAAAATTCCAAAATGAAAGGTTTCACGTTAGAAATAAAATAAAGTGAACCTGTTACAATCAATAATTCCTCAGGTTGTAAAGTAGGGATTTTATTATTTAAAAATAATTTCCAATCCTCTTCAATCTCCTTATTTTTAGTATGAGATAATTCATATAGTTCTTTTGAATTTGCGGCTCTAGGATAATCGAAATTAGTAAATACGAGATTCATTGACGTTTCATCTAGCAGTTGAACCATTCGATCTAAAGCTTTATCTTTCATAGCTGTAAATAGAATCGTGCCAAAAGCATCAGGATAATGTCTACGAAGCGTGTCGATAAAACTTCTCATTCCTTCTTCATTATGAGCTCCATCCATAATTATCGTTGGGTTTTGAGATAAGATTTCAAATCTGCCTGGCCAATATGCATGTTTTAAGCCTTCTTGAATATGCTTTTCTTCAATGATAACACCAAAATAAGTGTATAAAAGTTGAGCGACCATAACTGCGAGTCCAGCATTTTCAATTTGGTGTCTTCCAAGCATAGAAACTTCTAAATGAGAATGGTATTTAAACACGGAAGAAAATGAAAATGATTCTCCATTTTGGATAGGTCCTAAATCTTCGACAAAAAAGTCTTTGTTCATTGTATAAACTTTTGATTTCTTTAATTTTGCTTGTTCTTTTATTACATTCCATGCACTTTCTTGACGAACCCCTGTAACGACAGGTACCCCATTTTTAATAATTCCTGCTTTTTCAAAGGCGATTTCTTCTACTGTCGAACCTAAAATATGTGTATGATCAAGACTAATGTTGGTAATGACAGAAATAATTGGATGAATGACATTAGTAGAATCTAGTCGACCACCTAAACCAACCTCTACGATCACAAAATCAACAGGATGGATTTTGGCAAAATAATATACTCCCATTGCGGTAATGGTTTCAAATTCAGTCGGAATTCCTAAATCAGTTTTCTCAAGCTCTTCGGACAAAGGTTTTATTACATTTGCCGCTTCAATTAAATCAGCATCTTGAATCGGTATTCCGTTAACACTAATTCTTTCATTAAAACATTCGACATATGGAGAAGTAAAAGTCCCAACTTCATAACCGGCACTTTGTAAAATTGAGCGTATGTATGTAGTAGTTGAACCTTTCCCGTTCGTTCCTCCGACATGAATAGTTTTAATATGACGTTCAGGATTACCCAATCTTTCAAGCATCCATTCCATTCGCTTTAATCCAGGTTTAATTCCGAATTTCAAGCGATTATTAACCCATCTTTCAACTTCATGACCAGTTGTAAACATTATGACCACTCCCTAATTCTTCAAATACATAAAGCAAGCGAATCTTTTGAAAGATTCGCTTACCTTAATTTGCCTTACAATGTTTTACAGACCTTTTAGTTCTTCAATTCTTGTTTGAACGATATTTCGTTTTTCAATATAATCCCGTTCTTTTGCACGTTCTTCTTCGACAACATGCGCTGGAGCTTTTGAAACAAATTTCTCATTGCTCAATTTCTTTTGAACACGTTCCACTTCACTATTTAATTTTTCAAGTTCTTTAGAAAGACGTGCAATTTCTTCTTCGATATTAATCAATCCTGCTAATGGCAAGAAAATCTCTGCTCCTGTAATAACCGCAGTCATTGCTTTTTCAGGTGATTCAATCCCTTTACCTAACAGTAAATCTTCTGGATTACAGAATCTTTCAATATACTTTTTATTATCTTCTAAAGTTTTTAATGTTGCATCATCATTTGCACTAATTACCATTTTAATTTTCTTACTTAATGGTGTGTTTACTTCAGCACGAATGTTACGAACAGCGCGAATGATTTCTACTAATAGTTTCATTTCAGAAGAAGCATGTTCATCTGTTAATTCTGGACGAACTTTTGGCCACTCACTAACTGTAATCGATTCACCTTGATGTGGTAAGTTTTGCCAAATTTCTTCTGTAATAAATGGCATGAATGGATGTAAAAGACGCATTGTTTGATCAAGGACATAAGCTAAAACAGAGCGAGTTGTTTTCTTCGCTTCTTCATTATCTCCATATAGAGGAAGTTTCGCCATTTCAATATACCAATCACAGAAATCATCCCAAATGAAGTTATAAAGCGCACGTCCTACTTCACCAAACTCATATCGTTCTGCTAAGTTTGTTACCGTTTCAATCGTTTCATTCAAGCGTGTTAAAATCCATTTATCTGCAACCGATTTTGTACCACTTAAATCGATTTCTTCATATGTTAAACCATTCATGTTCATTAAAGCAAAACGAGATGCGTTCCAAATTTTATTCGCAAAGTTCCAAACCGCTTCAACTTTTTCCGTACTGTAACGAAGATCTTGACCAGGTGATGTTCCAGTTGTTAAGAAGTATCGAAGTGAGTCAGCACCATATTGGTCAATCACTTCCATTGGATCAACACCATTTCCTAATGATTTACTCATCTTTCTTCCTTGAGCATCACGAACTAAACCGTGGATGAGAACATCTTTAAATGGACGTTGACCAGTAAACTCTAGCCCTTGGAAAATCATACGAGATACCCAGAAACCGATAATATCATACCCGGTTACTAGAGTATTAGTTGGGTAATAACGTTTCAAATCTTCAGCCTCTTCATTTGGCCACCCCATTGTAGAGAACGGCCATAGAGCAGAACTAAACCATGTATCTAAAACGTCTGGATCTTGTTCCCAATTTTCAATATCACTTGGTGCTTCTTTCCCTACGTATACTTCACCAGTTTCTTTATGATACCATGCTGGAATTCGATGTCCCCACCATAATTGACGAGAAATACACCAGTCGCGAGTACCTTCCATCCAACGTAAATAGTTTTTCTCAAAACGTTCTGGAACAAAGTTAACTTTATTTTCTTGACTTTGCAATTTAATTGCTTCATCAGCTAGTGGCTGCATTTTAACAAACCATTGAGTAGAAAGATATGGTTCAACAATCGCATCACTTCTTTCAGAGTGTCCAACAGAGTGAACCATTTCTTCAATCTTAACAAGAACTCCTAATTCTTTGAGATCTTTCACAATCTCTTTACGGGCTACAAAGCGGTCCATTCCTTCGTATTTGCCAGCTTTATTATTCATTGTTCCGTCTTCATTCATCACAAGAACTCTTGGTAAGTTATGACGGTTACCTACTTCAAAATCATTAGGGTCATGAGCAGGTGTAATTTTAACCGCACCAGAACCAAATTCCATATCTACATATTCATCTGCAATAATCGGAATTTCTCTTCCTACAATCGGCAAGATTAATGTTTTTCCAATTAAATGTTTATATCTTTCATCTTCAGGATGAACAGCAACAGCGGTATCACCAAGCATAGTTTCAGGACGAGTTGTCGCAATTTCAATATATCCACTTCCGTCCTTTAATGGATAACGCAAATGATAGAATGCGCCTGGAATTTCTTTATAAATAACTTCAATATCAGATAATGCAGTTTTTGTTTCAGGATCCCAGTTGATAATATACTCCCCACGATAGATTAATCCTTTATTATAAAGGGTAACAAAAACTTCTTGAACGGCATCAGATAAGCCTTGATCAAGGGTAAAACGCTCGCGACTATAGTCAAGACCTAGGCCTAATTTAGCCCATTGCTGACGAATATGGCTTGCATATTCTTCTTTCCATTTCCAAGTTTCTTCAAGAAAACCTTCACGGCCTAAATCATAGCGAGTCTTTCCTTCACTACGAAGCTTTTGTTCAACTTTCGCTTGTGTCGCAATCCCAGCATGGTCCATACCAGGTAGCCACAATACATCATACCCTTGCATTCTTTTAATTCTTGTAATGATGTCTTGTAAAGCGGTATCCCAAGCATGTCCTAAGTGTAATTTTCCGGTTACATTTGGTGGCGGAATGACGATGGAATATGGTTGTTTGTTTGGATCATTTTTTGCTTCGAAAAACTTCCCATTTACCCACCATTCATACCGACCTTGTTCAACTGATTTCGGATCATATTTTGTTGGCATTTTTAATTCTTGATCACTCATTAATAAAACCTCCTTTAATTTCTTTCCAAAAATTGTCCAAAATAAAAAACTCCACTCGTCATTAAAGGACGAATGGAGTTGTTCGCGGTACCACCTTTATTCACAAGATAGATTCTTAAGCAAAAACGGCCTAAATCTATACTTGGCTCTTAAAGTTAATAACGGTTATCAAACCGGCTTTTGCTAGCGAATATTTCGTTCACAAAAGCTGCTCCTGGGCGACCTTCCAAGTGGCTTCCATAGGAAAATTTCACCAAGCTTTTCCCTCTCTAAATGGTTACCAATTTGTACTCTTCCCATTCTTTGCATTTTGTCTAATTCGTATTTATTTCATATTCTATTAAAAATGAAATCAATTCGTCAACAGTCTTTACAATTTTTTTATAAATTATACGTTTTCATCTGATGAAATGCTCAATAAAACTGATTAGAAAAAAGACTAGCTAAACTGAAATCCTACTTACACATTTTTAAATTTAGGACATAAACTAGATTGAATACTTATCCAGTTATTTGAATCATACAATATAGTAATTTAGATAAAAATGATGAGGAGTGGGGAGTTAGGATGAGAAGGAAATATAATCCGTATTTATTGCCTCCTTGGTTAAGAACTGTTCGTGAAGTGGCACGTCAGTTAATCATACCTTTTTCGATATTCCAAGCAATTCGTACGTTAATTATTCCAACGACAATAGACGTCATATTACTCATGTTGTTTGTTGTGATCGCAGTTGCCTTCCGTATGGAATTTATTTGATCCCAGTAAAAAATGCAGAGAAGATACTAGTTCTCTGCATTTTGATTTTGTTGCATCATTTGTTGTTGTCGCTCAATGTCCTCAAGTCTCATCACGATATATTCAATATTTTTAAACATCCAGTAAGTATGTTGGAGTTTCTTTGTAAAGTAGAGTTCTCGATTAGCACGCATATTTTGAGACTGATATTTGGATACGATTTTTATAAAATGGCCAGGATGAGCTAAATAGCTTTTAAATAATAATTTTTCTTCTGGTGATATAGGATAATGCTTAAAGTATTGTAATATCCATTCAATACAATCGTTACATTGATTCGGGTATGTTTTTAAAGAGCGGACTAAATATGGTAGTAAATCATGTAGAGGGGATGAGAAAGTAGCTTTTTCAAAATTAATAAAGTGCCCATAACCTTGATTATCATAAATGAAATGGTCAGGATGAATTTTACCATGAACGAGAACCGTTCTTATTTTTTGTTTTTCTTGCAATTGATTTTTCCATTTCTCTAATGAATTAAAAACAAACTCATATGCTTTTTGAATTTCATTAAAATATTGGACAAACTCCCATTCAAATGGGGACATATACCATTTTCGTTCACATTGCGCAAACCAGCTATTTAAAAATTCTAATTCTTTTTGCCACTCGAGCCGCATGCGTTCATAATGTTCTTCAATTAACTCCTTTTCGATCTCGACTTCACGTTTCGTTATCGAATGAAGTCTAGCCAGTTCACGAAACATTTTTTTCGCCCGATCTTTTTCTGGCTCGCTTTGTTGATTCGAAAACCATGGCATTAAATAATATAAGTCTTGCCCCTTTAAAACAGCAGTTGTCCCTTGATTAGTTGGGTAAATCGGCACAAATCGATAATAGCCTTTTTGATAGAGAAATTGATAATAAGGGAAAAAGTTTCGAACATCTTTTGACTTAACCCGCTTTAGAGCATAGGTTTTATTTTGACTATATACTTTATAAATATTCCCAAGCTTTTCAACATAATGTGGTTTAATTCCATATTCTTTTAAAACCTCACTAATCATTGGTTCCTCTAGTTCGGCACTCAAGTTATTCACCACCTGTTCGATGGATTCAGTTAAATTTTGTAAACAAGCTCACTGAATTTTTACGATAGCTACTAGAAAACGAGCAAATAGAGAAAGAAACGGGCAATAAAACCCGTTTCAATTTTCTAGATCAATTATTTCACCTTTTTCTTACGCTCATCTTGCGGAATATAAAGCACTTGGCCTTCATGAACATCAGATGGGTTTTCTAAACGATTCACTCTTAATAATTGAGAAATGTTTACATCATATTTATCGGCTATTGCTCCAAGTGAATCATTTTGTTGAACAATATACACTTTCATTCTTGCCGTTTTCTTTTCATCATCTTTTCGAGCTAAAAACTCTTTAATTGATATTCCTTGCTTTTCTGATATTTTTTTCTTTTTCGCTTTGTAATGAATCGCTTTATCGTTTGAAGTTTGTGGTAAGGTTTCAACTTCTTCTTCAACATCTTCTTGAATATTCTCAACTTGTTGATCTGGAATTTCCTCATACTCCTGATCACTAGGTAATTCTAAATCATTTTTATCATATTGATTTGTCTCCGTTTCTTCTGCAGTTGGTTGTTCACTTTGTTTTTGAGTTTTTTGTTTAAATCCAAAAGGAAAATTAATATTAAAATTAAAATTTGGATTACGATCCGGGTCTTGTTCATAGCTTGATTCATCATTTCTATACTCATTAGAATAAGCGTACTCTTCAGGTGGTGCAAATTGGTAAGAAGTTGGGGTTGCTTCATTCGAATTCTCATCTTGGATAATTTGGATTGGAACATGGTAATCCTCATCTTTTTGCTCTACACTTTTTCGAGCTGTAGCTGAGAAATTCCACTCTTCTTCCTGAGATTCTTCATCATCTTTTCCAAAAGACGAAAAAGTAGATAACTCATCCCCATAATCTTTCGTACTATAGAGCGATTCATCGACTACAATTTCCTCGAAATATCCTTCCTCTTCACGTGAAAGGCTATCATCTTCTTCGTAAACACCAGAGATTGTAATGTCAGTTGTAACTTTTAAAGTATTACTCTCGAGTAAGTCATAGTCAAAAGAGTCAATATTAAATGATAATTCTTCGACATCCTTTACTCTTGATTTAGGAATCGTAATGTCTACAGGAAATTCATATGAAAATTCACAAACCCCTTCTTCTCGGGCTTCGATGACTTGTGCAAACTTTTGCCCAGAGAATGAAAATCCATCTTCATCTTCTTCTAGATCACCGTGGCTCTTTTTAAACTCACCATTAATATCCAATGAACCGCGAATCGATATATAATGATCTAATTCTTGGATCGTAACATCGGGTTCTATTGCCAAGCTGATTAATTCTGAGATCTCATCACCTTTGCGGAAAAAAACTCTTTCATCTAGCGAAAACTTTAATTGCGTAGGTTTACTGCCGTTCGCCATAATATCCCCCTCTCATTTCATTCGTCTATTGAGTATATGAATGCACGTATCAATAAACTGTATGTTTTATAGGACCAAAATATGCTTGTTTTTTACGGTTTATGGAGGTATTCATTGAAAATTATCGTTCCATAAAAAAAAGAAAACGTGATACGATTAAACTAGTAAAAATTTGACGAGACTTCTTAAAAATAGTAGTTTATTATATTAATCATTGAAATATAGATAGTGGGGAACGTGTATGAAGAATCAAGGTTATTTTGCAAGTGTCATCCTACTCGGATTAGGAATTTATTATTTCTTTCGTCAATCCAATTGGATCAACATTACTCTTTCCTCTTGGACCATTATTTTCTTTGTGCTAGGTATTGCATTCCTTGTCCAAGCCTATGCTGGGAAAGACTATGAAGCAATCTTACCAGGGGTTATCTTTTCTGGATTAGGTGTTCATTTCTTTATTGAAAGCCATTTTAACACTAATTTTAATCTAGTAGGTGTTGTTATTTTATTTGTTTCTTTAGGATACTTTTTACGTGCACAGAAGGTTAAAAATAGTTCATTTTTCGCTTATATTTTTCTTGTCTTAGCACTACTTTTACTATTTTATAACCAATTCTTACATTGGCTTGGTATGTTAGAGGCACAACTTGTGAATGTACAAACCATATTGCCACTTCTATTAATTATTGTGGGTCTCTATATTTTCTTTTTTAAGAGGAAATAGGGGATGGAGAGAATTTGTAGCGGATTTATTGGAAAAATAGCTAGCAAATGACGTTCAGTTGTTTTTTGAACTTATTCAAAAGACATTTTGAGCTATTTAAAAAGCTTTATTGTCTATTGGGAATTTGCAAAAGACATTTTGCTAATTGAGTTAGGGAATTTTGTCTAATGGTGAACTGCCATTGGACATCTCGCACACTCGTCTCGCAAATGTCGTCCAAATGAAAATGGTAACAAACGAAAAAAGGCTGTCAATCGTCATCTACCTGACATTTGACAGCCATTATTATTATTGCTCAATGATTTCTTCGACTTCATCCATATCGTGAATTAATTTGTTAATTGCAGCCCAAGCTTCGTCTTTACCCAGTCCAGTTTCAGAAGAGAACAAAATAATTTCATCTTCCTTCCTGACATTTAAAGTTTCTTTGACAATTTTTAGGTGCTTATTATATTTTCCTTTTGGGATCTTATCAGCTTTTGTTGCGATAATAATCACTGGTATATCATAATGCTTTAAAAAGTCATACATTAGGATATCATCACTTGTTGGTGGATGACGGACATCAACAATGGAAATGACTCCCTTTAATTGAGCTCTTCCCATTAAATAAGTCTCAATCATTTTTCCCCATGCCGCACGCTCAGTTTTTGAAGTTTTTGCATAACCATAACCAGGAACATCGACGAAATAAAACTCTTCATTCACTAAGTAGTAGTTCAAAGTTTGTGTTTTTCCAGGCTTTGATGAAGTTCTAGCCAAATTTTTTCGGTTAAGCATTTTGTTAATAAATGAAGATTTCCCAACATTGGATCTTCCGGCTAAAGCGATTTCTGGTAAATCTCCCTCTGGATATTGCGCTTTAGAAACCGCACTAATAATAAATTCTGCACTTTTAATCTTCATTTGTTCCACCTACTAAAGCTAGTTTCAATACTTCATCGACATGACTAACTGGAATAAACGTCAATTCATTTCGAACACTCTCTGGTATATCTTCCAAGTCGCGTACATTATCTTTAGGAAAAATAATAGTTGTTAATCCTGCACGATGAGCGCTTAATGTTTTTTCCTTTAATCCACCAATTGGCAATACTCTTCCGCGTAATGTAATTTCTCCTGTCATGCCAACTTCTTTTTTTACTGGTTTTCCAGTTAAAGCAGAAACAAGTGCTGTTGTGATCGTAATTCCTGCTGAAGGACCATCTTTTGGCACGGCACCTTCTGGGACATGAATATGGATATCATATTTTTCATAGAAATCCACGTCAATTCCTAAACTTTCAGCACTAGAACGCACATAACTATATGCAGCTTGTGCAGACTCTTTCATAACGTCCCCGAGCTTACCAGTTAAGACTAGTTTTCCTTTACCAGGTGCAAGGGCAACTTCAATTTGTAATGTGTCCCCACCAAAAGCAGTATAGGCAAGACCTGTTGCAACACCAACTTGATCTTCAGTTTCTGCTTGACCATAGCGGTACAATTTCTTTCCTAAAAACTCTTCAATATTTTTCGATGTAACGACGACACGTTTTTTCTCTTCAGCAGTAATTAGTCTTGCCGTCTTCCGGCAAATTTTCGCAATTTGTCTTTCTAAATTACGGACGCCTGCTTCACGAGTGTAATAACGAATAATTTGAATTAATGCGTCATCACGAATTTGTAGTTGTTGTTTATTCAAGCCATGCTCTTTAATTTGCTTACCAATTAAATATTCTCTAGCGATGTTTAATTTTTCTAATTCGGTATACCCTGCAATAGAAATAATTTCCATGCGGTCAAGTAATGGACCAGGAATAGTCGCTAAATTATTGGCTGTGGCGATAAACATCACTTTAGATAAATCATAAGTTTCTTCGATATAATGATCACTAAAGTTTTTGTTTTGTTCTGGATCTAACACTTCAAGCATCGCACTTGAAGGATCACCTCTAAAATCGCTAGACATTTTATCAATTTCATCTAATAAGAATACTGGATTAATCGTGCCTGCACGTCTCATTCCTTGGATAATTCGACCAGGCATAGCCCCAACATAAGTTCTGCGGTGTCCACGAATTTCAGACTCATCACGAACTCCACCTAAGGATACTCTGACAAAGTTTCTGTTCAACGAACGAGCAATAGAGCGGGCTAAACTCGTTTTCCCAACTCCTGGAGGACCAACTAAACAAAGAATAGGACCTTTAAGAGATTTTGTTAATTTTTGTACCGCTAAATATTCAAGGACGCGTTCTTTTACTTTTTCTAATCCATAATGGTCCTCATTTAGAACACGTTCTGCTTTATGTATATTAATATCGTCATCTGTTGCTTTGGTCCATGGAAGGGCGAGTAGCCAGTCTAAATATGTACGAATGACAGAACTTTCCGCAGAAGAAGATGGAATCTTTTCATATCTATCAAGCTCTTTCATAAAAGCTTTAAATATGTGCTCTGGCATGTTAGCTTCTTCTGCTTTTTTCTTCAATTCTTCTACTTCGCTCGTTTTACC
>Ga0180215_1002438_pt1 | contig 18708 bp, 20 predicted proteins | sample eDN3rd37CBELigBY_FD_128871 | JGI IMG/M metagenome (GOLD analysis project Ga0180215, IMG submission 128871) | Enriched backyard soil microbial communities from Emeryville, California, USA - eDNA 3rd pass 37_C BE-Lig BY (version 2) (version 2) | ecosystem: Environmental > Terrestrial > Soil >... | reverse complement strand
TGGTCGCAGCCACGCTTTTTATTTTTGGTTTGTTAATTGAAGCGATCATCCCTGCCATTCATTCGTATGCTTGGACCATTATTGCGGCTGCCCTTGTGAAGATCTTCAATCTGGCACCTGCAGTAGTTCAGAAGTCTGCGGGTTCTTGGTTTGGGTTTGTATCAAAAACTTGGATTCCAACAAAAATAGGGAATAGGTACATGATATAGAATATTATTTCTTTGGCATTTGTCTATGAAAAAGAAAGGTCATTATTACATTGCGCAAGGAGTTATATCTTTTCGCAGGGGTAAGACCTGTAAAATTGTATCCAGGTGTTAAGTCACCCTTGGCTGTCGCTAATTCCATAGATTTTGTTGTAATACGTGAAAATGCGGAAGGATTATTTGCTTCCTTCAACGGTGGTGCATTTGTTCAGAATGAGGTGGTCGCAGATACTATGCCCATCACCCGAAAGGGAACAGAAAAAATATGTAATTTTGCCTTTCAGATTGCACTTAAGAGAAATGGGAGAGTAATCGATGGAAAGAAGATCGTTACCTTTGATGAATAGAGATTGGGTGTCCCATAAGGTCGGTAATCGATACTGAGGATACCCTATTTATTTGAGAAGATGAAAGGGCATGCTTAAATAACTTTAAAATTATAGGGCTGTTCCTCCTGAGCTACCTATTATATAATATTTTCAGAAAACAAATTTGATTGTGCATGGGTCGAACATTTCTTCAGCGCAATTTTCTTCAGTTGAGTAAATCTTTTTAATTACATATAGGGGAGTGAAGGAAAAATGAAATATTTGCGAATTAATATGACCAATTTGAGTTACAACGAAGAAGATGTTCCAGCTGATCGTTTATTGCTAGGTGGAAGGGCCTTAACCTCGCAATTAGTCTATGAAGAAGTCCCTGCAACTTGTCATCCACTGGGACCCCTAAATAAAATTGTTCTTGCCAATGGAGTACTGACTGGTTCTTTGGCGTCCAGTGCGGAAAGAACTTCGATCGGTGCAAAAAGTCCGCTAACCGGTGGAATTAAAGAAAGTAATGCTGGTGGAATTGCCGGATTAAAAATGGGACGACTTGGCTATCGGGCGATTATTTTTGAAGGACTGCGTGACGATTTTCAAATCGTTATTATTGATAAAGACAGCGTTCGCTTCGAGTCAGCAGACGAAATTCTTGGCTTGCGGGCAAGTGAAGCCGCGCAAAAGCTTATGGAGAGGTTCGGCTCAAACGTAAGCATTAATCTGATTGGTGTTTCAGGGGAAATGAGAATGAACACGGCAGCCGTAACCAATCTTGATAAGGATGGCTCTCCAACCCGTTTTTATGGACGTGGAGGGATGGGGGCTGTATGGGGGTCAAAAGGGATCAAAGCCGTCATTATTGATGATACGGGAGCAGATCGCAACAAACCGAAAAACCGCGAACGCTTTATGGATGGGATGAAAAATTATGCACTGGCCCTTCGTGAACATCCGGGAACTTCGAAACTATATCCAGAGCTTGGAACGGCTGCAATGGTGCGGACGACGAATCAGCTAGGGGCATTGCCAACAAGAAACTTCTCGACCGGAAGCTTCGAACACTATGAGTCGATCAGTGGGGAAAAAATGCGGGAAACGATCTTAGAGCGAGGTGGAGAAGGTAGTACAACACATGCCTGCATGCCTGGCTGCGCGATCCGTTGCTCGAATATCTACCCGGATGAACAAGGAAAAACGGTCACTACGCCGATTGAATATGAAAATATCGGTTTGCTCGGTTCCAACCTAGGTATAGGAAATTTGGATCAGGTGGTAGAACTAAATCGTCTCTGTAATGAACTATGTGTTGACACCATTGAAACCGGAGCAGCCATTGGTGTGGCGATGCAGGCCGGTATTGCGGAATTCGGTGATTTTGAAGCGGCCAAAAACATGCTATTGGATATAGAAAAAGGGAACCCGTTGGGTCGAATAATCGGTGGCGGGGCTACGTTGGTTGGAAAAATCTACGGTGAACGCCGAGTTCCTGCGGTTAAGGGTCAGGCTATGCCTGCTTATGAACCTCGTAGTATTAAAGGTTTGGGTGTTACCTTCGCGACCACGCCACAAGGTGCAGACCATACGGCCGGCCAGACCATTCGGGCACAGGTTGATCATCGTTCCCCAGAGGGTCAAGTAGAGGTATCCTACAACGCACAGCACATCGCCATTGTTGTTGACAGCCTCGGCGTCTGCTTTATGGCCTCGGGACCGATTTTTACCAAAGACAATATCAAACATATTGCAAATTTGGTATCCGGATATATCGGTCAGGACGTTTCCGAAGAAGATATTCGTGCCATGGCCCGGAACTGCTTGAAGACCGAGCATGCCTTTAACCGCGATGCCGGCTTTACCAAGGCGCACGATCGACTTCCAGAATATATGTATTTGGAAACAAATGAAGCTGCGAATACGAGATTTGATGTAAAAGACGAGGAGCTAGATAAAATTGGTGTTACAGCAGCACATTAATGTTCACGTAAAAAGCCATATTCCGTGGAAATCAGATTATCCGCCTGTTATACAGGTTAAGGAAGATACGACGATCCGCCAATTTTGCGAGCAAATTGGGATTGAGTGGGACGTAGAGGCACTTGTGTTCCTCAATAATCAAATCGCGCATGAATCTCAAATCCTGCACAACAACGATCAGGTACTTCTCATGATTCCAGTCGTTGGTGGATAGCAAAATTTAAAATTCCTCCGATCCCCGTTATAAAGGGATCGGGGTTTTTTTTCTAAAGTAACGCGATACATCGACTGACTTTTTAGCATAATACAAAGGAAGAATGAATTGATCATAAATTATCGAATAGGCTGTGAAAATATGACCATTGTAAGGCTTGGTTATGTAGCGATGAGCGTGCACGTCAAAAACTGTTCGCCTTCTCAAACGATGACTTTTTCTCAGTTTTCTAAGATTGACTCACGTGAAGTAGCGATCGCTAAGTTGGAGCGTATCGCGCGTTCCAATATGGAAAATTGTTTGCGATTACTCAAACACAACCTTGCGCACGATATTCAATTTTTCCGCTTGAGTTCCAGATTAGTTCCATTGGCAACACACGAAGAGGTTGCAGGTTGGGACTACTTAAAGGCAGTTTCAGAGTCATTAAAAGAGTTAGGGGACTTTGCCAAAAACCATCATATGCGGCTTGACTTTCATCCTGATCACTTTAATGTGATCAATACACCTAACGAAAAAGTATTTAAAGACACCATAAAAGGTCTTCGGTATCATCAGAAATTAGTTCATGGAATGGGCTTAGAGAATACACATCGGTTAGTGTTGCATGTTGGCGGGTTATATAAGGATAAGAGTACTGCACTAGAGCGTTTTATTTCAAACTGGAGTTTAGTTCCCAAGGATATTCAAAGCATGATCATGCTGGAGAATGATGACAAGTCTTTTACCCTTGGAGATACCCTCTATTTAGGGGAAAAATTAGGGATTCCCGTCGTTTTTGATCTGCATCACCAAATGGCCAATCATGCAGAGGATGAAAAATGGGAAGATGAATGGCAGCGCGTCATTGATACGTGGAGCCATTCTCCGTTACCAATTAAAATGCATATTTCGAGTCCTAAAAATGAAAAGGATTTTAGAGCACATGCGGATTTGATTGATCCAGAAATTTTCTTTCGCTTTCTGGAAACGATCAAAGGGAGTGTACCTCAACTGGATTGTATGATTGAAGCTAAGAAAAAAGACCAAGCTTTATTTTCGCTAATGGAAGACGTTCGAAAGACTGCAAAATTTGAGGTCATCGATGGGGCGAGTTTTAAAGTTCTATAAGGAATTATATTGATGGATAAATAACCCCCCCGACAAATCCTGTTGTTTGTCGGGGAATCTTCGTCTTTCGGCTATATTTTCCCACCCATATTCGTAAACTATGTCCGTTAATACGCAAGTGAGAAAAATGTGAAAATGCTTTGCGAGTCAACCAACATATGGTATGATTGTTTTAAAGTTTTCTGTACATTGGGAATGGTACATATAGTTTGATGAGAGGAGATTTTTTGAACAATGACTGATCAATCGAAAATGCAAAAGACCCCTGATACGCTGCGGAGCAAACGATGGTTAAAGAATAATGATTTCCGCAGTTTCAATCACCGTTCACGGATGATGCAAATGGGTTTCTCGGAAAAAGAATGGGATGGTCGCCCGATCATTGCGATTATTAACACCTATGCAGAAATTAATCCGTGTCATCATCATTTTAAGTATCGCGTGGATGATGTGAAGAGAGGGATTAACCAAGCAGGGGGCTTGCCTATAGAAATTCCAGCCATGTCCCTTTTCGAGGCGATGGTCAAGCCATCTGCATTGCTTTATCGAAACTTTCTTTCCATGGAAGTGGAAGAGCTGTTAAGATGCTATCCGATTGATGGGGCGATTCTTATGGGTGGTTGTGATAAAACGACCCCTGCGTTGCTGCTTGGGGCAACCAGTCTAAACATTCCTTCCATTTTCATCCCTGCAGGGCCGATGCTAACAGGACGATATCAGGGGAAGACACTTGGCTCCGGTACGGACGCTTTTAAATATTGGGATGATTACCGGGCAGGGGATTGTTCCGCATGTGATTTGGAAAAAGTTGCTGGAGGAATTGGACGCAGTCCGGGAACTTGCATGACGATGGGAACAGCAAGTACGATGACCGCAATCGTCGAAGCGATCGGGATGTCGCTTCCTGGGGCATCTTCTATTCCAGCTGTTGATACAAGCCATAGCCGTATGTGTTCCGATGCGGGAAGACGGATTGTGGAGATGGTCTGGGAAGACTTGACACCTGATAAGATCCAGCAACGAAAAGCCTACGAAAATGCGATTGTGGTTGCGATGTCGATGGGTTGTTCCACCAATGCGATCATCCATTTAATTGCGATGGCCAGGCGTGCCGGTTGTGATATTGGGTTGGATGATTTCGAAAGAATCAGCCGCGAAGTCCCTGTTATTGCCAATATCCGACCGAGCGGGAAAGAATATTTAATGGAAGATTTCTACTATGCAGGTGGTATTCTTGGGTTGATGAATCGCTTGAAGCCATTCCTTCATCTGGACCAGATCACGGTCACTGGTAAAACGGTGGGTGAGAATATCGAAGGTGGAGAAGTATATCATGACGATGTGATTCGACCATTAGACAATCCGATTTATAAAGAAGGTGCATTGGCAGTCCTTAAGGGTAACCTGGCACCGAATGGCTGCGTAATTAAAGCCAGTGCAAGCAGCGAAAAATTCCTCAAACATACCGGACCAGCACTCGTTTTTGATGACTATCCAGCGTACAAGGCAGTGATGGATTCGGATGATTTGGAAGTAACAGAAGATCATATCCTCATTGTGAGAAATATGGGGCCGAAGGGTGGCCCAGGAATGCCGGAGTGGGGGATGGTACCGATTCCGACCAAGTTAGTGAAGCAAGGGGTCAGGGATATGCTTCGGATCTCCGATGCTAGAATGAGTGGGACGAGCTATGGTGCTTGTGTTCTGCATGTTTCTCCGGAATCCTATGTAGGGGGACCATTAGCATTTGTGCAGACTGGCGATATGGTTACGGTTGATGTCGAAGCGCGGAAAATCCATCTGGAGATCTCAGACGAAGAAATGGAGCGTAGAAAAGCAGCATGGGTGCAGCCGCCAGCACGGTTTGAACGAGGTTTCGGTTGGATGTATTCAAATCATATCTTGCAGGCAGATGAAGGCTGTGATTTTGATTTTCTACAAAAAGGGTTTGGGGCTCCGAACGGGGAACCGGATATCTTTTAAAGGGAATGTAAAAGGCGACTAGGAGAAATCCTGTCGCCTTTTTTCACTAAAACTTCGGCATTAACCCTAAAACATTCAGGAGGGTATAGACCCCAAGCAAAACGATAGAAATGCTGCTTATAACGAGTAAAGCGTTAAACCAGCTTCCGCCGTACAATTCCGGATCGACCTCATGTTTACGCAGATACCAGACAGCAGCAACAACTGCGAGCAGGAAGATCCCCGTCATCACACCACCGATTTGAACCATTATGACCGGTGACTGGACAAAAAGATACACAGCGCCCCATAAAATAGGATTTAACACCGTGAAGGTTTTGATCCAACGCAAACGGGCATTCACATCAGACCAACTGAAAACCCCTATAACCGACAAAAAGTTCGAGTACATTCTCGCAAAACTTGCAGTTGAAGCCCATAGTGTCGAGCCAAGTGCTGCGATGGCCCCAAGCAAAAATACGAAACTGGCCCATCCGCCAAGGATATCGGTATACATCCGGGAGAGTGTTGTGATCATTTCATTGCCCTTTGGTATAAGTCCCTGTGGATTAAGGACAGCAGCACCCATGATGAAGAATGCCAACGTAGCAAAAGTGTAGATAACCCAGGAAACAAAAGCATCCTTATACATCACCTTGATCCAGCCGCGTGCTCGCTCTTTCCAAGCCTTGCTGCCGTCATTCGGTCCTACCCAGCGCGCGTATCCTTTTTCTATACACCAATAGGTGTAATAGGTCATTTCATCTGCACCAACACCCGTAATCCCGAACATCGCAATCGCCGCACCAATGACCCCTAATGGTAAAGCAAGAGAGAGACCGCTTGCAATATCATTCATACCATATGCGAATGGGGTAAACGGCAATCCTAGTGCAATCAAAATGGTTACAAAAGAGAAGATGACGACGCTTACAAAGGCCCCTTTCTCAACCGTATTGTATTTGCTAGAATACAGTCCAAGAATCGTAGCCGCGACAACAATGGCTACCCAAATCGCAGTAGAGGTAAATCCGAGTGGATCACCGCCAATTGGAAACATGATACTGAAGGCAATTGCTGTTCCACCCACAATACCCCCATTCTGAAGGTATTTCGAAAGCATCAACACGACCCACAAAGCGTTGACCCAGCTCACTCGGCCAAACTTTGGCGTTACTTTGTTGTAGCCCTCAATTGCCGGTTGTCCCGTCACAATGGTCCATCTAGCCAACTCTACCTGTACGGCCACCTTGACAAAAGTACTAAAAATGACTAACCATAATAGCACGAATCCAGCTTGGGCACCGAGGGTGGTGGTGGCGATCAGTTCTCCGGAGCCGACAATCCCTGCGCTAAGAATAAGACCTGGGCCAAGGTATCGAAAGCTCTGGCGCCAACCTTTGGGGGGATCCATGATCCCATCTGCAGTCAGACGGTATGGATCTTCTAGTTCCACTGCTGTGTTGGTATGATTTACTTTTTGTGACACAAAAGATCTTCCTCCTTATTGGAATAGTTAGTTCAATTCATATTTAGTCTAATATCTCTTACTTATTCCAAATATTTGAACAACGAGGACGAATTTTTTAAGCGAGATTATGTTTTTTCAATTAAACTATAATAGATTTAATAAAGTTCGATGTAGGGGTGACGAAAAAAGTGTATTTAACGATAGAGGAAACGGCCGAATATTTATCAGTATCGGTACCATACGTGGAAAGTTTGATTTTGCAGGGGAAAATACGGGTGTTGCGGGACGGGAATGGGGAAGTGTTAATTTACAAGGATCAATTTAATACCCATTTAGAGCAACTGGAGAAATATAAAAAGCTAGTGGAAGAGTTAGCCAACGAACCCATTCCGGAAGATCCGGACATAAAAGATGAGGATTAAGATATGAAAAAGGAGCCCGAGGGCTCCTTTTTGCGTCAGCAGATTAATGCAGTTGATTTTGGTTATATTGGTTAAAGGACTCCTGCGGGATTTGATAGGCAGGAAGGACCTGGGCCTGCTGCTGCATGGTCTGCGCCACACGATTTTGATCCTCTGCAGTTACGGATTGATCATTCATCATGGACTGGTCCACTCCTTGGTTTGCCAACACCTGTTCTGCTAAATTAATCATCTTTCTTACCATCGTACCGCCAACCATTCCGTTGACTCGAGACGGCAAAAGACCCTTGTCTACCTCATCATAGTTTGGTATTCCTAATTCGGAAGCAGTCTCATTTTTAAATTGATCCCACATTTGACCCTTCATTAGGCACCCCTCCATGATTTTAGACTTAGGACTGACACGTTATCAATATAGACCAACATCTAGTTTATTAGACATAAAAAAGCGCCCTAAAAGGGCGGTTCATGAATCCGATCATGAAAAGGAATTCATTAATGAGGATTTATATCTTGAGTATACCATGTTTTCCAAATTATTCATTATGAAAGTATTGGAAAATATTTCTTCGCATGTAGAAAATTTCGTGATAGAAAATGTTGTTCGAATGGTGTATAGTAATATTAAATCTAAACGGTTGTTTAGGTTTTGAGAGTGAAATTTAGGGCTGCCAGTTCTTGCTGGTGGCCTCTTTTTTAGATTTCTCGGTGATTGAAAATTTTTGTCAAATCCTAATGGGTGGTTGTTCTAGTGTAAACCTTTTTCGGATGTTACCCTACCCTTTATTCAATACCCTATGCAAAGGAATAGGGGAATGAAGTAGCCCGTTTTTTGTATCAATTAATCCCATTAGAAATTGGGTTAACCATCTACATTTCAAAAAATAAACTGTTATATACAATGTTAAGATGAAGATTTTTCTGGTGGTGGAAATCTATGATTATGGGAGCGAATAAACGGCGGATTTTGATGGAAAGGCTGTACCGACGATCCGTCCTTCGACCTGAACAAGTTTATGGCTTAATAAATTATTCTATTAAAACCAAAGCAATTTCTGTCATTCGTCTAGGAGATGTGATGGCGAAATTATTGTCAAAAAGGGATTTATCCACGTTAGAAAGCGTTGCTCCCTTCTTGGGTATACCTTATCCCCCTAGTCCATCTCTACTTTCAGATCTTGACCGTTCCGTACGCCTCGCCGATGTAGTCGGAGTGACCTATTTTCCCAGAAGAGCCAGGCAATTGTTAAAATTTATGAAGAAAAAGAAATGGAGTCCAAAATATTTAACCGATTCGTTTATCAATGACCTGATGTATGACCACGGTTACCTCCATGCTCTCATCCGTGACCATAGGGTAGCCCTCGTTGGACGGTCAGCAAAGGCTGCAGCTAAAAAACTAAAAAAACAAAACCTCCACATAGCTCTGACAGTTGACTTAAACCATTATGATCACCTTCGTGAAGCTTTTCATGTGCTCAAAACGAATAAGGATAATTGGGATATTGCCCTTGTAGGTGCCAGTGTCCCGGGTAGAATTCTATGCGTTGCCTTAGCTAAACAATTAAACAAAACTTCCTTTGAGATTGGCCATATGATGGATGCGTTAGCACATCCAAAGCAATGGAAAAAACATCATGATCGTGCAAAGTTTAAGAAGCGATGGATCCAGAAGTTGGATAGGAAATTACAATATTAATCTATAGACCCTTAATAAAGGGTTTTTTTATTTCATTCGCCTCTTTTCAAACAAAAGGGTATATACCGTTACCAACTCTATTAATCTTTCATAATTTATTTTAAAAGATCGAAAGGGGATGAAATGGGGTTATTCGGTTACTCGATGGTTCAAATGGTGCGAGTACATGCTCATAAATTGGAACGTCCATTAAGAGAACAAATTTTAAACTTATATAAACCTTTTAAGTGGACACCTTGTTTTCTGCATCGTTTTTTCGAGGGAAGCATTAAAAAGAAAGCTAGGCTCGGGTTCTCTTGACACGGTGATGCAAGGGGTTCAGTGGTGCATCGATTATAATGCGAACCCAAAGAACACTGATAAAATCGATATCATCAGCATGTCTTTGGGAAGTACAGCCACATATGATGACCAGAACGACGATCCCATGGTTCAGATTGTAGAAGCGGCATGGGATGCAGGAATTGTTGTCGTTGTTGCCGCAGGGAATGAAGGTCCGAACAAAGGAACCGTTGCTAGCCCGGGGATTAGTGATAAGGTCATTACTGTTGGAGCGCTTGATGACCGTGATACGGGCAGTACATCAGATGTGAGAGACCCCCGCTTTGATGATGATGTTGCAGAGTTTTCAAGTAGGGGACTGAGAACAGCCGGTGTGGCAAAGCCAGATATCTTAGCACCAGGCGTAAATATTGTTTCCTTACGTTCACCGAACTCCTATCTGGATAAATTGCAAAAATCGGCCCGGGTAGATGAAGATTATTGCATGTTGTCTGGGACCTCCATGGCAACCCCTATCTGTGCTGGTGTCGTTGCCTTAATGCTGCACCTAAATCCTAACATGCGCCCCGATGACGTAAAAGAGAAATTGATGGCAGGTCCTGATTTGTGGACAGGGGAAGATCTATGGTGCCGGTTATATTAATGCGGAGCGATCGATTCGACTTATTAATTCAAATTAGCGTAAACCTTCTAATTAGAGGGTTATTTTTTGATATAATTTATCTGTAAATTTATGTTCTTTATATTTCTGAGCTTGTTTGTTACTTTGTGGGAATGACAAGTCCCATCCTAGTATTTTATAATTGTAGAATTAGAAGTTTACTAAGGGGGATCGGTCATTGGGCAACACAATGAATGGAAAAGTAGTTTTAGTTACGGGTGGAAGGCGTGGTTTGGGAAAAACGATCGCTGAGACTCTTGCAAAAGAAGGGGCATCTGTGTGGGTGACTACTAGACAAGCAGCACAGGATTTTCCTAGGGAGCCCGTTAAACCCGGTGAAATCGGAGTGATTCAGCTGAATGTTACGGATGAAAACCATGTTCGCAATGTTTTTCAACAGATCAGCTCTCTCCATAAGCAAATCGATGTCTTAATAAACAATGCAGGTATCGGCGTATTTAAGTCTGTGATTGAAACAACGTTGGAGGAATGGAACAAAGTGATACAAACCAATCTTACGGGTGTTTTTCTTTGTTCTAGGGAAGCTTTCCATTATATGAAAGAACAAGGTGGAGGACGGATTATTAATCTTTCCTCTGTTGCTGGATATCTTCCGATCCCGGAGAACGGTGCCTATGGAACTTCCAAATATGCTGTTCGAGGTTTTTCAGAAATTTTAAATGAAGAAGGCAAACCTTGGAACATTCGCGTATCGATTGTCAGCCCTGGCGTTGTTTTTACGGATATGAGCAAAGAACGCCCGGGTTTTCAAAGAGAGGACATGCTTATGCCTAAAGATGTAGCCGAAACCATTCTCGATATTGCTAAACGACCTTTGCATGTACGCATTGATGAAGTCAAAATATTACCTCCCAAGGGTATTCTATAAAAAGGAGTTAGACATCTATGGATAAGATTGCCATTGTTACAGGAGCCGGGCGAGGAATTGGTGCAGAAACCGCTAAACTTTTAGCGAAACAAAAGATGGCCGTAGCTGTCCTCGATCTACATGAGGAGAATGCGATGGAGGTAGCCAGTCAAATTGAATGGGAGGGAGGACGAGCATTTGCTTTCGCATGTGATGTTGGAAAGAAAGCAGACGTGGAGCAAGCGATCGCAATCACCGAAAGAAAATGGGGCACCCCTTCGGTGCTCGTAAATAATGCGGGTGTCGGTGGACCGTTCCACCGTGTAGATGAAGTATCTGACGAAGAGTGGGAATGGATTATGAACACCAATGTAAAAAGTGTATTTTTATTCACCAGAAACCTGCTTCCTAAAATGAAACACGCCGGTTACGGTCGGATCATCAATGTGGCCTCAATTCAAGGGCTCTTAGGTTCCTCATATTCTTCTACATACGTAGCAAGTAAACATGCAATGATAGGATATACTAAAACGATTGCTGCAGAATGGGGGAAATACGGAATTACATGTAATGCTATTTGTCCCGGGTATGTGAATACAAAGCTTGGCGTTCGCCAAGAAGATATTTCCGATTATTACCAGCGTGTGATGGATAAATCCCCTGTTAAACGGGTAGCTGAACCTTTGGAAATTGCGGCCTTAATCGGACATTTGGTGGGAGAGCACGGCGGTTATATTAATGGGGCTTCCTATACCATCGATGGCGGTATATCTGCGCATGTAGGAATCACATCGGACTTGACAGAATCATAGGGAGAGATGAACAAGTGAAGTTGTCTTGCCAAGAACACCTCGTTCCAGGAACTACCTTAAAGTCCAAATTACAGTGGTTAGAGGAAAATCAATTTGATGGAATGGAGTTATGGGCCTTTGATCTAAAGAGTCGAATCGTTGAAATCAAAGAGGCATTTTCCCAGTACAAAGCAGTTCACATCAGTGCCTTATGCGGAGGATATGACGGCAATTTAGTTGATCCATCCAGCGAAGTAAGAAACACAGCGGTGCTTGGTGTCAAGAAGCTTATCCGGTTGGCAGCGGAAATTGGGGCACCGGGGATCATTCTAGTCCCTTCATTTGGGACTTCGCAATCGTTAGGTGTTCTGGAGTTGCCCCATCTACTGCAAGTGAATGAGGTAAAGGCCTTTGCAGAAACTCTTTTCGAGCTTTCCGAAGAGGCAGAGGAACATCGCGTTAACCTTTTCCTCGAACCAATAAATCGCTATGAAAGTTTTTGCTTTAACCAAGTAAGAGAGGCCGCGGAGGTTTGTGACATGGTGCATTCCCCGAACCTCAGCTTATTGCTCGATACTTTTCATATGAATATAGAAGAAGATTCTATGTCTGAGACCCTTATCAAGTACGATTCTTTAATAGGATATATCCATTTGGCAGATTCCAATCGACTCGTCCCAGGGCTAGGGCATATCGACTTTCCCGAACTGCTTCGCACATTACAAATGGTCGGTTATGATGGGTTCTTATCTCTCGAATGTTTCATCCGGAATTCACAGGAATTAATTGAAGCGCGTGATTTTATCAGAAGTTGTATTCCTAACCAAACGGTGGTTCCTGCAAAATGTTGAGAAAAAAGTGAAGTTGATCACGGTAGCTTCTGAAAATCAGGGTTATAATTCAAATTACATTTTTAAATAACCCAACAGAAGGTGTTCAAATGACTGAAAAAGATTTGCCACTTGTTTATTCGTGTTCAGGATGTTCCTCCGCTGCGCAAACAGCCAACACGATCGCGATCCGCATGGACCGCGAAAAAATAGCTGAGATGTCTTGTATCGCCGGAGTGGGTGGTGATGTTAAACCCCTCGTCAAAACCGCCAAATCCGGCCGCGACATCATAGCTATCGATGGCTGTTACCTAGCCTGCAGTAAAAGTTGTTTAGCAAGACATGATGTCAAACCCAAGTATCATTTCGTGCTAACTGACTTTGACGTACCCAAAGTGCAAGGAGAAGACCCAAACCCCGATCTTTGTATAAGTGCTTATTATGATATAATGGAAAAAATCGGGGAAAAAGTATAGCTGGACCGCAATTTAAAGACCGCCAAAAAAAGATGGCGGTCTTGATTAATTAGTCAAATATCACCATTTCAGTTCTCACTGTTCCGGAATTAATGAGACGATGGGGGATTTGATTAGGAATAATATAGGCATCCCCTTCTTTCCAAGTTACCTGTAGATCCCCAATTTCCAATATACATTCGCCACTGATCATGTAGATGGAATGCCCTTTATAACACACATGGTCTCCTTCAAATCCGGGGGGAAGGCTCAATACACGCAGTCGGGCGGAATCTGTTTGAAGCCATCTCGATTGGGCTCCCTTGGCTGCTGCATCCGGCAAGAACGGATCTTCGTTTCGGCTAATCTTAAGTTTTGTCAAAAAATTATCTTCCATGAATAAATATCTCCTAATCCTCTTTACTAACATTATTCTGTTGACTTCCGAAACTGCTGAATATACCTGTGAATGGCTTTGATTCGGGATATTTGTAGGTTTTTAACTTACTGGTTGTTTTTCCAAGGTCGACAATGGCCTCGGCAAATTTTACTGCTGCGACTACGCCATCTATAACGGGAACTCCAAGTTCCTTTTCCAGGTTATCAGCGAATTCGGCCATCCCTGCGCAGCCAAGAAGGATTGCTTCCGCATGGTCTTCTTCAACAGCTCGTCGTCCTTCCAATGCCAGCATCTGCATCCCTCCTTCTGGATCTCTTTCGAAATCTAAGACACAAAGTGGGGTCGTACGAATATTTACTACTCGGTGGGACATCCCGTAACTAGCCGTTAACTCTTCAAGCATTGTTTTAATTCGCGGAAGTACCGTAACAACAGAAAACCTAGCAGCTAACATGGCCGCCATATACATGGATGCCTCAGCTATTCCAATGACGGGTTTATCCGTTACTTCTCGAGCTGCCTGCAGACCCGGGTCGCCATAGCAAGCGATGACGTAGGCATCGACACCTTCATTCGCTCCTTTTTGAACTTCTTGAATAACACCCGGGATCGCAAGATACTCATCGTAGAAGGATTCAATGGATACCGGTCCCATCTCTGGACTAACGGCAAGGATTTCGGTGTCATGTCTGGCACTGCTTTTCGCTGCATGTTCAATCCCTCTCGTCATTTCCCATGTCGTATTTGGGTTGATCACTTTAATTTTCATTACAATACTTCCTCCTTTTGAACATTGTTTTTAATCAGGTTGGAAAATATCTCAGGTTGGGGATAAATCTTGGCAATCCAATATTTCATTAACGGATAATATATGGCACCGGAGATGATAAAGGCTGTCACAAACCCATAATCAGTAAACATAAATACGGAAATGCAGGCTGGAATATAGGCAATAATAGCTGCTGGATTCACATTGTTCCAATAACGATATTGACCGCCTGCTCTAAATAATTCCTCAAGGTTAACCTGTCGTTTCCGTAGCAGGTAATAATCCGTAAACATAATCCCTGCAATAGGAGCCAGCAACGCAGAGATAATGATCAAGATTTGCGGAACAGAATCTGCATAATTCCAAGGCTGCATAACTAGACCAATAATCCCTGCAATAATGGCAGCTGTTGCGAAATTAATTTTACGCGGGAAAATGTTAACAATAATGTACCCGGGAGGCAGCAGGTTCGCACTAATATTAGTAGACCACTGCGCTAAAATAACGAATATCAAGCAGACAACTAATAGAAATGGACTGTCTTGTCCTAAGGTTTGCACCATTACCTCGATCGGGTTCCAGTTCCCGGTTGCAATCCCACTTGTTAAGCCTATGAAGGTGAAAAGAAATAGAGAAGCTACTAGTCCTATGGTGTGCCCCCAGAAGCTGCCGCGGTTTGCTTGCCACCAGTTCCCATTTTTGTCTTTTTCTGATACCTTCAGGAAGCGTGTGAAGTCAGACGCATTTAAAGCCATTGTGATATATGTACCCATTTGGGCTACAATGGCAAATCCGATGGAAACTCCCCCAACACCTTCAATAGAGAAGATCTTACCAAGGGTAAGTCCGTGCTGATTCATCACCATGATCAGTAAAACGACTCCAATAACCATGATGCTTGGTGCTGCCAACCATTCAAATTTTGTAATCGCGCCAATCCCCATCGCTGTGTTTAAAATTTGTACCATCCCAAAGAGAATGATAAGAAGGGTCAGATTGGAATAACCTGTTAGCATCTCCATGATGACATCTAAAGCAGCTGCTCCCATCCAGGTTTGGAATCCAAACCAGAAAATGGCTGGAATAGCACGAATAATGGCGGGAATATGGGTCCCTAAATAACCGAAGCAAGCCCGAATGTATACAGCATAGGGGATCCCGTATTTTATTCCGATATCCCCGGTTAGAGTTAACAGGACTGCCACCACCAAGTTACCAATGATACACGTGACCAGGATCTCCGTGGGGGAGAGTGCAGGGTAAAGCTGTGCCCCTAAAATGAAAGCAACCAATTGGACTGCAATCCCAATCCACAGCATTAAAAATCCCCAGTTGCTAATGTGGCGTTCTTCATCCGTAGTTGGCATGATGTCCTTACCTGTTAGACTAATCCCTTGCTCGTTGTCCTGGATCAAGATAATACCTCCTTATTTTAATTTTAGTTCAAAATTCTAATTTGCAATTCTAATGCCAAACCTAAACAAGGAATAATAACTATACAGTAAGTGCTTTATTTCAGTTTCTTGCAGAATTGCAAGGAAGAGGACATGCTCAAATAGAACTAAAGGAATACCACACTTATATTTTACTGTTAATTTTGAAAATACAAAATATATTGCAAATATGCACAGCCACACCTATACTATTTGTAAATAGCAAAGATTTGGAGGTGAAAACATGTTGGCTTTAGAAGAATCCCTTTCTTCCCTTCCTGTAGGAATGATCATCACAGATGCGAAAGGTGTCATTTTGTATGGCAGTGAAAAAATGTCAACCTTTCTCCATACCACCCTTGATCAAATGTTAAATCAAACCATTCAACATGTTATTCCCACCAGTAACATCATCAAAGTCATAAAAACGGGCGAAATGTCCATTACACCTTTTGAAAATACACAGAGGGAGAAAGGATTATTACTTGGATTCCCTTACAAATTAAAGGGATCAGAAACAGCGGGGTTGATTCTTCTATTAGAATCATCGGACATCGAACGGATTGTAGATTTCTCAGAAGATGTGGCCAATTTAAAGTTGGAAATGGAAGCCATTATGAATTTGAGTGGGGAATTGGTCACGATTACAGATGAACATGGGAGAGTTCAGAGGGTTAATGCCGCATGTGAAAGGTTAATGGGTGTGAAAGAAAGTGATTTTGTTGGACAAACAGCTTATACCCATGAAGAGAATTTGGTCATGGACCGATCCTCAACAAAAAGGGTATTGGAGGAGAAACGTCCTGTTACCATTGTGCAGACGACGAAATCTGACCGACGCCTGCTCGTTTCGGGCTATCCTATTTATAATGAAAGCGGCAAGTTAATTAAGGTGATCAACTTCTCAAAAGATATTACGGAGCAAGACAACCTTTCTAAACAATTAGAAGAAACAAAGGCTCTCGTCAGTCATTATCAAACTGAGCTGCTTCGCATTAATCAGATTAAGAAAAAGACAATTGTAGTCAAGTCTAAAGTAATGAATGAAATTTACGACTTGGCTGGCAGAATTGCTGATGTCGAATCTACGGTATTGATTCTAGGTGAATCAGGGGTGGGTAAAGAAGTGCTAGCAAGAACCATTCATGATCTTAGCTCCCGCAGAAACCATACCTTCCAAAAAATCAATTGTGGTGCTATTCCCGAGTCCTTAATGGAATCGGAATTGTTTGGTTATTCCAAGGGTACCTTTACTGGGGGAAATAAAGAAGGAAAAAAAGGGATCATTGTTAATTCTCACAGAGGAACCTTGTTTCTTGATGAGATAGGTGAATTACCTTTACACTTACAGGTCAAATTACTCCAGGTATTGCAGGAAAAACAGGTGACACCTTTAGGAAGCACGGACGGGATAGACGTTGATGTTCGATTTATCGCTGCCACGAACCGCAATCTGGATGAAATGGTAGAGAAGGGATTGTTTCGGGAAGATCTGTATTATCGGTTAAACATTATTCCCATTACGATACCAAGTTTGCGTGAGAGAAAAGATGATATCCCTTTTTTTATTGACTATTTCTTGCACATATATAACTCCAAGTATGGGAAAAATGTCACACTTAATCGAGAGGCCATGCAGCTTTTTATGGATTATCGCTGGAGTGGAAATGTAAGGGAGTTACAAAATCTGATTGAAAGGCTGGTTGTCACGATTGCTGAACAGATCATTACTCCGGAACACTTACCGAATAAGATGAAACCCGCGACCCCCTTTCCATATGAACGGAAGGGTCAATATCTTAAAGAGGCAGTTGAAGAATACGAGAAAGAGCTGCTGCTGCAAACCTTGAAAAGGTGTCGGACGATGAAGGAGGCAGGTATAAAGTTAGGAGTAGATATATCAACCATAAGTAGAAAAATAAAAAAGTACCAAATAAAGTTTGAAGAAATGCAATAAGTAATTGCGAAATTGCAACACATTAGAACTGCCGAGCCCCGTGTAGATATTTCGGAATATTGCAAATATGCAAACCGATGCTTTGTGAACCCCAAATTCACTAGGCAAAAAAACTGGCATTAATTTTGCTAGTTATTTTAATAGAACAATTAAGAAAGGGGAACATGCATGAAATTAATTGGAGTTGATGTAGGAGGAACGTTTACGGATATTGTTTTCACGGACACGGAGGAGGGGACCACATTTATTCACAAAGTTCCAACTACTCCTGAAGATCCATCCATTGGTGTAGTGCAGGGGATTGAAGAACTCTGCGAGAGACAGGGAATTGCAAAAACGAAAATTAACCAAGTATTCCATGGTACAACGATCGGTACAAATGCCGTCTTAGAGTACGACGGTAGCAAAACGGGGATGATCACGACAAAGGGGTTTCGTGACATTCTACATATTGGTAGACATCAGCGTCCCGAGAATTATTCCATCATGCAAGAGATCCCATGGCAAAACCGGCCATTGGTGCAAAGAAGGAATAGAAAGGTTGTATCTGAGCGACTAACTTCACCTAAAGGGGAGGTATTGATCCCGCTTGATGAGAATGAAGTCCGCCAAACCGTAAAAGAGCTGAAAGATGCTGGTGTGGAATCAATAGTTGTTGCGTTCCTTTTCTCTTATATTAATCCAGTTCATGAAAACCGGGTGAAAGAAATCATTCAAGAAGAATATCCAGAGGCTTTCGTCACCACTTCAGCCAGTGTTTCACCTCAATTTCGCGAGTTTGAACGCTTTACGACAGCTGCGATTAATGGTTTCGTCGGTCCAAAAGTGAAGCGGTACATCAACAATCTGCAAACCAAAATAAAGGAAACATTCCCCTCCGCAGA